>ODAK010006203.1_pt1 | contig 12076 bp, 8 predicted proteins | sample 1539591 | NCBI WGS metagenome assembly ODAK01 (sample SAMEA3539303, study PRJEB22396) | soil metagenome | biome: tundra; feature: field; material: soil | place: USA | collected 2010-05 | depth 0.15 m | reverse complement strand
CCAGACGCGCAGGAACGAGCATCGTAGCCGGAGCAGAAGCTGACCGCTCTCACGCCGCTGGGGAGCTTCTGGGCTGGCAACTTGTCCAGGGTCGCGGGGGTGCGCGTTGCCGTGCCGATCGCACAACAGCCTGGCCCGCCCTTGAGGGTGGCGGGGTTGGCCGGGATGGGGTTTTGTGCGGTGGGCAGGCCGATATTGGGGGCCGGCGCATGACCGAGGCCGCAGCGGAGGCCAGCGAGTCGGCGAGCGTTTCCGGAGCTAGGACCGGTGATGCGCTGGCCGGGGGAATCGCCTGTCTCGGCGGTTTCCCGTAGCGGAAGGGAGTGGAATGGAGCAGTAGCAGGTCGCGATGGGTGGAAGGGCTTTTGAGTCGCGCCCGGCCTGCTCATCGCGGAGACGATGTATCGCCTCTACCCGAAGGACTTCAAGCCGGACAAGATGGGCCACTTGCTGTTGCATCCCGCGACGCTGGAGGCAGTCAAAGCAGACAAACCGCTCAAGGAAATCCACGCCTTGTGGCAGAAGGACCTGGATGAGTTCCTGCTGCGCCGGGCGAAATACCTAATCTACTAGCTTTCCGACTGCGCTTGACAAGCAGGCTCGCGTGGATAGCTTGAACGCATGGGCTACGAACCGGAATCCACGCCGCGCCCCCCTCGTCAGGCGGTCAGCGGTTCGCCTATTTGAAAAGCGCGTGAACGATCTGTCCGCTGCAGAACCCTCTAACACCGCGGCGAAATCCTGTCCGCTGTCCAGAATGATGGCCTACGCATTGGGCGAGTGCGCCAACTCGCTGGTCATAAACGGTGTCTTTGGGTTTGCGCTGCTTTATTACACAAAGGCGCTCGGGCTGGATCCGTCCTGGGCGGGTATCGCAATGTCGGTCTCGGTGTTCTGGGAAGCGGTGTCCGAGCCGGTGATGGGGCACATCAGCGATAATACTCGTAGCCGCTGGGGTCGCCGGCATCCCTATATGATGTTCGGTGGCCTGCTCATGGCCATCTGCTGTTACTTGATTTGGGTGGTGCCAAGCGCGATCCGGCACAGCCAATTGGCGATCTTCTGGTACTTGGTCACAATAAACCTAACGCTGCGGACGGGATTAACCATGTACTTCATCCCATACTTGGCGCTCGGGTTCGAACTTTGCACGGATTACCAGGAGCGCTCCCGGATTCAGGGCCTGCGGCAGGTGTTCAATATGGCCGCCAATTTCGCCGGGCCTGCCATGGCCTGGTCGCTCTTTTTCCAGGACCAGGGCGGCATCCGCGGCACGACGGTGCCGGCGAACTACCTCCACATGGGGCTGGTCTTCGCGGTGGCCACGGCGGTTTTTGTGTTGATCGTCTCACTCAGCACCTTCCGCTTACGGGAGGACACCCGCCAGGCCGTGCGAGAAACCGACACCGGCTGGGTGAGGGGGTTCTTTTTCGACATGAAACAAATCCTCCAGGACCCTAACAACCTCTGGGTCGTCGGTTTCATCTTTTTGCTATGCGTCGGCACGGTGCTGGTCAGTGCGTTGCAGGTTTTCGTGTACGACGATTTCATGAAGTTCTCAGCCAATCAGAAGACGATGGCGCACGGCAGTACGATGGTGGGAGCGGCCCTCGGCGCGTTTCTCTCCATGCGACTGGCGAACCGGTTCGACAAGAGGGGCGCCGTGATGATTGGGGGCCTCATCTGCGTGGGCTGCAACGGGATGCTCGCGCTGCTTTTTGTCACTGGCATCGTGGCGCCGGCGGCCACCAGGTCCCTTGGCGGGATGACCATCCCTCTGGCCTTGTGGCTGTTCGTGGCGTTTCACGCCGGGTATTGGCTGGGCACCGGCATCATGGTGCCGATCGCCACGGCCATGATCGCCGATATCTCGGAAATTCATTTCCTCCAGACCGGCATCAAGAAAGATGGCGGTTATTCATCGGTCTTCAGCCTGGCGATGCGGTTTGCCTACGCTTTCGGCCTTATGGCGTCGGGTCATTGCCTGCATTTGATCGGCTACCAGGTGCCGCAAGGCGGCGGGGTGGTGACGCAGAGTTCGGAAGCAATCCGGCGTCTGGGTCTGGTGACTTTCGTGGGCGGAGCGCTAATCTGCCTCGTGGCGCTGTTGGCAATCCAAAGATACCCCGTGACGCGCAGCCGCCTGGTGGAACTGCGAGCCAAAAAACCGGCCGGAGTCTGAGGCCCCGGCCCGTCCCTCCCGCATACAGAGACTTCTCGTCGCCCCTAACCGGATTAGATGGGTTGCCGAACACGAGCGCACATTGTCCGGCGCGGCCAGGATGGGGGACTGGATAACTCGACTACGCGGATTCATCTCTTGGCTATTGCTGCACGCGCATAAAGCGGGCGCGGTAGTCGGAGGGAGAGATCCCGAAATTGTCGTGAAACCGGCGCGAAAAATAATTCGCGTCCAGCCAACCCACTGCGGCGCCTACCTCCCCCACGGGCAATGGCGTGCGTCGCAACAGGCTCGTGGCCATTTCCAAGCGCCGCCGGGTCAGATAACTGATGGGTGAAAGCCCCACCATCTCGCTGAAAAGGCGGCACAGATAGTCGGCGCGCAACCCCACTTTTTCCGCCAGCAGCGGCAGGGTCCACGGCTCGGCCGGGTTGTCGTCAATCATCTTTATCGCGGCTGTTACCGCTGGGTGGATTTTGACATTTCCATCGGAAGGTCTTTCCATCGGAACGTTGCGAGCGATCACGCTCAAGAATTGCACCAATAGGCCAAGACTTTCGCCGAAATTGGCTGTCAACCCGAGTGCGCTCACAACACACAGTTGGGCGAGGATTTTCTGGGAACGTGCAAGCTCCGCCTTGCCGAGGTGAAGGGCGACCATGCCGTTCTGGGCGTCCGATAATGGAACAGACCACAACAGCCGTCCTAACAGCGGATCATTCACCATCCACCCCAATTCCAACCCCAAAAGGGCCGGGTCGAAACAGCAATTGTAGAGCGCTAAATTCTCAACCTGTTTATACTCGTGCCAGGCGCCAGGGCGGAACAAGAACACATCCCCGGACGTCGCGCGTTGTTCAGCCAGAGAACTAACATGAACGCAGGTGCCGCCGACGATTAGCGCCACCTCCATGAACTCATGGTCATGGGGAGGATAACTCGGATGGTCCTCATTAAAATTTGCTTCAATGCGTTTAGGCTCGCGAAAAAAACGATCCAACGATACATGTCTGACTTTGTTTTGAGCCACCAGCCTAATTAAGCTTATCGGCGAATGGCCGCAAGTCAAATTCCGTCAAATTCCGTCAAATTCCATTGGGGGCCAAAGCGCACCTGTTCCGGTGAGCAACGCACTGCAAAAGAATGCTAAAAACAGGTGCAAAAAGAGGCTAACGGGATAAGCCTGCTTACTGTTAAGTTTTAAGCATGAAAGCTTTGGTCAACTTTGCGCGCTTTTGCGGAACTTGTTTATCGGTGCCAAGTTCCCGCGCCTTCATCGATTATGAAAGCCTTTTCTCTGCCTCGAAAGAACCATCCTGACACTCAATCGAAGCGTCTTTCAAAAGCCTTCACCCTGATTGAACTGCTGGTGGTAATCGCCATTATCGCGATTCTGGCGGCGTTGCTGTTGCCAGCGTTGAGCAGGGCCAAAGAGAAAGCCAAGCGGATCAACTGCGCGAGCAACCTAAAGCAGATTGCGCTGGCGGAAAAGATGTATATCGATGACAACAGCGGGTACCTGACACCGCTGTGGGTGATTAAAGGGTTTCCAAACTTTCCCGACTGGACCTATGACGCAGGCAGTTTTGTGGTGCAAAACCCAGAGCTGCTTTGGTGGCAGGACATCCTGCGGTTGGGCAAATATGCGCCCTCCAGAAAGATTTTCGACTGCCCCACGCTGCATTTGTTGGCAGGCGATGCGGCCGGAGGATCTTCTAGCACGAACAACACGCTCGGCATCGGCATGAATCACGATCAATACGGCATACTATTTTACAGTGACCCTAGCGTCCATACCGTTAAAGAATCCCAGTTTACGAAGCTCAGCAGCGGCGTGATGTTTGCGGATGCTGGCGGTGTTACTCCCCAAAGCGCGCAAAGTTCTAACGCTGATAATTGGGTGGAGGACATGGACTATAATTCGGCCACATTGGCGGGGGGTTACGGTTGCAGTTACTTCCGCGTGCCGAGCGACGGGTCGGCGTTTAGGACGGGCGATTCGCGCTCTGTGCCGCGCCACAGCCTGCGGGTAAATGTCGGACACCCCGATGGCAGTGTGGCAACCATCAGAAACGGTGGCATCGGCTATACGATTCTCAACCCCGCCAACTCCGCGGCGCTCTGGGGACTCTAATCAACACACCACGTTTCAGATCAGCATCACTGACAGAATCCTGGGGTGGCCAATGAGAATCCTGACGCAACTGGCTTTGATTATAATGTTTTGCGCTGTGACCGGCTTGGGGTGCCGCAAGAGTGATCCGGCGGCCGGGAATGCGACGGTGGCATCTCTTCCGGAACTGAATCGTGCCTTGGCATTCTTGACGATGGTCAAGGGTCAGATGCCACAGGATGTGAGCGCATTGACGAACGCTGTGGTGTTGCGAGGAAAGCGTCTCCCCGCGGCGCCACCGGGCAAGAAGTTAGTGATTGATCGAGCTACAGGACAAGTTGTCTTTGCCGACCAGTAAATTGTTTCAAGGGAATCTATGGTTCTTAGTTGCCAAAAACATTAATAGCGACATCAACGCAGTTAACAATCGAATCGGCCAAAACAAAATCAAAACACGCCAGCAGAAAGAAAAGAATATGAAATCCTCAACTAGTAACAATACCCTGATCGAATTCAACTCCGGGTCCGCACTTGGTCTGCGACTCAAGCGATGGCTAGCGCTGCTCCTGGTCGCCCTGAGTCTGGGCAGCACAGTGAATGCGCAATTGGCCGTCGTCAACGGAGACTTTAGCAACATCACTGGTTTGACGTCTGAAGGCGGCGGTTGGTATTACGGGATTCCCTATGGGTGGAGTAATGCACCCGCCTATTACTATGCGGTAAATGTCAATTCCACACCCCCAACTTGCAATATCTCACAGTTGAACTACATGATGCAAGGTGTGGGCACTCTTACCAATAATGCGACTGTTATTTTAAGTTTTGACAATAATACCAGCTTTTCTGGTTCCACCGTTTTGGGGGCAGCCATCTTGGATGCTGTGTCACAGAGCATCATCGCATCCAACACTTTCCCCACCGGTCTTGGACAGTCGCTCATTGCAACCAACGTTCCCTCTGGCACTGCAATCGCGATTCAATTTTGGGCGGTTACTTCCACCCCCGGCCTCGCTAAGGTTCAGGTTAGGGCTTTTGATCCCCTTTCGCCGCCGCAGATCACGCAACAACCGGCCATCTCTACAGAACTTTTGCCAGCCACTAGTGCCACCTTGTCGGTCATAGCTGTCGGACTCCCTCCATTGGTTTACCAGTGGCAATCTAACGGCGTGCCGCTCACAGGCGCGACCGGTGCGACTCTGACCGTAAACAACCCTGCCAACTACACTGCCGTAGTTACAGCGGCGAATAGTTTGAGTGTGACCAGCGCGGTTGCCCAAGTCATTACGATACATGTTTTACAACTGCTTAACGGTAATTTCGCCTCCAACCATTTGCCGTCCGCTTGGGGAGCGAGCTGGGCGCATATGGGGCAGCCCTCCGCAATTTCCGGTTGGAACGCGAGTTCTTCGGACGGGGCCTTGAATTTTGATCGCTTTAGCATGTGGGCGGCTTTTCTTAGCATGTATTCTCCGAGTTATGACCTGCAGCTCAATCTGAACGGTCCGGTCATTATGGACGTTCCATTTGAAGCCGGTTACGCAGACCAAGGTGGATCGTCAGTCACGGTTACTCTCTGGGTGGGCGCAACCCCAATGAGTCAGACGTTCACCATTGGCCAAACTCTTAATCCTTATGTCGCTATATTTACTAATACGACTGCGACGGGGGATATGGTGCTTAATTTCACGGGCAGCGGCAATTTTCTCACCGGTGTCAGCAGCGTCGATATGTTCAATTCCACGGATATGCCGATTATTACGCAGCAGCCTACCAGCTACCAGTTGAGCACGCTGGGTGGGACACTCAATCTAGTGGTTGGGGCTGTTGGCATTATGCCGGTGACATACCAGTGGCGGACCAACGGTGTGGCCTTGAGCGGCCAGACCAGTGCGACACTCACCATCAACAATGTCACGGCGGCCAATAGTGGGAATTACACTGTGGTGGTTACCGCGGGAAATAGTTTGAGTGTGACCAGCCAGGTTGCCCAAGTGATCGTGCCGGCTACGCCACCGCTCACCATCATTGCGGACCCGCTGAACGGGACGTCGGGAACACTGCTGAACGGCACGACGCCAGCCAGCCGGAGTGGAATTGGCGGTAATCCTTGGGGCGCCGGCATAAACCTGGTTATGGACGGAACCGAAGTGTCGGTAAGCAACACAAATGACAGTGCCTTTGTCCCGTTCGCTCCGGACGCGGGCAACATTTACACGCTTTCCTGTGATATGGACATTACCAGCGGAGATTGGATCGGTTTGGCATTTTCACAATACTCAAACCCAACTAATTATAGTGGATTTAACAGCTCCGGCAATATCCTCCAGGCATGGATGTGTCAGGTGCAAAGTGGTTATTATTATCTTTTCATTGGGCCGGAGCTCAATACCTCGGCGGGTGAGCCGTATGTCGGTCCCGGTTTAAACTTCACCCACACCAACGCGATTGTGCTCAACACCGTCGGTCAGAATTGGACGGTGCAGTACTTTGTGGACGGCACTTCCGTTGGCGGGCCGAACACGTATAGCTCGGTTCCCGGCGTCAACCCTGCGATTGGTTATGTGGGCATTGGAAGCGCGCGGACAGGCCAGTCCGGCACCTTCCAGAACTTCAAACTGGAGGAGGTGATCTCGCGTATCGTTCCGAGCTTGAGCCTTGTGGCTCAAACCGGTGGCGTCAATGTGTCATGGCCAGTTAAGGCTGGCGGCTGGGTTCTCGAAACCACCCCTAGTCTGACATCACCCAACTGGACCGCCGTCTCCGGAGTGACCAACAACAATGTGACCGTCACTGCGGGCGGCGAAAGCGCTTTTTTCCGCCTGCGCAGCACCTATTGACGGCAGAAGCTTGATGGGGGGCGGGGCGGTGGCGAGTTGCCGCACACCGCCCCTAACGAGTTGGTTCCAATTTCTCCCTGGGATTGCAGTTGATGGGCGGTGGGGTTGGGGAACAACGTTGCGGTGAGAGAACTTTCCGTCGCGGTGTTTTTATGTTAGATTAATGAAGACGGGCTTCGGCGGCGCTGGTTTAACCGGAGTAAAAACATCTTGTGAAAGCCGGAAACAGACATACGCTTTTTTAGATGCAATGAAGTTCACGCTGGCTGGATTTGGTTGGTCGTTCCTGGCATTTGCCTTCCTGGTGATGTGGCTCACCACCAGTGCGGCGCAAACGATCACCAACGCTGGTTTTGAAACTCCCACTCTGACTGCCAACAGCTACCTTTACTATTCCAGCATGAGCGCCGCCCAGCAAAACGCGTTTGGGTGGGTTGGAAATGGCGGGGCGTTGATTCAATACAACAGCTCAGTATGGGGCTTTTTACCCGCACCAGACGGAAATCAAACGCTCGCCCTTTTCGGAGTGGGGGCGGTTTCGCAAACGGTTAATTTTCCCAGTTCCGGGCTGTATCAACTCACCTGGCAACAGGCCAGCCGGGCTGGAGACGTGAATCCGACGTGGGTCCAATTGGACGGGACAAACGTCCATCAGTTTTCCACGGCCAATCCGGCGTGGACGACCAATTCCTGCACGCTGACCGTGATCTCCGCCGGCAACCACACGCTTGGTTTTGCTGGAACGGCCCCTTTTCTGACGGTTGGCATAGACGGGGTCAGTCTGGCATTCATTCCCTATAATCAGTGGCAGCGGGCAGAGTTGTCGTTTACCGGAACCGGAAACTACACCAATCCCGTGACCCAGGTAAACCTGATGGTACGATTCACCGGACCGAGCAACCAAGTTTATAACGTCCCTGGTTTCTGGGCCGGAAGCAACAATTGGCGGGTGAGGTTTGCCCCAACCGTCGCGGGCATCTGGACCTGCAGCAACAGTTGCAACGTGGTGGATCCGGGCTTGGCGCCACGGAGCCGGAGCATCACAGTGAACCCGCCAACAGGGACGAATGCCTTGTATTTGCATGGGGGATTTCTGCATTCCTCGGCCGACAAACATTACCTGACCTATGCGGATGGCACGCCATTTTTCTGGCTGGGGGACACTTCCTGGTTTTGCCCGGGAAACCTCGCTCCCATCGATGGCAGCACTTCGACGCAATACGTCACCGCTTCGATGTTCGAACAATTGGTGAATCAAAGGCAGCGCCAAAACTTTGACATCATGCACCTGGCCTTCATCGGGACGCTTGGCCCTGGCAATAACAGTCCGCAAACGCAGATGAGTTCTGGAACAATAGATCCGGCTTATTGGCAGCAAGTGGACCGGTATATGGATTATGCCAATGATTCGGGGGTGGTGCCGGTGGTGTCCTTGGATACCTGGTACTATGATCTGCCGAATTTTACGACGAATCAGTTTTTGTTTCTGTGGCGGTATTTTTTGGCGCGCTATGGCGCGCATGCCGTGACGTTTTTAATCTGTGGCGAGTATAACTCGGACTCGAATCTAACGAATCTGACGAACGATTTGGTGAAGGTCAACGCTATCGGCACGTTGATCAAGCAGATTGATCCCTACCAGCGCGCATTCACGGTTCATCCGGCGGGTTATACACTGGATGGCCGGCAGCAATGGGGTTGGCCGTGGTATGGTTTCATCATGTTTCAGGGGGGACATCCCGGTCACGGCAATGTGCCGCCCACGTCCCTCTACACCCAAGGCTGGAATGTTGACAAGCCGGTGATCGAGGGAGAAGCTAATTACGAGGGACTTTACAGCGGCGGCGCCAAAGTCTTGCTTCCCTCGGATGTTCGCACCACGGCCTACCAGGCAATCCAGGCCGGTGCGGCAGGCTACACTTATGGAGCGGCGGGACTATGGTATCCCACCCAGTCCGCGAATGACCAGACTTTCTGGTCTATATTTGGAACTTCTCTGCCATGGTGGCAGGCACTCTATTTTCCGGGAGCCACCGATATGACTTATCTGCGCGGCTTTTACGAATCCATCCCATGGTGGAAGCTGCAGCCACGCCCGGGAGCGGTAAGCATTCAAGGGGGACCTTTGCCGGATGCGTCCCAGCCCTTGGCAAAGTCGGATGGCGACAACCAGTATGTAGTTTGGTTTCCATTGGGCAACGGGGCGACGGTGCCGGCGACGCTCGCGTTGAACGTAACCAACGGCGCTGGAAGTTACACCGCAGCCTGGTTCAATCCGCAAACGGGTCAAAGGACGACGATCGGTTCCCCGGTAACCGCCACCAACGGCGTCTGTCCGCTGCCGGCGCGCCCAGATGCCAACGATTGGCTTTTACTCCTCAACATGATCAACGCATTGACCCCGCCGCTGGCACCGGCTGGATTGGCTGCGGTGGCGGGTTTTCGACAGGCGACCCTGAGTTGGAATGCTTCGGCGGGGGCAACCAATTACAACGTGGAAAGGGGCGTGACCAGCGGCGGACCTTACACGCTGGTGGGAAACACCAGCTCGACCGGCTATACCGACACGAACCTGATCAACGGGGCGAGTTATTTCTACGTGGTCTCAGCGGTGAACGCTTGGGGCGAAGGAGCCAACTCCACCGAGGTTAGTGTCGTGCCGGCCATGTTCCTCGTGGTGGGCAATCCGAGTTTTGAAATTACGGTGACGAACAGTTATTCAATTAGTGGTTGGAACAGCTTGCCCCAGCCAGGCTCCTGGCTGGGGGGTGGTAGCGCGTTCGACACTCTCAACCCGGCAGTAGGATCCCACTTCAGCAATGTTCAAAATGGGACAAACTGTTGCTACTTGGCCTCCGCCGGGCCGATTTCCCAAGACCTGCGAGTGACGATCAACGCGGCCGAGACCGTAACCCTGAATTTTTACGAGGGCCGGGCCAATGATTATTTGGGCGCCAATATCAGCAGCTTGAGTGCCAATATCGCAGTGGGAAATCAGTCCATCACCAGCAACTTTGACGATTCCACCGTGACCCCTGGAGCCTGGGTGGCCCGGTCACTGTCCTGGACGGCGCCGACGAGCGGCAATCTGAAGATTTCGTTTGCGAACGTGGCAAATAACAGCTTTTTGGACGAGGTCAGCGCGAGCCTAGCCCCGCCGCCGCCGCAACTTGGGATTGGGGTGTCGAGCGGTAATCTGCTGTTATCATGGGGGCTGGATGCTGAATCCTTCAACATCTATAGCTCAACGAACCTCGTCCTCTGGACTAAGGAAACACCGGTATTGACAACTAACAATGAAGGAATCTCAGCCATATTGCCGCTACGCTGTTTAACTGAATTCTTCCGTCTACAGAAATAGGAACTGATCAGCGAGAGAATTCGCCTGGTGGCAGACCTGTGAACAAGCTATGAAAGAAGCATTAAGAACAATACATTTGGTGAAATGGCTGCTGCTGTTGGCTGCCACTTCCTTCGGGCTAAGGAGTGCAGCCAGCGGTGCGAATGAATCTAATGCGTCCATCACTGTTGCCAGCTATTACTTCCCCAATTACCATCCAGGCGATCCGCGCAATGACAAATACAAGGGCAAAGGCTGGTCTGAATGGGAACTGGTCAAAGCGGCCAAGCCGCGGTTTGCCGGCGAACATCAGCCCAATGTGCCGCTCTGGGGCTACACTGATGAATCTGACCCGAAAGTGATGGCCAGAAAGATAGGCGTTGCGGCGGATAATGGGATTAACGCCTTCATTTTCGATTGGTATTACTACGACGATGGCCCGTTTTTGCAGGGGTGTTTGGACGATGGGTTTCTGAAGGCCACGAATGTCAACCGGATCACATTCGCTTTGATGTGGGCGAATCACGACTGGCTTGACCTGCATCCCTCTAAACGGGGCACACCGCAAAAACTGCTTTATCCGGGCAAAGTCACACCCGAACACTTTGACCAAATCTGTGACTACGTCATACAACACTACTTTCTGCACCCCTCCTATTGGCGGATTGATGGGAAGCCGTATTTTTCATTTTACGACTTAAGCAAGCTGTTGGATGATTTTGACTCGGTAGAGGCGACGCGCGCAGCACTGGACAAGTTCCGTGCAAAAACTTTGGCGGCCGGTTTGCCGGGACTCCACCTTAATGCCGTCGTTTGGGGTCAACCCATTCTGCCCGGCGAAAAGACACCGGTTGATCCGGCGAAACTGATCCGGGAGCTTGGCTTTGATTCAGTGACCTCCTATGTGTGGATTCACCATGTGCCGCTGAACGAGGCGCAGACTGATTACAACAAGGTGCGGGATGCGTATTTTCACTATTGGGATCAGGCGGAGAAGAAATTTGGTGTGCCTTATTTCCCAAATGTTTCGATGGGCTGGGATTCGAGCCCGCGCTGCAATCAGACCGACAAATTCGGCAACTTTGGTTATCCCTTCACCAATACGATCAAAGACAACACGCCGGAGAACTTCCGAACCGCGCTGGAAATGACCAAACGACGACTTCTCGCCCGGAAGAATGGTCCGCGCATTCTGAATATCAACTGCTGGAACGAATGGACCGAGGGCAGCTACCTCGAACCAGACACCGTCAACGGGATGAAGTATTTGGAGGCGGTGCGGGATGTCTTCGGCGAAAATCGATTTGCGTTGAAGTCCACCAGGTAAGCGGGCCGCATACTGCACCACGCCGCGTGTACATGGCGAATTGCCATTTAAGCAGCGATTGGCAGTTCAAACAATCCGTGGCAGTGGCTTTGCCAGCGGTAATTCTCAAGGCTGGCGGGTTGAGGGGTTGGGCCGCCCGCTTTCTCCCCGGGCGTGTCGCCGGATAGCCCTTGGTGTACACGCGCCGCGTTGTAGAACTTTTTGAACAACTCCAGCTTTCGAACCAAGTCATCTGCCGTCCAAAAGAACAGACGGTCCAGATACTCCCGGCGGAGGG
>ODAK010006202.1_pt1 | contig 12076 bp, 4 predicted proteins | sample 1539591 | NCBI WGS metagenome assembly ODAK01 (sample SAMEA3539303, study PRJEB22396) | soil metagenome | biome: tundra; feature: field; material: soil | place: USA | collected 2010-05 | depth 0.15 m | reverse complement strand
CGATGGTGATGGTCTCCCCGGTGCGAGGGTTGCGGCCCTGGCGCTCCTTCCGGTCCTTCACCACGAAGCTGCCAAACCCACGCAAGTCTACCCGTTCGTTTGCTTGGAGCGCTTCCGCGATCATCGCCAGGACAGAGTCCACTGCCGCTTCAGCCTCGGTCTTCTTCAATTCAGTCTTGGCCGCGACCTTTTCAATCAATTGCTGTTTTGTCATTCCTTTTGAGTCTAGCGGCTTCTGGGGTGAAGCATGTCGCATTGCGGATCGCGGCGGGCTGCCTTCGTGTAGATCCGCCATGAACCACGCGGCGATAATCCCCACCTCCTGGCCAGACGGGTCCCCCTCCCTGGAGCCTCCCTGGAGCGGGTCCCCGCGCAAGAAGATGGCCCGTTCTGGTATTTCCTGGGCTCTCCCTTGGCCTACGAAGTGTTCCCAGGTATTTTCGGTGCCTGAAAACTCGAAGGCGGTCCGGGGAGCCGAGGTCCGCGCCGGTGTCGAGGCCGGGGGTGTGCTTAAAGCCGAGGGAGTCGGACCCAAAGACGGAGGCGTCAAATCCGGTTACCGGTCGCTCCGACAAGACACTGTCCCGTTTCTGCCCGGTCCAGAAAAGCAAAAACTTCGTTTCCAGAGCAAGGAACACTCCGCTGCGCTCCGTGTTCCTTTCCGCCTGGGAGGCAAGAGTAGCTGGGCCTGTTCCGTCCCGCCAGCGGCAGCGGTCGCGCCGCTGGCGGTGGAGCGGCCCTGGAGCGCCGTCGCGGCCCCGCAACCGCGCCGCCGAGCCAGACTATCGATTAATCGTTCCATACCGTGCCGCAGTTTCTGGAGTTGGAGTCTTAGGTCATCGATATTCTCTTTCCGTGGGCCCGCCAGACGCGTCCCACCGCGGACGGGCTGACGCCTGCCGCGTGAACCAACCTGCGTGTGCTAAGTTGGGTCCCGCCCTCGGGCGTCTCCCGCGTGGTTTTCTCGACGATCTCAGCGATTTTGGCGGGCAGGAATCAGAGGTGGAGGCCAGGAGGGCCGCATCGTGTTCCACCCCTTCATACCCTATGCCGCGAATCGGCTCAGGCACACCATCTGCCGGGCCACACACAAGTTTCTCTGCAATTTTCTCGGCACCGCGCTTTTGGTTCCGGAAGTCTCGCAATCAACTCCCGCTGGTGGATCAGAAGAGCTAAGTAACCGTGAACACGCTCTGCGCTTGAGCGTTGTCTTTGAATCGCGGAATGGGATCGCTAGGCGACGCGACGCCAACCGCGCTGATCGGGCCGAGACTGAGAAGCACCGTCGCGGTTTGCGGCCCCGGGGTCGCGCCGCTCTGAGGCATCGCCAGGATTACTCCGAAGTGCGGTGTCTGTACCACGCTACCTAAGGGTGGTGGTTCGACCCATTCCCAGATAGCCTCGCCGCTGCTGCCGCCGGCTGGGTTACTCTGGAGGCTCAGAACCTCGAGTGGGATTCCAGCCAACGTCCCACTCGTTCTTCCACCGGTGCCAAGTGGCACGCCTCCAGGAGTTGTGCCCGCGATCCCTTGAGGAAAAACCAGAATCGCCTGCGCCGGCGGCGTGTCGGGATTGCCTCCGATGAGCCCGCCTGATGGTAGGTCGCGCGTGGTCACGAAAACCTTGACGTTGGGAGGCACGTTTTGGAAACGCGCCACAAACTGCGTGCCCTGATCGGCGCGTCCTATGGATTGGTTGAGTGGCGGCGCGTTTGCTACCAGGGGCAGCCCGGTGCCGTCAAACGTTTCTTCAGCGGTATACGGTGCACCCGGAGAGAAACTCTGCTTGGCGGTCCTGGGCTTGAAACCGCCTGGGATGTTGCCGGTGAATTGCAGCAGAACATTGATGGCCCCCGTTGCAGCCGGATTGGTCACAAGCGCCGGGTTCACCCCTGCGCTCGGGTTAATCGTGAATATGCCGGCGCCCGGATTGACAGCCAGTGCCGAAAATGACGGCTGCGCCGTGCCAAGTGTAAGTGTCGTTGAACCGCTGATCGGAAGAACCCTCAGGTCACTTACTGAAATTGCCGCTATTATCTGGGGAGGTACGCCGGAGGCGACGGCGAGGGCGCTCGCGTTGACGCGGAGGTTCGTGATTCGCAAAATGCGCGTACCCGTACCGGGCGGGTTGACGGGGACGCCCAAAAACGTCACAGCGTTGGGGACGGAGGGGCTGAACTGCCCGGTAATTATATTTGGGGCTTGGCCGTCCTTGAAGTCGAGGCCCGTACTGCCGCCTACGCCAATGGGCGCGGGAGTCGCAGGAAAGGTATTCAGCTTTCCGGCGCCAGCCGGGAACCCGGGTTCGTCAATCAGCAGGACCGCATCTTGAAGTGAGGGTATTGTTATACCCAACAGCCGGCTCGTCACGCCGACGGTGGCCATGGTTACGGTGATATTGACGGTCGGGACGGGCGTTCCGGGCGGAGTCGGGATCCCGCCAATGCCGCTAAATACGATGTCGGCCACTTCCTCGGTCAGACCTTCGCCTCTCAGCACCAGAGGAGTGCCGGCGAACACCGTGAATTGCAGGGGAGAACCCTGCACCAGCCAGAACCAGCTCTCAAAATCGCTGGCACGTGCGCCATTGCCGGACGGAAGCACCAGCGAAGTAGTTGCATTCCCGTTGGCGGAGACACCGCCAGGCTGGCCGAAGGCCTGCCCGTCCAGGTAACTCAGTCCGGTACTCGATTTGCCCCAAATGAAATGGCCTTTTAGCGTCACCCGAACGCGCACCTGCCCCTGACCGGAGAGGTTAGGTATATTGAAGCCGGCAGGCGGCGTCCAGACGATCACATTCGTTCCGGTTTTCACGGCGGGGGTCCCCGCGATGATCTGGCTGTTCAACATTTGGGCCGGTCCCGCGGTCGTGAGTACCGGCAGTTCCACAGTCACGATCATTGTCGATGAAGTAACGGTGTTCGGGTTGAACGGACCATCGAGTGTAACCTGCAGGTCTTGCAGGAACGTGCTCAGGGCCATCACTGTGTCGTTGAACCAGTTGATCGCATTGACGTGCAAGGCCGGAGAGATCTGCGTGGAAGCGGGCGGCCAAAAGGTCCGGCAATCGCTAAGGCTGATCAGGTTGAGCGGCGGGAACGAGGCCGGTAACGGAGTAGCGAGGTTGGTAATAAACTGGGAGGTAACCTGGCCACCGCCGATCATGCTCAAGGCAAGATTTTGAAACCGTTCCACCGTGGCGAAGGAGCCCCCGCCGGCCGTGGCATAAACTACCTCCAGATTGAGATTTCCGTCGGTTCCGGACGGGCTGGCCGAAACGGCGAAATTCGCCGGCCACCCCGACGGAGGAGTAATCTGCAACGTCAGAAAGGCAATCGGCGGGGAACTGGTGTCGTTCAAGTTAAAGGTTCCCGTGGATGCCAGGGGAGTGCCCGCCGGAAAGGTCGCTGCAAAGATTGGTGTTTTCGTTGGCGGCACGTAAGTGGCGGGGACACTGACAAACTTCGATGCCTTAATTACGACCGGCGCATAATTCGATGCGGCTGGATTCAAGGAAATGTTGCTGAAGGATTCCACCGTAACTGGAAGAGTGACTCCTTGGCTCGCCGTCGGGTTGTAAAGTACCTCCAGGTCGAAGTTCGCCGGATTCAGGGCGTTGGCCTGGGTGCTCACCGCGAAATTGGCCAGCCATGCGGTTGGATCCTTGGTTTGGAAAGTGAGAAAGGTGACGGGCGGCTGGCTTTGGTCCTGAATAGTTCCCGTGCCGGATAGACTGACGCTCGACAGGCTAGCCACCGACAGCCGGGCGTAATGATGATAGATGCCTCGCGGCGGCTCTGTGCTGAGGAACTCCACCGTGCCGTCAGCCGTGCGCGCGGCGAATACCCAATTGTCGCCTGGGTTAAATAGCCTGGCGTTGGCAACCAGGTCGAAAGAAACGGTAATGCCGTTCTCCAGGATCAAGGTCGTACCATTTGGCGGAACCGGAATGTCGCCCGTGCTTCCGGCGGCGTCCAAATCCACCCAAACTGTCGCCCCGTCGCCTTCAAATACCTTACCGTCCTGATCCCAGCGCGTGAGCCTGGTATGCCGGGCGGGTACGGTCTGCCCGGTAGCATTCACCGGAAAGCTGGCAGGGGAAACCGCGGACGACAGAGTGATCGTCTTGGCCACATCATCCACGCCGGAAACCTTGTGTAATTCACCGGGCAGCCCGTTCAGCTCCAGATAGTCGTCGGTGATCTCCACCCAATCGTTAGGCGAGAACCGAAGTACGTCATCCTTCCCGGTGCTCGCGACCGCCAGCACCTTCCCTCCTTGAGTGACGCCGGTAACGCTGGTTGCCACGGAGGCGTTGTCGCGAGACCATTTGAACGTGGCAGTGCCGGCAGGCGCGGGGCTGATGGGTGTCGAAACCCCGCTGGAAATGGGGTTCCCGGCCTGGTGGATTTCCACGCGGTAGAGCTGGTTTTCCTGGCCGGTGTAGCCGGTATTGGGTGTCAGGCAGCAGGGCCCGGACGCGCTGGACTGGACCACTCCCGTAGTCAGCCGTGGCCCCGGCGGCAGAAGCAGGTTTTTCCAGGCGAGCGTCAGGTTCGCGTCCAGTGTGGCGCAGTTCACTCCAGACACGCTGCCTAGATCAAGCCATTTGACCTGCCAAGCGGTTTGCAGGCGTCCCGTGGTATCTACTCCCACGGCTTTTTCCACCAGGTTCGGATCTTCGAGGAAAGTCACCTCCCGCTGCCAAACGTCCAGGTAGATGAGGTAGGGGCCTCCCGTTTGGGGGAATCCGGCGGCATTGCGATAGTAAGGTTGCTGATCGTAGCCTACTGGGGCTTGCCCCTCCAACTCGTCCATAGCCGAATCCCAAACCTGGCCGGCCGCGAATCTCACGATAGGGTTCGAGCCGACCCGAGCCACTGCGGTGGTGGCGGTCTGCGCCGGCCCGCTCGCAGGAATCCACTTAAGTGCATTGGGCGCAGGTAGGCCGTGGTTTTCCGCCTGGAGCCCGTCGACGTACATGCGGCCCGGACCGATGCTGATGGAGACATTACCTGAGGAATCCTGGCTGAGGCCGATCTGAAACGCAGTCGGCGTGGTTGCCGGCACGACAGCGTGCCCGAATGTATCCAGTGTTCCAGCACGGATGCGGCGGACGAATTCAGCCAGCCATTCATTCCAGTCCGAGTCCAGTTGGACTCGTCCCTGCTCCATCAACACCCCGGAGAAGTTATTCCAAGGGTCAAAAGTGAAACGGCTGCTATCGAAACTCATCTGATGTGTCCTCTAGGTTTGATAGAAAATCCCGAATTCCAGGCCGACTGGAATGAACTCCCGGATCCTTACGCGCAGGTCGGTCTCGCGCAGGGGAGCCAGCAGAAAGTGAAAAGCGCCCATTTCCCCTCCATCGTCGGCTCCTCGCCAGATGGCGTCGTCAGTGTATGGCGAGAGCTTGGCGTAAGCAGCGTCGCCATAACGCAAGGAGTAGAAGAGGGGTTCAGGCGAGCCTGGTCCTTGCCCAACACATTGGAACTGGCGGGGTGTGATCGCTCCCGCCGGCAGGTAGCTGAACCGTACACAACCTTGCTGCCTGCGGGAGGCCTGAAGCGGGGCGCTCCACAATGGCGGGGAGGCGGCCAAATCTGCTTGGGATAGCGATGCCCACACGATGCTACCGGAAACCAGGGTTAGGAGAGACGCGTAGACCTTTCCCACGACAGTGCATCCCTGGAGGGTTAGCGCACCTCCAGGATGCGGTTGCCTCGTGGCGTGATCGATTCCCGCCACATAAGCCACGCCGGATGAGTCGGTAGCGTCGACGATGCTGTCCGAAAGGTTGGCCGTGGCCAGCCTGTTCACCCACAATCCGCCCAGGATCGATTTCTGAATCACGACCCGAAGACCCGGGGTGTCGGCCACCAGTGTGGGAAGACCGAAATAAACCGGCTGCGGATTGCCCTGAGGTGTCAAAGCCCAGCCAGGGACCAGGGTGCAGTGGGTTAGTCCCAGGTGGCTAAGCAGATTCGAGCCACCATCCGGCGCGTGCACCAGTGCGGCGGGCGGCGCAGCACCAGGGGAAGGCGGAGCATAAGCGATTACCAGCCCGTTCAAGTCAAACAGGCTTTGTGCCCCTCCAGTCACCGAGATTTCGCCCCCCAGTACAAGAGTGGGCCTGCATGCGTCTGCCGCCCTGAGCTCGATGTGACCATTGGCTTTCACCGCCACCAGAAGACCACCGGTTTCCTTATAACTACCACTGTCGGTGATCTCCACGACTCCATCCCCGGGAAGCGCTTTAAGCGCCAGTCCCATGGTTGGATAGTCACCCGGCACCCGGACCACCGCCTGTTCGGGCGATGCCGAAAAGCTGTCTGCACGGGGATATTCGCCGCCGCCCATGTCCGCGTTGAATCCGTAATAAAAGGAAGCCTGGACCTCAGGATTGTGACCTGCGGCGGGTGGCGGTAGCGCGATCCTGCCCAGTTCAGGGTCGATGGCGGCTGAAAACTTGCTTTCAGCCGGCGGCAGATTATTCCAACTACCATCGGACCCCGAAAGATCGCAAACCTGGATCTTGGCCGGCGTCACGAGCAATCCATCTATGTACAAGGCCAGGCTGTTCCCAGGGTCGTAATTCAGAGGGAGTGGGATGGTCGAGACCATTTGCCCGATATCCCGGCAAAGAACACGGCGCAGCAGAACATCCGGCACGTTCCCGGGCTGGGCGGGAGCGGTGATATCTGAGCCCTGGGAAACGGGGTGGTTGAAAAGGGGCATGTCCCGGCCTGAGGAGCTGAAACGGAAGCAGGTGTTGGCCACCGCTGGTACAGCCGGCGACTTTGTCAGGCTGTAGGCGTTCAAAGACCAGAGGAAGATCCCGATATTCTGAATGTTGTATCGGCCCCGTTCCACGGCAATACGCCGCACGTCCACTTTGTGGGCTGTTCGGTCGAAGCCCGTGTTCATGTAGGCTCGCGGTTCCCAGTTCCGAAGGTCTGGGGCGTAATAGTTGTCGGGCCGGAGGTGGTTCATATACTGGGCGGTGGCCAACACCTTGAAGAATTCCACCGCGTGGGCGCCCCAGCCAGTGACATCCCGAGCCAGTTGTTCGAGCACTAAAACCGTGCCCTTTCGGCGCCTAAAGGAGATGGTATGGGCCACCTCGGCACGAGGGCTGGCCACTGCGGGGGCGACTCCGTGTACCGACTGGTATCCGATCAAATCCCCGATATACGGAATCACCCAGGGAGCGCAGGTTTCAATGAACTGGTCATCGTAAAGCTGGCCCAGGTCTTCTGCGAAGATGGCGAGCTGCTCTTCGATAAGCATCAACAGCGATTGGAGCGGTCCCCGCGCCGCTTTGGCCAGGAGTTGGGCTAACTCCTGCTGCTGCACCGGCGTCAAGGGTGGCGGCAGGGCTTGCAAAGCCTTCAATTGGGTTTGTTCCGGCGGACTCAAGAGGCTATGAGACTGAGCTATCCGGGCGTCTTTCAGCCGGTAGAGCGCGGGTAACAGGTCGAAGAGACTTTGTCCGCCAGGGCTCATGACATGACTCCTAATACCACCGAAGCCGGGTTGGGATCCAACACCAGAATCTCCGCGGGTAGTGGCAGGGAGAGGGCATCGGACACCGGCAGGTAAGGACAAATCCGCAACGGGGAATCCGAAAACGGTCTCGGGAGGGGGGCTGTTTGGGCCAGCCAGTCATTGAAGTTGGACAGCGTGAAGCCGCCGGACTGGCCTGCCAAGTCGCCGCCGGCGCTGGTGGCCCCGGGGCGAAGTTTCGTGACGTTCACCGCCAGCACTCCCGGAACGGCCTGGATAACGGTCGCAACCTCATCCGCCGAAACGCCCTCCCCAAAGGTCCGCGCAGCAAAACTATAGGCGCTCGCCAGGGCTTGCCGCACCTGGGGCTTGACCGCGAGCGGATCGTATCTCGGGTCGTACTGCAGGTCTGCCGAGAGGCCGAACAGGGTCTCCAGAAAAGACTGGGCGGTAATAGAAATCAGGGGATTGCCGAAATTATGCAGCGAAGCCACCAGGTTATTGAGTGTCGGATTCCCCGGCGGCAGGGCGGCTCCATCCACCCCGGCGACGGTCAGAAAGACCCCGCGGCCCGGACCGTTGGGAATCCAGATAGCATAGGCCTTGGAGATGCCTGCGAAGGTTGCAGCGTAGCTCTGATAGTCGGCGACGGAGACCGCCCGTCCCAACGTCAAGACGGTCTGCGGCGCGTTGGAGCGTAGATCGTCGAGCGACACGGCGTCCTGGCCGCCTGTGGCAGCCTGCGGGTTGGTCACCCCATTCACCCCCAGCGGCCGGTCCATTAGCGTGGTCAGGGTACCGGCGGCCACATTACCGGCCGAACCCAATCCGATCCGGTAATTCGCCTGGATGTTGTTTTGACCAGTGGGAAGCGTGGCCCCTTCCACGCCGTCGCCAAACAGCACCTCGGTGGCGCCGCCGGGCTGGTTAAGGGTGGCGAAGACCGGCTGGGAGGACCCCTGCTGGTAAAGGCTGGGAACCTCAGTCCAGGCCGCTCCGTTGGCCTGCACTTGAAGGGTGCTTTGCCTCCCGGTCTGAGTCGGCGCCTGGACAAACGTCACGGGCGACTGTTTCAGAGTGAAGTTCTGATTGGGCGTGGAGGCGCTTCCGCTACCCATAATCTCGCTCACCGATTGGCCGTGAGTTGCCAAGCCGACGTTGGCGTTCACGGTGGTGGTGTTGCGGACGTAACAATAAATCAGGTTCGACTGCAGAAGGATGCGAGTGTGCGGATAGGGCGCGGTGATGCTGCTTACCGACGTAACCAGGGCGTACTCGCTGACCAGCGGATCGCCGCTGTCGGACAGGGTCAGAGTGAAGTCGCTCAGAGACGCCTGCTGGACTGTCCCCGGCCTGCCACTCGAGTCATCCACATTCAACGTCACCGGGCTATTGAAGGACGCCCAGTCGGGAACCGAGGAGTCCGCATTCAGCGCGGGCGGCGGTCCGGTCAGGGTCAATACGTCTCCGGGATGCAGCACCACGGGATCGGACCCATCGTCGGGTTCGAAGGAAAGCGTGGTAATCCCATCGGCCACGGCGATTTTCTGCCGGTTTCCCGAAAGGGCCACAACCTGGGTTCCCACCAGGTCCGGCCGCAGGTCCTGGAGATCCAGGAATCGACCGTAGAGCGGATAGTCCAGCGGCTGCCCGGCCACGGTCAGTTCTTCGCTCTGCGCCCAAACTTCCGTGTCCCGAAGTGGGAACGCAGTTCGGATGTCGGTGTCCGCATAGTCCGCGGTCAGCTCCGTCACTTTCCCGCTCAAGCCAAATTTGGCGAGCGAGATCGCGGTAGCTTGAGTAACCTTGTAAAGTTGGGCTTCGTACACAGCGGGCGGAAGCGAAAAAACAGGCTCGACCCCGTGGAAAAATCCCAGCCCTTCCAACAGGAAACCACGCGATTCGGTGAATATTTTCCGCGTGAGAGCGAACCAGCTTCCAGCCACGACTTTCTGATATACGGCATCCAAATCGATCTGGCCGCTGTTCGGAGTCGAAAAACCGAACCACTGCCAGTCGGAGCTGCTGTTGTCGATGAGATTGTTCAGGCTGGGTACCGCTGGGTCCTTATTGTTATTCGCGAACAGGTTGGCATTCGGTGCGTTGTGTCCGAAAAGAGCGCCCTTCTGGCGGAACGCGAAGATCTTGGCCGCGGACCAGTTCGTAGGGCTGACCGAGGTACCGTCACCGGTTTCATGAGAGAGCCGTTGGTCCCAGGTCACATAAGTGAGCTTGCGGGCGTTGTCCGTCCAAACCCGATTCAGCACCACCACATCCCAGTTCTCGCTGGGTTCCGCGCTGGCCGGATTCCACTCCTCGCGATCCACACCAAGGATCAGCAGTGAATCCCCTGGTTGCAGTTTGGTGGCGGTGCCGCTGAGATACACGCTGTTGGTTCCCGGCGGAATCCATGTCTGGCTGGCCTGCACGGCCAGGGCGTTCCAGTCCGCCTTGGCCAGGATGCCGGCCGATGTCTCAAAGGTTTGCGGTTTCTGTCCCTGCGCCGGGACGCTCTGCACCTGCGTCCCTTGGGGAATGGTAATAACGGGCGTAGTTGGATCCGGCGGCTGTCCCGTGGCGGCCTTCAAGGTGAAAGCCAGATAAGCGGAGGCTGACACGCCGGGCGCCGGCTGGTACCCGATCAGCCGCGATAGCTCGGTCAGCGATCGCAGTTGTGTTGCCGTGCGCAAGTAGCTCTCGTTGGCCAGGCGTTCCTGATAAAAAGTCAGGACGTCCAGCACCATGGCGGTGGCATCCAGGAAAGCGATGGTGAAATCATTGTCGTCCCTGCTCTTCAAAACTGAGAGCGCCGGATAATCTGAGCTGGAGAGCCGGGCCAGCATGGATTCCTTGAACGTGGCCCACATTCCGGCGCGGTACGCTATGGAGGAAAGCCCCGGGGGATTGAACTCAGTCTGGGGGGTCTGGACGCTGGTACCGGCGCAGCAGCCGCATAGGCAATTGGATGTTCCGGTGCAAGCCATACGATTTTACTTCCCGCCCTCCATCAATAGAGTTAGCTGGCCGTGATCGAGGAAATTAGGATCGTTTTCAAGCCGGGCTACCTGCAGGGGACCCAGCTTGATTTCTCCCGCCGCGAGGTATTGTAAGGCACTCACGCCGGTCAACCCTTGTGGTTGGAACCGCGTCGCCCGCACTGCGGTTACCCCGGCAACGGACCGGGCGGCGGCATACACCGGGCTGAGATAGACGGTCTGCCCAAATGTGAAGTTGTCGGGAAAGAAGAGGCCCTCCTGACCGTTGGGTAGAATCCGTGTGCCCAGGACCTGCAGCAGGGATCGCTGCACGTCGCTTTGGAAATAATCGGAATCCACGCAAACCTCCAGTTCGATCTGGAGCGAAACGTACCGCGGCGAATCGAGTTCGAGGTCCTGGCCTGCAAGCCGGTAGCGATCCTCGGTGCTTTTCAAGGACTGTTGAAGTGCCGACGTCAAACTGCCGCCACCTTTTGGTTCGACCGCGATAAAAACCGTGTACCAGCTCCCGGTCCACCGAAGCGAAGCGACCGCCCGATCCACATTTGGGTTGGTTTCGGATACCGCCTCGTAATCCGCCATGGTCACGGCTCTATCCTGGGTGAGAAAAGCCTGGGGCGCCCGCCGGCGGATCTGGTCGTTGGTTTCCGGGTCGGTACCTCCAGTGGCGGGGAGAGGGTTGCGGCAGGATTGGATCCGGGCGTCGGACGCAGCCAGAAAGACCAGGCTATCCGCTCCCACGTTTCCGGCGGTACCGTTGCCGATCCGGTAAGTGGCGACAAAGGATGTCCCCGTGTCCGGCGCCTTGCCGTTGGTGTTGTCTCCGAACCGCAGGGTACCTGTGCCGTCGGTATCCACTTCAACCACGAACACCAGGTCTGATTCTCCGCTTTCCAAAAGATCCTGGGCGGGGTCCCAGGAGTCCGTCCGCGCATCCAACGTTCCATCCAGCGTGACGACGGGTACCGCCTGGTTCGCGTTGAAATGAATCAGGGAATACGCCGAGAGGTTGGAAGCCGCTGTCTGGGCGAAGCTCTCCACCGTAACCAATTCCGAATTGCCGTTCACCTGGCTGGCGGAGGTACCTAATGAAAGGTTGGTAAACTCCTCGAGGGTCACCGGAAGCGCGACGCCCAAGCCACCGGACGTGGGGTCATAGACAACCTGAAGGTCGAACAGCGAGGGATCGGGCCTGGCCTGCGCAGCCACGCCGAAAAGGTGCGTCCACGAAGACGGGTTGGCAGCTTCGAGTGTCAAATAGGTGACGGGCGTGGCGCTCAGGTCCTGCAAGGCTACGGGCCCGGCATCAGGAAGCATTGTCGGGCTTGCCGGAAAACCTGAAGGGGGAGTGGCGGGAGGAACATAGCTTGCCGGAACCCGGATGAGTTGGGACACAGCGTTGATCTGGGTAACCACGTACCTCGGATCCGCGGGTTTCAGCGAAAGATTCGTGAACTGTTCCACGACGATTTGCTTCTTGATTCCGGTAGCGCCTCCCGGAGGGTTGTAAACCACCGAGAGATCGAAATTCGGAGGATGGGCGAGGTTGGCCGCGACCACGACGCCGAACAACTG
>ODAK010006201.1_pt1 | contig 12077 bp, 8 predicted proteins | sample 1539591 | NCBI WGS metagenome assembly ODAK01 (sample SAMEA3539303, study PRJEB22396) | soil metagenome | biome: tundra; feature: field; material: soil | place: USA | collected 2010-05 | depth 0.15 m | reverse complement strand
ACGCCTCGGAGAGTCAGATATCCCTACCCTAGTAGAGATTCATCACGCCGAGCGCTAGGGAAATACCTCCGGGCGCGAGGACGACCCATCTCAAGCTGCCTACCCCGCTGTCGCGGTCCCCTCTAGGAGCCTCCCGGCGCCTATGGTCCCGGACCACTGCGCTCTGAGCCATCCACCCCGGGGATCCTTCCGCGAGGGTGAAGTCCGCCGCGCTTATCCCGCCCGGTACGCCCGGGACCACCCGCCCAATAGGAGGAAGCGCGGGAACGTGACCCATTGTTCGAGGACGATGCGCGCAAGTGCGTTGGCGGGGCCCGTGAAAGGCTCGGGCGGGACGGCCTCGAGCCGGTGCCCACGCCCCTGCACGGCCATCGAGGCGACCATCCCGACGAGCGACGCCGCGCCCAGCCTCCAGGAGAGCAGGATGGCTGAGGCGAGAAGGCCAACGCTCCCCAGCAGGAAAAACGGTACCGCGGCGACGTGGATCAGCAGGTTTCCGCGCGAGCGGTGGTACCGCGGGTATCCGTCTCGCTGCCAGCGAAGCAACTCCCCGACCGTCATCGCCGTCGAACGATACCAAGTCTTAGCGGTGCCGTCCGATCTCGAGCGTCTGGTAGTCGCGGACTACCGCGCTTTGAGCCATCCACTCGGGGATCCTTCAGGAAAAAGGTCGGTTTCTCGAACCTAAACGGCCGCCGGGGCAGGATGCCCGTCAACGGCCAGGGATTAGGAGGGAAACCGAGGGCGAGCGTTTGGTCTTTACGCGCCGCAGACCCTCGGCAATTCCCATGGCGCCCCTACACAGCCCCGCAAATCCCATTGCACCCCTACATCTCCCGGAGCAATGACTCTAGCTTCACAATCGGAGGAGAGGCGACTGGAGCGGAGCCGCGCCTCAGACAAAAGAACGCCCGGGCGCGAGGCCCAGGCGGTGAAGCTCGAAGCTATTTTTTTGAGACTTACTTCGTGGCGGGGGGCATCGGGGTGGGAGCGTGCGTGGCGGCAGTTGTCGCCTCGGTCTTCGTCGTCTCGCTCTTCACCGCGCCGCTCTTCTTCGTGACCTTCTTGTGGGTCGTCTTCTTGTGGGTCGTCTTGTGCGGAGTCGTGGTCGTGGACGTCGTCGAGGCCTTTTCGGTTGTGGCGCCCGTGATGGGGTTTGTCGTCGTCTTGGGCCCGGTGTGCGTCGTGGTCGTCGCCTCTTGGGCGAAAGCAACCCCGAACGACAGGAGGGCAACAGCAACGAGAGCGGAAAGGGTCTTCTTCATCTTTTTCTCCATTCCCCTGTTTCTGTGGCCGGTTCGGGGCCTACCGACAGGATCCTTGGCTGCAACCGCGCTGCCACGCGCCGGACCGGCGTCGCTTCAAAGGTATAACCAACGTTTTTAGAATGGCTTAGGGAGACTTCACCCACCCGTGGGTGACTGGATGCGGCGAGTGAGTGATGCACCTTCCCGTGCAGTTCCGAGACTTCGTTCGTCGGAGTCTGCCGAGAGGGGTGCGACGCCGAAGCATCAGGCCATCCAAGGTATCGGACTGGCGACATACTCATCCCGCAACGGTTAGAACGAGACGGTTTGCCCGACGCCGTCCGGTCTCCAGCGCCCGGTAGTCTCGGACCACCGCGCTCTGAGCCATCCACTCGGGGATGCTTCAGGAAAAAGGTCGATTACTCGAACCTAAATTGCCGTTCAGAAGGGGGAGCGACCCTCGTCTCTACGCGCCACAGCCCCCGGCAATTCCCATTGCACCCCTACAGCCCCCGGCAATTCCCATTGCGCCCCTATAGCCACCAAGACATCGATGGAGATCACACCGGGATCAACTGGATCGTGTGAACCCACATACGGCAATCGTAAGCCGACCCCGTAATGCGTCTGCATCATTGACGTCGCAGGAGCCCGTACCAAAGGGTAATGGCAGTGATCGGACCTCAACGGTTTCTATCCCTGTCAAGTTAACGAGGACCGAGCTCAGAAATCGACTAGGAGGCGACAGATGGCTCCAAAACGGAAGGCTCAGCTCACAATCGCTGTCAAACCCAAGAAGCTTACCGCACGAGAAAGAGCGCGCTTACGGAAGGCGGTTCGCACGGTGATCTCCATCATGGATCAGCACGACCTGAACAAGATCAAGATGGACGTCGGAGTGTGCCTGATAGGCAAATATCAAAGAGACTAACCCTTCCCGAATAACACGGGAACCAATCGCACCCATGCTACCTAGTCGCTCGTAAGTCCGGCAAATGACCGGAGGCCGGAAACTCGCGAGATCTGGCGCGCCATGAGCAGCGTTCCTCCAGTGGTAACGCTGATCAGCGCGCTAACGGCGCTGGACTCCGATGACACAGAGAAACCCTGGTGGGCGCCACCCCTCGGTGTTCTGAGTCTAGCCGCCGTCCTGAAGAAACGTGGCGTCCAAACGGAGATAATCGATCTTGACCTACTCTGGAGCAAGTCCGGATATGTATCCGAGACGCTGTTTGCCGGCATTACTGAGGCCATGCGGACGTCCCGGCCCCGAATCCTCGGTCTCAGCACCATCTGCAACAGTTATCCCCTCACGATCCGGCTCGCAAGGAGCCTCAAGAGCGAGTTTCCCCATACACCAATCGTGCTGGGTGGACCCCAGGCTTCTCTCGTGGATGTGTCCACGCTGAACGCCTTTCCTTTCATCGACTTCGTGCTCCGGGGAGAAGCCGAGGAGTCCTTCCCGATGCTGGTCGATTCTCTCCTTGGCGGCCGTTCCCTCACATCGCAACCCGGTCTTACGTTCCGAGATGGGCCTCGAGTTCAGCGTAATCTGGACGCCGCCCCGATTCGGAACCTTGACACGCTTCCACTGCCTTCATTTGGCGACTATGGCAATGTGCCCGAGTGGCGGTCCTTGCCCTTGGAGATCGGTCGTGGATGTCCCTTTACCTGCCGGTTTTGCTCCACGAGCGGCTTCTTCGGTCACCGATATCGACTGAAATCCGCAAACCACGTCATTTCCGAGATGAATCTACTGAGCCAGATGTACGGCATTCGGGCGTTCGACCTGGTTCATGACATGTTTACGGTTGACCGAGGACGGGTGACCGCCTTCTGCAGCCGCTTACGCAGTCTGGGCAGCCCGTACAAGTGGACCTGCAGCGCGAGGACAGACTGTGTCGACAAAGCGCTTGTCAAGATGATGCGCGATGCCGGTTGTGTCGGGATCTTCTTCGGGATTGAAACGGCTTCCTCCCGGTTGCAACGTGTCATCCACAAGGGACTCGATCTTGAGCATGCACGCGTCGTTCTCAAGAGTTGCGACCGGCTCGGAATCGAAACCACAGCTTCACTCATCATCGGTTACCCGACTGAATCGGCGCGCGAATTGGAGTCGACGGTTTCGTTCTTCGTACGAACAGGTCGTCTGGAGCATGCAGATGCCCAGCTTCACGTCCTGGCCCCTCTCCCGAACACCTCGCTGGAAGCCGAGTACCGCTCCCGGCTGACCTTTGACGAGAGGGTGGCCGACATCCCGGAGTTCGGCGCCGGACAGGGTGCCAGCGACCGATACCTTGTAAAGAAGCATCCGAATGTCTTTTCAAACTTCTACGAATTCCCCGATCGCGCGAGATCTAGCGACTTGCGCTACCTCAGCGCCTTTTTTGTCAATCTGCAGCGGCGCTGTACGGGTTTGCTCCTTGCCGTGATCGGCGCCAAGTCGAAGCCCATAGAGTTGTACGACACGTGGCGACGCGTGAACGGTTGGGGGAAGGAGTCATTGGATTACTACAGGGGGCTCGATTTCATTGAAGAGTTCCTGGCCGTTGTCGAGAAGGTCTACGTTGGACGAGGAAACACCTCGGTCGATGTAATGTGGCGCTTCTATGGGGCGCTTATGGCAGCCGGAGGGCTTTCAGATGAATCACGGGTTGGTCTCCGGCTGGGTCATTCAGGCCCCGCTGCGAATGCCGTTGTAACGCTCTCGCCGGGTGTTCGTATCCTTTCCGTCCATGGAGATGTCGTCAAAGTGCTCGCGGCCCTCAAGGGGGGGCGACGGCCAAGGTCGGAGTGGCTTCGCGAGGTGACGACTGTGTCCGTGAGGAAGGGCCGGAACGGCCGGTCGGCGATAGATAAGCTGTCGCCTCTCACAACCTCCATTCTGGGTTGTCTTGACGGATCAATTGACGAAATCGTCAGAAAGCTGACCGTGAAAGGCGCGAAATGGGAGAACCGCACTCCGGAAGAGTTCCTCCCTGAGGCTCTACGAGTGCTCGAGCGGGCGGGTCTCGTGACGACCAGCCCAACTAATCAGGCCGGTCCGTCTGATTAAGTGGGAGGCAAGCCTACCTGTTTCAGCAATATCGTGTACCTCTTGTCATTGCGGAGCTTGGCGAGATAGGGATCGATCTTCAGCTCGGTGAGACCGCCGTCTCGGTAAGCATAGGCGCGATCGAGCCACCTGAACGCCTCGTCCGTCTCGCCACGCCACGCATAGACCTCGGCGACCTGAAAGGCCCACACATGCGCGTACTTGGCGATCAGGGTGTTCAGGGCTTGCTGCGACTCCTCCGGATGCCCGAGATCGTGTTGCGCGAGCGCCACGCCGAGCAGGCGTGCACCTTCGCGAACCTCGCTCCGCGCAAACTCTGGCAACGCGTCAGCAGGGTGGCCTTCAAGAATGGACAGACTTCCGAGGTAAGTGTGGGCCCGGTGAGAGTCGGGGACAATCTCGACCGCGCGGCTAAGCGCCCGTCGCGCGTCCGCGAATTGGTGGGCGAATCTGAGTTCGGAGCCAAGGGTTATCCACGCATCGGCGGAGAGCGGATCGAGATCTGTGGCTGTAGTCGCTTCCTTAATCGCGTCCTGTAGCCGGCCAAGGCGGGCGAGAATCGTGCTGTACTGGGTATGGGTCTCGGCGTCGCCGGGATCGATGGAGAGAGCTCGCTCGAGGTCCGCCTGCGCCCCGACCCAATCCCAGGTTGCCGTGGAGCGCAGATAGCCCCTAGCCGTGTACCCCTCTGCGAGGTTCGGGTCAAGTGAGAGTGCAGTTGTCGCCGCTGCTAGTGCCCGCTGTCTTGCCCACTCGAGGGCGGTAGCACTTTCCGAAAAATTGTCTGCCGCCCAGGCTTCGGAGATCGCGAGGCCTGCGTATGCGGCGGCGAAGCGTGGGTCCAGCGCAATCGCCTTTTGATAGGACTCGACAGAGCTACGAGCGTTGGCTAGGTTCCCGCGGGCAAAGAAGTACCGGCCCAAGAGGTACTGGCGGTAGGCCTCGGCGTTGGCCGTTCGGCGCTCGGAAGACCGCGGGATCTCATGCGGCAAGAGCTGGATCTTTAACGCTGCCACCACAGCCGCGGCGATTTCATCCTGCACCGCGAAGACGTCGGTGACATTTCGGTCGTACCTCTCCGCCCAGATTTGATAGCCATCAGTCACGTTGACGAGCTGCGTCGAAACCCGGAGTCGATCGCCTGACCGGCGGACGCTTCCTTCAAGCACTGTCGCGACGTGAAGATCGCGCGCAATATCGGTGATCTTTGCGTTCTTTCCCCTGAAAGCGAAGGACGACGTGCGCCCTGCCACGTGCAACCCCTTCACTTTGGTGAGAAGGCCCATCAACTCCTCGGAAAGCCCGTCAGAGAAGTACTCTTGCTCTTTGTCGCCGCTCAGGTTGGTGAATGGCAGGACGGCAATCGAGGGAGCCGTAGCCGGCCGAGGCGGAACCGGGGAACGGCGGCGAATGAAAACGTCGCCCGCCACGATAAGGAGAATGACCAGACCGCTCGCGACGGCGACAAGAAAGCTTCGCTTCGAGCGGGGAGGTGGCGTCACAACCTGGCCGGCGTCGAATGCGGCCGGGCCGGACACTGCGGAAAGTGCGAACAGGACGTCCCGCACGGACTGGAATCTCTGTTCCACATTCTTTTCGAGACAGCGCCTGACGACACGGTCGAGTGCCGAAGCAATGTGACGTTCTGATTCAGAGAAATCCGGCGGCTCGTCCCGGAGAATTGCCGCCATCGTTTCGGCCGCGGAGTCCCGCCTGAACGCACGTCTTCCCGATAACATTTCGTACAGTACCGCCCCGAGTGAAAAGATGTCCGACCGATGGTCCACCGCAAGCCCCTTCACCTGCTCGGGAGACATGTAGCCAACGGTCCCCACGATCACGCCTGGTTCGGTTTGCTTCGAAATGGTTGGAGCGCTCGTCACGTCGTCACGATTTGCACGCCCCAACTTCTTCGCTAGGCCGAAGTCGAGAATCTTGATCTGGCCTTCGCTTGTAACGAAGAGGTTCTCCGGCTTGAGATCGCGGTGGACGATTCCCTTGTCGTGAGCGGCCGCAAGGCCGGCGGCAATCTGTTGCCCGAAATCGAGAGCCGTTCGCAGCGGGAGCGGCCCGGGGACCAGAAGTTCGCGAAGAGTCTCTCCCTGAAGCAACTCCATCACAACGAATGAGACGTCACCCTCCTTTCCAACGTCATGAAGATCAAGGATGTTGGGATGTGAGAGGGCCGCCACGGCACGAGCCTCTGACTCGAAGCGCGCCAGGGCACGGTTATCGCTCGCGACATCGTCCGGGAGGACCTTGACGGCCACCTCACGGCCCAGGCGCGTGTCGCGGGCCCGGTAGACCTCTCCCATTCCACCCGCCCCGAGCGGCGCGAGAATCTCGTAAGGGCCCAGACGCGTGCCGGGAGCGAGTGCCACTGGTGAGGCTCTTTCTCTTCCTCTCGCAAGGAGTATCTCAGCATTCCGAGGCACCGCCGGCAGCGCACGTTTGCTTAGAGGCTCGACACTCCCATGACTTCGAGGGAGACGCAGAAGCTCCTCATCTGGAGACGGTTAGTACGATCCGGTTCGCCCGACGGCAACCTACTTCCAGCGCCCGGTAGTCCCTGACCATCGCGCTCTGAGACATCAGCCCGGGGAGCCTTCAGGAAAAAGGTCGATTACTCGAACCTAAATCGCCGTCCGGACAGAACGCCCATCTACGGCCCCGGTTTCTACGCGTCGAAGCTCCCGGCAATTCCCATTGCGCCCCTACAAGCACGTGTGATTTTCCGATTCGCCGCGCGAATCATAGTCTCGGGAGCTGAAACCGCCGATGTCGAATCCCGTACAGCAGGACCGGTTCGTCCGTCTGATCGACGAACACCGGAAGATCCTCTACAAGGTAGCCCGCTGCTACGCGTGGAACCCGGCGGATCGCGAAGAGCTGGTGCAGGAGATGACGCTTCAGCTCTGGCGCTCCTTCAATCGGTATGACGAGCGGTACAGGTTCTCGACGTGGATGTATCGCATCGCCCTGAACGTCGTGATCTCCTTCGTAAGGACGGAAGCGCGCAGGACGAGGAGCATCGTCCCGGCCGACGACTCCATTTCCACCGTCCTCGAACGGGCTGCGGCGCCGGAGCCCGCCCACGATGACCTACGTCTCCTCGACGAGTTCATCCAGAAGCTCGACGAGCTGGACCGGGCCCTCGTTCTCCTCTACCTCGACGGACACCGCCACGACACCATCGCCGAGATTCTCGGCATCTCGGTAACGAACGTCGGTACGAAAATCGGCCGGATCAAGCAGAGGATCCGGCGCGACTGGCCCGGCGCTAACTGACGCGGGAGACTCCAATGGAACTCGACGACCTCAAGAACCGCTGGGAAGAGCAGGACACGAAGCTGAACGCTGGCCAGAGGCTCAACGCGCACCTCCTTCTCGCGTCTGGCCTCGCCAAGATGGAAACGGCCCTCGGACGGCTCTCGCGCCTCCTCCTCGCCGGACTCGTCCTCGACTTCGTGGCCACGGTGTGGCTGGGCTCGTTCAACTGGATGCACGCCGGGGAGCCGCGCTTCCTGGTCCCGGGCGCTGCGCTCCACATCGGCGCGATCGCGCTGCTTCTCGCCGGCGTCCGCCAGCTCGTGGCCCTGAAGAGGATCGATCTCGGCGAGCCGGTCGTGACAACCCAGAGGAAGCTGGAGTCGCTCCGGGTCGAGCGCCTTCGCGCTGTCAAGTGGACACTGCTTCTCGCACCGCTCGCTTGGGTGCCGCTCCTCACCGTCACGTTGAAGGGCTTCTTCGAGCTGGACGCGTACTCGATCTTCGATCCCCGGTGGCTCGCCGCGAACACTCTCTTCGGCGTCCTCGTCCTCGCGGCCGCGATCCTCGTCTCGCGGCGCTACGCTGATCGGATGGGCCGCTCGCCGCTCGCCCGGCGCTTCATGAGGGATCTCGCCGGCTACAACTTGGCGGCCGCTCAGTCGCAGCTCGACGTTCTGGCGCGCTTCGCGGAAGACGAGGGCCACCCCTGAGAGCTCCCGCGATTTCCCGCAGTCTCACGCGAATCATGGAGTCGTAGGCAGCAGCCGTACCGCCTTCGCATCGCTTCCGTGACTCTGGTTTCTACGCGCCAAAGCCCCCCGGCAATTCCCATTGCACCCCTACAGCCAGACAGCATTCGAACCTAGCCGGCAGCATCACATTCTCGAAGCCATGTGATCTCGAATCAGTCGGCTTGGAGATCCCAGTGGACCAAGGTGACCAGCCGTGACCGTGCCCCGGTGAAGGCGAGGCGCAGGGTCCATCCTCGGACTAAGGACAGTTCGAGATTCCAGGAATTGGGCGCCGCCGCGGATTAGTTCCCTCGCGAGAGTAGGAGCATAGAATCAGAACCAGTTCAGGCGAACCAGCAGTAAACGAGGACCTATCCCGATGGGGTCGCCCCGCGATGGCCCGGCAGAGCCCGGTAAAACCCGACAGGTGGCTGGCGAAGGCTCCGATCTGTCGAGGGAGCTGACGGCGTTCACGCCTTCGCCTGGAGAAGGCTCGAAGGACCCGCGCTCAGCGTCGATCGCACGCGGAACAATGCTCGATCACTTCGAGGTCCTTGAACTTCTCGGTGTGGGAGGATTCGGCGAGGTTTACCGAGCCCGTGACACGCGGCTCGAGCGAGTGGTTGCGATCAAGGTGCTGCCGGAGGATTTTGCCCGGGACGCGGAGCGTCGCGAGCGGTTCCGCCGCGAGGCCATCGCAGCTTCAGGTCTCAAGCATCCGAACATCTGCACGGTTTACGAGCTCGTGGAGGCGAATGGCCGACACCTGATCGTCATGGAGCTGGTCGAGGGTAAGACGCTGCACGCCCTCCTTGCGAAAGGGCCTCTCCCGGTGGGGGAGGCCCTACCGATCGCGCTGCAGATCGCCGACGCGATCGCCGCGGCACACCGAGCAGGCGTCCTTCATCGTGACATCAAGAGCGGCAACATCGCGCTCGACGAGCGTGGCCAGGTCAAAGTCTTCGACTTCGGCCTCGCGAAGCTCTTCGGCCCGGCGCCGGAGAGAACTGAAGGACCGACAGAGGCGCGGCTGACCGAGGAAGGAGCATCCCTCGGCACGATCACCCATATGTCGCCCGAGCAGCTTCTCGGCAAGGCGGTCGACCAGCGGAGCGACCTCTTCTCGTTCGGCGTCGTTCTTTACGAAATGGTCACGGGTCGGCTGCCGTTCCTGGGGAGCACGACGGTCGCAGTGGCGGACGCCATTCTGCACGCCGAACCGCGGGACTTTGGTGACGCTCCCATCCCCGAGAAGCTGAAGGCGCTCATTCGGAAGCTCCTCGAGAAGGAACCCGAGAAGAGGTACGCGAGCGCCGAGGAGGTCCACGCCGAGCTGAAGGCGCTGGCGGATTCGCTTGCACCCGGACGGAAGGCGAGACTCTCGCGGAACACCTGGATTGCTCTCGTCGCTGCCGGCCTGGTGGCGATCGCCACGGCGGGATGGCTCTGGCACCGGGCGTCCCGGACGCGGTGGGCTCGCGAGACGGCACTCCCGGAGATCGGGCGGCTCCTCGCTGAGGATGACTTCACGAAGGCGGCTGGCCTCGCTCAGGAGTCCCGGCGCGTCCTGCCGAATAACCCGGCGCTGGAGAAGCTCTGGATGCAGGCCACGCTGGAGGTTTCGCCGGTCACGGATCCACCGGGCGCCGACGTGTCGTACCGGCCCATGCGGGGTCAGCCGCAGGCGTGGGAGAGCGTCGGGCAAACACCGCTCCTGAAGATCCGTGTGCCCAAGGGCTTCTACCTCTGGCGCTTCACCCGGGCGGGCTTCATACCGGCGTACCGCATCTGCCCGACCTGGTCGCCCATTTTTCCCGGTGCCAACATCCTGACCGTTCGGCTGGATCCCGAGGGGAGCCTTCCCGCGGGGATGATCCGGGTTCCGGGAGGGAAGATCGACTTGGCAACCCCGGGGCTCGACCAGCTTCCGAGCGTCGGTCTCGACGACTACCTGATCGACCGCACCGAGGTCACGAACGCGGAGTACCAGAAGTTCGTCGACGCCGGGGGGTACCGCACGCGCGATTTCTGGAAGCAGCCGCTCGTCCGGGGCGGCCGGACCCTGACTTGGGACGAGGCGATCGCGCTGTTCCGCGACACGACGGGCCAGCCCGGCCCGGCGACCTGGGAGCTGGGCCACTTTGCGAAGGGACAGGAGCGGTACCCCGTCGCTGGCGTTAGTTGGTACGAGGCCGCGGCGTACGCGGAGTTCACGGGGAAGAGCCTGCCTACCGTCTACCACTGGAACTGGGCCGCGCAGACGAGAGCCAGTATGCTCATAGTGCCGGGCAGCAACTTCTCGGGCACCGGGACGGTTCCCGTGGGAGGCGACGGCGCCCTGAGCGGCTTCGGCACGGCGGACATGGCGGGCAACGTCAAGGAGTGGTGCTGGAACGAAAGCGCTGAGGGGAAGAGGTACATCCTCGGCGGGGGCTTCGGGGAGCCCACGTACATGTTCATCGACCAGGACGCCCAGTCTCCATGGGACCGGCGGCCGAACTATGGCTTCAGGTGTGTCAAGCTGTTCTCACCGACTCCCTCGGAGGCGGTTGGCCGGATCGAGGGCAACTTTCGCGACTACTCGAAGGAGAAACCCGCGTCCGACGAGCTGTTCCGCGCCTACAAGGGGCTCTATGCCTACGACAAGGGGGAGCTGAACGCGCGGGTGGAGGCGACCGAGACCACTGAGGATTGGACACGGGAGAAGGTCAGCTTCAACGCGGCCTACGGGAACGAGCGGGTGATCGCCTACCTCTATCTTCCGAAGAACGTCGCGCCGCCCTGGCAGACCGTCGTCTACTTTCCCGGCTCGGACGCGATCTACACCGACACGTTCGCTCTCTCCCCCTGGCCCGAATTCGTCCCGAAGAGCGGTCGCGCGCTCCTTGTCCCGGTCTACAAAGGGACCTACGAGCGGCGGGACCAGCTCAAGACCGACAACCCCGAGCAGACGGCCTTGTGGCGGGACCACGTCATCGAGTGGTCGAAGGACCTCGGCAGGTCACTCGACTACCTTCAGACACGGAAGGACATCGAATCGGAGAAGCTGGCCTACTTCGGCTGGAGCTGGGGCGGGGCGACCGGGCCGATCCTCCTCGCGGTCGAGAACCGCTTCCGGGCGGCGATTCTCGGGTCGGGGGGCCTCGAGTTCCAGAAAGCCCTTCCCGAAGCCGACCAGATCAACTTCGTCCCCCGCGTGAAGGTCCCCGTCCTGATGCTGAACGGCCGGTATGACCACTTCTTCCCCGTAGAGTCCTCCCAGGTTCCCCTCTATCGCCTCCTCGGCACGCCGGAGAAGGACAAGAAGCATGTTCTCTACGAGACGGGCCATGCCCCGCCCCGCAAGGAGGTCATCCGGGAGAGTCTCGACTGGCTGGACAAGTACCTCGGGCCGGTGAAAAGGTAGGTGACGGCGTCGCGTTGACGCGTCGTACCGTTAGGACGAGACGGTTCGCCCGCCTTCGGCCGATCTCCAGCGTCCGGTAGTCCCGGACCACCGCGCTCTGAGCCATCCACACGGGGATCAGACAGGAAAAGGGTCGATTACTCGAACGTAAATCGCCGTCCGGCCAGAGTGCGCGTCTACGGGGAATGCCTCGGCTACGCGCACAGGCCTCCGGCAATTCCCATTGCACCCCCACACCCCCCGGCAATTCCCATTGCGCCCCTACAGCCTGACGTATTCCCGTCAGTCTGACAAATGACACGTTATCGGACCGTGTGCACAGAAGAGGGCGCAAGTGGTGGAGTGGCCGGGCGTAGCGCATGGTTAGG
>ODAK010006200.1_pt1 | contig 12077 bp, 9 predicted proteins | sample 1539591 | NCBI WGS metagenome assembly ODAK01 (sample SAMEA3539303, study PRJEB22396) | soil metagenome | biome: tundra; feature: field; material: soil | place: USA | collected 2010-05 | depth 0.15 m | reverse complement strand
TATTCGACATCGGCAATCAGTTGATTCTGTTCAACTTTTAGCCGGACAGCAGTGGTCCGATATCAACCGGGGTTGCCCCCAGCGGAACACTCGTACTAAGAAACCTGGGTCGGACGCATCAGTTAACATGTTCGAGGTGGAGCAGCCTCCCGCAGTTTCTTACATATGAACCGAGCCGGCCCGTTGATCGCTCCCCCATCTTCATCCGATCCCTCAGAAGCCTCCAAACGGCTCCTACCGTGGCTCGTTGCTGTCGCCTTCTTCATGGAGTCGCTGGATACAACGATTCTCAACACGGCCGTTCCCGCAATCTCTTCCGCCCTCGGCGTCGCTCCCCTCAGCATGAAGGCGGTGCTGGCGAGCTATACGCTCAGCCTAGCAGTCTTCATCCCAATCAGTGGCTGGATGGCGGACCGGTTCGGAACCCGTCGTGTATTCGCGTCTGCGATTGGTCTATTCACCTTCGGTTCCTTCCTCTGCGGAATTTCAAGCAACATCCACTTGCTGGTCGCATGTCGCATCTTGCAAGGTTGCGGCGGCGCGATGATGGTGCCAGTGGGCCGGCTCACCCTGGTGCGAACATTTGCTAAGTCAGATCTTCTGCGCGTCATGAGCTTTGTTTCTATACCCGCCCTGGTGGCGCCCATGCTCGGACCAATCGCCGGAGGTCTCATCGTCGGGTACCTTCACTGGCGCGTCATTTTCTTCCTTAATATTCCAATTGGACTCGTAGGTTTGATTTTCGTTTATCTGCATCTGCCGGACTACCGCGAAGAGCGGACCCCTCCGCTGGATGTTGTCGGGCTCATCCTCTTCGGTTCTGGGGTCGCATTACTTTCTTACGTGCTGGAGATATTCGGCGAACACACTCTGAGTGCAGGCGAGATGTCCGGATTGCTGGTGTTGTCCATCGCCTTGCTTGCCGGATACGGAATCCACGGGAACAGTCTCCCGTTCCCTTTGCTGCAGCTCCGGCTATTCAGCATTCGCACGTTCCGCGCCGCCGTAAGCGGCAGCTTCTTCACTCGTGTTGGAATCGGCGGAGTGCCGTTTCTCCTGCCGCTCCTCTATCAGGTAGGCTTGGGTTTCACCCCGATCCAGTCCGGTCTGCTTGTCATGCCCCAAGCAATAGCTTCCATGAGTATGAAAGCAGTAATGCCGCAAATTTTGCGTCGTATCGGCTATCGTGGCGTCCTCATCTCCAACACTTTAATTCTCGGTGTTCTTCTGATGGTGTTTGCCACGATCGGTCTGCGAACACCTGTTTGGGCCATCGTGCTGCAGGCTTTCTTTTATGGAGCGTTCACGTCGTTGCAATACACGAGTATGAATACGCTGGTATTCGCTGACATCGAGGAAAAAGACGCCAGCAGCGCCAGTTCCATCGCTAGCACCGCGCAGCAGATGTCCATCAGCTTCGGCGTAGCGGCGGCGGGGCTAGCCACAGCGTTTTTCGTTCCCAGCACGCACTCCGACCCGACCCAAATGATTCATGGAATCCATAAGGCTCTCATTGCTCTCGGGATAGTGACCGTCGTATCGGCGATTGTCTTCCGCAGTTTGAGGAGCGGCGATGGCGACGATGTGAGCCTGCATAAGGTTCTCCACCCGGGAGGATGACTCAACTTATAGATATCCACCGAATCAGCTTTGACCAATGTCGATCAGGCGCATTATGCAAGTGATCTTCGTCCCCATCGTAAGGTTTCCGGATCGCCGTTGAAAGCCGACTATCGGGAAGTTGTTCCGGGCTAGAAGTCGGCTTGGGGGAGAAACGGCCTGCCGTGGAATGTTGACCCAGCCCAGAGTTCCCCCAAGCCCGTTTCTGGATAACTTCCGGTTTGCCGACAATGCGGAAGTATCGCGCCCTAGTCAGAAAAGCAATGCTGTTCGCAGGATGCTGATCTAGCGACACTATTATCTGAGGACAGGGTGAGCGATCTTTTCGGGCGAATGGTTAGCTAGTACTTCCACATCCTGATCTCATTCCCACTACGCTCGAAATGAACTTCGTCCATCAGTTGGCGGATCAAGTAAACGCCGCGTCCGTGATCGGCGTGCAAATTCTCACGCCGCTTTGGATCGGATAGTTGATCCGGGTTAAACCCTGGGCCAGGATCGGTCACGATAATTACGATACGACCGTGTGGATCCGTCCTCAAACGGCACCGGATCTGTTTGGATGAGTCGTTACCACATCCGTGTATTACAGCATTGGCCAAGGCCTCCTGCACGGCCAGGGCAACCTCGAATCGTTTCTGTTCGGGGACTTCCAGCCGCGTCAAGGTTTCAGATATGTCATCCACGACCGCAGCGATCGCCTCGGAATCCGCAGGCATACTGCGGTCGAGCAGTTCAGAGAACGTTGTGTTTTCCGGACCACTGCTAAACTCATGCGACATGGAGGCTCACTTCGTTCTCGAGTCTGACGATAGAGATTGGCACTTTAAGCGAAGGACTCCACCGCCGCATCGTCGTTATCGAAAATCTCGAACAGGTTGAGAACACCCACCAGACGCAAAGTCTGAACAGCGAATTTGGAAGGTTGTACGAGCTTGATGTTTCCACCACGCTGCTTGACGGACGCCAGAAATCGCACCAGCAACCCAATTCCGCTCGAATCGATCATGGAAACCTCGGCGAGGTTAAGGACAATGCGAGTGTCTCCGTTACCGACGGCCTCCTCCATGGTTTGGCGCAAGACGTCCACGGCAGCACCCATTCTGAGAGGTCCTCGAAGCTGCACGACCTGCACTTGCGAACGTTTACGGACGTTTATGTCCAACTATCCTCCCCAAGGCCAGCGCCAGCCACAGTTCGTGAAAGTGGCGACGCAGAACGCGTCCTAAGGTACGGGAAGCATCCGGGTTTTGCAAGCTGATCCGGCGTCTTGGCAGCTGCGCTTGGCGAAACGCCCGGGCTGGAATGGAAATAAATATTTCATCCTAAAGGGTCGAAAATTTGACATAATCGGTGCCGCCCAAGGGAGGGACCGTGCGCGCGACGAATCCCCGGACTGAGCCAGCCCGTTTCAGTGTCGTCATCGTCACCACCGACGAGCGGGTGCGTCCCGAAGCCGAGGCTTATCTTGCAGCTCAGCACGACCTGATGGTGCTTCAGACCTGGGATGAGCTGACGGCGTTGATCAACAAAGATCCGCCGGACGCCGTACTGGTCGACCTCGATACGGTGGGAGAACGCAGCGTGGACGGGATCACCGCCCTGAAGGAACTGCGCTCCCTGGGGCCTGACTTGGTGCTGGTGGGTTTGACGCGCTCGAATAGCCGCAACCTGCGTCTGCAGGCGGTTGCCGCCACCATCGATGAATACTTTGTGGCGCCGATCAACTTCGAGGAAGTAGGGGGCGTACTGGACCGTGCGCTGGAGAAGCGGGCGCTCGAGATCGAGTGCCGACAACGGCAAAGCGAGCATGCCGAGCAAGAATCATTTTGCGAATTGATCGGCCGCAGCGAGCCGATGCAACGCGTGTACGACGCGATCACGCGCGTCGCCGAGAGCACCAGCACCGTGCTGATCCGGGGAGAAAGCGGTACCGGCAAGGAACTGGTGGCGCGGGCGATCGTAGCCCTGGGGCCCCGTGCCCAAAAACCTTTTGTCAGTATTAATTGCGCGGCTTTGCCGGAGAACCTGATCGAGACCGAGCTCTTCGGACACGAAAAGGGCGCCTTTACCGACGCGCGGGCGGCGCGGGCTGGTCATATCGAACTGGCGCACACCGGCACCCTGCTGCTGGACGAAATTGCGACTCTGGGCCTGGCGTTGCAATCTAAGTTGCTGCGCGTGCTGGAAGACCGGGCCGTGACCCGGATCGGGGGACAGAGCGCCCGAAAGATCGACTTCCGGCTGATCGCAGCTACCCACGAAGATCTGGAGGAGTTGGTGCGAGCCGGCCGGTTCCGCGAGGACCTGTATTACCGCATCAACGTCGTGCCCATCGTGCTGCCCCCGCTGCGTGACCGGCCGAGCGACGTTCCCCTGCTAGTGGACCACTTCCTACGCTTTTACTGTAGTTCGAACAAGGTCCCTTTGAAGCGTCTGGAGCCGGAAGTCATGCAGATTCTGGAGGAAGATTCCTGGCCGGGCAATGTTCGGGAACTGGAGAACCTGGTGCAACGGCTGGTGCTCATGGTGGATGGACCGGTCGTCAGGGTCCAACATCTTCCGCAGCGGCTTCTTTACAGCAGCGCGACCAGCCAGGAGTCGATTCTGATTCCCGAAGCCGGGGTCAACTTCGACGAGGAGATCGCGAAGATTGAGGTCGCTTATCTCATGGCGGCGCTCCGGCGCTCTGATGGCAGCAAGATTGGAGCCGCTCGCCTGCTGCAGGTCGATAAACAGAAAATGCACTATCTTTGCCGCAAATATCGGATCGGGAAAGATTGAAAATTCAGCCAATCTCCCGGGGATAGATTAAAATATGATGCGTCATGGATTAATATTTAATACATCGCGTGGATCCCACCTCCGGATCCGGTTACGGTTTTTCGCCAGAATTCGCCTAAGTGTTGACGGGAACGCAGATGGGGGTTTGAACAGTATTGGGTCACAGTTTGGCATCGGACCTGCTCTATATAGATCGAGCACGTCAAACTGAAAACTGAGGGAAGATAAAATGGCGATCCAAAAGAAATCCTTGATCGGTAATTTGACTGCAGCCAAGAAGGCAATTGTCGCGACCAATTCGGGTTCAGTCAATGTGCCGACCGCCAGCCAACCTCTGGCGACCAAAAACCTGGCAACCAAAAACCTGGCAACCAAGAATTTGGCCACCAAGCACCTTGCCACCAAGCATATGGCGACGAAGAATCTGGCGACGAAGAATCTGGCAACCAAGAATCTGGCTACGAAGAACCTGGCGACCAAGAATTTCGCGACGAAGAATCTGGCCACCAAGAATCTGGCCACGAAGAGCTTTAACTAAACCAAAACATTGCCCCTGGCATTCAAGAGATCGCGTCATGAAGGCGCGATCTCTTGTTGTTTGCGCGGGCCTACTCACCAAAGCTTCCGTTGCGCGAATTCGCGCACACTCTGCCAGAGGAACTCTGCGATACTTCGCCTTCCAACTCTAATTTTCGCGTCGCCTGACATTCCCGGCCTCAGCGGGCCTGGATTCTCAACCAGCACGGTGGCGATGTAATAGCGCGGTGGAGCGCTTCCTTTGTACTTCTCTTGGGAAATCAGACCCGGCACAATTTCAGACGGAGCCGGAGCGATTGAATTCACTTTGCCTCGGACCGGCCAAAATAGAGATTCCAATTTAAGTGCACTGGCGTAGTCGGGAAAGACTTTGTGGATTTGAAATTCAGGCACGAAGACGCGCGCTTGGAGAGCCTTACAATCGTCTACTTCGGCGAGTTCGGTACCTTCACTGACAAACGATCCGGCCAGATTCCCGATTTCTGGCGTGACCAGCGTGCCAGCAATCGGGCTCGAGATCTGAAGCGCGGCCACCTGCGCTGCAAGAGAACGATCGCGTTCGAAGTCCGCTGTGCGTTCGGCGCGAGCTGTGCCCAGGCCGGCATAGGTGGATTGCGCCTGACGTAAATTTGCATCGGCCGTCCTCAGGTCTGCTTGCGCCTTGTTTGCCTGCTGCTCGAGAGAGAGATTCTCCAAGCGGAAAATGGGTGCGCCCGCGGCAACGGTTGTTCCTTCGCCAGTCAATACCTCGGTGACTTGGCCGGCTACAGGCGCGCGAATCACAGCGCGCCTTTGGGATTCCAGGAAAAAACGTCCGCTAACATTCTCGGGCCAAAATGGAACGAAGAATGCCAGTAGTGCTAAAGCCGCCGCTACAAATTTACGCCGACCACCGAGCCATCCTCGAATCGTCAATGCTTTGTCCAGATACAGGTCCTTCATGAATCGTCCGAACGCGCGCATCCGGGCCCGAAACACCATAAAAGCCAACAAACCCGAGGGCAAGAAGGCCCACTGCGGGCTGAAATGTCCGAACACGTTGTAGGAAAACCGCACGATCGCGAACAAGAGCGTGTAACTGTAGAGCCCGGAGAGCAGAGCGTAAATGGCGAACATCACGCGCCGGTGAGCGGAAAAGTGGGGAACGTCCACCGGCAAGCGAAAGAGATTTCGCTTTACCCAAGTCGTCAGATATTCGGTTGAATTCTCTTTGATCGTGGGAATGCCAACCAGTTCGCCAAGCAAGTAATAACCGTCAAGCTTGATCAGCGGGTTCAGGTTCATGAGCACCACGGCGACGCCCGTGATCAACATGACCTTATAGGTAAAGTCGTGGACAGGGCTACCCGCGGGCGTACCCCACCAGATGATAGTAGCCACCGCGCAGAACATCAGTTCGACCCATATTCCCGCAAAAATAGCGGCCACCCGCGGCCACTTTGCACCATAAACGTAAACTTCGGAGATATCGGCAAAAAATGCGGGCGAGAAATAGATGAGCATGAAGCCCATGTTGTGCACCTCTCCGCCGAAGTGCTTGCACGTTACGGCATGGGCGGATTCGTGAAAAAAACCCAACCCGCAGAATAGAAGCCAGAATTCGGCCAGATCGGCAACGCCCTTATCGGTGAATGTGTAGTACTTCACCGTGTCGTGCCAGATCTCGCTCCAGCCGCTGATGAAAATGACAGCCATGATTGCGAACATCCCCAGAACACCGCAAACGAACCACCGGCTATAAACAAATTTCACGGCGGCATAGAGTTTGCGGATATGGACATCGGGGTCCCAGCTCGCAATGACCAATTGACCCATGTCGAGAGTTTTCTTCTTGGTCCGCCGTTGCCGCTGCTCCGCCAGCTTCTGCGTCGCCGTAGTATTCTTTTCCAGGGGCGTCTTGTACCAGAAGTCGAGCTCATCGAGAGCATCTGCAATTTCCCGGACTTGCGCTTCCTCGACTGCTCCGCCTGTTTCCTGCGTGTACAACTCGGCAACCTCTTTATACGAACGCTGCCCATCAAAGAGTTGCACCAGAGCCCATTGATCGCGGTTGAAACGGTAAACATAGGTGCCACCAGAGACTATGCCGACCATGGTGGGAGATCCGTCTTCGATATGCTCGCGCATCACGAGCCTGGGATGAAGTCGCGGATATCCCTTAATCCTGCGGGCAGGCAGTTCCGGAAGCGCGACGTTGAGAACTTCGGCAAGATTCATCGCGGGCTCTGCAAGCGGATGTTGGCGGTCATTCCCGGACGCAGGTTGGCGGATGGTCCCTGCAGTTCGGCGGTCACGTCAATGGTGTCGCTCGACGGGTCCACGACCGGACTCACCAGCACGACCCTGGCGTGGTGGATTTCGCCGGGAGTCGCGGCGGTCACCACGATGAGTTCGGTGCCCTTTTGCACGCGGCCCAGATAGGCTTCGGGAAGCGCGAATTTCACGCGCAGGGGAGCGATGGCCGATATCCAGAACAGGCGATCGTTCTTTGCCACCTGCTGCCCCAAATGAAGGTAGCGTCGGGCGACGACGCCTTCAAAGGGAGCGGTGATTCTGGTCTTTTCAAGCTCAAGCTCCAGTGACTTGAGCGACTCCTGCGCGTATTTCACGTCCTCTCGCTGGCGGTCGACCTCGAACTCGGTGGCCTCGTATTGGTACTTCGTCTTCTCTTCCTGTTGTTCGGGGAGGACGTTCGCCTTCCACAGCGCCTCGGAGCGGTCGTGCTCCAATTTGGCCACTTTTGCGCCCGCCTCCCAGTTCTTGAGGTCCGCTTCCGTGCTTCGCGCCTTGGCGGCGGCGGCATCCCGGTCGGCCGTGAGCTGGCGGTCGTCAAGCCTGGCCAGCAGTTGTCCCTTCTTTACCGGTGTGCCGGTCTCGACCAGGACCTCGGCCACCACTCCGTCGCGCTGGGCAGCCAGTTCGACCTGGTCTTCCACCACGATCGGTCCAGAAGCAATGTAGTCTGCGGGCACAGTTTGCGACGGACCGTTAGTCTCAGCGGCAGGCTTTGAAACGAGAGTAGGTGCCGCCTCCACGGGCGTGGGGCTGGAACTGCAGCCGGACAGCAAGACCGTTGCACCAAACAGGGAAAGTAACGCCAACTTGGAAGACTTTTGCATCGCGGACTCCCCGGAATCAATGTCTTATTACCAACCAAACCATGACCATATCTTGCCCCACAGCCACATCGCGGAGCCCCGGAACAACACATAGCCGGCGGGATGCCAGCCCACGGACACCTTGCCATGTCCCTGCATGCCCGGACGCAAGGCACCGTCCCGGTTGGACACATTCACTCGGGCAACAAAAACCCGCTGTTCCGACTCCACCTGACTCAGTGGACTCACAACCGTTACATCACCCCGAAAAGTGCGCAGGGGAAAGCTTTCGAGCTTAACGGAAGCGCGCTCACCTCTCTGGAGCAGCGTGGCGACATCTTCAGGAACCGCAACATCCACCGTGACCTGAGAGGTTTCAATAATCTCCGCAAAGGTATCGCCATGCATGAGACGGCGGCCGACCGAGTTCTGTACTTGCGGAGTAGTCACGACTCCATCAAACGGAGCCCGAATGGTGGCGCGCTCCAATCGTTCGCGAGCGCGAGTCAGTTCGGCATTAAAGTACTCGACTTTCCCGCGCTCGGTCCCCGCGAGGGTTCCGTCATTTTGTGCGAGAGCGTGATTCATCGTAGCCATCGCTTCGACGTACTTGGCCTCCGCGGCAGCCAAGTCCGCCCGGTAGTTCCAATCTTCCAGTTCAGCCAGCACCGCTCCCTGCCGCACATGGTCGCCTTCGCGGATGTACACATGCTTGACCACGCCATCGATGCCAGCCTGCACTTGCGCGCTACGCGCCGACGCCACGGTTGCGTCTCCGGAGACCCGCATGGGCAAAGGACAAAAAACGAGAAAGAGTCCGGCGGCGACGGCCGCGGCCGTCATCAGCCAGCGTCGGCGCTTCTCCATGGCCATGAACCGCTTTTTCTTTTGCAGCAGCGGCTCCAACAGATTGATGAACGGGACTTCCCGGTAGAGCGAGGCATTGCGCAGGGCGACGGTGGCTTGACCAGCCAACACCTTGATAATTTCCAGATGAGCCACGGTGAGGAAATCGGGATCGCTGCTCTCAAAGGAGAGCACGCCAAGGCGTCCCTGGTCGTCGATGAGCGGAAGAGCATAGAACGCGCGCATTCCCGTCGCCGAAAAATAGGCGGCAAACTTGGCCTGGGTTTCGTGGCGCGGGTCGTCAACCTGATCACCGTGCTGGGTGACGTGGGTTTCTTCGCTCGAAATCGACGCCCACTCCAGCATCTCTTTCAAGCCAGATACGGCTGGGTCGGCTGGATTGATCTGCGTCATGCCGGAGATAGCTTTAAGCTGCAGTGAACCGCGCTGTTCCAGCGCGATGGCAGCGCGTTCAAAGGCAATGATGGCCTGAGTATCGTTCACCACCGATTGCAGCACACGATCCAGGTTCAGGGTGGAAGTAATCTCACCACTCACCCGAACCAGGGTTTGCAGGATCTCAACCTTGCGCTCCGACTGCAATAGGCTGGCATTGTGCAAAGCATTGCTGGCCGTTTCGCAGATGTTGGTCAGAAGAAACTGGTCGTCCTCGTCGAACGGCGCACCGTCCAGTCGATTGATGGCCTCGACCACTCCCACCAGGCTCTCGTGCTCCATGAGCGGACCCGCAACGATGGAGAATACCGCCCCATCTTCGTGTCCCACATTGCGCTTCCGCAGACGCTCGTCGGTGGAATCGTCGATCAGCACCGGTTCGCCATTGTCGGAGATGTCTCCAGCAATCCCTTCTCCCGGCTTCTGCACCCTGCCCAACTCTACGGTGGGATCGAAACCCGCGCTGCTGACCAGTTCGAGAGCATCGTTGTTGACCATCCACAGGTTGATGGCCTGGACGCTCATCACCTCATGGAATTTCGTCGCAATGATCCCAAGCAACTCCTCCATCTCGAGGGTTGAATTGAATACCTTTTCGAGGTCATACATCTGGGTCACGCGGCTGATCGATTGCAGACTGCTATTGCGTTCGCTCTCATAGGACAGAGCCGCGGCGAGCGCTGGCGAAGCGAGTTCCGCAACCTCTTGCAACGCCTGTAACATCGTCTCTGGCACCGGCTGTTCGTAGCTGACCAGTTCAATGGCCCCGAAAAGAACCTCATTTATAAGGAGGGGGACATAGGCAAGAGCAGTCACCGTGCGCCGGATATCGAGATGAGCGTAATCTTCGCGCTGGAGATCGCCTACCTCGAACACCGTGAGCGTTTTGCTTTCCGCCACAGCGCCCAGTGTGCCAGCGTCAAACTCCAGCACGCCAGTGACCTCGACATCACCCGCAATCGCCTTCTGCGTCCAAGCAGGATTGTCTAGATCCTCGACGATGTAGACCACAGCTGCCGTGCCCGGCAAGAGTTGGGCTACCTGCGCAGCCGTTACCGCGGCACGTGGGCCCACCTCTGCCCGCGAAAGTAATGCTGCCGCAAATTCCGCCACTGGAACGGCGGATGCAGATCTTTGAGTCGCCATGAACGGCGTTCCTAATTGTGCAGATTGGTCGCGATGCAAATCGCCCTGTTAACAGAGATCTATACGGGCGACCGCGGGCGATTGGGCATCTTAAGCTGCTCGCACGAACAGGTCAATCTTTTCATTTGAGCGCTAAGAGTCTGCCCCAGGGCAAATTCAGGGCGTCGTCGGTACCGAGCTTGAGATCTTCTACCTCATAACAGCAAGGGAAGTCGCCGATTGCGGTCGGATGACGGGCAAGCGGGAAGTAATCCCAAAGTAAGGGTTGCCGCCAACCAGGATTGATCGCCTTGCGTCTGACATTGAGATGCTGGGTCTCGCCACTTCTAGCTTGCTGTAGATTCGGATACATTGTCGATAGGCCCCGGAATGTCAAAGCCGAAATCGGAGACGACTAAGAGGAGGAACAAACATGGCCCAATCGGGTCCGCGCCAAAAAGAACGCCTGAGGATTCTCTCCTGGTTAATCGCTTGCGCGTTTTTTTTCACCGCCGCTTCTCCGCCCGCCACGGCACAGTTCAAGGCTTGGGTCATGGCCAAACTCCCCGACACGCCTGAGGGTCTGGGAGTCGATTCGCATGGCAACCTCTACGCAACCCTGATGCATATTGGAGAAGTCGTCATGCTCAAGGATGACGGCAGCTACGATCACATCGCGTGGGTGCCGTCGCAGGAGGAAAGCGGAAATGGAGACCTGATCGGACTCGATCTTGATCAGTCTGGCAACATCTACGTCGCCTACACGGGCCACTCGAAACACGACTTTAGGAAGGACCTGGCAAATCCGTTCCACCCCGCTTGCCGGGACGCGACGGTGACCCAATCGGGCGTTTATAAGATCGACGCTAAAACCCGAAAGGTAACGCCCCTCGCGACAAAAGCGGAGGGTTGGCCATTTTGCTATCCCGACGATGTTGCGATCGATTCGAGCGGCAACGTGTACCTGACAGACCTCACGTACTCCGGAATCTGGAAGATCTCTCCGGACGGGAAAAAGGTGGACCTGTGGTCGGCCCATCCTCTGCTCAATTGGTCCCCCAAGCCTTATTCGGGATTCCCACTGGGAGTCAATGATCTCGTGCTCGATAAGCAACAGAAGAACATCTATGCCGTTACCGACGGCGACCCCATGGTACTCAGGATCCCGATTAAGGACGATGGGACGGCCGGTGAACCTGTGCCGCTGCCTTACGGATTCTCAGCATTCGATGGGATCGAGTTGGACGGCAAAGGCAACATCTATGTATCCGAGATCTTGCTAAACCAGGTCTGGGTCCTTTCGCCTGACGGTTCGCAGCGCATCCTGATAGCCACTAAGCAGAACGCGCCGCTGGACAACAACACTAGCCTGGTTTTGAAAGGAGATGTTCTTTGTACAGCCAACCTTGGCTTCACCCACGCCAAACCCGAGGAAGCAGACCGAACGGTGGTCTGCATGAAGGGTTTCCCCCTGCCGAAATAGTTGGATTATGGAAGGTTAGCCGACAAGCCGGGAGCAATCGCCCCGTCTTCAGAGTCATCCCTTCATAAAGCAAGTGTTCCGGGTTCGACCTGCTCCTGCCAGAGCCGTCATCCTTTGACTAAGGGATA
>ODAK010006199.1_pt1 | contig 12077 bp, 11 predicted proteins | sample 1539591 | NCBI WGS metagenome assembly ODAK01 (sample SAMEA3539303, study PRJEB22396) | soil metagenome | biome: tundra; feature: field; material: soil | place: USA | collected 2010-05 | depth 0.15 m | reverse complement strand
AATCCGAAACGGTAAGCTCGGAATGTTTTGTGCACGATTTCAAGTTGATCCTCGGCAAACAGGAAGTTATCCAGAAACGGGATTGTGGGAAGTTGGCAGGCCCACTCCAAGCCACACCGCTTAAGTTAGCGCTTATGGGGCTCTGCCCCGCATGGACGGGGCAGAGCCCCGTCCCCAACGCCCGAATCAGTTCTTCCACGCGCAGGAGCCCGGGCCGTCGGGATTGCCGCACGATCCGCAAGGGCCGGCCGACATCGCAGGCGCAACGCTGCCCTTGGCCGACACCGCGAACACGGAGAGCTTGGGCTCCAGCTCTTTGCTTTCACACTTCGGGCACGCGGCTTTGTCTTTGCCAAAAACCAGGGCTTCAAACTCGTGCTGGCATTCCTTGCAGACGTACTCGAAAATGGGCATGAAATAACTCCGCGAAGAAAATTCCTGAGTTCTATTTAAAATCAAAGCGTGCGTCCTCCGCAAACGCAGGAACTGACAAACGTCTTTGTGCCGCGCCGCTGGTTGCGAGGCGGGCATTGGCAGACGGTCGCGAGCTTTTTGATGCAGCGACGCTTGCGCGTGCCCGCACCCGAAGAGCGCATGATTGAAGTTGCGCCCGGCGTTCAGGTGCTCTGCCACTGCCACTGGCAAGCGGACCGGGCTGAGGCGTTGACGATCATCATTGTGCACGGGCTTGAAGGCTCGAGCGAGTCGCAGTACATGCTCGGCATCACGGAGAAGGCGCTGCGGGCGGGGATGAACGTCATCCGTTACAACCAGCGCAACTGTGGAGGAACCGACGCGCTCGCTCCCGTGCTCTACCACTCCGGGCTGTCAGGGGATGTGGGAACGGTGGCGCGCGAACTGATCGCGCGCGACGGTGTTTCGCGCCTGGCGCTGGTGGGCTTCTCGATGGGCGGCAATCTGGTGCTGAAGCTGGCAGGAGAGTGGGGACAGAAGGGGCCGCCGCAGTTTCGAGCTGTCGTTGCGGTTTGTCCCGCCCTGGATCTGGCCGAATCCGCCGATGCTCTGCACGAGCCGTTGAACCGGATTTATGAAGCCTACTTTTTGTGGGCCTTACGCCGAAGAATGCTCCACAAGGCGCGGCTGTTTCCGGGACATTTCGACCGCAACCGCCTGCGCAGTATCCGCAGCCTGCGCGAGTTCGACGACAAAGTTACGGCTTACTATTGCGGCTTCTCGGGCGCCGTCGATTACTATGACCGCGCGTCAGCGGCGCACGTGGTTGGGCAAATTGCCGTTCCGGCGCTCATTTTGCATGCGGCCAACGATCCTTTCATTCGCATCACGCCGGAGACGCGGCAGAAGATTCTCGCCAACCCAAACATTGAATTTGTAGAGACCGAAGATGGCGGGCACTGCGCCTTCATCGGAAGGCGAAACGGTATGCCGGGCGCGAGGCCTGAGGGAGCGATTCAGCCTTCCGCGAGTCGAGACGATGGTTATTGGGCAGAGAACGAGATTGTGAACTTTCTGCGCAAATTCTGATTGCTGGAGTTCAGAATGGAGAAGTCAGTCAGCGGTAACAACATACCTCCGATGGATGGCTTTTACTTCTGCAATCTGACTTCTAACTTCTGATTTGTTCCAAACGTCCGATGGATGCTGATTTCTCAGTCGAACTGGGCCGTGACGATCCGGTGCTGGATTTTCCCTGGACCGATCCCGCGGGGAGGCTCGCGTATCTCGATCTGAAGCGGCAGCCGGAACTGATTGCGAAGATCGAAGAGGCGGAGAAGTTTCCGGAACTGGGCGAATTTCTTCGGACGGTAAACTCGGCGCGCAGTGAGGTACAAAGCGCGAAGTGCGACGCCTGGACGACAACGGAGCTGAGCGCGGAAGAAGACGTTTTCGGCGCCTCGCACAAAATCGCCAGTTACGTTGACCTGGTTTTCTCGAACATTGACGTTCGTCTATCCTTCGCGTCCCACGAAAATTTCGCCAGGCGCCTGAGTGAATTGCTGCGCCGGGCGCCGGAGATGCCGGCGGCAATCGAGATCTGCGTGCGGCGCTGCTTCTTCGAGAACGCCGGAGGGACGCGCGAAGGGTTCTATTTCACTGTCTACATAAGCGGCTACGGGAGCGATGACGATAGCGCCCGCCGGAGTTGGGGAGTCGCGCTGAAGCTAGCGGCGAATGCGATTGGGCAGTTGTCATTGCCCGGACGCAGTGAGTAGCCACTGGCAGGGTGCATGAGCCATAAGGTAGCTGCTGCAAACGCCCTTTTCAATAACTACAATTACGAATTCGATCTGGTCTACTTGTTCGGTCCCGAAGCAGCAGCCGGCGCAGCGGTCTTGAAGGCGGCCATACCTATACAGAAACCACCCGCAGCCTTCGCCGTTAGCGTCGGTTGATAGGTTCCTGCGGGTGCGTTTTTCACGTAAGCAAAGGATGGGCTAAATGTCCACGCCGTGGGTGTCACTCCGGAGGGAGGGGGAAAGTAATTAGCGACAATGAAGTCCGTTGCGCTCGTCTTGATACTGGGGCCAACGTCCAACCCCGCGCTGGTTGCAGTTCCGTCGCTGACGTGTGCGCCGCTCCCATCCAGCACCGAAGTCGACTCCATGTTGGAAAGTTCAAGAAAAGAAATGATGCTCGCACTGCCCTCCGATTGCTCGAATGTCACCACCGTCGCCCCTGCTTTGCAGTTCTCGCAGTACCAAATATCGTTAAACTTATTGGCGCAGGAAGACGAAGCTCCTTCTATTTTTTTGTAAAGATTGCTGCCCCCTGGTGCATCGTCGGTAACGCTCACGACCCTGACGCCCGGAGAAATCATCGTCGACATGGCGACCAGAACATTGCCTTTGCTGGTCGGTTCTTTAAGCTCCATGAATGAGTCCTTAGCTCCCTGGCTAAGCGAAGTAAATTGTTGAACTATGGTTTGAGCGGATAACGTAACCCCTCCCCACAGTAGTGACAGCAGCAAAAGCTTTTTCTTCATATCCTGTCCCTTTCCATCGGACCTACACACAACTGCAGCCGCGAAAAATCCCTGCTTTTTGGTCGGTAATCCGCAGACTATACGCAATTGGAGAAAATCGCCATTCACCAGCAACTCGAAAGTAATCAGAGGAACCGACCTCTATTGAAGTGCTAGGTGTCGGATCGCTGCAGCCCCGCACCGTCTCCTATGGGAGAAAGCGCCGATTTTCCTAATCTGCGGGCTTGGGTTCTGCCATCAGCCGTGCTCGAAGTGATGTGCCCAACGTTTTCCATTCAATATGGGTGCGGACGATCGACAGTATCAGCATGAACAGGACAATCTCCAGCAGTCCCCGCGTTGCGGTTGCAATTCCCACGCTGCGTTTGGGGAGCAGTGAAAATCGTCCGTAGACGAATTCAATGTGCACCCAGTAGACGAGCAACGACGTCTGACCGAGTTGGATGAGCGGACTGAATCGCGTTGCCCATGGCCCGAGACTGGCGAGTCCCCAGCGGCACCAGGCGTAAGCGAGCAGACCGATCATCAGCAGCATGCCAACGCGCATCATCAGGAAGTTTGGGCTGGTGTGCCAGTAGTCGTAAACGGAATAAAGCTGAAATGAAGAGTGGTCGAGTTGGCGTGCGAGCAGAATCGCGGCGGCGCCTATGGCGGCAAACACAGCCAGAATCGCGGCGGTACGTTCGCGTCCCCAATCGCTGAAGAGAATAAATCCGGCGGCTAGGCCGGCAAAGGCGAAGGCGGTCCAGGGGAACATGCAGAACAGCCAAGGCTGAGGAGCGCCGAGGTTGTGGCATCCGTCGATGTAGGACTCAAGCTGCCAGGGAAGCCAGGTTGGGCGCCAGTTGGTGTAGAGAGGCGGAGTGAGCAGGGCGATCAGCGTCACGACGGCCATAGCGGCGACGACCAGCGAGGTGACGGGCATCGCAACGGTGGCGCCGGAGTGTCGGCGCGCTTTCCAAAGAACTAGGCCGCACAACAACGCCATCAGAATCATCGAGAGGCCGATAATGTTCAGCACGTCGACGCGAAACAGATCGGTCCAGGGAGCCCATCCCCAGGCAATGAGATATTCCTGCAAGCGGAAGAGCAGGCCAAAGGCAAAGATTTCGGCGCCGCGGCGGGCCATGGTGAGGGTGATTTGCGCGGGGCTGAGGTTCTTGCGAATGAGTTTGCTGGTGACGAGGGCGAATGAGATGCCGGCGAGAAACAGGAAGAGCGGCGCGGGTAACGTTCCCAGCCGCTGGGATCCCTTGAGGAATGAAGTATGGCGCGCGTCGCCGCCCAGCCATGCGTCGTAGCAATGCGTTTGAAACATTAGTACGCAGGCCAAGCCGCGCATCCAGTCGATCCATGCTAGGCGAGATGCGGCCGAGGTCACGGCGAGAGTGTAACGTGCGCAGCCGGTGATATCAAAGATGAAAGAGCCGACGGCCGGAACTTCCCCTGAGATGGAGGCTCGTCCCCCATCTTCCCATTACTTCGCGGTTGCCGCTTTAATTTGCTCAACCAGTGCGTCGATGTCCCTCGCTTCGACCTTGCCTCCAAACTTGGGCATGCGGCCTTTTCCACTGGTGATGATGCCGCGAAGATCGTCGGCCGATGCAGCAGCGGTTTTGCTCGAGATTAATGATGGCCCACCAAAATGTCGGCCTTCGGCAGTTTTGCCGTGACACTTCGCGCAATCTTTCTGATAGATGGGGTTCGCGGTGAGGGCGGCAGAGCTCGTATTGGAGTCATCGGCAGCAGCGAATGCGCATAAACCGCACAAGAGGACGATGAGAAATGGGAGGGTTTTCAATTTTGGCCTCGTTCGGAATTTGTTGTCCCGGTCATTAGATGCCGCCCGCGAAAAGAACGAGCGTATCGTCAGGCATGCTAGCATTTTCATTGTCTCAGGACTCCATCGTGAATCGTTGGTTGCATGCCGGCGTCGTTGCTTCGAGTCTGCTGCTTTGGGCGTGCTTGCCCGGGTTGGCTTTCGCGAAAGACGAACCCAAGTGGATCGAGGTGCACACTGCGCATTTTTCCGTACTGACGGATGGGGGCGAAAAGCGCGGCCGGGAAGTGGCGCTGCGGATGGAGCAGATGCGGTCGGTTTTCGGCGAATTGCTGATGAAAGACAAGTTGAAAATGTCAGTTCCCGTCACTGTGATCGCACTCAAGAGCGACAAGCAGTACGGGCTGGTTGCTCCTACCAAGCAGAATATGGCCGGCGGATTCTATGTGCCCGGCTACGACCGCGTTTATATCGTGCTGAATTTGTTTGAAATGGAGCCTTGGCGAGCGATCGCCCATCCGCTCGGGCACTACTTCCTGAACTACAACTATCCTCCCGCGCAGGGCTGGTTCGACGAGGGGATGGCGGAGTATTTCGGCGCGGTCCAGATTGGCAAAGAGATCAATATTGGAGGCGATCCGGAGCTGGCCCCCGAATGGCACGAGGATATTTTCGACAACATGATGCGGGATCCAAATCTTCCGCAATCGCTGACCCAGCTGGCCAATTCTCCCGTCTGGATTTCGATGGTCGATTTGTTCGCGATGAAACACGATGGTTCAGGCCTACATGAGGGATCGCATAACACGATGTATTACGCGCAATCCTGGATGGTAATGCACTACCTGCTGAGCAAGAAGAAAATGCCTGAGGTGGGCACATATTTCGATCTGGTACTGAATCAGAAAGTGCCGGTCGACAAAGCGATCGTGCAGGCTTTTGATTTGACGCCGTCGCAGATGGAAGAAGCGGTCAAAACCTATTTCAAATCGCTCGGCAGCAACCTGGGTGTTGCACTCGATCAAGCCAAGAAGCCGGTAGCGAATCCGGGCGACATTCCGCAGCCCGATCATTTCCCTGCGCCGTTCGGCACCGACGAAGTCGGCATGGCCGTTACCTCCGTGCCAGAACCAGAAGCCAAGGCGGTGATTGGGGACGTGATGGCGCGCATTCCGGAGCATCGCGATCAGGCGCTCCGCGACTTGCAGCAACTGGCGGCCGACCCGAAAGGTAATGAGGCGGCACGGCGTGGTTTAGCGCGCGATCATCTGGAGCAAAAACTTTTTGATTCGACGTCTGAGGAATTGGACAAGGCGACAGAAACAAATCCGCGCGATCCCTGGATCTGGTACTACCGCTCAGTGCTCAAGTATCGCAAGGCGCAATCGACGCGACAGAACATGCAAGGATTGGCCAACTTGATGCAAGACCTGCGGGCGGTGATCGACTGGTATCCCGATTTGGCGGATGCCTACAATATGCTGGGTGTGGCGCGCGTCGAGGGAGGCGGAATCATCTCCGCGCTGGAGGCGCAAAAGCAGGCCATCGCACTGGCGCCGCGCAATCTGGAATATCAGTTCAACCTGGGACAGATTTACGTTGCCGGGAAGAAGTGGGATCAGGCGCGGGAGGTGTTCACGCGCCTGAAAGAAGGATCGGATCGGCAGGCGTCCTCGGCGGCGAAGAAACAACTGGAAGATCTGGCGACACTAGAGAAGTACGGAGTACGTCCGCAGCGACCGGGGGAAACCGAGGCTCCTGCGGGGGCGGCGAGCACTCCCTCGGCGCCGGCGAGCGCGCCAAAACCGTCCACGGACGCATCCGAAGATGCAGATTCCGAAGCCGCGCCGAAACCTCCGCCCGTCAAGCCGGGAAGCACCGGACCAGTACTATTTCTGAAAGGCAAGATTGTCACCAGCGACTGCACAAAAACTCCCGAGGCCGCAATCACGGTTTTGAGCGGGATGACGACCTACACCATGCATGTTTCGGATTACAAAACGCTGGTGGTGGTCGGCGAAGATCAGTTCTCCTGTGACTGGAAGAACCGCCCTGTGTCGGTGAATTACCGCGCGACTGGGAAGCGCGAAGGCGAAGTGGTATCCATTGAGGTTCATTAGGAGATTTTGGGTGGCGCAACGCTTTAGCGTTGCGATAACTGCACTATTTTGAATTCGGCTTCAGCCGCTGGGGATAGCTTGTGGTGACGGTGGCATCATGAACATGCCCTGGTTGACGATAGATACTTGATCGGAAGTTCCACCCGGAACGGCATCGGGCTGGCAGACATCAAAATATGCGAAGATGGAATTGGGGAGAGGAAGCATGGAAAACCCGCTCAAACTTAAGCGCATTCACCACGTTGAATTCTGGGTCGGGAATGCCCGCCAGGCCGCTTTTTACTATCGCAAGGGCTTCGGATTTTCGCAGGTCGCCTACAGCGGACTGGAAACCGGCCAGCGTCAAAGAACCTCGTATGCGCTGAGTCAGGGCAAGGCGAATTTTGTTTTGACCACGCCGCTCACGCCGGACGATCCGGCCGCCGATCACATCCGGAAGCACGGCGACGGTGTGCGCGATATCGCGTTGGAAGTCGACGACGCCGACCAGGCATTCGCCGAGGCGGTCCGTCGCGGAGCGAAGGTAGCCGAAGAACCGCATGACGTCGGCGATGAGTGTGGTGCCATCCGGCGTGCCGCCGTTCACACCTACGGCGACACGATCCACTCCCTGATTTCCTACAAAGACTACAAGGGATCATTTCTGCCGGGGTTCGCGGCGGCGCCCGTCGCCGGCGACGACTGCGGCATTTTGCGCGTGGACCACATCGTCGGCAACGTGGAACTTGGCCAGATGCAATATTGGGCGGACTACTACACGCGCGTCTTCGGCTTCCACCGCTACATCACCTTCGACGACAAGGATATTTCCACCGAGTACAGCGCGTTGATGAGCATTGTGATGTCCGACGACTCGCACTCGGTGAAGTTTCCGATCAATGAACCGGCGGTTGCGCGTAATAAGAGCCAGATTCAGGAATATCTCGAGGCGTATGGAGGTCCGGGCGCGCAGCACATCGCGCTGCAATGCAAGGACGTGATGTACACGGTGGCCAAGCTGCAGCGCAACGGAATGGATTTTCTACGCGTGCCCGATACTTACTATCAGGCGCTGCCGTCGCGAGTCGGCCACGTTGAGGAGCCAATTGACGAGTTGCGTTCGCTCGGTATCCTTGTCGACCGCGACGAAGAGGGTTATCTGCTACAGATTTTTTCCAAACCGGTGGAGGATCGGCCGACGGTTTTTTTCGAGATCATCCAGCGAAAAGGCAGCCGCGGATTTGGCAAAGGCAACTTCAAAGCACTGTTTGAATCGATCGAACTGGAGCAGGCGCGGCGAGGGAATTTGTAGGCGATGGCAAACGCAAAGACTCCTCCGGGAAAAACGAATCGCCGATCGAATCTCCGGACGACCACGCCCAAGATGCCAGAGTTGCGTTACCAGTCAGGCTTTGGCAACGAGTTCGCGAGCGAAGCGGTTGAAGGCACGCTGCCACGCGGGCAAAACTCTCCTCAGAAAGTTGCGCATGGCTTGTATGCAGAACAACTCAGCGGAACTCCATTCACAGCGCCGCGCGTGACCAATCGCCGGACATGGCTTTACCGTATGCGCCCTTCAGTGGCGCACAAGCCATTTGAGCCGATCAATCAGGGAAAGCTGCGCAGCGCGCCCTTCGACGAAGTGCCCACGCCGCCGAATCAATTGCGCTGGACTCCCATTCCGATTCCGGCTCCTTCACAGCGAACCGACTTCATCGACGGCCTCGTCACCATGGCGGGCAATGGCAACACGCATACTCATGCCGGCGTCGGGATTCACATCTACGTCGCGAACGCCTCGATGACAGATCGCTTTTTCTACAACGCCGATGGTGAGATGCTGATCGTACCCCAGACCGGGCGTCTGCTGCTGCGTACAGAGATGGGGATTCTCGAAGCCCGTCCCGGCGAGATCGCCGTGATTCAGCGCGGAATTCGCTTCCGCGTTGAGTTGCTCGACAAGGAAGCGCGAGGTTACATCTGCGAGAACTATGGTGCGCTCCTTCGCTTGCCTGACCTGGGGCCGATTGGGGCAAATGGATTGGCGAACCCGCGCGATTTTCTGGCACCCGTCGCCGCGTTTGAAGATCGCGAGGGCGACTTTCGCATCGTGACCAAGTTTCAGGGAAGACTCTGGGCTGCAGCCATCGATCACTCGCCGCTGAACGTGGTTGCATGGCACGGGAACTACGTCCCCTATAAGTACGATCTGGCAAATTTCAACTGCATCAATACCGTGAGTTTCGATCATCCGGATCCTTCGATCTATACGGTGCTTACTTCGCCCTCGGAAATTCCGGGCACCGCCAATCTTGACTTCGTAATCTTTCCTCCGCGCTGGATGGTTGCCGAGCACACCTTTCGTCCACCGTGGTTTCATCGCAATTTCATGAATGAGTTCATGGGACTGATCCATGGAGAGTACGACGCGAAGGCTGAGGGATTCGTGCCCGGCGGCGCGAGCCTGCACAATTGCATGGCTGGTCATGGACCCGATGCCGAGACATTCGAGAAGGCCGGCAAGGCCGATCTGAAGCCCGTTTACATCAAGGACACGCTGGCCTTCATGTTCGAGACTCGCTTCGTGTGCCAGCCGACCAGGTTTGCTTTGGAGACCTCGCAGCTCGATCACCAGTACTTCGAGTGCTGGCAGGGACTGCGAAAGAAGTTCGATCAGTCGGGTATTTAGCCAGGTTTTGTCATCCTGAGCGAAGCGAAGGACCTGTTTTTCTGTGCGGGGAACGGAGCAGCAGGTCCTTCGCTTCGCTCAGGATGACAATGTTGAAATGGTGCCATGAATTTGCAGACTGCACAGAAGCTTCGAAGTAGCGCGGACGCGGTGGACTCTACCTGCGTTCTTCTGCGAGGCATGATCGACTATGCGGGCTTGTTTTCGCCTGCATCGTTGGCCATGGCTTCCGCGGTGGCGAACTACGGAACGTACTTGCGGTCGGAATACAACTGGATTCTGGGCCGTTTTATTCTTCCGGTCGCGCGGTTTAGCGAGTTCGAAAAAGTTGCCGAAGCAATGAACACTGAAGCAACCGCTCAATCGCCTGTTGAAAGAGAATCGCGCTGGGTATTGTCGGTGCTGCCAGGCGCGGACATTCCCGCCGACCTCGCTCGAATCCAAGAATTCAATCATCGATTTGCGGTATCTCCTTCTCCAATCAAAGCAGAGATCAAGTCGGTGGAGGTGAAGATCGCGAGTCCGGAAGACGTCGAGCGGTTGTCGAAAATCATCCCGGCGGAACTGGAAACTTATTTCGAAATTCCCTTGACCACGATTGAAAGCGACTGCATTGCGGCGGTCGCCAACTGCGGACGCAGAGCCAAGATCAGGACTGGCGGCGAAATGCCTGACAAGTTTCCTGCGCCAGAAAGCGTCGTCGAATTCATTCGTCTTTGCGCGGCGGCCAACGTACCCTTCAAGGCAACGGCGGGACTTCATCACCCTCTTCGTTCCGTACACCAGTTTACGTATCAGCCAGAGAGTCCATCGGGAATCATGCATGGCTTTCTCAATGTTTTTCTCGCCGCCGCTTTTTTGCGAGCGGGCATGGAACCGGAACTCGCGCTTCAACTGATCAAGGAGCAGTCCGCGCAGGCTTTCTGCTTTGATTCGGAGGGAGTCATCTGGCGCGAGCATCGGCTGCTCACCCGCGACATTGCGGCGGCGCGACGGGGCTTCTCGATCTCATTCGGGTCGTGCTCATTCACCGAGCCGATCGAGGACTTGCGGTCTCTGCTTGGACGGGCCGAAGCCCTGTCACCACACAATCTTTCGTCACACCTGCTATGAAACCTGCCCTCGACGAGACCCACGATCCTAAAACGCGAAGCTGGGTTGAATCGGCCAACCTCGGCGATTCGGATTTTCCCATTCAGAATCTGCCCTTCGGAGTATTTCGCCGGCGCGATGCCAGTTCCCATGCGGATTCCGAGACGAAGGTCGGCATCGCGATCGGAGACAGCATTCTTGATGTCGCTGGCCTGCGAAGCGAAGGCTTGCTTGCGGATGCCAGTGTGGTTGCGGCGGTCGATGCATGCGTCTTTAATTCGCCAAATCAGCATCCAACGAATCCGGATTTGCCAAATGCAATCTCGCTCAATGCCCTGATGGCGCTGGGCGCGGCTTCTCGTCGTGCCTTGCGCCGGCGTCTCCACGCTATTCTGCGCAATGGCGCGTCTCCTTCCGATCGGAAGGCTGTTTCCGGCCATCTGCTGCCGCAGGCCGAAGTGGAGATGCTTCTTCCCGCCGTTGTTGGAGACTACACAGATTTCTACGCGTCGATGTTCCACGCGACGAACGTGGGCAAGTTGTTCCGTCCCGACAATCCCTTGCTGCCGAATTACAAATACATTCCGATTGGCTATCACGGACGCGCATCGTCGCTGGCAGAGAGCGGGACTCCTGTTCATCGGCCATCGGGTCAAACACGCGATGGCAATGCCGATCCGAGGTTTGGGCCGACGCAGGCGCTCGATTACGAGCTGGAAGTCGGATTTTTTGTGAGCACTGGAAACCGGCTGGGAGATAGCATTCCAATCGCCCAGGCGGAGGAACATATCTTTGGGATCTGCTTGGTGAACGACTGGTCTGCGCGCGACATTCAGGCCTGGGAGTATCAGCCGCTTGGACCGTTTCTCGCGAAAAGCTTTTCGACTTCATTATCTCCGTGGGTGGTCACGATGGAAGCGCTGGCTCCATTTCGCATCGCTGCTTTCACGCGCGCGGAGGGCGACCCTGCGCCGCTGCCTTATCTTTCCGACACCGGCAATCGGGAACATGGTGGTCTTAATTTAGCGCTCGAGGTCTCTTTGCAGTCGGCCCGGATGCGTGAGACAGGCTTGGCTCCTTCGATTTTGAGCCGCAGCAATTTTCGCGACCTTTACTGGACCATGGCGCAGATGCTGACGCATCACGCGAGCAACGGTTGTAATCTGCGCCCCGGCGATCTGTTGGCCAGCGGAACCGTTTCTGGCCCAGACGTGTCCGGTGAGGACAAGAGGGCGCGCGGTTGCCTGCTTGAGTTGACCACGCGCGGGCAGAATCCGATCACGTTGCCGACTGGAGAACAGAGAAAATTCTTGGAAGATGGAGATGAAATCATCTTCCAAGGGTTCTGTGAATCCGATGGATTCCGTCGCATTGGACTGGGCACATGCTGCGGAACGGTTCTCCCAGCGCTCACGATCTGAAATCGTCGCATAACAAGAAGTTGTACGCAGCGCC
>ODAK010006194.1_pt1 | contig 12082 bp, 12 predicted proteins | sample 1539591 | NCBI WGS metagenome assembly ODAK01 (sample SAMEA3539303, study PRJEB22396) | soil metagenome | biome: tundra; feature: field; material: soil | place: USA | collected 2010-05 | depth 0.15 m | reverse complement strand
GTATTTGGCAGCGACGTCAGGGCGGTATGAAGAGCTTTATTGCGGCGTGCCGCTGCCCGCAAAGCAATTCAATCTACGCTACGGCGTTAATCGAGACCAGCCGACTCGACTGCGAAGCGCCAAAGAGCACTCGCCTGCTACGACTACGGTGTTGGCGTTGATTCGAACTGTGGGATCGCCCTTCGAATAGCCGAGCGAAGCCAGGAACAGATCAATGAGGCGTCTCTCCGTGGGCACATTTCCAAGTCGTGTGAGATCCCGGTCTGTCAATCAGTGAGACTGCTGCGACCTACTTAGCTAGAGAATCCGGCGATGGTGGCTAAAATGGATCGGCTCTGCAGCGAAAACGTTGATATTGCCGAAACCATGGTTTTGGCTTGACGCTCGGACGAATGTGGGCTATGCTTTCCCCATAGCTGGCTAGAGGTAGAGGATGCGCAAGCATACCAATGATCGCCTGCAAGGAACACTCGACATGCTTGTGCTGAAGGCCTTGGCTTCGCAGGGTCGTATGCATGGTTACGCTATCACTCTGCGGATCGAACAGATTTCCGCGAGCGTTCTCCGTCTGGAAGAAGGCTCTCTTTATCCCGCTCTCCACCGAATGACGCAGTCGGGCTGGCTTCGAGCCGAGTGGGGTGCTTCTGAAAACAACCGCCGCGCGCGCTACTACTCCATTACTCCATCCGGACGCAAGCAGTTGGCTGAGGAAGAGCAGAGTTGGGCGCAGTTGACCGAAGCCGTGACACGCGTGCTCCGTTTCGTTTAGAAGGAGGCTGATGTGAGCTGGTTCAATCGACTCTCGAACCTCCTGCGCCGTGAGGATCTGGGCAGGGAACTCGATGAGGAACTGCAGTTTCACATCGATGCGCGTGTCCGTGACAACCTCAAGGCAGGCATGACGGAGGAAGCAGCTCAACGCGATGCCAGACGGCGCTTCGGCAATTGGACCTTGGCAAAAGAAAAGACGCAAGAAATGAACATCATCGTGGCTATCCAAACGGTCGGCCAGGACCTCCGTTACGCCCTCCGCAGTCTGCGCAAGTCCCCAGGGTTTACGGCATTGGCTGTTCTGGCGATGGCGCTCGGCATCGGAGCCAACACCGCGGTCTTCACTGTAGTAAACGGGGTGCTCTTGCGTCCACTGCCTCTTGTCCAACCAGAGCGACTGTTCCTGATCTCCTACATGCCGCGCCTTGGCCCCTTTGCCGGCAGGCCTTTCATTGATAGCCACGACTATCTCGAATTCCAGCGGCGGACCCACGCCTTTGAGCGCGTCACGGCTTTTGACGGGGGGCAGGTTACCTTGACCGGAGCGGGAGACGCCGTTCGCTTGCCGGCGGGGCTCGTCACATCGAGTTTCTTTCCGGTTCTGCGTGTAAGTCCCGCGATGGGCAGAACTTTCGCCGCCCAGGAAGAGGAACGCGGCTCCCCAGGTGTCGCTGTGCTCAGCCAGGAACTCTGGCGCAGCCGTTTTGCGGCGGATCCGAACATCCTGGGAAAGGCCATCACGGTGGATGGGATCAAACGTAGCGTGATTGGCGTTATGCCGGCCGGGTTCGCGTTTCCGGGCGACGCTCAATTGTGGTTACCTCTGACGGTGGAAGCCGGCCCGGGGAACTCCTTTTTCCGGTTCGCCTTCGGGCGATTGCGGCCGTCTGTTACTCGGCGGCAGGCGCAGGCGGAATGGGAAGCCCTGGTCCCGCAGTTGCCCCACGCACCCGAAGACCATAGAAACGGCTGGGTCGCCGAGGTTCTCCCGCTGCAGGATCTGCTCGTCGGCCAGATTCGGAAATCGCTTCTCATCTTCATGGGAGCAGTCGCCTTCGTGTTGTTGATCGCGTGCGCCAATGTGGCCAATCTGCTGCTGATGAAGGGATCCCTGCGCCGCCAGGAGATGGCAGTGCGCACGGCGCTGGGGGCGCCGCGGAGCCGGCTGATTCGACAGTTGCTGACCGAGAGCGCGATGCTATCGCTCGGCGGCGCCATAGCAGGATTATTGTCAGCGATTTTTGGAGTCCGCGCTCTGCTCGCACTCGCGCCGGCCGGAATCATTCCCCGCGTCGCAGAGATCCACTTGGATGCAAGGGTGATCGGTTTCGCTCTTGGGCTTGGGGCCGTCACCGGAATTCTGTTTGGCTTACTGCCTGCAGTCCAGGCGACGGGGCGGGAGTTGCGTACTTTCTTAAGCCAGGCTGGGCGCGCCGTAACCGGCCGCGGTGAAGGCTTGCGTAGTCTCCTGGTTATCTCCGAAATTGCCTTGACGCTCGTGTTGCTCACCGGCGCCGGCCTACTGCTCAAGAGCTTTCTGCGGATGCGCGCGGTGGATCCTGGTTTTCGCGCGGAAAACGTTCTGACCATGACGGTCGATCTTCCGGAATCCCTGTACAACACTACGGTCGGCATTCAGGCATTTCACGCACGCACTCTGGAAAAGTTATCCAACCTGCCTGGCGTATTGGCGGCAGGCGCAGTCAACTGGCTTCCCCTCAATGGCCCCTTGATGTGGGGGCTCTTTCATCTCTATGACGGGCGGCCAACGCCGCGCGGCTACATGGTAGATAAGCCCGCCGTGAGTTCGGAATACTTCCGGGTTATGGGAATCCCGTTGCTGAGCGGTAGGGCCTTTAGCGAGCAGGACAGCTCTACCGCTCCGCGTGTCGCGATCATCAGCCGGAGTGTGGCGCGAACCTTCTGGCCAGGTGGCGATGCCATCGGACAGCGCATCACCCTGGAAGCCCACCCCAGACCCGGGCACGAGGATTGGGTCACGATTATCGGGGTGGTGGATGACGTGAGGCAAAAGAGTCTGACGGAGAAAGCACATCCGGCCATCTATCAACCTTACACGCAGGTGAAGAAGCCAGATTTTCTCAGCACCATGACCTTCGCCGTACGCACCGCTGCTCCACCAGCGAGTATGGCGACTGCCATGCGTGGCGTTCTGCGGGAAGTGGATAGGAATCAGCCGCCACAATCGATCACAACCATGACGGATCTGGTTGCGACAACCACCGCGGAGCCACAGTTTCAGACTCGCCTGATTGCGATCTTCGCGATGCTCGCTCTTCTTTTAGCAGCGATTGGCGTGTACGGAGTCCTGGCCTGCGCGGTAGCCGAACGGACGCGCGAAATCGGAATTCGCATGGCGTTAGGCGCTGAGAAGAGCGACATCACTCGCATGATCTTGAGGCGCAGTCTGCTTCTGGTGACCGTGGGCGTAGCACTCGGAGTAGCAGGCGCTTTGGCCGTCACTCGCGTCCTCGCAAAGTTCCTATTCGAAGTGAAGCCCACCGATCTTCCTACGTTCCTGGTGGTAGCCGCGTTACTCGTGGCTGTCGCGCTCCTCGCCGGCTTGCTGCCTGCGCGACGCGCCACCAGAGTGGATCCCCTTATCGCTTTGAGGTGGGAATAGTGTTGGCACGCCCTAAAGCGAGGGCGAATCAGCGGCATGATAGTCTGAGCAGGCACCGGCGTCTCGATTACCGCCCACTCGCTGCGAAGGGGCCATCCAACCCATGAATGAGGTGCAGTATGAAGCGCAATTCTGGGTTGTCCTGCACTGAGGGTCTTAGCCAGAAGACCTCCGCAGCAGGGAACCCCTGTCGCCAACAGACCCCTCCTCCAGCCGCGCTCTTGCGAGATCCGTCCTCTGTAGTCGCCAAGTGTTCCTCTATCGGCTCCGGAAATTTTGAGCGAGCTTCTGAAACCGGGCTAGGCCCCCTTGGGATAGCAGCCCAGCACGCGCAAAAAGTCCGCCAATTCCCGCAGGTGGTTGAGCGCATTCTGCGCGTTGGGCGTATCCGCGCGGCCCAGGAAATCGAGATAGAAAAGATATTCCCACGGTTTTCCCCGCAGCGGGCGCGACTCGATCTTGATCAGATTCAGGTCGCGGAGGGCAAAAGCGCTCAGCGCGCGAAACAGCGACCCGGGAACGTTGCGCGTGCTGAACACCAGCGAGGTTTTCCAGGGCGCGCGCCGGTCAACTCGCATGGGATGTTGGCGCGCGTATTTGGGCGTTCGAAGAAGAAAGAACCGGGTGAAGTTACGGCGGTCGTCTTCAATCGACCGGCGGAGGATGCGGGCGCCATAAATCTCCGCTGCCACCGAGGAAGCGATGGCGGCGGCGTCCGTGAGCTTCTCTTCCGCTATCATTTTGACGCTTCCGGCGGTGTCGTAGAAGGAAATTCTTTCGATGCCGGGGTTCCGCGCAAAGAAATCCAGGCACTGATTCAACGCCACGGGATGGGAAAATACTCTTTTTATTCCGGGAAATGGCACGCCTTTTAGAGCGATCAGGTTGTGCACGATGCGCACATTAGTCTCGGCCACTATGGGCAGTTCGAAGTTCACCAGGTGGTCGTAATTCTCGTGCACCGACCCCGCCAGCGTATTCTCGATGGGCACCACCGCTCCGGCGGCGCGGCCCTCCTTCACACATCGGAAAATGTCTTCGAACCGTTCGCATGGCAGAACGGTAACCCCCGGTCCCAGCAGCTTGCGGGCGGCTTCTTCGCTGAAGGCGCCGCGCGCGCCCTGAAAGGCAATCGCCTCCGGGGGCGTGGCCTTGGCACGGCTGGTTCTCACACTCACTTTTCCGCTCCTTCCCATCTGCGCACCTGGGCGTCGGGGATGCCGATCAGATCCAGAACGCGATCGATGCTTTGATCGACGATATCCATTACGGTTTGGGGGTGGTTATAAAAGCCGGGAATGGGGGGGGCAATTATCGCTCCCATTTCGGATAAAGAGGTCATATTTCTCAAATGTCCCAGGTGCAAAGGGCTTTCGCGGACCAGTAGAATCAGTTTGCGCTTTTCCTTTAGCGTGACGTCCGCGGCGCGCACCAGCAGGTTCGAGGCGATTCCGTTGGCGATGGCGGACATGGTGTGGATGGAGCACGGCGCGATCACCATGCCGTCGGTGGGGTACGAGCCGCTGGCCAGCCGGCAGGCGATGTCTTCCAGCGGATACCAGAAATCCGCCAGTTTCTTTACGTCCGCGGCAAGCCGGCCGGTCTCCAGGAAAAGCGTCTTCTCGCCGGACCTTGTCAGAACGAGGTGGATCTCGACGTCTTGCCGATTGCGGAGCCGTTCCAGCAGGCGCAATCCGTAAATCGCGCCGCTGGCCCCCGTGATCCCCACGACGATTCTCACGCCAACCCCTCCGTCATAAACATGCCTCTGTTCCGCAATCGGAACAAAAACCCGCGTTCCCGCTTGCCCGCATTACTCCTGGGGGATATAATGCCGTTCGGGCGCATCGTTCGCGCAACCATACAGCGAGGATCATATCATGGAGCGTCCCGGAGAAAAGCTCAAGCGGATTCGCGAGCGGCTCAAGCTGACCTACCGCGATGTCGAGAAAGCCAGTCAGCAGATCGCTGAACGCCGCGGAAGCGACGAATTTGCGATTGCGTTGAGCCGCCTGGCGGACATCGAGAACAAGGGTACCGTGCCGACCATTTACCGGCTCTACACGCTGTGCGCCATCTACAGGCAGGATTTGTCTGAAGTGCTTCACTGGTACGGGGTCCCTTTGGACCAGTTGGCGTCTGAGGCCCTTCACGTCGGACTGGATGAGACCCATGCCATCCAGTTTAAGCCGAGCGGCACCGTAATTGTTCCCCAGCCTTCGGATCTCGAAATCGATTTACATGAGACGACGTTTTTGAGCTATTTAATCCGCAATTGGGGCAGGATGCCGCTTAACCTCCTGGCCGGTCTGGACTTGCGAGAGCACCGCTACGGCCTGATCGGGTTGGAGGATTGGTCGATGTATCCGATTTTGCAGCCCGGATCGCTGGTGGTGATCGATGAAAGCCGGCGGAAAATCGCCAGTTCGGGTTGGACCAACGAATTTGACCGCCCGATCTATTTCCTCGAGCACCGCGGCGGCTGTGTTTGCGGCTGGTGCGTCTTGTCGGACAACCGGCTGCTGGTCCAGCCGCATCCGGCCTCCCCCCGTGCGCCGCTGGTGTTTGAGTATCCGGCGGAGATCGACATCATCGGCCAGGTAATCGGCGTAGCTATGCTTCTGGAATCCAGAAGACGCCGCCATACCCGAACTTCACCCGTGCCAGCGAAGTCGTCAAATCCCTGAAACGAAAGTACTCCTGCACAGCCTGGGAAGTACCGGAACTTTCGTCATGTTCCATTTTCGGAAAATCTTCCGGTGAAACCCCTTATGACGGTACGGTCACGGCTAGTATAGTACTCAGCGTACTGTCTTAAGTTAATAGAAAGGATACCAGATGAGAAAGCTCTTTCTTCTCGCGTTGGCTGTATTCGCCTTTGTGGCGACTGCTCAAACCGGCAAGATTCAGGGCCCGTTTCCAGAGTGCGATCCCTGCCCGTGGGTGCGTTAATCCCAAGGAAGGCGGTTAACCAGCGCGGCGGCCGGGTGTTAAAATCGGGCGTGAGAGCCAATTTTGATGCCGAGTCACGCGCTGGTTTTGTTTTTTGAGTGGGTTTCGCTGCTAGGCGCCGGCTTATTGGGCCTCAAGCTCTTCAGATCGGGGCTATATCGCCGATATCGGTTTTTCTTCGTCTATCTTGTTTGTCTGGTCCCCTACGGTATCTGCCTTCTTGTGCTCGACGTGAGGTCCGGTCTGTATCAAAAATTCTGGACGGTCACCGCGCCGCTGTTCTGGCTCTTCTATATCCTTGTAGTGTTTGAACTTTGCGGATTGATTCTGGAGAAGCACAAGGGCTTGTACACCATCGGCCGGTGGGCGATGTACCTCGGCCTAGCGGTCGCGGTGACTCTCTCGCTGTTGAGCCTTATTCCCCACATCACGCCAGCCACACCACAACGGTCGAGGATCATGGGCTATGTCCTGGCAACCGAGCGCGGCGTGGATTTCAGCCTAGCCATTTTTATCCTATTGATTCTATTCTTTTTAAGCCGATACCCCGTGCCGTTGAGCCGGAATGTTGTGGTGCACTCGGTGGTGTTCTCGCTGTTTTTCCTCAGCAACACGCTCGGGGTGCTTCTTCGCAGCGTCTTCGGCCTGCATGTTAGCGGTGAGATCAGCCTCTTCATGATGGGAATCTCCTCCGCATGCGTGGTTGCGTGGCTGGTCCTTCTGAATGCCAAAGGCGAAAAGGTGCGAGTGAGCACCCTGCGTTTTGGCCGTGGGGACGAAGAGCGGATTCTGCTTCAGTTGGATTCCCTGAACGAAACCCTGTTGAGAGCCTCCCGCAAATAAAATAGTGTTATCCACCGTTAAACTAGTACCATTATTACCCTAAATTCTGTTGCATTTTAATAATAATGCCGGTATGCTGTTCCTAGCGGCACGAATATAACGATGAATCTCTTGATAGCCTTATCAATTGTGGCGGGTTTAGCACTGGCGGCGGCGGTGGTAGTGCTGGCCTGTAAACTCGCACGCACGGATACCAGCCTCCCTCTGAACGCCGAATGGATCGATGAACTCTCCATTGAACGCTATCGGCCGATGATGCATCTGCTCGACGCCGGCGATGTGAGGTTCCTCCGTACCCAACCCGGATTCACGCCGGGAATGGAAGCTAAGCTTCGTATCGAGCGGTGCCGGGTTTTCCGTGGATACCTGCGCTGTTTGCGCACCGATTTCCAGCGCGTGTGCGCGGCTCTCAAGCTTCTGATGGTTCACTCGCGCTATGACCGGCCGGACCTGGCCGGCGTGCTGGTCCATCACCAGGTGATGTTCGAGTGCGGCATGGCCCTGGTTGGTCTCCGGCTGTTCCTCTACCGTTGGGGAGTGTGCGGGGTGGATGTCGCGGACCTGCTCAAGATCTTCGACCTGATGCGCCTGGAACTGAGGCGCATGGTCCCGTCCACGGCGGCTGCGGGCGCCTGAAACCCGACGGAATTTCCAGCGAATATCGTCCGCGGGCGGTGCGCTTTTCCCACTTAAAGCCGCTTGAGTATTTCCTTCGCTTCCTTTAATTCCGGGAATTTCTTCTCCGCTTCCCGGAATTCCCGCGTGTGCACCCGGCGGCGCGACGCGCGGTGATCCACGGGATAGCGCAGGTGCAGCATCTCGTGAAACATGACGTACTCCAGGGCCAGGGCCGGCGCCGGAGCCCGCGGCTGGTCGAGGATGCGGCTGATAATGATGGCGTTATGCGACGGATCGAAGTGCCCCAGCATACTGCGCGATGGACGGCGGCTCCATCCCAACTGAGGCCTGCCCAGCAAACCATCGAACAATTGCCCGTTCAAACGCTCGAAGATCTCTTCGAGGTTGTGGTGCGTCCCCTGCGGCCCCGAGATGAACTTGTGGCCGCGGATCTGCCGCACCAGATGCGCCTGGCGCCGGAAGTCGCGCCGATTCAAATAGAGCCGGTAGCGGTAGGCATAGAACGGCGGCACTGCCTTGCGGTAGAGTTTGCCCAGCAGGATGTGCGCCAGGGCCTCCATGACCGGCGCCGGCGCGCCCCCGAGGAGATCCGAAATACGCACCTCGAGACGCCCGTTTTCCAGCCGGATGAAACTGTCCGCATTGGCAAAGCGGCGGAACACCACGCGCAAATCGGGCAGGGGAGCGCGAGGCTTCAGTTCGCGGAACACCCGCGCATAGATCTCTTCCGGCGTCTCGAAGAAGAGAGAACTTTGGAGGCCCTGAATGTCGCGCATCCCCCCGGCATCGTCCATCTCCTATCCAGGGTACCGCGTGCCGGCCGGTTTGGTTTGCACTTTCCGCTGCGGGCCGCGGGGTGCCCTCTGGGCCGCCCGGCCCCTACTAGAGTTGTACCGCGCGCGGGCCCGTTTGGTTTACACTTTCCACGGCGGGATGGGTTACTCTGAGTTCTTGTAGGAAAGGAAAACCTTGCTAAAGGCCAAGATCAGCGCGCTGGGGTGCTACGCTCCTCCCCGCGTGCTCACCAACCAGGATCTGGAGAAGATGGTCGAAACCAACGACCAGTGGATCGTGGATCGGACGGGAATCCGGGAGCGCCATATCGCGGGGCCCGAGATGGCCACTTCCGACATGGCGATCGAGGCGGCCAAGTGCGCGCTCGCGCAACGCGGCGTGGCGGCCTCCGAGGTGAACACGATCATCGTCTGCACGGTCACGCCGGACCACTTGTTCCCCTCCACCGCGTGCCTGGTGCAGAACGGGATTGGCGCGCGCGGCGCCTGGGGATTCGACCTCATCGCAGCCTGCTCCGGATTCGTATACGGCCTGACCACGGGTGCGCACCTGGTGGCCGCCGGCACCCACGGTAAGGTCCTGGTCATCGGCGCCGACACCATGAGCCGCATCGTCGACTATACGGACCGCGGCACGTGCATCCTGTTCGGCGACGCCGCCGGGGCTGTGCTGATCGAGCCCACCGGAGACGGCGAGGAGGACCTGGGATTCATCGATTTCATCGGCGAGGTGGACGGCTCGGGTGGCGATTTTCTCAAAATGTTCGCCGGAGGCAGCCGCCTGCCGGCTTCCCACGAGACCGTCGACAAGCGCCTGCACTACGTCTTTCAGGACGGCAGCCAGGTGTTCAAGTACGCCGTCCGCAAGATGTACGAATCCTGCCGCGATCTGCTCAAGCGCAACGGTCTCACGGCCGAAGACGTGGCCGTGGTGATTCCGCACCAGGCCAACAAACGCATCATCACCGCCGCCAGCGACCGCTTGGGCATCCCGCCGGAGAAGGTTCTCATCAATATCGACCGCTACGGGAACACGGTCGCCGCCACCATCCCCCTGGCCACGCGCGACGCCATCCAGGAAGGCCGGCTGCACAAGGGCGACATCGTGCTGTTCACCGCCGTGGGGGCAGGTTACACCGTGGGCGCCAGCCTCTGGCGCTGGGCGTATTAAGCCGTCGGCGATCGGTTATCGGCTCTTAGAGACTGACCCTGGGGGTCCGGTGCGGACGCTCTGTGGGGCAGGCTGGCAGCCTGCGGCGGGTTGGCAACCCGCCCAATTCCGCATGCAATCGGGCCGTCTACTTCCGTTAAGCACCCATGCCCACCACGGTTGCGCGCCGGCGGGCGCTGTGGCGGATAATGAAGTCGGAGTCATGGCCAGAGGGCAGTGGGATCTTATGAGTGAATTGCAGCTACCAGCCCATCTGGCGCATGCGCCCGTCAATGAGCGCGCTGTACTTCGTCATGCGCTCCGGGCGGCGTTTCAGCGGCGCGGGCAGAATGGCTGCCAGCCGCAGCGCCTGCTCACGGTCAACCTTGCGGGCGGTCGTCGAGTAGTGATACCGCGCCGCGGCTTCAGCCCCGTAGACACCCGGGCCCCACTCCACGACGTTCAAATACAACTCCAAGATGCGGCGCTTGCCAAGTGTGAACTCGGCAACCGGGACCAGGGTTGTCTCAAGGCCCTTGCGAAGAAATGAACGGCCCGTACCGAAGAACAGGTTTTTCACGAGCTGCTGCGTTATGGTGGAAGCGCCGCGGACGCGCCGATCGTCAAAATCATCCTCCACCGCGATCTGGATCTCGCGCCAATCGAAGCCATGATGCTGGTAGAAGCGGGCGTCCTCGGCCGCTACCACGGCGTGCTGGAATTCGGGCGAGATCCGCGCAAGCGGCACGAACACGTAGCGTTTTTGATATGGCTTTTTGTGAATCAGCGACTGGATCCTCCGCTGAACGTGCACGGCAGTGGACGGAGGGGGAAGCCAACGGAGGACCAAAAGGGATAGCGCAGCCGATATCCATGCGGCCAGCGCTCCGGCGGCGCACCAGCGGAGCGGAACGGACCATGCGCGCCTCCGGCGCACCGCCGGCCGCGGAATGGACCTGGTTGTGTTCATAGCAGGAATAGCCCACCAGCGCTGCAGCCGCCGTCCTTCGATCTGGAATTCAAGGGGCCACACTAAACAGGTACAGCATGATCCCGTGGCCTACCCCCGGCTCGTCGAAGCCTCTGGCCAACTGGAACGCCATGAACCGGCCATCTGTGGAGACCACTGAGTTGGACGCCTTATAGGTCTCGTAGTCGTTGAAGTAGGTCAATCGCTGAAAGTCCTTCCCCGTGCCGTCGAGCCGCAGCTTGTAGATGTCCATCTGTTTGGAGCCGACTTGCTCACCGTACTTGTAGGCATGCCGGTCGGCCAGCACGGTCGTGTACTTCCCGTCGGGGAAAATGCCATCCGGTTCGTTGTACGTGCCCGGCGCCTGGGACATGTCCACCTCCTGCCCTGTCTTGAGATCCATCGACATCACGGAGGCTTTGTTGCCGGCGTGGTAACAGCTAAATGTCACTTTCGAGTCATTGTCGTAGAAGTCCTGGGCCTCCAGCGTACAACTGTCATCGGGGCTCTCGCGAACTACTTTCCGATTGACGATCTTCGGCCCGGTCGGATCCAGCTCGGCTGTGAAGAGGCGCGAAGCGCCCTTGGGCAACGCCGGATTCTGATTGCTGGTTTCGGCATAGGCGATCTTGAGACTCGTCTTGGAAACTGCCAGTCCTTCGCTCATGCGCTGTCCAAGACGAATCGGCTTCGACCCCGGGTCCTTGCTCAAAAGCCAGAGCTCGTTCTCCACCCGGCGGCTGGTGAAAAGGTCCTTGAAGCGCTCCGGCCCGATCAGGATATAGTCCCCCGTCACCGCGTGCATGACGCGCAGGAAAGCTGCGCCGGGCACATCGCAGGTAAGGCAACGGATGGTCCTGCTCTTGAGCTCGATGACGAATGCGTCGCCGAAGCTTTTTGCCATGAAGGCAACCCGCTGGTTGTCGGGAGAGAAGTCGGCCCGTTCGCCGAAATATGTCAGGATCTCGATGTTCCCGGGCAGGTGGTCGAGTGGGCTGCCCTGTTTTCTTTGTGCCGAGATAGAGAATGAACCAAAAAGAAGCAGAATTGCAACGTGAGTTCTCATAGAACCTCCTCTCCGAACTGGCTGACCTGACCGGTGTTTTGTACCAGTCTGATTGAGAGTATAACCCCGTGCGCAGGTTGGGCTTCAAGGCCTGAGCGCGAGTTTGCGCCGCCGCCACCGCCGATTTCCTCGCTTGCGAGAACCATTCGCTGGATGTCCCCTGGTGGGGCGATTTGGTGGAAGGCATCGATAAGCCTATCATCAATAAGGGATGGATCGCGGTTCCGGACAAGCCCGGCCTCGGTATCACCTT
>ODAK010006193.1_pt1 | contig 12083 bp, 13 predicted proteins | sample 1539591 | NCBI WGS metagenome assembly ODAK01 (sample SAMEA3539303, study PRJEB22396) | soil metagenome | biome: tundra; feature: field; material: soil | place: USA | collected 2010-05 | depth 0.15 m | reverse complement strand
CGGTGACGCCAAAGAACCTGCCGAGCGCGCTGTTCATGGCGGCCAGGATCTGCGCAGGGTCCACCCCGATTACCGACCAGAGGGACACGTGCGTGACGGTCGCGGTGAGCACGTGCTTGACCGCGTCGTAGGTGGCGTTTGTCAGCGGCTGTTGTTCTCGGCGTGGTACTGCTCCGTCACACTGGCCGGGATCCGCCCGCGCTCACGCACCGCGATCCCGTGGGCTTTGGCCCAGGCCCGGATATCACCAGAGCGCTGACCGTCGGCCGCGGCCCGTCCCTGGCGGCGGGGCTGCGCCCGCCCGGCCCGGCGGGCATGCCCGATGAACGGCGAAAGCGACTCGCGGAACGCCGCCGCATTCTTGCTGTTCAGGTCGATCTCATAGTCCGTGCCGCCGAGGGCGAATCGGACGATCTCCTCCGCCGGGCCGCCTGAGAGGTCATCTTCCAGGGCGACGGTTATCTTCTGGGCCATCCCAAGCCTTCCCTCCGCAGGTGCCTGCACCATATCCAGCCCCAGCGCCCGACACCCAGCCGCAACACCACAGATCAGGCATACACCTCGAGGACCAGCCACCCCAGGCCGGTCGGGTGCCCCTGAACCGCCCCGGGGTTTCCGGAGGCCTCTGACTCCTGACTCCGGACTCACCGGGACGGTTCACTTCGCGACCATCAAGCGCAAGCTCGTCGACGCGCAGCCCTGGCTGACCAGGGCAGCGCTCAACCGGGCCGTTTTCGACTCCATCGAAGGCTGGCGCCGGGTCCGGTCTCCCTTGGCTACCTCAGCCCCGCCGAATACGAGGCACTCCATCACAACGGCCGCCACCTGGCGGCATGATCGACTGAAGAAACCTGTCCGCCAAAGCGGATCAAGCCCAGGTTGCCTGCCAAGGGGCACCGGTCGTTCGATCTTTCCAGCGCAGCCGTGTCGATGGGCACAAGACCACGCATTCCGAGGTGTGCTCGCGGAGTCCGCGCCGGTCAGCGATGACCCAATTGCACGAGTACCACAGATCTATCGGATTGGCCCATCCCTCGCGCCGACTTCGCAGCAAGCTACTACCGTCGTCTCAACACGCTGGAGTTATTCTTGCCAGCCTGACTTGCCATCGCTCAACCAGCGACGGCCGGCGCTGTGAGCGCGGACAAGTTGGGCCTGCATGCGAGAGGTCACCATGTCACACACGTCACCGATCCTTCCAGAAGTGTTCTCCGTTGCCGACAGAATTTCCCTACAAGGCGAACGCAACACACTCCGCGCTACCGCTGCCAGGCTTCTGCTCACCATCTTTGCCGCGCTGGCCCTCGCGCTTGCCCCGTTGTGGCCGACTGAACTGTTCCACCGAGACGACGTCGAGATCCTGGCGCTTGCGGCATCTGCACTTTTCCTCGCTGCGCTGCTTGCGGAGATTAGGCTAGTTCGGGGACGCCCTGAGCGAGGGTGGTATGACGGAAGAGCCGTGGCAGAGTCAGCCAAGACGCTGACCTGGCGTTACGCCGTTGGCGCCCTGCCGTATCCGGTCCATCATGACGCAGGGGCGGCCCTCAAACGGGACATGCACAATTTGACGACGGACGTGGCGCCCTTGCGCGAGGCAGTCGCGAGTGCGACGGTTAGTACGGCATGGATGGAGAATCTGCGTTCTAGGGATCTTGTGACCCGGCGCAACGTCTACCTTAGAGATCGGGTCGAACAGCAGCAGGCCTGGTATTCGCGCAAGGCTGCCTACAACGCCCAGCGAGCTAAGTGGTGGAGCATTGGGCTGCTCGCCACCGAAACGGCAGGCGTCGCATTGGCGGCGCTGAAATCGCTGGCTTTCGTGAGCATCGACCTAGCTAGCCTCGCCTCGGCGCTGATCGCGAGTGGCGGTGCGTGGCTCGCAGTAAGGCAGCACGAGTCGATAGCGGCTGCCTACCTTCTTGCTAGCCGTGAACTCAACGCCGTCAAGCAGCACCTGCTAAGCGTAGACCACGAGGATCGGTGGGCCACCGAAGCAGCCGACGCGGAGGAGGCCATCAGCCGGGAGCACACCATGTGGCGGGCCTCGAGGACGGTTCCCGATCCCACGACGGGACACGGCCGCCGGCTGCCCCTCGAGTAGCGCAATGCTTGAACTCGCCCGAGCCCCGTGGTCATTGGCCAGCGATAATGGAGTCGACCAGATCTTCGACCGCTTGCAACTTGTGGCTCCCAGTGGCCAATGCGGGGACTGAAGATGCAGGGAGGAGATGGTTTAGAGGGCCACCAGTCGCGTAGGCTCCGGGCGCGACCACCGCACCAACAAGGAACGGCAACCGTACAGATGGGTCGGCCACTACGACCAGCGGAATGGCTCGAGCGATCGCTACCCCGGCTTCGACCCAGACGCTGGAGGGTTCGTCCATCTCGGTTGCGATCACGAGCAACAGGTCGCTGGCAACGATGCCCTCGACATTGGAGGCCACCAAGGACGTCCCCAAACCTGCCCGGACACGGGCGTTTAGCGCGTCGACCGATTCGCCTCGCCGGGGGCGCACCGTCCAGCCCCTGTCAAGAAAGGCGTCGCGGAACAGTCGGACCAGGCGCTCGGTGGCGGGAAGGTTCTTGGCTGCGCTCAGCGGGTGCGCGATGAAGACACTTGGCGCGGGAGGAGTCACGGGCGTCTCCCAATCGCGAGAAGCGTCGCCTCACTAGTTATAGGTTGGCGTCGTACAGCATCCCACGCAAGCCTCGCCGCATACCATGCCAAACCGCGCGCGAACTCTACCCTCGGCACCAACTGCAACGAGGGGAAACCACGAACCCATACCTTGCGCAGCCGCGCCCATCTACTCTCCTGTGGCTGGATGGTAACAGTCCTAATGTCAATCTGTTCGAAGCCAGCCGACTCCAGCCAAAACTCGACTTCCGCTCGGTTGGGCATCACAGCGAACTCGGCCCTCTTTGCCGTCGGGAAGTGACGCAAGAAGTCGAAGGAACCTAGCGTGACAGGAGTCCCCGTCCGGACGCAGACCGCGCCGCCCGGACGCAGGACCTCCTGCAACCGGGAGAGAACTCTGGTGGTTGCGACGCTGTAGTGCAGAATCATGGAACAGAAGCAGAGGTCCGCTGAAGAGCTAGCCAGGGGAAGAGCGTCGATATCGCCAACGATGCGAAGCACCCCCGTGTGGTCGTCACTCTGCCCGAGCATCGTAAGGGACGTGTCGACGGCCACGATTGTGTCCGGCTGCCACGCTCTCCGGAAGATTGGCCAGAACCGACCTGCACCGGCTCCGAGGTCTACGACCGTGGAAACGCGTCTGCCCTCGGCTACCCGCGCGAGTTCGACGGCCCAGACCTGTTGGGCAAGACGGCTGAGTGCTCGGGATTGTGCGTACCGCGGCGCAAAGGCCGCGTTGTAATCAGTCTTCATGCCAGCCCGCTGGCCACCTGTTGTCTTCCACCACATAGGCCGCACCAACCCAGTTAGCCAGGATCTGTTTTACTGCGGAGGCGTCGTCGCCGCTGCAGGTCAGACGCGTGGTAGCGATGACGTCATCGGCCATGAAGGGGACCCCATCGAATGGAATCTCGGCGGCGTAACGTCGCGCTGGTAGGACACAGTCCTCGTCACCCGGGAAATCGGCCCAGTCGAAGATTCGCTCGCCGGTTGCCATAGCGACTAAGCGCATCGTTCCGCAGACCCGTGGGTTGATGTCGATCGCCAACGGTTCACCGGTTCGAGGCACGATAAACTCCACCTCCATGAAGCCCCAGACGTCAAACAGTTCGGCGATAGTTATGGTTGTCTCCGTTAGGGATTTGGTCGTTCTCGCGTCCAGCCCGGACGGGACAGTTCTGAGTCGTCGCCAGGGCGGCAGCAGATCAAGGCGATCCTCGCCCTTCCATACCACCGGGAAGACGGTCGTGGTCCGGCTGTCGCGGTAAATCACGACGGAGTACTCTACTCCGGGCACGAATTCCTCCCAGTACGTGTGACCGCCCGTTTCCTCCATCCCCTCTGCCCAGCCCAGCCCGCGACTCTGGGTGGAGTCTCTTTGTTTGCGCAGAATGCGGACGCCCGACGGCCTCGGCTCTGCCGGACCGCCCCAGCGCGGTACTGGGATTCCCGCAGTTGCAAGCACCCGCTTCTGTAGAAGCTTGTCGATGCCGGCCGCACTCGCGAAGCCGGATTGTGTCATCACATCCACGCCAACCGCCCGCAACTTACGCCCGATCACAAAGTCGCGGATGAGCGAGTCATGCCCGGATAGAATCCGGACAGGTCGTCCTCGGGCCCCGTCTGCAACTCGCCGGAGGACAGCTTCGTGATCAAGATCCTTTTCACCGACGAAGATCACAGGACTGCCGTCCCGAGCGAATGCCGCGTACCAGGTCTCGACGCTGGTGGGCGCGACGACGGTCAGGGGCTCCACTCGACTTGACATCAAGCGCGCTCGCCAATGATGCGCTCGAGTACTGGCCTCGCCTTTCTTGCTAGCTCCATCGCGTATGCGCCATCGGCATGATAGAGCAGGCCCGCAGGAAAACTGATCATCCGATCATGCTGGATAGTGCTATGCGGCAGGCCGTCATCGCCCGGGACCGACTGCGCAAACTTGACGAGCCGCTCGAGGTAGGTATTGTCGCGAGACTGACCGGCGGCCGCAATCGAGCGGAGCACTCGGTTCAGCGGCCGGGTTGAGGGCGCCGTCGCTGCCACGCCGACATCGGCTAGCGCGGACAGGAGCTCTTCTCGTGTAATGCTAGGAATGGCCTCAGGGAGCCGGAAGACGATATCGAAGTGGGTACCGTTCATACGCGGCTCTGGCGCTTGCACCAGCTCCAGCAACCTGTCAAACGCCTCGGCGAGGATGTCGACGTTTATCTGCCGACTCTGTGACAGACCGCGCAGGTCCCTCAGGTGATCGAGAGCCAGAGCGGCGGAGATGGGGCTGAGGCGCAGATTGCCCCCAAGGGCGAACTCAGCATATGCGTAGAGGTCGCTGTTCAGCAGGCCAGCCCGGCTACGCGGTTTGAAGTGGCCGATTAGGAGGGCGATGTCTCGGACGACTGAGTTGCGTGTCACGAGGAGGCCGCCGTGGCCGCCGCTGACCATCTTCCCAGCTCCGATGCTGTAGATGGCCGCGTCGCCGAAGGTTCCGACGTGTTGCTGGCCGATTCGAGAAGCATGTGCGTGCGAACAGTCCTCGATCAGGATGATCCCGTGTGTCTCACAGATGTCTGCGATGCGGAAGGCATCCACTGGGTTGCCGAACAGGTGCGTAACGATCACAGCTTTCGTACGTGGTGACAACGCCGACAGGATCGCTGTCGGCCCGATTGAGGGTTCCTCGGGGTGAGAGTCAACGAGCACGGGGCGCGCGCCGAGCCACAGCAAGGGAGATGCGCTAGCCAGGAAGGTCAGATTGGGCACCAGCACCTCGTCGCCTTCGCTGAATCCGAGAGCGCCAAGTAGGGCGAAAAGTGCGCTCGTGCCCGAGTTGAAGCTGACAACGTGCGCCCCATTGTGCATCAGGGAGAACTCGTCCTCCAGTTCGGTCACGGGTGCCCGGCCTGCGTAGTCGTAGACCTGCCCGTTGCGAACCAGATCGATGACACGCTGTTCGGCCGTTGGGCTGTAGACCGGCCACGGTACGTCCGGCTTCGACATTAATAGGCCCGTTTCAGATTAATTATATTCATAGGCGTCAGTCCGCGACGATACCGATCGGCCTCGGACAGGAACAGCGCTTTTGTCCGCTCGGATGTCCCTTCGGTGAAGCTCGATGCGTGAGGGCTGATGATGATATTCTGGTGTCCCCAGAGCGCATCGTCCGGATCCAATGGTTCGTGGGCCACGGTATCTAGAATCGCCCCGCCGAGACCGCCGCTCGTGACTGCAGCCACGAGCGCCGACTCATCGAGGATCTCGCCCCGGCCAACATTGACCACCCATGCATGCTTCGGAAGGGCTTCAAGTACCGTTCGATCGACTAGCCCCAATGTGGCGGTTGTCAGCGGCAGGCAAATCGCGAGGAATGATGACTTGCTTAGTTCCTCATACCAGCCATCGCTTATGCTGAGGCGCCGGTCAATGTACGCACCATCAGCGCCAGCCGTACGCGACACTCCGACCACACGCATGCCCAGCGCCTTGCATGGCTTTGCCAAAGCGCTGCCGATAGCTCCCATGCCAAGGATAAAGATGCCGCGTCCCCGTAGTTCGAGGTTGCCCAGTATGGGCGCCCAGCGCCGAGAATCCGACTCTCTGACGACGTTATCCAGCCGCTTGGCGGCCATGATAAGCGCGCCTAGAGCCCACTCACTCACGGCCACCGCATGCACCCCCCGGGCATTGGAGAGGGTTATCGCGCGCCGGGCGAACAGGTCCAACGGCAGGCGGTCAATGCCAGCTGTGTCAGTGTGGACCCACCGCACGGAGGGACATGAATTCAGCGCACCCAGCAACCAAGCGGTTCTGTCTGTTTGCCTGCGCCAGATAACCTGCAGGTCGGGGTCTCCGTCTCCGACGGACCGCAGCCGCAGCCAAGGCCGAAGCTCGGTGCCCAGTTCGGCCACCGTCACATCGGAGACGCCGACAGTGATCGAATCGGTCATAGATCCCGGTATTCCAGAAGTTGGGGGACGTGGATGTTGCGCTCTGTTGCGGGAAGTCGCAGGAGCCCTTGCAGCGAGGACTCGTCCTCATTGGCCAGCGTGTCAATCTTTTCCAATGTGGCACGCAGTCTCCGCGAAAGATCGGCGAGGTCGATGGAGATGGAGCAGAGATGCTGTCTGCCTTCTTGTGCCGCTTCCTTTGCCCCGGCGCGCAATCCGCGAGTGAGAAGGATGATCCCGTGGAGGATGGCACTCTCGGCCTCCTCGAAACGGAATATGGGTGCTCGCTGCCCAGTGATCGAGTGCAGCGATCGCGCCTCGGAAATCATCTGGTCAGCCAATCCATGCTCGCCGCATGCTGCGGCGGCAGGAGCCGCGTTGGCCAACGCTCTCGCGACGTTGGGAAGATAGCGGTCCCGGTTAGTCACGGCTTGGGACCGGCGCATGGCGACGGTTGATCGCCCGTAGCGCAATGCCTCCTCAGGGTCTCCGGTGGCGAGGTAGATACAGGTGAGGTTATTAAAAACGGAGCCTACGGTCCGCGATCCGACCGTATCGCTCAGGGCTCCCGATTCTTGGCATAGCCGCTCGGCTTCCTTGGCTTCGATGAGCGCCTCTGAGGCCTGCCCAAGCTCACTCAGTCGAAAGGCCAGGTTGTTCCTAGCAGCGGCGAGTTGGATCGGGGGTGTTGTTGCAGCCTGAAACTCCGCCACCGCTCGGCGGGCTGGCTCAAGGCTGTCAGCTATCTGTCCAAGTTCCCACAGACGATTTGACAGATTGGTAAGCGCGCGACCTAGCATTTGCGGGTCGCCAAACCCCTGTGGAACTAGTACGGACAGCCGATCGACTGCCAGGCGTGCGGACTCTGCGGCCTCAGCAGCCCACCCCGCGTCGCTGAACCTATTGGAGCATTCAATGGCGAGTTCAACCTCGTCGGTGCTCATCTGCTCTGGCTTGGGCAAGACTGCAATCGCCCGCCGTGCAAGTTGCGCTGCCAGCTCGGCCATCTCCACGGTCTCGTCAGGGATACTCCCCAGCAAGAGGCTCACGTCAATGTCTGGCCGATCCTCGACTGCGCGAGCGATCGACTCCGTCAGGTTTGCCGGCTCCTCGACCTGGGTGGCAACCTGGATTGCCTCAGCAAGGGTCTCGGAGTCTCCCATCCAGACGACCGCATCAAGTTGTGCACGCACCTCGGAATGTCCGGGAGCAGTGCGTGCCAGCATCGTCAGTGCGTGCCGACGCTGCTCGCCGGTCCGTGCGGTGCCCCAACCGTCACGCGTAAAACTGGGCAGTCGACCATCGTCCGCGAGAACCTCTGCGATCAACTCCTCGGCAAGCGCGTCGGGCTTTAGACCTTCGATGTATAGATTCGAGCCTGGGTACAGCCGCCGGAACATGCGCGCTAGCCGACGTCGCATCGCTGCCGTAAGATCTGCGTTGCATTCGCCGATAAGCCTACTGGCCTCGTCCTCGTCGGCGGCACCGAACAGGGACAGGCTTGCGGCCATACGGTTTAAATCGACAGCGTCGAAGTCCTGGATGCCGTCGACGCTCGCGGACGCCGCGATGTAGCGGCGCTCGTGCGAAAGCAGCCGGTCCGTGCCAAGTCCTCCGCCCTGTGACTTGCCGTTGAGTACGACGGCCAGGGCATCTTCCAACACGTCCAGTACTGAGCCGTACACCTTGTACGGGGCAGATGCGATGGTGGGTCTGGAGACGTCTAGTTCCGCGCTGAACTCGCGGCAGGCTGTTACATATAGCTGGTTGACGAAGTTCCGGTCTACGGTAAGGGGCTCAAGCGGTTGCACCGTTACGTCGGCGAGTAGCTCCGAGATATCCGCGCTCCGAGCGGATAGGTTTCGCCACCAGTCGGTGGCACTGCGAGCGAGCATCAGCACCCTGACTTTGTCGTGAATGCCGAACTCAAGCAGCCCGTCAAGCAAGTCTCCGATCTGGTCCGCGCGAGTTTCGGCGTAGTCAACGACGATCAGGTGAGGCCGCTCGCCGAGGTTCTTGGCCACGCTATGACCTGGCGAGCCGGGTAGAAGGAAAGTCGCATCCCACCCGGAGGCACGAAACCCGTTTGCGAGTTCCTGCGCAAGACGGGTCTTGCCCTCACCAGCACGGCCGGTGACGACGCGCGCATCGAAGTCGTCGTTCCGGGCGCACCACTGCTCAAGCCGTGCAAGCTCCTGGTCCCGTCCAGCAACGGAGATGATCGCGCGTTCTGCACGCAGCAGGGTACTTGGGGTGCCTTTTCGCTGCAGTACCCGTCGTCGGGGTATGGCAGCCCGATTCGAAGACGCTGGCTTGAGTCTGTCGGACCGTGGTGGCAATTGAGTGGCGTCGGTGTACGGTGCCAGCAGGCTCTGCACTCTCTCGATCACCGCCTGAGGGCCGCGATAGTCGCTGACCTGAACGGCGCTGAACCAATACGTCCACTCCGAAGTGAAGCCGACCGGATAGACGGTGCCAGGCATCGCTAGCGGCACGAGCACTCGGCGTTCGTCGATGGCGAGTGAGACCTCCCGGCGGACGTGAGGGGAGCTGACGGCAGCCGGAGAGAGAAGTACGACCACAACTTCGCAGGCTGAGATCGCCTTTACGATCTCCAGTGCGAAGTTCATGCCACTGTCTACATCGCGGGGCGCAAAGAACGTCGGAATCCCTGCTCGCTCCAGTGCCGCCGTCAACTCGGTCGCGACCCGACTCTCGGACGATGCGAAGCTCACGAATACTAACGGGCGGCGCTTCGAGGACTCAGCAGTGCCCGACGTAGCGTCCATGTCTTCCCACCGCCTCTGTCCGCAGTTGCAAGATCGCCATTGCCAGCGCGGCGGCGGCAGTGCTGGCTCCCGAGGCCAAGGCTCCTTCGGATCCGCTCCCGCACCGTACACGCAGGAGTTGGAACAAAAACTGGCCCCCGCCCGGTTGGCTCATCCGCCGTGGCTCTTAGAAATCCCGACCCGCAGCTACAGTATCCCAGACTCGGCAGGTCTCACGCAGCCGATGGCTCGCTCTTGGCTTCGCCCAGGAAAAGGTGATCCACAGGCGTCGACGGCCGATCGCAGTTAGCCACGTCCCGACGCTTAAACGACTACTGCAATTCTGAGGGCTGCATCGTCTTGACCGACGGATCTGATGGCTTGCCAGGTTACTCGCCCGAAACCCTCCTCTCCTTGTGGCCTCGAATTTGCGGAGCTGCGGTAGCCGAGGGGCTGTAGAGGCGGGTGCCGTTGACAGCCGCTGTACCAGCTGATGTATTCGACGATGGTTCCACGGCCATCGGCCGAGACGGCAAGGCCGAGTGTCGATGATCTGAACCGTCCCGGTGAGTCCGGAGGCTTTGATGTTCCCCCGGTTCTTCGGAGCCGGGTTGCTGGATGATCTCCATCTAGCAGCCCTCGGAGGACGATTGTGCCCAGGCATTACCCGGCCGAGTTCCGGCGCAAAGTTCTGGATCTTGTCGAGACTGGCAGGCCGGTCGCGCAGGTCGCGCACGACCTGGATATCAGCGCGCAGTGCATCTGCACCTGGCGCAAGCAGCAGCTGATCGACCGCGGCCAGGTGCCGGGGATGACCAGCACCGACCATGCCGAACTGGTCGCAGCGCGGAAGCGGATCGCCGAGGCGGACCGCGGCCGCGGCGGGCACTGTGGTGCGGACCCGCTTTCCCCGCCGGGCGCCGTGCAGGCCCAGTTCGGGCATCAGCCGTTCCACCGTGCACCGGGCCACTGGCGTGCCCTCGCGGTTCAGCGCCAGCCAGACCTTCCGCGCCCCATAGACCGCGAAGTTGTCCTGGTGGACCCGGCTGATCGCGGCCTTGAGCCGCTCATCTCGCGCTGTCCGGGCAGATGGTGCGCGGCGGGCAGCGTCGTAGTAGGTGGACGGGGCGATCTTCAGGCCGTGTTCTGCCAGAACGCGGCAGATCGGCTCGACCCCGAACCTGTCCCGATGCTCGCTGATGAAGCTCACGAGGGAGTGAACCGTCCCGGGGTTTCCGCATCGGATGAGTCGACGCTTCGTTGTGCACTGCTCCTGTTTCGCCGATCGGCAATGGAGGGCTTGCGAAGCCGTAACCGGGGGTTCTGAACAGCGGCTTTATGCCGACCCTTGCTTCGCCAGGCAGCCAATCCGTTACTAGCTGGATGCCCGGTAGCGCCAAGTGGGCTATGGTTACGAGCATGGGGCGACTGTATACACACCTTAGTGATCCGGGCGTTGGAGTACGCGGCGCCGTTGAAGCTGTGATCTGAGATGGTTTACAAACCTGTTCGGTCATGGAGGGTGAGAATTGACGAACCAGAAGACCTGCACCTGGCCCTATACGTTCGTGATGCTTCTGGGCTGACCGTGCCCGGCTCGCCGGGCACGCTCCGCACCGCACCCCGGTTAACCGGCCTGGTGCCCGTAAACAAGCGGTCCGATGCAGTGCTAGCGTGGCACAGGTGGTGGGGGGGACTCCTGACAGAACACCAGCAAGTAGTAGCATCGCAGCGAGAACCACACCTCACTCCCATCGCCCCCCCCGACTTCGTCGGCCTTCGCTGTGTGACGCTTCAGGTCGCTGCAGCACGCTGCTGGCAAGAGGGCTTTTGCCAATGGTGGGAACAGCCGCCGACCGCCGAACTAATCAGGGCCCGGCCGGAAGCGCCAATCGGGGGGGTCCGTGGTGACCTAATCGCCGCGACGATGGCCGCTTATCAGGCACGACTTGTGCAGAATGTTGTCTCGGAGGTCGAACGTTCTCGCAGCCGCAAGGCAGGGCCTTTCGACCTCATGCTAGATATGCTAGACGTGCAGGGTAGTAATTCCATTCAGGTGACTCCCAACTACACTCTAGTCCCCATAGGATTGGCTGTCGATTCGATCCGCTACCACGAGTGGCTTCGTCAGGTGATCACGATGCTCGCCTGACGGAGTGACGTAATGTGGATGTGCTCAGGGTTCTTCGTTATAGCGAAAGTTCCTGTGACAATCGTGATCGAGAACCCTTGATAGGATAGCTACGAATAGACGGGTCTTATGAAGCGTGGCTGCTGGGCACTGGTGTCCAAATCTTGGTTACATTGGCAGAGAGGACTCTGTCGCATCTGCATCGAATCTGCTACAGACCTCTCTTGAAGGCCGGGATTTATATCTAGTGTCGCGTGATTGAAGTAGCTTTACTTCACACTCGGTTGACTTTTGCATGACTGATGTCAGGCGTGTCAGTGCGAAGGCCCGGGCCTGGCATCTGGCAAGGCATTGCCAGTCTGGTGGGAAGATGAGCTGGTGAGGTGGGTAGCTCGCGGCAGCCGCCAGGCCCGCGCCGGAGATGCTAATCCGGCGGACGATGGACTGGATGGCCTGAGCTGGGATGTCTTGTGCCAGAGCTTGGCGGCGGCGCACCGGGGTGACGCCGGGGCGCATGTCGCGCCCTTGCTGCGCTACGAACGCGAAGTCCCTGTGAGTGCCGATAACCTCATCCAAATCACGCGACCAGGCGATATTCGTTGATC
>ODAK010006192.1_pt1 | contig 12084 bp, 11 predicted proteins | sample 1539591 | NCBI WGS metagenome assembly ODAK01 (sample SAMEA3539303, study PRJEB22396) | soil metagenome | biome: tundra; feature: field; material: soil | place: USA | collected 2010-05 | depth 0.15 m | reverse complement strand
AGCTGGTGCTGGCGGATCTCAGGACGGAATCGGCCAATGCCGGTCCGGAACTGCTTGCTTATGCGCGCCAGAAGGAGTTCCGACCTGCAACCGCTTTGATTTCATCGGATCTCTCGGAGACCGGCTCGTCGGGCCATGCCGACCTCACGAAAGACAGCGTGGTGAGGATGAGCAATGACGACGTTTCGTATCTGCTGGATCGCGTAGCCGGCCTGATCGGCCACCGTGCGGATCGCCGCATGCGTCAGTCTGTGCTGCGTTCGGGACAGCGTTCCGTTTCGTTAACGGCTGCAACAAATCTGGGGCGTAAAAATTGAGGCTGGCGTCAACGGCGCCGTCACTTTGAAGTAGTTGTCGGCCGTCAGACGCCGGTAAACGTCACCCGCCACTCCTGAGGCCATAGGTCCAATCGAAGGCCTTCCCCCGGTCAGCATTACCACCACCACCAGTTTCCGCGAACCGCTGTCGCGGAACGATCCAAACCAGCCGAGGTGGGTACGTCCCTCGCTGCAGGTGCCGGTCTTACCAAGGATTACATCGTCCTGTTTAGCACGCTTGGCTGTGCCGAATTCCACCGCTCCCCGCATGCCTGGCTTGATTTCGTCGATGTAATTCGCGATATCGAGATGCCGCTTCACCTGAGGAGTAAAGCTTTTGATTTCTTCATCCGAATGAGGATACTGCAGCCAGTAAAGGGTGCCGCCATTGGCGATCGCGGTCATCAGGCCCGCCAGTTCCAGCGGCGTCTGCTCAATCTCTTCGCCAAAGCTGGTCAGCATGCCCATGCCACCGTTCCTGGGCGGAGCCGGCGGGAAATATCCCGCGTGCTCGCCAGGAATGTTGAGACCGGCCTTCTCTCCATAGCCGAACAGGTGTGCGTAGTAATTTACGCGCTCATATCCCAGCTTGATGCCGAGCGTAGCGAAATAAAAGTTATTCGAGTAAGCGAGCGCGTCGGTGAGGTCGAGCGACCGCTTGCCGTAAAACTTCACCGGGCTGGTGCGCTCCACGAGACCTTCCCGCAGCGCTGCCAGCGACACCGACACTTTGACAGTGGAACATGGCTGGAATCCGCCGCTGAGCGCCAGTTGCTGGTTCACCATGGTCAGAATGCGGCCCGTTTCGGGATCGACCACCACCACCGACCCATTCATCGGCCCGAGAGCTTCCACGGCTGCCTGGCGAACCGTCAGGTCCTCGCCATCCACGTTGTCGCCAGCCGTTGAATCTTTATAAGTGGGCTCATCCCAGGTTTGCCCGATGCCCTTTTTCGCGTTTTGGTTTGCCCTCGCGATGATCGTTGGAGGCACGGCCCTGGTCACGATCGGCGCCGGGGCCTTAGCCGCCAGGGATGCCGCCGGCCGGGCAGAAGCCACTTTCGGGCTCCTGGCGATCTTTTTAGACGCAGCCGATGTTGCGCTGACCGGCGCGGCTTTTCTACCGGCCTTTCTGACAGGCTTTTTCGGCGCGTCCGTCTCGGTCACGGCAAACGCTGCTCCCGCGGCCATGGACACAGCCAGAATGACAATGAGAAATCGGGAAAATACGGGGTGGACGCCCTTCATGGATACCTTAATTGCGGAAGACAAGCGTGCTGAGGAACCTGGAGTATGATACACAGACTGCTGTCCGGGGAGCAACCGGACTTTCTCTATTCTGTTCCTTTCGTGCTCCATAATCAATTGAATTCTCGCCTGTTTTTCTCTGTATATATCGGCTGATCGACCCGCGGGCAGGTGGGGCTGCGCTAAAGTCTTCTTAGCCGTGCCAACTATTCCGGAGCCCACATACCCGGGCACCGCAAACCTTGACGTACTGAATCAGCAAATCGTTGCCTGCAAGCGTTGTCCACGGCTGGTGGACCATTGCCGTGATGTCGCCGTAACGAAGCGGCGAGCTTACCTCGAACAGGATTATTGGGGCAAACCGGTGCCCTCTTTTGGCGATCCCGCCGCCCGTTTGCTGGTGATCGGTCTTGCGCCGGGCGCGCACGGAGCCAACCGGACAGGCCGTATGTTTACGGGGGACCGCTCAGGCGAGTATCTTTACCGGTCGTTATATCGTGCCGGCTTCGCCTCGCAGCCCGAAAGCATCAACGCGCTCGACACCCTGCAACTTACGGGCGCCTGGATCACCGCCGCGGCCCATTGCGCGCCGCCGGATAACAAGCCGTCACCGGAAGAACTACGCAACTGCCGCCCGTGGCTGGAGCGAGAACTCGGACTGCTCACCAACGTCGACGTGGTCGTCGTGCTGGGAAAGGTTGCCCTCGATGCGTATCTTTCCGCCCTGAAACAAAGCGGCGCCATCGCGCGGCTGGCCGATTACCGCTTCGGCCACAACGTGCTTTACCAACTTGATCCGGCTCTGCTGTGCTCATATCATCCGAGCCAGCAGAATACATCGACCGGCAAACTGACGCAGGAAATGCTGGATGCCGTCTTTCTCCGCGCGGCAGAGTTAATCGCTACCCGATCCGCACCAGTTCCAGCTGCACCGCGCCGGTTGTCCCCGCCCAGCTCTTCTTGTCCCCCGAACCGGGCTTCACGAAAACATTGACTTCGGAGCGTACGCCAAACTCCGGCAAATAGATCCCAGGCTCCACGGAGAAAAGGGAACCAGGCAGAATGCGCCGCTCGTCGTGGGTTTCCAGATTGTCCATGTTGGCGCCGGTACCGTGAACTTCCGTACCGATGGAATGGCCGGTGCGATGCACGAACTGATCGCCAAATCCCTTCGCGCGGATGTGGGCGCGTGCGGCATCGTCTACCTCAAAGCCCCGGAGCTCACGGCTGGCCGCAACCGCCGCGGCCACAGTCTCCACTGCCTTGTCACGCGCGTCGCGCACGATCCCGAAGACCTCTTTTACACGATCCGGAGCGTCCCCGCAAAAACCCGTCCAGGTGATGTCGTAATAGACGGCATCGGGCCGGTCAAACTTAGCCCACATGTCGAGAAGCACGAAATCGCCGGGACGAATCGGCAGGCTGGTTTCCGTCGCCGGTTCATAGTGGGGATCGCCGGAATGAGCATTCACGCCTACGATCGGGCCGCTATCGGTGACCATGCCGGCTCTGCTGAACTCGCCGAGCACCCAGTTCTTCACTTCGATCTCACTGACGCCGGAGGACAGCCGGTCGCCAATGAACCGGAAAGCGCCCGCGCAGATCCGATCCACCTGGTGTCCCGCCTGCACGTGGGTTTCGAACTGCGCATCGGTGAGGACAGCCTCAAATTCCTGGATCAGTTCAGCCGAAGTGACCACGTCGACGCCCAGCCCGCGAATCACTTCGATGGTTCCCGCGTCCACCATCGCCACATAAGGGACGGCGCAGCGAGGCGAGTACTGCATGGCAACGCGCTTCATCCCGCGCAGCATGTTTTCGATGCCGGCATGCTGCTCCTGCCAACTCGAATAGCGTGCCTTGTCGCCGGGCGCTTCGTCCAGCACTCCGGCTTCTATACGATCCACCAGCCCGCGTGGTTCGCCTTGCGCCGGGATCAGGTAATACCAGCGCCGCGTAACATGCCGTAACGGATTCAGCCCCAGAATCCGGTAGGCCAGCGGGTCGCGCTGATGATGATCGAAAAATAACCAGCCGTCAAGCTTTTCGCGCCGCAGCGCTTCCTGTATCCGGTGGACGTCCATGCGATTCGAGAATAGCGCGGCGAAGGCCCTCCGTGCCGACCCCCTCCACCTCCAGGATCTTGGTGCTCGCCGACGCGCCGGTGACGATTCGCACCTGCGAGGCAGGCACTCCAGCTACCTTCGCCACAAACCGTGCGATGGCCTCGTTGGCTTTGCCGTCCACGGGCGGCGCGGCTACGTGCAGTTTCCAGCCTTCGCCGTATTCGCCCATGAATTTCGTCACTGGCGCGCCGGCCCGCACCTTAAGCGTGACGCGCGTTTTCATTGACTGTTGCTACTTTGCGCCACGGCTTTGATCTGGCTCGTTGCTTTGCGCCACTCGATGCGGGCCCGCAGGTCGGCCACACCGGCGGCCTGACGGCGCGCCAGCACCTCGAAGGAAATTACGTCATCCAGCCAGTCGTGACTGGAGCCGTCGGAATACTGCGTTGCGACCGTGATGGTGTAATGCTGGGGCGTCAGCCAGCATTCGAACTGAAAATCAATGTCCAGTTCCTCACCCGCGTCGTAGTGGCCCAGATCGACGTTCTCAATCCTTGTATTCGTGCCGTAGATTTCCATCCCAATGCGATTGCGGATCAGGATCCCCACCATCGGCTCGTCGATCTTCTGCCGAAAGACGGTGCGAATCCGGATGGTGACGCGCTCGCCGCTCGAAACCACACCGCAGGGACGACCGGCTTCATCCAGCAGCTCCACATCCAGAATTTCGCTTGATCCGTCGCCGTGCCGATTGGAAGCCGTGGGATGCTCACGCCGGTCGGTTTGCTGAAATGCCTTCTGGCGCTCCAGCACTACGCCGATGTATTTGTCGATCACGTGCTTCGGCTCGCCTTCGGCCTCCATGCGCCCGTTGAGCAGGAAAATCGCGCGGTTGGAAAGTTGCTTCACGAGACCAAGATCATGTGAGACGAAAAGAACCGTTGTCTTCTTCTCGCGCAACTCTTCAAATTTGCGGATGCAGCGGTTGGCAAATACGGCATCGCCTACGGCGAGCGCTTCATCCACAATCAGAATGTCGGGGTCTACATGAATGGCCGTGGAAAAAGCAAGCCGCACGTACATGCCGCTGGAATATTCCTTCACCGGCCGGTGAATGAATTCGCCGATTTCGGCGAACGCTTCGATGGAGGGAAGGTTGCGCTGCATCTCCGCCCGGGGGATCCCCATGATCTCGCCGTTGATGAAGACGTTCTCGCGTCCGGAAAATTCGGGGTTAAATCCGGCGCCGAGCTCCAGCAGCGCCGCCACACGGCCGCGCGTCACCACGCGTCCCGTGGTCGGCTGCAGGATGCCGCTGATCACCTGCAGGAGCGTGCTCTTGCCGCAGCCATTGGGCCCTACCAGGCTCACCATTTCGCCCCGCTCCACGCTGAACGAGATATCGCGCAGCGCCCAGAAATCGGTGTGCAGGGGCGTTTTCCGCAGCGGATTCAGTTCGCGAATCCGGTCGAACGGCGTCCGATAGAGACGATAGAGCTTCGATACATTTTGAACCAGCAGCAATATACGAGTGTAACGGCCTACGCGCTTATAAGCGGATGATCACCGTCAGGTCGCTGCCCGGGATGGTTGTCCCCACGCCGGTGATGTCGAGTGTCAGTATGTCGCCCGCGCGCAGTGCCGCCATGCCGAACCCGCTGACCGGCGTGGTCGAAGTGGCCGCTCCGTCAGCGAAGGCGATCGTGGCATAGGCAGTGGCGTTGCGATTCAACTGCACGGTAATGCCCGCGCCTGACGACGGCGTCCCTACGATGCCGTACATGTCCCGGACAGAGCGATCTGCGTCGACAATAAGTGCCGGAGCCGCGCCGTTCTGAATCGCCAGATAGCCGCCCACCTGGAACGAATACTGCCCGCCCGCCATGGTGCGCAGTCCCGAGTCAATGGTGCCCGTGTAGGGATTAGTCGTCACGGCGCCGTTGCCGAAGGAGTTCGTCATGTACAACTCGATGCTGGCCAGCCGCACATTCGGAAGCTGCACGCTGTACTTCCAGTCGCCGCTCGCGGGGCTGCCGAAGAAACCCTTGATAAACGGGACAATCAGTACTTTCATATCCAGCTGATATACTGCCGCGGTGATCGCATGATCGGCGGGTGTAGTCGAATGCACGCCCCGCACCACATCGAGGCCGCCCCCTGTATCGGGTCCCGTGACCTGCACAATTTCCTGCTCGATCTGCAGCAGCGTTCCCGCCGCATAGGTACTGCCGAACGTGATGATGTTATCCGCCGCGAGCACCGCCGCCGTGAGTGCGCCCGCCGCCGCGCCGTTAATCTCGTCATAGTAGTGGAAAGTGTAAGTCCCGGCCACGATGCTGCGTGTATTCACGAGGTCCGTGAATGCTGCGGCGCCAAGATCCAAAGTTCCGCCCAGCGTCGGGGAAAGCGCGATACCGAACACCGGCGCGGGCGGAACATCTGAATCCGCCGCCAGCCCGCCCGATTGTCCCAGCACCCAACGCGTCAGGGGCGAGAGCGAATATACCGCCTCGTCGTCCGCAGTGTTCGCCGCCCTTGCCGACACTTCCAGACCCGATCCGATTCGCTCCGGTACGTAGATGCTTATAGGACTGGCGGGACCGCTCGCGCCGAACCGCCAGGAGTTTTCCGCGATCACGAAATAGCTGGTGTCGTCCGGCGCGTTCGTCCAGGGCACAACGGTTGTGATCTCCGTCGCTGTATTGCTCGCAATCGCCAGTTCCTGCCCCGCGCCGGTGCCCCGCGTAATGCGTACCAACGCTCCCGTGTAGCCATTCACCAGCAGTTGGAGGATCGAGTTACCGATGGTGGTCGACGAGTGGATGCCGGCCTGCGCTTTCGGCAGCAGTTCCCATCGCCAGTCGATGTTCACGTGGTCGAAGTTCGGGTCTGGCGGCAGCACGGCCTGATCCGCGAATCCGGTGTCGGTGAACGTATTTGCAGGTGTCACACCCGATGAAATTCGCTGCAGGAATCCCGGCGCTGCCCCACGATAAACGTTGAAACCAGCCGCGCCCGCCGGCAGGCCAATCCCGCCCAGGACCACCGAACACGTCGCGATATCCGCCGGAGTCGTCGCTTGTGCAATGAACGACAAAAGGCTCTCCCCGCCATCGCTGTCCACCGTGCTGATGGCGTAGAAATAAGTCGCTCCGCCCGCCAGCGTGCCGCCGGTCGAATTGACAGTCGTTTCCAGATCGAGCAGCGGTGCAGGCAGAGTGCCGATTTTTCCGCTCGGCCCCGTGAACGCTACCGTCAACTGCACCTGCGTGGCGCCGTTTCCGTCCGCCACTTCGGCTTCCGTGATGCCCAACTGCAGTACACCATTGGAATCCGGCACTGTCCCGGTTACCGGCGATGGCAATCCTGACCCCGTTCCCGTGTGCCTGCCGAGTCCGCCCACTACGCCGTTCACCGTGTCCGAATACCAGGCGTCGTCGTGCAACTGCGCCTTAATCGTGACCGTCCGGAAGCTGCCGCCCGGCGTGATCCGCATAATCCGGCACGGTGTGCGCTCGAGATTTTCCTTGAGGTACGTTACCGTGATCAGGTCGCCAGGCATCAGGCCGAGCGCCTTCACACTGGTGTCAAATTCAATGAAGAGGTTCCCCTGAATCGCGCGATTGATGCCCAGCAGCATCATCCGGGTGGCCTGGTTAAAGCTCGAAATCCCTACCGCATCCCAGGTGGATGCTATGGTCTGGCTGCACAAAAGCTCGTCGTCTTCATCGCTGATGGAAAGACTGTCCTGCTGAAATTGATTGAAGCGGTCCTGAAACTCAACGGTCAGCTGGTTGGGCGTATCCTGTGCGCCTTTCGAGCTCAGCTTGAGGCTCGAACTGCCGTCTTTCGCCCGCGCAATGGATGTCGCGTCGAACTCATAGGCCGGCCACCCTCCGTTAAACAGCTCCACTGAATTGCTGCCCGCTGGCAGCACGGGCTGCTGCAGGGCAAACGTGTTTTCCCCGCGCACCTCCACCAGGCCCGCCGCGTTGAGCACCAAATACATTCTGGAGCTGTTGCGGATTTGGCGGATGACGTCTCCCGCGCTGTCGGGGTATTTCATGGCGAAGTTACATTCGAACCGGGGCAGTTGCACAGTGCCACCCACGGGATCGTCCACGGTAAGCAGTTGGTCCGCGTAGGCTGCGGCAAATGCAAAGCTGGTTGTGTTGATCTCGTTCAGCCCATATCCGCTGCGGCGCAACACGTCCAGCAATACCCACGCGGGATTGGCTGAGAAGCTTTCTCCCAGAGAATTGCCGTTGCTGTCGAACTGGAGCAGCCGGATCCCCCGCACCAGGACCTGCACCACGGGAATGCTGGTCCCGTTGTTGACGCGGCTGGGCACAACCACAGCCAGATACGCCATGCTTCCGTACGGATCGCCCTGCGGAGCCCCGCCGGAATCCGTGAAATTAAGGTCCTGTCCGCCGTTCCGCGCGCCGGCCGAGACCACGTTGTACCAGCCGGAGGATGTCATGTTGACGCCGTTCACCCCCAGCGGAATCTCGACGCCGTCCACCAGCACTGCTAGAATGCCATCGATCTCGCCCATCCCGATCAGCACTTCCATGCGCGTGAGGTTACCGTCGTTACGCGAGAACACCACATCCGGCTGCGTCCACTGCGTCCCGTATACCAAGGGGACTCTGTTGTTGTAGGCCGCGATATTGCTCTGCACCGATGAGACCTGCGAATTTTTCTGCCCCGCCCCGCGCACCAGAATCGTCGGCGGCACAAACTCCAGCCCACCGAACCGCGCCGTAGGATTTCCATTCGTGTCCTGCGCAAACATTCCGCGCAGCTCGCAATCCCCGCGTGTGTGGGCGCATGTCGCGAACGGCACCGTCCCGTTCAGATTCCCTGCTCCGCCTGTTTGATCCGACGAATACCCGCAGCGGTAAAACGGCGAATACTTTCCGCGCTCCCCGCCATTTACTGCCTCCAGCCGCTGCGCCGTGTTTGCTGGGAAGTGCCACGGACACATTCGCTGCACGCTTACCTCAGGCACCACATTCCGCTGCATCGACATCCGGTTCATCGCGCTCAGCCGGAACGAGCTCTCTGTTATCAGATCCGGCGGATTCATCAAGCCCTTGAACACGGCCACAGAATCGCTGGTCGCCGCGCCGGCGCTCAAATCGAAGAACACCGTCTGCACCAGCACGCTGGAACCTTTGAACCCGGTTTCAGCCTCAATCTCCGACAACAGCGAGTCCGCGTTTGCCAGCTCGAACGTAAGCTTCGGCGCCCCGCCCACATTGCTGTCGGACGCCATCTGGGCCTCAAAGAGGTTATGCTTCAGCACACGTCCCTCGTAAGTAAGCCCGTTCCACGCCACTGTCTGGCTGCTCCAGTGATAGAGCGTGCCATCGGCCAGCGTGCAGTCGAACAGCAACAGGGGTGTGTCGCCGGCTATGTTTTCCTTGGCTGTATATACGCTTTGCATGCTTTTGCCGTTCAACCTCGCGAGATCAACATCACGTCGCAGGATGAAACTCCCGGCGCCGTGCTGGTCACAGTCAGTTCGTCGTTTCTGAAATAGGTTTCTTCATAGATTCCCGTCGCCGCGGCCGTAACCTTGTACTGCGACGGGTACGGCTGCGCTTCCACCTGCGGACCCCAGACGCGAATCGTCTGGCCCGCCGGCACCACCACGGAGAATACGGACTGCCCTGTTCCGCCGCTCTCCGCTCCACTTACATAGGCGCGCGTCCATCTCGGCCCGGCCGTCACCGTCCTCGTGATTCCGTCCCGCGTCAGCGTCAGCGTTGTATGCGTGCTGCTGTACAACCACACGCTGAAACAGGCCGTATAGTTCGATGGCACGCCGAGCGTCTGCTGCAGCGCTTGTGCCGCCAGGTTGGCGTTGGCCAGCGTCCACGCGGTGCTCGCTCCCAAAGGGTCCACCGCACCGCTTGTGACTGTAAGCAGACCCGCGCTCCAGTCCGGCTGCGTCATATCGCCGCTTGCCCCCAGCAGATTCGCCGTAGGGTCGATGAAACCGAACGCCCCGAACCCTCCCTGCGAAGCCGTAAACAATGTCGCCAGACTCGCCACCTCGGCATTCGACAGCTCCTGATAGCGGAGCTCCCACTCAATCTCATTTGCCGCCGCGTCCGCCAGCACAACCCGCTCGTCATTCTCCAGCCGGTTTGTGATCGCGCGCCATTTGCGCGTTCTTCCCAGAGGAAACTGCGCAACCGATCCGGTCCCGAATTGCGGATACCAGCTCATCGGATCTCCTCAATCACCAGCGAGGCCCGGCCGTGCATCTCGTCATCCATCAGCGCCTGAAACGGGTCACCGGAAAGGACGCACTTCTCAGCACTGGCGCCGGACACAGGATCCACAAACGTAAACGCGTCGCTGCCCTGTCCGTCGACAAACGCAATCACCGCCCCCAGTTCACTCTCGTCCAGCAGATCGAGCTTCACCTGCCATCGCCTCAGCGCGCCGCCGGCAATCCTGTAACGATGCCTGCTGCCGTCAAGAAACTGCACCGCCTGGGTTACATATTGCGCACTCCATCCGAGCGGGTACTGTGCGGCCGCGCCGCTCTTTAATGTCGGGAAGGTAGCCATCGTTTACAGCTCCGCCACTACCGCGTTGATCGGATGCAGATTCAGCATCGCTTCCCGCACCGCGTTCGCAATGTCCGAGCTTCGGTCCATGAAGGACTGACTGTCCATCGCCTGCACATTCACCGTGATCTGTGCGGGGGCCGCGGTCTGCGCACCTGAGGCATTGCTGCTAGCGGAGCCGTTCGTCACCCCGGCTCCGTTCGTACCGGATCCCTGCGGAGTCGCCGCTGGCGGCGTGTACATCGGCGGCGGAGCCGACCCTGTCGTCCCCCCGAACAGATTCGCCGTACCCGGTGTTCGCAGAGTCTCGCTGAGCGCCACTGACGGCGGAGGTATGTATACAGGCAGGGGAGCCGGCGCGGAGGTCCCGCCTCCGAACAGGCTCGCAATTCCGGATATCAGCGGTGACAACAGCCCAAGCCCTCCACCCAGCAGACTGGACGCGGCGCCTGCGACGGAGCCGCCCACTGTCGCTCCGCCATGCGCCGACGTGTTGCCCTGCAAAGCCTGCGTGTTCGCCAGAATCAGCGACGCCTGCTGCTGATAAGCGGCCTGTAACTGCGCGATCTGCTGACCCGCCTGCGATAGCGCCGTCCCCAGATCTCCGTTCGTCCCGGTTACGCTCGCGCTGATTTGCGAGTTGGGCGGAACGATCGCGCCCTTAGGCCGGATCGTTCGAAAAGTCTCGTTAATGCTGCGATGTGCCATCCCGCTCCTCGCGCTCCATTTCGTCCCGCAATATCAGAAACGCATCCACCTTGCGCGCTTCGAGGTCTGTCGAATTCCCCGTCCCCAGCCGCCGGCAGACGAAAAATTCCTCCACCAGCGCCAGACTCTCGCCTGTTACCAGAGAGCGGGGACACTCCTCGCTCCGCGCATGTTTCCGGCCCCACACAATCCGGGGCTCGCCCCGCGCCGCTTCCGGCAAAAACCCGCACCGCCTCTTGACCTCCAGACCGTGATGCCTGCAGCTGCCGCAATCCCACCCGGCCCGCGACTGGCTGTTCGCCAGCACGAAGTGGAACGCGACTATCAGTTTTTTCTTTCTGTCTCGCTCAGCCCGCACTCGGCGCGGATCGCTGCCACCGCCGCCTGCAACAATTCCTCAGGCCCTCTGTCGACCAGAGATTCTGCCGTGGCCGGCGCACCATCCAGCACCAGTCCGCGGATTTCTTCAAGACCCCACAGCACGTACAGCCGGTCGATCTCAGCCCCGAGGATGCTCGCCTCCATCCCGTTCCGCGCATCCTGCCCGGCCTCGAAATACTCCAGCCTCAAGCCCAGGTCGCGCACCCGCCGCATCAGTTCTATCCGGCGCCCGAAGCTCATCTTCGCGATCACCAGTTCCACCCCGGGCCAGTCAGCCGGACGCACCACCGTCCGGCTGTCCCACTGCCTCTCCGCCATCGTGTCTCTGCTCATCCGAACGCCACCGCGATTTCGTCGTCCAGACAGCCCTGCGCGCGCGAGTCGCTGAACTTCCACTTCAGGCGGTTCTCGCTGTCGTCGAATTCCGGCACACTCGGCACCAGCCTCTTCAGCCAGACCCCCAGTAGCTGACCATTCACCTGGCCCAACTGCAACATCACGCTGATCGGCACTTGCTCCCGCGCCGCTTGATACAGCGCCGTCGTGGCCGCATCGTCCTGGCTGAACAGCTCCAGCGTCAGTTCCACTTCACGAGTGCCCGGCGCCACGCCGCGCGGAAGCGATGAACCGAACTCGCTGGTTCGCATGTCCAGGTTGTTGCGCAGTTCAATCGAAGCCTGTGAGACCGTGAAGAACTGTCCGGGTATCACCCCCAGCCATACTTCGCCCAGATTTCCCGGCACCGGCGAATAACAGAAGGACTGCACCGCCGGCTCG
>ODAK010006191.1_pt1 | contig 12084 bp, 14 predicted proteins | sample 1539591 | NCBI WGS metagenome assembly ODAK01 (sample SAMEA3539303, study PRJEB22396) | soil metagenome | biome: tundra; feature: field; material: soil | place: USA | collected 2010-05 | depth 0.15 m | reverse complement strand
CCCGGCCGGCGCCTTGCAGCGCGGCCTGGCCGCCGATGCCGGCGACCTGCGCGCCCGCGCTCGCCTGAAACGTCAGCCCGGCGTTGATCTGGGTCACGTCCATCACCAGCGGCATCTGCGCATCGCGCACGCGCACGATGTTCTCCAGCAGCTGCTGCTGCGACGTCTCCTGGATCGCCGAGTTGTAGTCGGGGCGGCCCATGGAGATCGAACTCGGCCCGACGTGCTGGCAACCGGCCAGGGCCAGGGCTGCCGCAATGATCGCGGCGTCGCGCGCTTTCGCGATTGCGCCTTTCATGCACTCTCCCTGCGTCGCGCCAGCGTTGATAGACATACCGCCAGCGCCCGTCGAGCGGCTGGTCGCACACCCACGCGCTCGCGAACCGCCGAGCACGACGGCGGCGACGCCTGGCACACCGGCCAGTACGGCGTGATGCGGGCAAGCAGCGGGTCGTCGACGCGGGCCATGACGCAAGGATCGCTCAGGACACCGGCCAGCGCATCCCCTTTCTGGTGTCCGCAATGGGTCGTAAGGGGACATTGGCTAAGGGACGGAAAGCCGACCCTGGGAAGAGGGCTTTAGCGCTCGGTTCGTCTCGGCTTCGTCGCGCGGCTGGCGACGGACATGGGTTCAGGCTCCGTCTCTGAGGCGCAACCGGATGTCGCGGTAGGCCGCCACGATAAGTTCGCTCAGGGCGTCGGCGTTCACGGGCCGCGCCCAACGGAGCTTCACGTGCCGCATGCGCTTGCCGGAGCCTTCCAGAAGGCCGGCCGGATCGTCAAGCGCCGCCCCGAAGAAGAAGCCGATGTTCACATGCGCGCTGAAGGCGTCGACGTAGCCAAAGGCCGCGTCTCCCACGCACGCCGTGGGATGGCCATCGTTCAGAAGCTCGCGAACGTCCGCGCCGCAACCGCGCATCTGTTCAAACCATGGCTGGGCGATCCGTCGCATCTCGTCATCGGGCTTGAAAAACCAAGCCTCGACGCCGGGGTCTCGCCGAACGGCGCTCGGGAACCGGAAGAGATTGCTCACCGGACCAGATTGCCAGCTTGGCTCCTGATGTCCAGGCCGCCCTAAGGCCGCAGGTTTTTCGGCAGGGACGCGGCCTGGTCCGGGGTCAGCTGGCTCATCTTGTCGACGATGCAGCCGGTGACGATGCTATGGCCCTGGCTGATCCGCAGGTCCCAATCGATCGCCGAGCAGATCGAGTTGCTGTGATTATTGGTGATCAGCACGGAGGTCGAATCGAGCAGGGCCGGGCAGGCGCCGGACATGTCGAGCCGGTAGGTCCGATGCGGATCGACATTGATATAGACGGTGTGATCGTCGGCGGCCTTCCAGCCATGCCATTGGGTGACGAAAAAGCAGCTCTGGCCCTGGGCGAGCGCCGGCGCCGCCATCCCCAGGATGGAGGCCGCGGCCAGGGCTCCGGCGACAATTGGTCTGCGCATTGAACGGATCTCCCAGATCTAAGGCGCGCACGCGCGTCAGACGATGATCCCCCGCCCAGCCTGTACTCCCGATGAACGGGCTTGAGAATGCGCCGACACTCCCGTTGCGCCATGAGGGCGTCGCCCCACCACCTTGGCCGCGGCCCCTGGCCGGGCTATGCCACCCGGGTCCTTGTCCGAAAGCCCAAGCCCCTTGCGCCTCGCCGCCATTGCTTCCGCCATCGCCGGCCTCTCGACCATGAGCGCCACGGCCGCCGTTCCAAGCGGGCCGGCCCTGTGGGGCGGCGCCCAGGCCGGCGCGACCATCGATCAGGTGGCGGCGGCGATCCCGCAGGCCAAGCCGCAGACCGGCCTGGTGCTGGAAGACGGTTCGCAGTCGGGCCTTGCCGCCCCGGCGGAGCTGGCGGGGTCGCCGGCGGAGGCGGTCTTCTTCTTCCGCGGCAAGGCGCTCTCGGCGGTGTTGGTGGAGAACCGCGCGCTTGCCTCGGGCCACGGGCCCGAGAACCTGGCGGAGGCCCGGCGAGTCCTCGACCTGGCGAAGAGCCAGTACGGCGCGCCGCTCCGGTGCGTCGATCGGCCTGAACTCGCCGCCTTGAACTGTGTCTGGACGACAGGCCCGGTGAGGATCGCGATCAGCTATCACGACTTTGGCGGCGGCAGCCCCGGCCTGAGCATCATTTATCGCCCCGCGCCTCACTGAGCGGCGGCGTTCGCGGTGCTTTACATCCCGCGTTAGGTAGCTCAACTACAGGACGCCTGACGCGGAACGGGATCGCGATGACCAGCCGAACCGGCCTCGCGGCCAATGACGATCTGACCGCCTCGCTGCTGTTGCACCGGGGCGCGAACCTGCGGGTCGGGGCCGCGCGCATCGCCCTGCTTGAAGCCGTCGACGCCCAAGGCTCGATCGCCGCCGCCGCCAAGACGGTGGGCCTGAGCTACAAGGGCGCCTGGGACGGCGTGCAGGCGCTGAACAACCTGTTCGACCAGCCGCTGGTGGCGACCCAGGCCGGGGGCGCCAAGGGCGGCGTGGCCAAGCTGACGCCGCGCGGCCAGGCGGTCGTGCGCACCTTTCGGGCGGTCGAGATCGAGCTTTCGCGCCTGGCCGAGGCGCTGGAGCAGCGGCTGACCGAGCCGGCCGAACAGCTGAATTCGCTACTTTGGGGTCTGGGCATGAAGACCAGCGCGCGCAACGCCCTTCGTGGGCAGGTCGACCGGGTCAAACAGGGCGCGGTGAACACAGAGGTTGTCCTGAAGATCGCCGAGGGCGTCGAGATCGTCGCCGTCGTCACCCGCGAAAGCGCCAGCGAACTGGATCTGAAGCCGGGCCGCCAGGCCATCGCCCTGATCAAGTCCAGCTTCGTCATTCTGGCCCGCGGCGATGCCTCGCTGCGCACCTCGGCGCGCAATCAGCTCGCCGGCGCGATCGTGCGCCGCGAGGACGGCGCGGTGAACAGCGAGATCAGCCTGGCCATCGAGGCCGGCAAGACCCTGACCGCCACCATCACGCGCGAGAGCGCCGACGCCCTGGATCTGAAGGTCGGAGACTCCGTCCTTGCCCTGATCAAGGCCTCGCACGTCATCCTGGCAGTGGAGTAGCCCATGACTTCAATCGTCCGTCGGCTGATCATATCGGCGTTTGCCTCATTCTGGATCACGGCCGTCGCCACCCCGGTCCTGGCCGAGGAGATCACCGTCTCGGTGGCGGCCAACTTCACAGAACCGGCCAAGGAGATCGCCGCGGCGTTCGAAAAGGCCTCCGGCGACAAGGTCACGCTCAGCTTCGGCTCCTCGGGTCAGTTCTACACCCAGATCGCCAGCGGGGCGCCGTTCGAGGTCTTCCTGTCCGCCGACGCCGACCGGCCGACCAAGGCCGAACAGGCCGGCCTGGCCGTCGCTGGGACGCGTTTCACCTATGCCGTCGGCCGCCTGGTGCTGTGGAGCGCGACCCCGGGCCTGGTCGATGACCATGGCGCGGTCTTGAAGGGCAGTCGCTTTTCCAAGCTGTCCATCGCAGACCCGGCCGCCGCGCCCTATGGCCTGGCCGCCATCCAGACGCTGAAGACGCTGAAGATCTACGACCAGCTGCAGCCCAAGATCGTCCAAGGCTCATCCATCGCCCAGGCCTTCACCTTCGTGAAGACCGGCAATGCGGAACTGGGTTTTGTCGCCCTGTCGCAGGTGATCAACGAGCCGGGCGGATCGCGCTGGCTGGTGCCGGAGGCCGATCATGAGCCGATCATCCAGCAGGCCGTACTGTTGAAACCCGGTGCGGACAGCGCCGGCTCCCGCGCCTTCCTGACCTTCCTGAAGGGCGGCCAGGCCAGGGCGATCATCCGCCGCTTCGGCTACGCGACCTCGTAAGGGTCCGATGGCCGAGGCCCTTTGGCTCACTCTGCGGCTGGCCGCGACCACCACGGCGATCCTTTTGCTGATCGCCACGCCGCTGGCCTGGTGGCTCGCCCGGTCCAGGCGCTGGTGGAAGGAGATCGTCGCCGCGGCGACCAGCCTTCCCATCGTGCTGCCGCCGACCGTGCTGGGCTTTTATCTGCTGATCGCGCTCGGCCCGGCAAGCCCGCTGATCCGGCCGTTGGCCGGGTTCGGGGTGCGCACCCTGGCCTTTTCCTTCACCGGCCTGGTGATCGGCTCGACGATCTATTCGCTGCCCTTTGCGGTTCAGCCGATCCGCAACGCCTTCGCCGCGATCGGTGACCACCCGCTGGAATGCGCCGCCACCCTGGGCGCGCGGGGCCTGCAGACCTTCACCCGCGTCGCCCTGCCGCTGGCGCGGCCGGGCCTGGTCACCGCCGCGATCCTGGTCTTTGCCCACACCATCGGCGAGTTCGGCGTGGTGCTGATGATCGGCGGCGGTATTCCTGGCAAGACCAAGGTGCTGTCGATCGAACTCTTTCAGCTGGTCGACAATCTCGAATGGGGCAAGGCGCATCTGCTGGCCGGCGGCATGGTCGCCTTCGCCTTCACTGTCGTGGTCGCCATGCTGCTGATCGAGCGGCGGTTTGGACGGCTGCAGGGCTGAGGGCGGGAGAAGTCGCCCGGCGCGACCGTGGGTCGGGGTCAGGCCGCGCCGGGCTGGTCTTGGGCGGCAGGGCAGGGAGCCGCCGAGGTGAAATCTAGCCCCTGGACGCGACAGTAGAGCGACAGCGCGGCGACCTGGTCCGGTCCGCGCGCGGCGATGGCGCATTGGCGGTTGCAACGATATAGGGCAAGTCGGGGTTCGGGCGACGGTATCGGGAGGGGCGGATTCGGTGGCGGGCGGTTTGACCCACGGCGCCGGGCTAAGCGCGGGCGATCTTGCGCGCGCCCATGACGCCCTGCTGCGCCAGGGCGACCTGCAGTTCGACCTCAGCGCCTACCAGCCGCCGCCGGGACCGCCGGACTGGCTGAAGCCGCTGCTGAACCTCTTGGGTTCGCTGGCGCCGATCTTCCCGTACATCTTCTGGGGCGGGCTGATTATCGGCGGCCTGGCCATCCTGTTCTTCGTCCTGCGCGAGCTGATCGGCCTGCGCCTGCCGCGGTTCAGGCGCCGCGCCAAGCCTAAGGCGCCCGAGGCCGAGTGGCGGCCCACCGAGGCCCGCGCCCGAACGCTGCTGGAAGAGGCCGACCGGCTGGCCGCAGAGGGCCGCTATGACGAGGCCACCCACCTCATCCTGTTCCGCAGCATCGAGGATATCGACGGCCGCTGGCCCAACCTGGTCCGGCCGGCCCTGACCAGCCGCGACATCGCCGCGCATCGCGGGCTGCCCGACCTGGCCCGCCAGACCTTCGGCGAGATCGCGCGGGTGGTGGAAGGCAGCTTCTTCGGCGGCGCTGCGCTGGGGGCGGCCGACTTCGCCTTCTGCCGCGGCGCCTATGAAGCCTTCGCCCTGCCCGGCGCGCGCACATGACCGCCGCAGCCGTCGCCAGCCCACGGGAGGCCGGGGTCTTCCGGCCGGCGGTGGTGCTCTTCCTGCTGCTCGCCGGGGTCTTTTCATTCTCGGCCTATTTCGTGCTCTCGGCCTATGCGCCGGACCTGAAGGGCGGCGACGACGGCGGCGCGCACGCGCTTTCCCGCTCCGCCGTTGGGTATGCCGGCCTGGTCAGGCTGCTGCAGGCCGAAAACGTGCCGGTGGCAGTCAGCCGCGATGGCCCGACCAAGCGTGATCCAAACTGGGGGCTGCTGGTCCTGACGCCCGAGGAAACCACCAAGCCGTCGGACCTGTTCGACTTCACCACCGCGACCGGCCCCACGCTGGTGGTGCTGCCCAAGTGGGAGACCGTGCCCGACCAGCTGAATTCCGGCTGGGTGAAGAGCGCGGGCCTGATCAATCCCGCCGATCTGAAAACCCTGCTGGCCGGTCGCGTGGCCGCCACCGTTTCGCAAGCGACCGGCACGGCGGCCACGCGGCTGACCATGGCCGCGGATCCGAGCCAGCCGGCCCTCCATACCGGCCCGATCGACCATCTGCAGACCCTGAGCGCCGAGGGCATGACCACGGTCGCGGCCGACCAGACCGGCGCCGCCATCCTGGTCCGCACCGCCGATTCACGGCTCTACATCCTGTCCGACCCCGACCTGCTCAACACCCACGGGCTGCGCGACCTGGCCACGGCCAATGCGGGAACCAGCCTGCTCTTGGGCATCCGCAAGGGCGACGGGCCGGTGGTGTTCGACGTCAGTCTCGATGGCCTGAAACACTCGCCCAGCCTGCTCAAGCTGGCCTTCGAGCCGCCCTTCCTGGGCGCGACCCTCTGCCTGGCCGGCGCGGCGCTCTTGATGGCGCTGCACGCCGCCAGCCGTTTCGGCGCGCCGGAACGGACCACCCGCGCCCTGGCGCTGGGCAAGTCGGCCCTGGCCGAGAACTCGGCCGGGCTGATCCGCATGGCCAAGCGCGAACCGCACATGGCCGGCGGCTATCTGGAGCTCAACCGCGGCGCGGTGGCGAAGGCGCTGGGCGCCACGCGGCTCAGCGGGGCCGAGCTGGACGCCTATGTCGACCGGCTGGGTGAGCGCACCGGCGCCGGGCGCCTCTCGGCGCTCGCCGAACAGATCCCGGCGGTCAAGGATCGCGACAGCCTCACCCGCTTCGCCCAACGCCTCTATCAATGGAGACTGGAGATGACACGTGAACGTCGCTGAGGTGAGAGGGCTGGCCGCCAACATCCGCGCCGAGATGGCCAAGGCGGTCGTCGGTCAGACGGAGACGGTCGACCTGATGCTGACCGCGCTGTTCGCCAGCGGCCACATCCTGCTGGAAGGCCCGCCGGGCACGGCCAAGACCTTCCTGGCCCAGTGTTTCGCCCGCACGGTCAATCTGGACTTCGGCCGCATCCAGTTCACCCCCGACCTGATGCCGGGCGACATTCTCGGCGCCAATCTGTTCAACTTCCAGGCCAGCGCCTTCACCCTGGTCAAGGGGCCGATCTTCTGTGAGTTGCTGCTCGCCGACGAGATCAACCGCACGCCGCCGAAGACCCAGGCCGCGCTCCTGGAAGCCATGCAGGAGCGCACGGTCACCCTGGACGGCGAAAGCCACGCGCTCAGCGACCGCTTCACCGTCGTGGCGACGCAAAACCCGATCGAGCAGCAGGGCACCTATCCCTTGCCGGAAGCCCAACTCGACCGCTTCCTGTTCAAGCAGCTGGTCGGCTATCCCAGCGCCGAGGAGGAGCGCCGCATCGTCGCCAGCCACGGCGCCCGCGCCGGCCAGCCCAATATCGCCGACTTCGGCGTCAACCCCGCCGCCGACGCCGGCCGCATCGCCGAGGCGATCGCCACCGTGTCCCAGGTGCGGCTTACCGACGAGGTGATCGGCTATGTGGTGGCCCTGGTCCGCGCCACGCGGGAGACCGGCGACTTCTCCTACGGCGCCTCGCCGCGGTCGGCCGCCATGCTGGCCGTCGCCGCCCGGGCGCGGGCGACGCTGGAAGGCCGCGACTATGTCATCCCCGACGACGTCAAGGCGCTGGCCCTGCCGGCGCTCCGCCACCGGGTCATCCTGTCGCCCGCCGCCGAGATCGACGGCCGCAAGGTGGACGAGGCGATCACCACCATGATCGAGAGGATCGAGGCGCCCCGATGATGCGAGAAATGGGGTGATCTACCCCACTGTCCGCGCCATCGGCCTGGCCGCGATCGGGATGCCGCTTGCCCTGCTGGTCGGCGTCTTCGCGCCGCATCTGTGGATCCTGGGACCGGTCTGGCTGGCCCTGATCTTCGCCCTGGTCCTGGCCGACGCCATGCTGGGCGCCGATCGCCAGCGCGCCGAACTCAGCCTGACCGCGCCGGGGTCGCTCACCGCCGGGGTCGCCGGCGAAGCCCTGGTGCAGGCGGCCTTCGCCGGCGCAGCCCCCCCCCGACTGCAGCTGTCGCTGGAGGCCAATGCGCGCATCGACATCGAGCCCCTCCGCCAGACCGTCGAGGTCGCCGAGCGACTGGGCCGGGCGCGCTTCACCTTGCGGCCCAATCGTCGCGGACCGGGCGTGCTGGAGCGGATCTGGGCGCGCTGGCAGGGGCCGCTGGGCCTGGTCTGGAAGCAGAAGATCGAACAGCTCGGGCGCGAGACCCCCATCACCCTGAACATCCAGGCGGTGAAGGAAGAGGCGCTCAGGCTCTTTTCCCGCAACGCCCTCTATGGCGCGCGGGTGCAGATCGACCTTGGTTCGGGCTCGGAATTCCACGCCCTGAACGAATTCCACACCGGCATGGACCGCCGCACCATCGACTGGAAGCAGTCGGCCAGGCACGGCACGCTGCTGGCCAAGGAGTTCCGCGCCGAACGCAACCACCCGGTCATACTGGCGCTCGATACCGGCCGGCTGATGTGCCAGCCCCTGGCCGGCCTGCCGCGCATCGACCATGCGCTGAACGCGGCCCTGCTCCTGGCCTATGTCAGCCTGAAGGCTGGCGACCGGGCGGGCCTCTACGGCTTCGACGCGCGGCCGAACATCTCCTCGGGTCCGCTGTCCGGCCCCAACGCCTTCGCCCATATCCAGCGGCTGGCGGCTTCCGTCGACTATTCGACCGAGGAGACCAACTACACCCTGGGCCTGACCCAGCTGAGCGGCCAGCTCAGCCGCCGAACCCTGGTGGTGGTGTTCACCGACTTCGCCGACACCACCAGCGCCGAGCTGATGCTGGACAATGTCTCGCGCCTGCTCAGCCAGCATCTGGTGATCTTCGTGGTCATGCGCGACGACGAGCTTGAGGACCTGCAGCGCCAGGCGCCGACCAATGCCGACGACGTCTCCCGCGCCGTGGTGGCCGCGGCCCTGCTGCGCGAGCGCGAACTGGTGGTGACGCGGTTGCGCCGGCTGGGGGTGCAGATCGTCGAGGCGCCCGCCGACCAGATCGGCCCGGCCCTGCTCAGCCGCTACCTCGACCTGAAGCGTCGCGATCTGTTGTAGGGGGCGGGAAGTCATGGCCGAACTTCGTCTGAAAAGCTTTCGTTTCCGCGCCGAGCGCGAGGCCGATTGGCTGCGGCTGGAATCGCTGCTGCGCAAGGCGGAAGGCCGCTCGGCGGCCGCCCTTTCGGACGAGGAGCTGCTGGCCGTTCCGGTGCTCTATCGGGCCAGCCTGTCGTCGCTGTCGGTGGCGCGGGCGACCTCGCTGGACCGGGCCCTGATCGACTATCTGGAGAGCCTGTGCACCCGGGCCTATTTCTTCGTCTACGGCACGCGCTCAAGCTCGCTTGAGCGGATCGGCGGATTCTTCGCCCGCGACTGGCCGGCCGCCGCCAAGGCCGCCTGGCGCGAGACCCTGGTCTGCGCGGTGCTGACGGTGCTGGGGGCGGTGGCGGCCTATGTCCTGGTCATGCACGATCCGGAATGGTTCTATTCCTTTGTGCCGCAGGGCCTTGTCGAGGGGCGCGGCCCCGATGCCTCCACCCAGGCCCTGCGCGCCACCCTGTTCGACTCGAGCCACAATCAGCTGCTCTCGGTGATGGCGACCTTCCTCTTCACCCACAATGCCGGGGTGGCGCTGATGGCGTTCGCGCTCGGCTTCGCCTTCTGTCTGCCGTCGGCGCTGCTGATGGTCGATAACGGCTGCGTGCTGGGCGCCTTCCTGGCCATCTTCGTCCAGCACGGGCTTGGCGTGGAGGTGGGCGGATGGCTGATGATCCACGGGGTCACCGAGCTGTTCGCCACCATTCTGGCCGGGGCGGCGGGGTTCAGGATCGGCACGGCCCTGGCCTTTCCGGGCGAACGGACCCGGCTTGAATCGGTCAGCCATGCCGGCCGTGGCGCGGCGGTGCTGATGGGCGGGGTGCTGGTCATGCTGTTCTGCGCCGGCATTCTCGAGGGCGTCGGCCGCCAGCTGATCCAGGTCACCTGGATCCGCTACGCCATCGCGGCGACCTCGGGGGTCATCTGGCTCACCTATCTTTACGCCCCCCGCGCAGCGAAAGGCGTGGTCGCCCATGGCTAAGGCCCCCGACGCCTGGACGCCGGTGGTCGGTCAGCCGGCCGAGACCCGGTTCGAACGCGAGCTGGTCACACCGGAAGGGGTGGATCTGCGCCTGCGCCTGGCCGAGGCCAGCGAGCGGGCGGCGGCATTCCTGCTCGACGCGGCGATCATGGCCGGCATCCTGATCCTGCTCACCCTGCTGGCGGTGTTCGCGGTGGTCGGGACCGGCGGCAAGGGCCCCAACGCCCAGATCATCATGGTGATCTGGCTGCTGGGCTTCTTCCTGCTGCGCAACGCCTATTTCATCCTGTTCGAGCTGACGCCGGGCGCGGCGACCCCGGGCAAGCAGGCGCTGGGCCTGCGCGTGGCGGCGCGCAACGGCGGGCGGCTGACCGCCGACGCCATCTTCGCCCGTAACGCCATGCGCGAGCTTGAGGTCTTCCTGCCGCTCAGCTTCCTGGTCAGCCACGCCAACCAGGTGGATGCCTGGCTGAACCTGCTGGGCATCGTCTGGTGCTCGATCTTCGTCTTCTTCCCGCTGTTCAACCGTGATCGGTTGCGGGTCGGCGACCTGGTGGCCGGCACCTGGGTGGTCAAGACGCCGCGCCGGGCGCTGATGGCCGACGTGGCCGAGACCGCCTTCGCCAGCAAGGCCGCCTTCGCCGCCCAGGGCGACTTCGCCTTCACCCAGGCCCAGGTCGACGCCTATGGCGCCAAGGAGCTGCAGGTGCTGGAAGAGGTGCTGCGCCGCACCGAGGTCAGGACCATCGCCGCCGTCGCCGAACGAATCCGCGGCAAGATCGGCTGGACCCGGGGTCCCATCGAGTCCGACTACGCCTTCCTCGACGCCTATTACCTGGCCCTCCGCGCCCGGCTGGAATCGCGGCTCCTGTTCGGCCGCCGCCGCCGCGACAAGTTCGATACGGGCGCCTAGTCGAACACTGCCGCCAGCGCTTCCGGGCCGATGCCCTCGCGGCTGGAGCGTAGTTCGTAATAGATCGAGGCGACGCCGGCCGCGCCGATCAGGCTGGTGGCCACGTTGAGCAGCGGCTGGGCGACCATCTGGGTCGCCGCCTGGCTCATATTGGGCGACAGGCTGACCGCCAGCACGCCGACGATGCCCAGGATCGAGCCCTGCAGCACCAGGCTGGCGATAATATAGATGACCAGAAGGCCGAAGATCGCCCAGCGGTGGCCGCGGGTCAGCTCGGCGCTGCGGCCGATGGCGCCGAACACGCCGGTGTGCTCGACCACCTGGGCTGGAACCGCGACCATCCAGGCTACGGCCAGCATCAGGCCGGGCACGATGAAGAAGATGTAGCCGAACACCTCGGCGACGGTGACCACGATGGCCAGCAGGAAGAGCCAGAACCAGTTGCGCAGGCCCATCGACAGGCATTCGGCGAATTCGGCGCGGCGGCCGTTCAGATCGGCGATCGTGCCATAGATGATGGCGGCCTGCAGGATGAAGCTGGCGATCGCGCCGACCAGATAGACCAACCCGATCACCGAGACCCCGATCACAGCCAGCGTGGTCGGATCGGTGACGCCGCCAGTGGACTGGCCGGCGTGGTCGCCTCCGGCGAGGCTCAGCAGCAGGCCGGTCAACAGGGCCGGAATTCCCGACAGCAGCAGGGCCAGCAGCAGAAAGACCCCGAAATTGCGCCCGATGGAGGCGAAGGTCCGCTGGGTGACCCGGCCAAGGTCGAACCGCGAGTCCGGAGCCGCTCCGCTCGCCATGCCGCCCTCCCAAAACACCCGGCTTCAGTCAACCACGCCGTATGCGACGCTGTCCATCGAGCCGGCTGGCGGGCCGGGCGGTCTCGTCAGTAAGACAGGGTGGCGGCCGCGGCTTCCAGGGCCAGCCTGGCCAGGCCCTGGGCGCGGGCGACGAGCTCATCGGTGGGGAGCTCGCGCAGGCCGCGCGGCCGGGGCAGGCTCACCTGAACGGTGGCGCCCTCGGCGGTCAGCATGGAGATGCCGACGACGGTCGGACTGACGGTGACGGAGGGCGGCAAGGTCATCGGCTCGGGCATGGTTCGATCCGTCCCTATGGTTCACGCCTTACCCCAGACCAGAGGTTGCCCGGCCCAGGCAACCAAGTCGACGCAAGCTTTCGTGACAAGCCTGATCGTTGGTCACCTGCCATTCGCCCCGATAGGTAGAGCGCTCGCGCATCCGCTGGCGGCCCCGCTCTGGGCTGGTCCTATCGGGTGTTTCGGGGCAAG
>ODAK010006190.1_pt1 | contig 12090 bp, 10 predicted proteins | sample 1539591 | NCBI WGS metagenome assembly ODAK01 (sample SAMEA3539303, study PRJEB22396) | soil metagenome | biome: tundra; feature: field; material: soil | place: USA | collected 2010-05 | depth 0.15 m | reverse complement strand
CGCGCAAAGCCTCTATCTCTTTGTTTTGTCTTGTGATCTTATCCAAAACGCTGAAACTTTTTTAAGATCGTGCTTTCGTTTCGTGCTTAAATCCGTCGCAAATTCCAATAGAATGCAGATGCAATTCCGGCTGGAGCGGCTTGCGGCATATCCCTAAAAAGTGATCGGCTTTTTCGAAAGGGACATGTTCCAAGTCCTTGAATCCAAGCTACTCCATTTCGGTCACGTGATTCCACGTGGGGGGCAAGCGCTCTGGGGACCTGCCAATGGACGCGCCTCGTCTTTATTTGATCACGCCGCCGATTTCCGATTGGGCCGTCTATCCGCCCCTTCTCGATGCGGCGATCAAGGCTTGCGACGTGGCTTGCGTGCTTTTGCGATTCGCTTCTGACGGCGAAGCCGCGAAAGAGCAGATCGCGCGCGCGCTCGTTCCCCTTTTGCAAAAGCATGGCGTTGCTTGCCTTGTCGCGGACGATCCTCAATTGGCGGCCCGCGTCAACGCGGACGGCGTCCACATCGAAGGCGCCGGGCCAGAGCTGCTGTCCGCCTTGCGTTCCTTGCACCCAGGCAGCATCGTCGGTGCTGGAGGATTGACGACGCGGGACGCGGCCATGACCGCTGGCGAGGCGGGTGCCGATTACTTGATGTTCGGCGGACCCGAGAGTTCGGAGCCGCACGCTTGCATCGTCGAGCGCGTGGCCTGGTGGGCGGAAATCTTCAACGTTCCTTGCGTTGGTTACGCGCATGATCTTTGCGCGGTTGGCGATCTTGTCGGCGCCGGAGCCGGCTTCATCGCACTTGGCGACGCTTTCTTCGCCGATCCGAGTGGCGCCGGAGCAGCGTTGCGCGCCGCCGCCCGCCTTGTCTCGTCCATCCCGGAAACGATCCCATGACGGTTAGCTCTGGCGGCGGTGTTTCGCGGCTCCGCGCCGGCTTGGTGCTCGCATGGTTTATTGTCCAAGGTGGCACGTTAGCCGCGGATGCCAAACCTGCCCCGGCCATTCGGCAACCGGCGGCAACGTCTCCCGGAACGGCGTCAGATCCGCCTCCGGAGACGGACACATTGCCGGTTCCAGCGCGGCTTGGCGGGGCGCCCGATCTCGCATATGCGGCCTATCAGCGGGGCTATTATGTGACCGCTATGCAGGAAGCGATGAAGCGGATCGAGGCCGATTCGGGCGACGGGCCGGCGATGACCCTTATTGGCGAGCTTTATGCGCAGGGGCTGGGCGTCAAGCGCGACGCCGCGGAAGCCGCCCGCTGGTACAAGCTTGGCGCCGGCAATGGCGACCGCCAGGCGATTTTCGCGCTGGGGATCGCCGAACTCAAAGGCGAGGGCGTGCCGCAAGATCACGCCGGGGCGGCGGCGCTGTTCGAGAAAGCGGCCGCCCAAAATCACCCAGGCGCGCTCTACAATCTCGGCATTCTCGCGATCGAAAATAACGGCGTCACCGCGGATTTTCCCAGGGCCGCCGGGCTCTTCAGGCAAGCCGCCGAACTTGGCTATTCCGACGCCGCTTATGCGTTGGGCCTGCTTTACCGGAATGGCACCGGCGTCGAAAAAAGCGACGAGCAAGCGGCGCTTTGGATTGGCCGCGCCGCGAAGGACGATAATGTTCCAGCTGAAGTCGAATATGCGATCATGCTGTTCAACGGAATTGGCGCCGGCAAGGACGAGACGGCGGCGGCGAAGCTCTTTCTCAAGGCGGCGGTGCGCAACAATCCCGTCGCGCAAAACCGCGCCGCGCGCCTTCTGGCGGCCGGGCGCGGACTGCCAAGAGACATGGTCGAAGCGATGAAATGGCATCTTCTCGCAAGTGCCGCTGGCGTCAAGGATGCCTGGCTCGACGGCGAACTCACCAAACTTTCGGCGGCGGACAAAACCGCGCTCGCGGCGAGCTTGCACCAATATATGGGGAATTGACACTCCGCCGGTTCAGACGGTCTCCCCTGGTGCGCAAGCCGCCAGCGCCTCGCGCATGTGCGAAGGCACCGGCGCCTCGACCCTTACTGGCTCATTGTTTTTATAAAGTGGAATTATGATCGCGGCGGCGTGCAGCTGCAACCCCATCGCCCCGCCCTGCCCATAGACGGCATCGCCGAGGATGGGAAAGCCTTGCGCCGCGCAATGAACCCGCAATTGATGGGTGCGCCCGGTCAGCGGTTTGAGTTCCAGAAGCGCTCGTCCGCCCGCCCGGGAAATGACCCGCCAAAGCGTTTTTGCGGGGACCCCGGAAGGATCGGGTTTCATCCGCCAGCCGCGAGTGGCATCGAGGCGCCCGAGCGGAAGATCGATCAAGCCTTCGTCTTGCGCGGGCCCCCCTTCGACGATGGCCCAATAGGTCTTCGCGATCTTGCCCTGCTTGAACAGAAGGCCGAGCTTTTCGAGCGCCTTGTGGTGGCGCCCGAGCACCAGGCATCCGGATGTATCGCGATCGAGCCGGTGCGCCAGGGCCGGGTTGCGCGGCAGGCCGAAGCGCAGGGCATGGAAATAATCCTCGAGATTTTCACCCCCTTTGGGGCCGCGATGAACCGCTATTCCGGCTGGCTTGTCGATGACAAGCATCATGCCGTCGCGATAAAGCAGCCGCCCGAGCAATTCTTCTCCGGTCATGATGGCCACCGGCCACGCCCGGCAGGCGCTTCTACCACCAGCCGCGCCATTTGAACCAAATGACCGGCAGGATCGCGCTCACGGCAATGACGAAAAGCCCAAATTCATAGCCATAAGTCCAGTCATATTCGTGAATGTTCTTGAAGTTCATGCCCCACATGCTCGCGAAGAATGTTGGCGGAATGCCAACGACGGAGACGATGGTCAAAATTCTAAAAATATTGTTCTGCTCGATATTCGTCAGCCCCAAGGTGGCATCGAGCAGGAACTGAATCTTGTCGGTCAGATGCGTCTCGTAATCATTGAGAGAGGCCACGTCGCGTTGCAGGCTTTTCAGTTTTGCGCGTAAGCCAGCTTCGAGATAGGGAGCGGCATTGGCCGCGACATAGGGCAACATGCGGGCCACGCCGAGAAGATGGTCTTCGATCTTCGATGTAAGATCGCCGATGCGTCCAACCTTGCGCAGCACGAGGCGCAATTGATCGCCATCCTCGCGCGGCCTATGGCGCCGCGCGTTGGCGTTCTTCGTGCCGAAAATGTCCTCCGACAGGCAATCGAGATCGCCACCGGCGCCTTCCAGCACGTCGGCGGCGTGATCGACAATCACATCCACGATAGCGGCTAAGGCGCCAGGGCCTCCGGCTTGCAGCGGAACTCGCGAGATCATCTCCTTAACATCTTCGAAAGCCTTCATATGCTCGAAACGAACTGTCAGAAGAAGGTCCTTCGCTAGGATGAAACCGAGCGGTGTCAGCGCCGGCATGAAACCCTCCACCCGGTAGATCATGGGAATGCTGAGATGGAGCCAGTCCTTCTCGCTGCGCAGCCGGCTCGACGATTCGATTTCGGAGAGCGTTTCTAGTGTCGGCACCTCGATTCCAAGCGAGCGTTCGAGAAAAGCGATCTCGCGGGCATCCGGCCGCACGGCGTCGATCCAGTTTACGTCGTGCGGAATTGTCCTGGCATCCGGTGCAACCGCTATCTCCCCCTTGGCGGCGGCGGAATGAAAGCTCAACATAAGACCTCGCGACTCGTTGAAGCGCTCATATTGGATAAAAAACTTCTCCGGCCGCGGCCATGGCGCGCAGGCGCTCGCTTGGGCGATAGATGGGTCCAAGGCTCTCCCATTTATCGGCACTTTCGATAATTTTTTTGAGCCCCAGATAGTCGGCATATTTGAGCGCCCCGCCGAGATAGCGCGGCAGGCCGAGGCCGAGGATCAGGCACATATCCACGTCCCCCGGCGAAGCGGCGATACCTTCCCCGGCGCAACGCGCCGCCTCGAGAATGAGCGGCAGCATCATGCGCGCGGCGATCTCCTCCGGGCCAAATCCGGTCTTGCCATTGGGCCGCGCCGCCGCAAGCAGAGTTTCCGTTTCGGGGTCGATTTCCTTGCGCGGGCGGCCTTTCGAATCGTTCTGATATTTATAAAAACCGTGACCGTTCTTCTGACCAAGGCGGCCTGCGCGCAAAAGAATTTCAAGCGCCGTCTCGAAAGCCACGTCCATGCGCGGCGAAAAGCCCGCCGAGACGATTTCGACGACATGTTGCGAAATATCCATGCCGATGACATCGATGAGATAGGCCGGCCCCATCGGCCAGCCGAAGGTCTCCATCGCCTTGTCGATCTCTTTGTAATCGGCGCCGTCGTGAACAAGGCGCAGGAAAGCGATGAGGTAAGGCGTGAGCACGCGATTGACGACAAAGCCAGGGCAATCCTCGACGACAATCGGCGTCTTGCCCATCGCGGCCGCATAGCCCATGACCGCCGCGATCGCTTGCGGCGATGTTTTGGAACCGCGAACGACTTCGACAAGCGGCATTTTTGGCACGGGATTGAAAAAATGCATTCCCAAGAAATTTTCCGGGCGCCGCAGGGTTCGCGCCAAATCGCCAATTCGCAAGGAGGATGTGTTCGAGGTAAGGATCGCGGCGGGGCTGGTAATCTCCTCGATTTCGCGCAAGACCGCCTGCTTGATCGCGATATTTTCGACGACGGCCTCGATCACCACGCCGGCTTTGTCGAACCCCCCATATGTGAGGCTTGGCGTGATGGACAAAAGGATCGCATCGGCCTTGTCTTGGGTGAGTCTTCCGGTCTCCGCTGCCTTGGCGAGCAATTTGCGCGCCTCCGACATGCCGAGATCGAGCGCCGCGGCGGAAATATCCTTCATGACGATCGGGACGCCGCGCGAGGCACTCTGATAGGCGATGCCACCGCCCATGACGCCCGCCCCGGCAACGGCTGCCCTTCGCACCGGCGGCGCGTCCTTGGCATAGCGGCGGATGGACTTTTTCACGGCCTGCTCGTTGACGAAAATCGCGACAAGCGAATCGGCGGCTTGCGTCTTCGCCACCTTCGCGAAAGTCTCCGCTTCGAGCGCCAAGGCGGCGTCGCGGCCGAGACTTGAGGCTTGCTCCAGCAATTCAACCACGAAATGCGCCGCTGGCAGATGCGGGAGCGCTTTGGCGGCTTGCGTCTTGGCGGGGGCAAGGTGTGACGCGGCTTCTTCCTTGTCGACTCCAAGGCTTTGCTTCATGCGGTGCCGCCGCTCCTGCCAATCGGCCTCGCCCGCGATCGCCCTGTTCAGCAGTGCGAGGGCGGCAAAGCGCAATATATCCGGCGCGGCAACGGCATCGGCCACGCCAGCCATGACAGCCCTGTCGGGGCCTTGCTGGGCGCCCGAAACGATCCATTCGGCGCTCGTCGCCAAACCCGCCAAGCGCGGCAGGCGGACCGTGCCGCCATAGCCAGGGAACAGACCGAGGGTAATCTCCGGAAAGCCGATTTTCGCGGCGCTCGACATCACCCGGTAATCGGCGGCGAGCGCGACCTCAAGGCCGCCGCCGAGAGCGAGGCCATTGATCGCCGCGACCGTTGGCACCGGCAGATCGCCGAGCGCCGTGATGATTGCGCTATTCCCCGCGACAAAAGCCTCGATGTCTTGTTCCGGCTGCTTGAAGACGCGGGTGAATTCGAAAATATCGGCGCCCACGATGAAAGTATCCTTGGCGCTGGTGATCAAGACACCCTGGATCGCGGGCGCCGCCTTGATCGCGTCGAGCGCGCGGCGCAGCTCATCAAATGTCAAATTGTCGAGCTTGTTGACGGCCTCATTGCCGCGATCGAAGCGCAGTTCGGCCACCCCGCCTTCCTGCACATCAACCTTGATCGTTTGTCCTTCGAAAAGCATCGGACACACCTCGCCATTCTCATTGCATCTCGCGCCGGAATCATAAACCGGCAAAGGATATGGGTATCGCGGCAAAGCCCATGCGAATTAGTGACACACCGGCATGTGAGGCCATTATCACCCCTCGCCGGTTTGGAACGCCGCCGCGATAAGCGCCTTTGTATAGGGCTCGCGCGGATGTTCGACAATCTGTTGCGTTGGTCCCTGTTCGACGATGCGCCCATCCTTCATCACCGCGATCTCGTCGGCCGCCGCGCGGATCACCGCGAGATCGTGACTGATCAAGACATAGGTCAACCCATGCACCTCCTGCAAATCCTCGAGCAGGGCGAGAATCCCGGTTTGCACCGTACGGTCGAGGGCCGAGGTCGGCTCGTCGAGCACGACGAGACGCGGTTTTAAAATCATCGCCCGGGCGATCGCCACCCGCTGCCGCTGGCCGCCGGACAATTCCCGCGGAAAGCGATGCCCGAGATCTGGATCGAGGAGAACCTCCTCTAGTGCCACAGCCGCGCGCGCTTCGCGCTCCTTGCGCCCAATCGCCGGTTCATGCACGCGCAAACCCTCCGTGACGATATCGCTGACGCGCATCGCGGGCGACAGCGAGCCGTAAGGATCTTGAAACACCAATTGCATGGAGCGCCGCAGCGGCCGCATCGCGGCCCTATCAAGCGCGGTGAGGTCGCGCCCATTAAAACTAATCGTGCCGCTCGCGGGCACGAGTTTCAAAAGCGCCCTCGCGAGCGTCGATTTGCCGGACCCTGATTCGCCAACGAGCCCGAGCGTGCGTCCACGATTGAGGGTGAGGCTGACGCCGTCGACCGCCTTGAACGCGCGCCTCGCCCCGAACAAGCCGCCACGCAGTAAAAACCGCACGCCGATTTTTTCCGCGCGCAATAGAACGGGCGAAGCAGCCCTGCTGTGCGGGCGGGCACGCGGCATGCTCTCAAGCAACATGCGCGTAGTGGCATGGCGCGGGTTGGCGAAGATCTCGTGAGTCTGTCCGCTTTCGACGATTTCCCCATCCCGCATCACATGGATCGTGCCGGCGATCCGGCGGACGAGCCCCAGGTCGTGGCTGATGAAAATCATTGCCATGCCGAGGCTTTCTTTAAGATTGGCGAGAAGATCGAGGATTTTCGCGGCAACCGTCACGTCGAGGGCTGTCGTCGGCTCATCCGCGATCAAGAGATCCGGATTGCACGCAATCGCCATGGCAATCGCGACCCGCTGGCGCTGACCGCCGGACAATTCGTGCGGATAGGAATGGATTCGGCGTCCCGCCCCGGCAATGCCGGCGAGGTCCAGAAGCTCTATCGCCCGCGCCTTCGCCGCGCGGCGCGGCAACCCGGCTTTTAAGCGCAGGACCGCGCTTATCTGGGCGCCCACAGTAAACAAGGGATCGAGCGCCGACATTGGCTCTTGGAAAACCATCGCGATGCGCCGCCCGAGAATCCCGTCGAGCCGTCTCTGCGATAGCGCGAGAAGCTCGGTATCCTCGAATAACACCGAACCTGTTGTCACCGCTTGGCGGGGCAGGAGTCTCAGCGCCGCGAGCACGGTCTGGCTTTTGCCGGAACCCGATTCGCCGACAATCGCCGCCGTTTCGCCGCGTCTCACCATCAAGCTTAAACCGTTGACGACTCGTGCCGGACCGTAGCTCACACGAAGATCGCGGAGCTGGAGGATCGGCTCGGCGGGATGCTCCATCAACGGCTCCGGTGTCCGTGCGCGCGAAACCCGTCGCCGAGCGTTTGCAGCGCGCCGAGCGTGGCGCCCAGGAACAACGCCGGAAAAATCAGAAGGTGGACGGAGCCTTGGATATTGCGGGCGCCATCCGCGACAAGCACGCCCCAGCTCGTCAGCGGCTCCTGCACGCCGAGCCCCAGGAACGACACGAAGCTTTCGAGCAGGATCACGCGCGGAACCAGCACGGTGAGAAAGGCAATGACCGGACCCAAGGCATTGGGAATCACATGGCGCCAAAGGATCGCGGGAGTTGTCGCGCCGAGCGCCTCGGCGGCGGCGACAAAGTCCCTTTGCTTGATCGAAAGCGTCTGGCCGCGCACGATACGCGCCATGTCGAGCCACTCGACCGCGCCGATAGCGATGAATATCAGCACGAAATGACGGCCGAATACCATGACGAGGACGATCACGAAAAAAATGAAAGGAAGCGCGTAGACGATCTCGATGGCACGCATCATCAAAGCATCGATCCGGCCGCCGGCATAGCCCGCGGCCGCGCCATAGGCGACACCGATGGTCAAGGCAACGAAAGAAGCAAGGAGGCCCACGGCAAGCGAGATGCGGCCAGCGGCGAGGACACGTGTGAAAAGATCGCGGCCATTGGCGTCCGTCCCGAACAAAAACAGCATCCGCTTCAAAGGCACGTCGATCGCAAGGCGGCGCCCTTCGTCTTCGATCGCGGCAAGATGGGCGGTTGCAAACAGATCCGATCGCTCGAAGGCGCGCAAGGCGCGCGGATCGATGGGCTTATCGGCGGTCAGCGTGAGATGGACAGCTTCCCCTTCCACGCGCGCGCTTTCGATACGCACATGCATGCGGCGCGCGATCGCCGCGATGGCCTCTTCCACTTCGCCCGCGTCCGGGTGCGCGAAAATGGAAGGCCGCACGAGCACATAGTCACGATAGACTTGATCGTAGGGGTGGCCGGAAACGAGCGGCCCGATAAGGCAAAGAAGCGCGATCAGACCGAGGATCGAAAGGCTCGTCAACATCGGCCAATTGCGCGGCGCGCCCGCGGCGGCGGACAATTGCGCCGTTTGTGCTGGCTCATTCATCAGGACCTCGATTCATAACGCACCCGCGGATCGAGCCAGGCGAGCAGGAGATCAACGATGAGATTGAACAAAAGAACGGCGGCCGCGACGACGACGACCGTGCCCATGACCAGCGTGTAATCGCGGCCGAGCGCGCCATCGACGAAATAGCGCCCCATGCCAGGAATTCCAAAAATGGTCTCGACCACAACCGATCCCGTGAGCACATTGGCGGCGGCAAGGCCGAGATAGGAAACAACCGGCGGGAAGGCCGCGCGAAGCGCATGAATTGTGATATGATAGCCTGGCATTCCAAAAGCCCGCAGTGTCCGGATATGCGGCATGAGTAGCGCGTCGTTGAGGGCCGCTTGCATCAGCCGCGCCACGATGGCGATCTGCGGCAAGGCGAGTGTGATCACCGGCAAGACCTGGTTTTGCCAGGCGCCGCCGTTCCAGCCGCCGACCGGCAGGATATGAAGATCCAAACCAAATCCAAGCTGCAAGAGCGGCGCGACGACGAAGACAGGCAGAACAATTCCAAATATCGCGGCGCCATCGACAACACGGGGGCCAACTCCACCCTTGCTTGTCGCGCCAACCACTCCCAGTGCCGTGCCGGCAAGGATTGCAACGAGCATGGCTTTCGTGCCGAGGGCCACCGAAATCGGCAGCGCCGTGGCGAAAAGCTGATTCACGGTGAAATCGCGCCAATGCAAGCTCGGCCCGAAATCGCCGTGGGCGAGACTTTGCAGATAGAGCCAAAACTGTTCAAGAAGGGGCCGGTCGAGCTTATAGATGCGGCGCAGATTTTTGGCGATTTCCGGATCGAGCGTCCGCTCGGAATCAAAAGGCCCGCCAGGCGCGAGACGCATGAGAAAAAATGCAAGCGCGATGATGATGAGCAGCGTTGGAACCGCCATGACGACGCGCGAAAGAAAATAGCGAAGCATGGCTTAGCCTGCCCGGCTCATGGCGCGATCGAAATATAGCGGCCGGGATGGTTGTCGAGCACATTGGCTTCCCAGCCCTTCAGTTTCGGCGAGACGAGATTGCGGGAGCGATAGGTGAGGAGCACAAGATCGGGCTGCTCGTCGAGGAGGAGCGCTTCTGCCTCATGCAATATGGCGCGCCGCCGCTCGGGCGAGGCTTCCACCTGGGCTTCCTGCATCAAGCGATCATAGGTCTTGTTCCTAAAACTCGCGGCATTCAAGGCTTGATTGTCGCTTTGACCGAGGAAAAGAAAATTTTGCGCGTCGGGATAGTCGGCGAACCAGCCCGAGCGCGCGATGTCGAACGGCGGCTTTTCCCGCAAGAACGCGTAATGAGTCGTGGCATCTGTCGCAAGGAGCCGCGTCTCGACGCCAAGCGCCTTCCACATATCGGCGATCGCGACCGCCGTCGCGCGGTGATTTTCCGAAGTGTTGAAGCGGATCTCCACTTCGAGTTTTTGGCCGCCGGGACCAAAGCCCGCGTCAGTGAGCAGTTTTTTGGCTTCGTCTTCCCGCTCAAAGGGATCGCTATCCTTCCATGCGACGGTAGCAGGCGCCCCGTAGCTTTGAATTCCGGGCGGCACGAAACTGTAGCCTGGGTCCATGGTGCCGCCCCAAATGCGCTCGGCGAGAAACTCGCGGTCGATCGCCATGGCGAGGGCTTGGCGTACTCTCTTGTCGTTGAAAGGCTTGTGGCGCGTGTCGAAGGCGTAGAAATAACTGCCGAGGTTCGGCGTCACCTTGAACGCCTCCGCCAAATGGCTGCGCACGAAACCGATCTGCTCCACAGGAACGTCGTTGTAGGATTGAATTTCTCCGGCCATGAAACGGCGCAAGGCGGCGGAGCGGTCCTCGAGCGAATAGAAAATTTCCTCGTCAAGCGCGACATGCGCCGCGTCGTAATAATAGGGGTTCTTGATCAAAACGAGGCGATCGTTCGGGGTGAACTCCTTCAGCATGAAGGGGCCGTTCGTCACCATATGCCCTGGTTGCACGAAGTCCGATCCATAGGTCTCAATTGATTTTTGGTGCAGCGGCTTGGCGGTCAAATGGGCAAGCTGCGAAATAAAATAAACTGCGGGATGCTCAAGCGTGATTTCGAGCGTTTTCTCATTCAGGGCGCGCACGCCCAAGGCTCCCGCGGGCAATTCCCCTTTGTTGACCCTCTCCGCGTTCTTCAACGTGTAGAGAATATTGGCATAAGGGGCGCCGGTCGCGGGCGCCATCAGGCGCTTGAGCGCGAAGACAAAATCGTCCGGCGTGACCTTATCGCCATTCGACCATTTAGCGTCCGGGCGAAGCTGAAAATCATAAACCGTGCCGGTCTGATCGACGGACCAGCTCGCGGCGGCGCCAGGGATAATTTCGCCTTGCGCATTGTAGGTGACAAGACCCTCGAACAATTCGTCGAGAATGTTGCTTTCGATCAAGGTCGTCGCCTTATGCGGATCGAGCGATCCTGGGTCGCCCAGTTCGCCCCGGTGCCAGACCATCGGAGCAGACGCGCCGCCGGCAAGGCCGGTTTTTGCCGCAAGACCGAGGCCTAGGACGGCAAGGAAGATGGCCACGCCGCGCGAAAAAAACTGGAACGCGCGGCGATGCCGGCGGAGCCTCTTGCTCAATCGAACCGCACCTTATGTTGCGCGACCGGGATTTGCGCGCGAACTTTTTTTACAAGGGCGCGGCCGATCCTCGCCGAGACGATGCCACTGCCGTCCGAGGCCTTGGCGATGACATGGCCCCATGGATCAGCGGCCAGGGAATGGCCGTAGGTCTGGCGTATTTCCGTTCCGGCAAGGTGTGCGCCGGTCTGCGCGGGGGCACAGACATAGGCCTGCGTCTCGATCGCCCGGGCGCGGCAGAGGACTTCCCAATGGTCCTTGCCGGTCTGCAAGGTGAAGGCGGCGGGCAAGGCGATCATCTCCGCGCCCTTCGCGGCGAGGGCCTGAAAAAGATCCGGAAACCTGAGGTCGTAACAAATCGCGCAGCCGATGATCATGTCTTCGCAAGGATACGTCACGACCTTGTCGCCCGGGGCGAACGCCGCGCTTTCATTATATTTTGTTCCGTCCGGCGCGGTGATGTCGAACATGTGGATTTTGCGATAGCGCGCGATTTCCGCGCCGGCGCGATCGAAGACCACGGTCGTATTGTGAATGCGCTCCCCGGTCTCGGGTTTTTCGAGAATGGAACCGGCATGGATGTAAATTTTGTGTTTTTTGGCGAGCGCCTGCATCGCGCCATAGGCAGGGCCGCCCGGAAACGCTTCCGCCGCCGCCATCTTGGCCGCGCGGCCGCCGCCGAGAAAATCGAAACATTCGGGCAGGCAAATCCAATCCGGCCGCTCCTCGGCGACGGCTTGTTCGACGAGTTTCGTCGCGGCGGCGATATTGGCGGGTTTGTCGCTGACCGAGTTCATCTGGATCAGGGAAATCTTCATCGAGCACTCCGGCACCGCGGGCTTATGCGATTACCACAATCTGAAACATATTTCACTTTGCGCGCCGGTA
>ODAK010006188.1_pt1 | contig 12096 bp, 12 predicted proteins | sample 1539591 | NCBI WGS metagenome assembly ODAK01 (sample SAMEA3539303, study PRJEB22396) | soil metagenome | biome: tundra; feature: field; material: soil | place: USA | collected 2010-05 | depth 0.15 m | reverse complement strand
CCGTGCGGGGGGCGGCCCGAGCCCGCAAGCAAGGGCCGTCCCTACCGCGACCTTCACGGATCCGCGAGAAACTCGCGAGCTCCGGGCTGTCTCATGCGGCCCTTCGATAGTCGTGATGGAGGCCACCGAGCACTGGGAAGGCCACGATGTTCCCCTCGGCAGGGCGCTCTGCGGGGACCGGGGTCTGCTGATGGATCCCTTGGTGAGGGCGCGCGGCGTTGTGGTAGCGGACGTACTCGGCGACGACGCGCTGGAAGTGGCGGCCGTCCAGCACGAGAACGTGGTCGAGGCACTCGCGCCGCAGCGACCCGAGAAAGCGCTCGCAGACGGCGTTCATGTTCGGCGCGCGCACCGCCGTGCGGACCACTCGGATGCCGGTGGCGCGCGCGAGCGCATCGAAGGCGGTCCCGAACTTGTCGTCGCCGTCGCGAATCAGGAACCGTGGCCCCGCGCCGCAGGGGGTCGCGTTACGAAGCTGCTGCGTGACCCAGGCCTGCGACGGGAAGCGCGTCGTCGCCGCGAGCACGACCTTGCGGGTGGCGAGCTCGATGAACACGAACGCGAAGATCGAGCGGAAGAACACGTCATAGGCTTGCAGAAAGTCGCAGGCCCAGATCTCCTGGGCGTGGTTTCGTAGAAACGTGGACCAGCGCTGCCCTCGCGGTCTGGCGGGCCGCGCGGCCCGCATGTACTTCTGGATCGTGCGCTTGCTGACCTTGACGCCGAGCTTGAGCAGTTCTCCTCGGATCCTCTCGGCGCCCCAGAGTCTGTTCGCGGAGGCCATCGACCGGATCAGCGCAACCATCTCCGCGGCGAGGCGCGACGCGAGGTGCGTTCGGCTCCGCCACCGCCAAAGAGCCTTGAAGCCGGCGCGGTGCCAGCGAAGAAGGGTCTCGGGTTGGACGATGCGCAGGACGTTCCTCCACGTCGGGGTGACGGCGGCGAGTGCGACCAGGACGATTCGGTCGAACCGCGTCACGCGCGGCCTGGCAACCGAGCGTTGAAGGACGGCGAGCTGGTGGCGGAGCAAGGCGATCTCTGTGAGCAACGCCCAGCGCGGGCGAAAGGCGTCCGCCACGGCGGCGGCGAGCACGAGGACGGCTTCGAGCATGAGCGCTCAAAGGTAACGCCGACGCCCCGGATTCCTCGCGGATCCCGGAAGTAGCCAAGACGGGCCTTCGATGGTTCCGCGACGATCGACGCGCCCACGAGCGGAACGGTCATCGTGGAGGCGCTCATCGGCAAGTGGCAGACGACCCAGACCGTGTCCGTGCCTTCGTGCGGTACGGCGGCGGTCACGATGAAGCTCCCGAGCGACTCGTCCCACGGGAACGTCCCCGCCATCGCCATCTCGACGGGCGCGGGCGACACGCTCGAGTGCACGCTGCACCGGATGAGCATCGACGGCGCGGTCACTTTCTTTCAAGGCAGCGGGGGAGCCACGGCGACAGGGGCCATGCCGTCGACGACGCTGTGGGCATCCGCGTCCGCGCTCTCCGCGTTCGACGTGGTGCTCCTGCCCTGCGAAGACGCCGAGACGCACGGTACCATCCCCGGCAATCTCGCTGCCTACGCCATGTCGGGGGGGCACGTCTTCGCGGAGCACTTTCAATACGCGTGGTTCAACGCGGCGCCCTTCTCGACCCAGAACATCGCGACCTGGTCGACGGGCACCAACCAGCTCGGCGCGGTGAGCGCCAAGCCATCGAGCTCTCTCGACGGCCTGGCGCTGGCGCAATGGCTCCCCGCGCGCGGCGTTCTGACGAATGGCGAACTCCCGATGACGAACATGCATGCCGCCCACAACGCGACGCTTGGCCAGGCGGCGATCCTCGCGCTATCGGCTGACTCGACCAGCACCGCACCCAACGCGCCGCTGCTCTTCTCATGGAACGAAGGAACCCTCGGGGGCAGCATCGTGTACGCCGACTTCCACGTGGGCTTGGCGTCCGGCGACTACGGAGAGACCCCAGGGGGAGCGACCCCCGTGCCCCCGAGTGCGTCGTTCCCGTCGGGGTGCCGGACCGAGGGCGACCTGACGCCGTCGGAGTTGGTATTTCTTTATACGCTGTTCGACGATCTCTCTTGCTTCAACGGCAGCATCATGCGGTAGTCGCTCCCGGAGCTCGCCGCGTACGCCCGTTCGGTTTTTCTTTGACGTCTCGGGAAAACCCCACCGGGAGGAATCGCCTCTCGCCAAGGTTGACGAGCGCTCGCCGCTAGCCACATGGTTCGCCATGCTGCTGCGATCGATGTCCACCCCGAGACAGCTGGCAAGTGCCTTCGCGACCTGTGTTGGCTCCTTTGGTCGTCCGCTGCTGTCACGCTGCGGCGCGGTAGTCATGGTGCAGTCCTCCAAGCACGGGGGTGGCCGTGACCGAACCGGCGAACGGGGCTCGGACGTGCTCGGAGGCAACCGGAATGCGCTGCCCGATCCCCTGGTGAGGCCGAGCCGCATTGAAGTAGCTCCGTGCGTATTCGCCAAGGACGTGCCGAAGATGCGCCTCGGACAGGATGACGATGTGATCGAGGCACTCGCGCCGGACGCTCCCCAGAAATCGCTCGCACACCGCGTTCATGAGCGGCGCCTGCACCGCGGTGCGCAGGACGCGAGTGCCGGCGCCCTTGGCAACGCGATCGAACGCCGCACCGAACTTATCATCGCGGTCGCGGATGATGAACTCCGGTCCGTGCCCGAAGGGCGTCGCGTTGCGAAGCTGCTGCGCGGTCCACGTCTGCGTTGGAGCGCGCGTCACCGACACCTGCACGACGCGCTTGGCGTTCACATCGACGATGAAGAACGCGAAGATGGGACGGAACCAGACATCGTAGACCTGCAAGTAATCGCAGGCCCAGACCGTGTGATTTCGCAGGAATGTGCGCCAGCTCTGTCCGCCGTGCTTACCGGGGGGCCGCGCGCCTCGCATGCATCGTTGGATCGTGCGCTTCGCGACGCGGATGCCGAGTTTCAGGAGCTCGCCTCGAATCCGTTCGGCGCCCCAGAGTCGGTTCTCGGTCGCCATGCGACGGATGAGGGCGACGACGTCCGGCGCGACACGCGGCTCGCGTGGCCATCTCGAGCGGGACTTCCGACGCCAGAACAGTCGGAATCCCTCCCGGTGCCATCGCAGCAGCGTCTCGGGCTTGACCAGCAGCAAGGCATGCCGCCACTGACGATGGAGGCTCGCGAGCAGCACGAGCAAGCCTCGCTCGTGGACGCGAAAGGCCGGGCGTCTGACGGCGCGTGAGGCGACGATGAGCTGCTGACGAAGGAGCGCGTTCTCGGTGATCAGCTCGGCACGCGAGCGGGTCAGATCGGCGATGATGCCGCCCGTGACGCCCGAAGGACGGCACGCGTCCCGGAGCGCCCTCATCGTCTGGGCTGCGAGGCCGGCAAGCGACGTCACAAGCCGGTAGCCGGGGACGCGGAGCACGGCGCGATCCGAGCGGATCCGAGGGCGATCATCAAGCCTTGTTCGGCAGCGACTCCTGAGCGATCCTGCGGCTGAGGAGGGAAGTAGCCAGGACAGAGGGGATGCTGGGCGCCCTCCAGATGTTGAACGGGCGTTCGCCGGGGTGGGGCCGCCCGACCTACGACGGGGTCAGCACTTGGGCGCGCCGTGGGGAACAATGGCAATCAAACATGATTGTTTGATGTCCGGGCCAGACTGCCAGTGAGCACGGCGGCCCGCGCAAGTTCTTTCCAACGCATTGTTTACGCTTCGTACGTTCAGGTCTGGGGCTAGGTCTGTTGCTCGGCGGCCACTCGATGGCGTGGGGCGTCAGCTCGCTCCGGGTCCTTACGCGCGCGCCGGGCCGTCCGTGAATCGCCGCGGAATGACTCGCAGACGGGTTTCTCGCCAGCACAGGATCACGACGAGGGCGCCGCGTCTGACCAAGATGCTCAAGTCGACGGCGAACCGTCCGGTACCCGGGCTGAAAGAGCACGTGCTCGAGGATGGCGGCCTGTCGGGCGCCGAAGGCGCGTCGGTCCGCGCCGTGGAGCAGCGTCCAGGTCACGTCGTGATAAAGGCCGACGCAATAGTCGCGCGGCTACACAGTGGAGGGGGCCTCTTTTTTCGTGGCCAGAGGGCCATATCCGAGGACTTCAGGCGGCCTCGTAGATGTTCACCCGCAGCGTCCCCGTCGCGCGCGCCATCCGGACGGGCTCGTCGTTGATGCCCAGGAAGAGTGCACCCGTGGGCGAAGTCGGCGCAACGAAGACGCACATCCTCCCAACAGCGAAGCCGATGCGGTTCGCGGTCGCACCGGTTTCGACTGTCTGATCCGCGGTGCTGCCTCCGATGCGGGCGACCAAAGCACCCACCGGTGCACTCGCGATAATCACCCCGGGCCGGCGGGCTGCACCCTTGCCGCGTGCCGTCTCGTCGAAGTCGCCGTCCGCGGTGCACTCGGTGTCGAAGCCGTCCGGTTTCCACTTGCCCGGCGCACTGGCGGTCGTGATCACCTCAATCTTGATGGTCTTTCCGGGAGTAACGTACTCGAGGGCCACCGTCCAGTGCTGGCCTTGGGTGGGCACCTCCAGCTCGTGAACGACCTTGCGCCAAAGCGGCTCGGGCATGAGACAGCTCCTCTATTGTTCGACGGCTATTGTTCGACCGCATCTCAATCGCAGCGAGGGGGTGTTGTGCACGGGCGTGCTCCCTCGAGCGTCCACTCCAGCGTGTCGTTGATCCTCCGGACCACCTCGCCCGCGCCGCGCGGCACCGCGACCGCGAGCGCGCTGCAGGGGCCCGTGCCAGAAATATGGATGGACGCCACCACGCAAGCTTCGACCGCGACGCGATCCTTCGACTCCGGATTGCGACCGGAGAGGCGAAGAGTCATTCCTGGATCGAGAAGGCCATCGAACGGCGCGCCGTTGTTGATGGGCAGCGACACGAGCTCGAAACATGGATCGACCGTCAGATCTGGTTCGGGCTGCACATTCTCGGGCGTGACGGGTGCGCCGGCGTCCACGAACGTACGGACATATTGACCCTCGAGCCTGTCGCGAGAGACTAGGTAGAAGCCCAAATCGCCAGCGAACGAGGGAGGGCGCCGCAGATCTGCTGCCGCAAGGAAATGATTCCTCGGAAGCGGCTTCGTCGCCAGATAGGCCCGTGTTCCCTGAAGCCGGAATTTTTCGTTGCAGACTAGCGCACCGGCGACGAGCGCGGCGTACACGATGGCAATGGCGCCCAGTCGAAGCGCCATCAGACGGTTGACATCCCGCCGGATCGCACCGCGGATGCCTGCGACCCAGCCGACGACTTGATCCCAGACGTTCTTCACGCTCCCCGGCGCCAGCTTCCCAACACCTCCACCAGGCGGAGTCGCCGCGGGTGCCGCCATCACGTCGCCTTGGGGTGTACATGCCGGATATCACGGACTTCGGAGAAGACCTGCATCGCGTCCAGGCTCTCCCACAGGTCGCGCTCCGCCACGAGCCCGTCGGGTCTGGGCAGGTGAAGCCTCTCCAGCAGGTTGAACCGGAACAGGTCTACCGCACTGCGGAGCAGATCGGCGAACGTCTGATAGCGAACGACGGCTGCACGGTACCAGACCCACGCCAACGCGGGACCGAGCGCCGCTCCGAGCGTCACGGGCCAAGGGCCGTGTGTTCCAAGGAGCCAACCGAGCCATAGGACGGACCAGGCGAACGTCAAGCAAGAGCACGCGATCAGGAAGTCGAGCTGCGTCTTCGCGGCCTCGAGTACGGGCGCAAACTCCTTGTCTTGTTGAACGGAAATCTGAAGTCTCGACCAAAAAATCTGAAAGTTGAATTCGTACCGATCGACCGAGTAGGCTTGAATCGTCTGGGCCACGTTCCCCATGCGGGTTGGTGACAGAGGGAAGGCCCCATAGAGAAATGTCCGCCGTGTCATGAGTCGCCGGTACTCACTCCTGGCGTAGTCGCGCGCGTAATCGATGAGATTCCACAGAGCCTCGCGGGTGTTTTCGAGCAGGTTCGCGTCCGTGCCGGCTATATCTGAGTTATTCTTGCGAAGATCGACGACAAGCAGCGCCACCGCGCGCGTGAGCTCCGCCGCAGAGATGGCCCGAGACCGGCGGCGAAGCTCGGAAAGCGTCGCGACCAACTTCGCGCTGTCGCAGCTCCGTGTGTAGGTGTTCGACGTTACCTTCGCGCCCTGGACACGCGCGGTCGTCAGGTCCTCTTGCCATGCCTCAGCCCAGGTGCGTTTCTGAACGCCCGACCCATCGGGCCCAGAGATGCTCCCGATGAGCCTCCTGCTTTCGAGCATTTCCGCCTCGAGTTGTTCGAGTGCGGCGGCTTGGGGTGGCGTGAACCACGCCACCAGCAAGCGTCCCCAGTTCCCCTCCATGAGCGACTGAGCAGCTGGCAGAACGGCCGAGAGGGCATACGCGAACATCGCCGTAGCAACCAGCACTGACGCCAGAATGGCCGCCGAGACGCCGGTGCTCTGGTTGAAGAGACCCGTCACGTACGAACGGAATGGTGCGTTGAGACCGCACGCCATCAGGACGTGCGCCGACAAGAACGCAAGAGTCGGAAAGAAGCTCGCGACTGTGAATCGCGACGAGACGAGTGCCTGGAGACCGGCGAGAAAGCTTGTGAACACTGCGCCCTACTCAACGGGAGCTTTGCACTGAGGACACCGCTTCGGGTACGGATATGGCTGCGGATGCGGATTTCGCGGATTCGAGCAAAGCTTTCCGCTAGAAAGCCTCATCACTGTGCCCGTCAAGTCGCCGACCGTCAGGATCGAACTGTGCAGCGAGACAAGCAATGCGTTCAGGTCGATGTGGTGCTCGACGCGCGACACCCCCGTCGTCGCGTCGGAGGCGAGCCGGATAGCCAGCGAGTCGAGGTTGACCTCCAGCGCTGTCACCAACGTCGAGTCAGGGGCACTTTTCGCCTTGGGGCCAATGCTATCGAGCACGATCTGGCGTGCCTGTTCTTCTGTCAGCATGACGCAGCTACGCCACCGCCGTGTGTCCGCCGCCATTCAGTATCGCCGCGCTGAAGGCCTGCGCGATCGCCGGGTCGAGCGGCGGCGAGCTCCAAGGCGGGGCGGTAGCGACAATCGCCGATGCCTGCCCGACGTCGGCGGTGATGAAGTCGAGGACGGCCTGGTTTGCGGTCGCCTTGTTGCCCCAGATGGTAACGGTCACTGTCGACATACCGAGTGTCGCGGTTGTCATTTGCTCACCTCCGCTGTTGACGTTGTCTTCGTCTCGGTCAGTAGGAAGGGATCGATTGCGAAGCCCACGTACCAGCTCCGATCGGGAAGCCAAGTGGTGGAGAGATCGTTCGTGCCGAACAGGAAACCGGCGTTGAACTGGAACGGCGGCGTTATGTAGATGCCCAGGCCGAGCCCGATCTGCACGACCGAGCCCTGGTCACCGGAGAGACGCACGAGAGCCTGCGGCGTGATGCCGCAGAACACGACACACCAGTCACGCCAGGGCCCACTCTCAAAAAAACCGCGGGTGACGGGCGAGATGGCGACCGCGAACGAGACCGCCCGCGCCCGATTGGTCGTGAGGATCTCGGCTTGAACACGGACGAGAGAGTGTTCGTCCTGCGACTTGACGACAAACTTCGGCAGACTCAGCTGAATGGGGATCGCGACGTCACTTTTTCGCGCGAGCTGCATCACGACGTTCGTTTGCCCCGGCTTCAGCGTCGTGGTGATGGTCCAGACGCCGTTTGTCATGACGGCAGGGAGGGTTTCGGGAAGAGCTCCTCCCGTTGCCATCGTGACGGCGACGTGGTCTACGTCGTTGGTCGGTGTCACCGTGTAGTTCGCGACGCAATGGCGAACCGTTGCACCACCGCCCGGTGGAGCCATATCGTAGACGAGACTCCACTGGGCACCCGATGCCTTGACCATGTTCTCGATGGTCATCGCCGGCTTGGCCGAACAGAGCAAGACAGTCATCCCCGGCGTGCTCGTCACCCATGGCTTGTTGGCATCCGGCTGGCACGCGAGCGCCGGCGTGGTCGGGGCGGCGGGGCTACCGACGGTACAGGTCCCGCTCTGCACGTAGTACGGAGTGCGCGCCCCGGCGGTGGCGGCGACGTAGAATCCCAGCAGCTCGCTGGGCGTCGCGCCGGGAGCGAAGGCGGTTCGGTACGAGTCGACCGGGTAGGGCGTCGGGAACAGGCGGGACGGATCGACATGAATCGTGAGGACGTCGCCTTCGATGAGGGACGTCTTGTCGAGGGCGGGGTTCGAGCTCTCGGCGTTCAGCTGCGCATCGAACCACAACTCGTACGTCGTCGACGCCCCGGCCTTCTTTGCAAATAGAACGGCACAGGCGATCGCAAGCGCGGCGAACGTCAGGGGCCTCATTGGGAAGCTCCAATCTGAATCGGACAGCTCACGGCGGGGGCGTCGAGGAGCTTTGCCGTCACACTCACGGGTGCGGTCGTCACCGTGGCCGACACGATGGCGGTGCCGTCGGTGCCCGTTCGCAGCAGGCCGGGCGCCGTCGCGAACTGAAGAGCACCAGCAGTGACCATGAACTGGACAGGCTCATTGACGACGCCGGATCCGTCGCAACCGGCCACGAACGCGGTGAGGACGATGTTGGCTCCCCCGACTGCAGTGGCTTGCGAGGCAGTTACGGTGAGGGTGGCCGGCACCGCGGGAACGGCGAGTCGCGCGGAGCCGGTCACGGTTCCGGAGACCGCAGTCACCGTACCCTGCGCGCCGGTGTTTCCGAAGCACCAGGTCGTCGTTGCGGCGCCCGCTTGCAGGGGCACGACAAGCTGATCGGGGCGCGACGCAGACGTGCACCCGCCGTCCGGCGACAGCCAGCCCTGGTCTACCGAGAGCACCGCGGACGCCGGATCAGGGACTCCGGGACCGCCGCTCGGAGGCGTGGCCTCGAGGGCGACGGCCGCAAGTCGGCCGTCTCCGGGAACACACGGGCCTGGACCCGGCTCTCCGCAAGTCGATCCCTGGGAGGGGACGTGGTTCGCTGCCGTCAAGGGTGTCACCGTGACGTTGAGCGTGCCTCCCGACGGCACCACGCGAGCACGGACATCAATCGAGCCGCTCGCCTGCACCACCCCCGAGCGGGCATTCACGGTCACGGTACCTGCGCCCGTGTTCGCGAGGAGGCACGCTTGCGCGGAGCCGTCGTCGCCCAGAGTGACCGTATAAGAGGTGCCAGGCGGTCCGGGCTTGTCGACGGAAGCCAGGGAGCCCGGGCTCCCGGCGCCAAGCCACAGCACGACTTGGGCGTCCTTCGCGGGAGTGCCGTCGCTTCCGAAGCCCAGCACGCGGACAATCGCCCCGCCGCCTGCTGCGCAGCTGGTCGGTATTCCCCCGTCAGCAGACGCCGACGCATACAAGAATCCCGGTTCAAATGCGACGATCAAGGTGCTGCCGGTCGAAAGGGTCGCGGCTCCCTCGCAGGCACCCCCGAGGACTACCAAACAGGCAATCCCTATCGTCGCCAGATCGATGCGATTGTGACGAAGTCGTGAGGGAAGTATCATCGACGTTGAAACCCCAGTCTTCCCGAGATGGTCAATCGCCCCTCCGATGTCACCGTAGAAGAGAACGATCGCACCTGGTTTCTGCCTCGACAAATACATCAGGCCGTCATGGTCGCCATACTCTTCGCAACACGAAGCCCAAGATCTTCCGTGTTGTCCCAGACCTCTACACGTCTACACAAGGAAGGTCGGCAAGCGCTCAAGCGAGGGACGACATCCTCGGCTTGGCTGCCGGTTCGCAGCCTCATGGGACCAGGCGGAGGTAGTGTTTCGCAGCCTCATGGGACCACCCCTTTCGCAGGCAGAAGGGACCTGTGGTGGCGAAATACTCGCTTCCCGCGCAATTTCGCGTCGGCTGCGGCGGGAGCAAGCGCCGATGCAGGCCGCACGAGCGACGCGGCGAAGGCGCGGGTCGAGGTCCAGCGAGGAGGGCGCAGGCGGCCTCAGCTCGCCCTGGGCTATGGCCGTCCTGGGGCAAAAGCTGAGCGCACAAGTGCAGCCAGATGGAGTCTCTACGCATCGAGTGTTCAGCAACGGCGGCGGCAACGAGCGGTCATTCCATCGTGGTCGCTGGAGCGAACGCCCGACCCGGTCGCGCGAAACGTTCCACGATTCCAGCTGAAATCGGCCGCGATCGAGATCTGGAACGCTACGGGAGGCATCTCCGTGGACCTCCTGGCGATCGGCTCGACGATCACGAGCGACATGGCGACCACCCAGAACGCGCGAGCCGGCGTTCCGGGTCTCGGGGGACCGGCCGGGATGCCCGGAAAGCACGGAGCGGGAGTGGTGTTGGCAACCGGCATGGACGGCCATTCGGGAGCCCCGGGCAGAGCGGGTACCGCCGCTTCGCGGCTCGACCTCGTGAGCCCGTGAGCTTCGGTCGATGACCGCGGCGAGATCGCAACGGAAGGGACTGGGAAGGCACCTCGTCTTCACATCCGAGATGTTAGCTTGCGCGTCACTTGTCATGCGCCGCGGGTATTCAATGTTCCGTAGCTCAATCCGGTCGGAGGATTTGTCATGCCGAACGATGCGATCAAAGTGAGATACTTCTGCCGAATAAGCCGTGGTAGGTCGGGCGCGATCGCGTCGATCATCGATGCGGGGGAAGCGGCGAGGCGATGCCGCGGCAACCGGAGCCAGTATCACGGCGTTTGGGTGTTCGCGTTTGCCATCATGGGTTGCGGTCAGCCCTCGATCGGTGGCGGTAGCTCTCCATCGAGCGACGACGCTGGCAGCGCCGGCGGGGCGAATACCGACGGCGGCGCGACCGAGAGCCAGGCCTGCGTCTACCACCAGCAGTCCACGTTCGATTGCGGCACCGGCAATCTTCCCGTCACTTCAACCCTTTGCTCCGACGGGAGCTGCTCGTTAGTTGGACCGGGCGAGGGCTTGGCCGTAGGTGGCTGCACATCCGTCAACATCAATTCGGATCTGACTCCGATCCCCGGTTCCTGCGCAACATGGGATCACAAATTCCCGGGTGAGGACGACGCGGGGAATGGCGCGACGGTCAACGTTGATGCGGGATTGAGGGACTGTCCGCCGTGCTGGCAAGAGTTATTCTGCTGGGTGCCACCCGACCTCGGCGACAATTTTTTAATGTTGGGCGCTTCCGACGGGGAGGGCGGCTGCACCCTCACACCTGAGTTGGATTCCGGAGAGAGCATCAGCGTGCCCCTCGAGTGCGGGGGCCCGTCGAACACGTCGGTCCCCTGGAGTACCGGTATGCACGGCGCGGACGTGACAATCATCTTTAGCATTCCCAGCAAAGGCATCGTGAACTGCGTGAAAAGCTGAGCACGCCGGGCCTGCAAGCGGGCCTGGCGCACGTTCACGAGAAGCCGGAATCCGCTGTCGCATCCGTCGTGAGACGAGCCGTGTTGAAGTAGCGCGCGAAGCATTCGGTGCGTACCGGGTCTTCTCGCCCACGCGTTCGGGTGCGGGCGCCGTGACGATGTGGCCGCACCGGCAAGATAGGGTCTCGCGACGGAACACGCGCTTGCGGAAGTGGGCTGCGCGTACTCGTAGACCACTGACGGCTTGCCGCTGCCGAGCGGACGCATCGCGTGGTGGCGAGATACTCAGTTTGCGGTCGTTTCTGCGGGTAGCGGACAGCATGGGGCCGTCGAGCCTACCGCATCGGGCGGCCGGATTCGCGGGTGACACGAGCTGCGCGCTGGGCGAAGGTGGCGACGATGCGTGACCTTCTGAAGGCCATGGTCGGGGCACTCCTTGCGGCACTGCGCCGCGGGCGAACCTCCTAGTGTCCCAGTTCTCAACCGCGCCGAATCACGCGGCGTTTCGCACGTAGAACGAGAGCACGCCACCGAGCCTTTCGCGTCGGCCGATCGGTCCGACAGGCGACGCCGAATCGGGGGAAGGGAAGGGGATGACATTGCCGAGGCCCTGGTGGTTGCGCTCGGCGTGGTAGTGCTCCACGAACTCGCGTACGACGGCGCGCAGGTGACGTTCGCCGAGCGGAACGATGTGCCGGAGGCACTCCTGCTTGATCGACCGAACGAACCTTTCGGCGTAGGCGTTCGACAGGGCGGTCAACTGCGCGGGATGCGAACGAAGCGACGCGCGTCTTTCGC
>ODAK010006187.1_pt1 | contig 12097 bp, 7 predicted proteins | sample 1539591 | NCBI WGS metagenome assembly ODAK01 (sample SAMEA3539303, study PRJEB22396) | soil metagenome | biome: tundra; feature: field; material: soil | place: USA | collected 2010-05 | depth 0.15 m | reverse complement strand
CGCCGGGTTAGGCCGGCGCCCCTCGCTTCGTGGCGGCGTCGCCGGGGACCTAGAGGGCCAGAACGTCCGCCATCCGGCCTTCCGCCAGCGCACGATGCGCCGCCGCCACCGCGCGCCTGAACCGTTCATCGGCGGCGAGTCTGGGCGGAAAGACCGCGTCCAGCGCCAGGAACCGTCCCGGCTGCTCATCCGTCGGCGACCCGGCGATGGCGGCGATGCGGCTCGCCAGCGGATCGATGAGCGGCTCGGCGCCACGCGCACGCCGTGCCGCGAACAGCATCCAGGCGGCGACGGGCGCGCACAGCCGCTCGACCGGGCGGCCCGCGGCCAGCGCGTCGGCAATAGTTCCGAGCAGGCGGAACGGCAGCTTCTGGGAGCCGTCCCAGGCGATCTGCGACAGCCGATGTCGGATCGCCGGGTTACGAAAACGGCCGAGGATGGCGGTCGTATAGGCATCGAGATCGAGGCCCGGGGTCCGCGGCAGGCTGGGAGCGATGTCTATCCGCATCAGCCGCTCAGTGAATCCCGCCAGGCCCGGATCGGCCATGGCGTCGGCCACGGTCTCCAACCGGGCCAACAGGCCGAGATAGGCGAGGGTCGAGTGGGCGCCGTTGAGCAGCCTCAGCTTCGCCTGCTCGAATGGGCGCACCTCCGCCACAACCGTGACGCCAGCGCTGGCCAAGTCCGGCGCGCCGGGCGCGAGGCGATCCTCGATGACCCACTGGCTGAACCGCTCGCGCTGGATCGGCCAGGCGTCATCGAGGCCGATGAGGTCCCGCACCCGCGCTTTCAGGGGCTCGTCGGTGGCCGGCGTGATGCTGTCGACCATGGTGTTAGGGAAACGCACATGGTCCTGAAGCCAGGCCGAGAGATCGGCGTCGCCCTGCGCCTCGGCCAGGGCGGCGACCGCACGGCCCAGCTTGCCGCCGTTATCCGTGAGGTTGTCGCAACTGACCACGCTCGGGGCCGGGGCGCCCGCCGCGCGCCTGACTCGCAGGCCTTCCACCAGCCAGCCAACGGCGCTGCGTGGCGCGGCCGGCCGGACGAGGTCGAAGGCGATGTCAGGGTGATCGAGGTCGAGATCGCCGGCGGGCGTCAGGCAATAGCCCTTCTCGGTGACGGTCAGGGTGACCAGCCGCGTCCGCGGCGACGCCAGGCGTTCCAGCACCAGGCCCGGCGTGTCGGTCGCGGTGACCAGCTCCTTCACCGCGCCGACGATGCGCGCCCGCACCTCGGCGTCGAGTTCGACCAGGGTGTAGAGCCCGTCCTGGGGCGCCAGGGCCTCGCGCACCGCGGCGCTCCTCAGCGAAACGCCGCAGAGGCCCCAGCGCGGATCGCCGGCCAGCAGCTGATCGAACACCGGCGCTTGGTGAGCGCGGTGGAAAGCGCCCGGACCCAGGTGGACGACGCCCACGGTGACGGCGGAGCGGTCATAGGCGCCCGGCCAGGCGCCGTTTCGGGATTGCGCCAGGGTTCGATCGCTGAGACGAAGCAGGGACATGTAACCCGTGTCGGCCGAGGCGCGCGCGGCGCCTTTCAGATCTCGCTGACGTCGTCGGCAGGCGCATCCCGCGCCGACCCGTCGCTCGGAAAGTTGTCCGCCAGGGCCTTTCCGCACATCTCCACCGCGGCGATCAAACCCCCCACCGCGTCGCCTGCGCGGATCTTGGCGGTGGCGGCCTTGATGGCGTCGTTCCAATAGACCTCGCCGACCTTTTCGTGGATGTCCTCGTCGGCGACGATCTCGATGCAGCGTTCCGCCGTCGAGGCGTAGATCAGGACCCCCGTCGGCGCGCGGCCGGCGTGGCGGCGATGGTCGAACTGTTCCAGCGCGCGGGAATGCACATGCGCCTTCTTGACGAAACCCGGCGTCAACAGCCGGCGAACCTGGGGGATCGAGACCAGGCCCAGGGCCGCCACGAACAGGATGACCTGGGCCACCGCATAGGCGACCACGGCGCCCATGCTCGCGGCTTCCAGCGCGCCGGCATGGGCCGCCGTCCAGCCGCCCTGCAGCGGGCTGAGCAGCATGGCGGGGCGCAGGCCGAACGTCAGGGCCAGCAAGGGGCCGAGCAGGGCGACGATGGCCGCCCAGGCCAGGGGCACTTCGCGATAGGCGGCGCTCTCGCGGGCGACGATGCAGAAGATTTCGCCGCGGGTGGCGGCCTCGGCCTTGGCGAGAGCGTCGTGCAGGCGGTCGTGATCGGCGGGGTTCAGCATCTCACCATCCCCCCGAGGCGCCGCCGCCGCCGAACGAGCCGCCGCCGCCGCTGAAGCCGCCGCCGCCGCTGAATCCACCCCCGCCGCTGAAGCCGCCGGCATTGCCGCCGCCCATGAACAGGAAGGGCAGGGCCCAGAAGCCGCCGCCGCGTCGGCCGAACAGGGCGCGAAGGGCGAAGAAGACGAAGACCAGCAGCAGGATGACCGGAATCGGATTGGGATGCTGGACCGGCTGCTGCGCCGCCGCCTGGTTGGCGGCCTGGGCCTGGGCCGGGTCGAGATCGAGCTGAGCGATGATGGCGTCGGTCCCGGCGACCACCCCGCCCTCGACGTCGCCGGCGCGGAACTTGGGCAGCACCTGCTCCTGCAGGATGACGCTGGAGAGCGCATCGGTCAGCACCGGCTCAAGGCCGTAGCCGACCTCGATGCGAACCTTGTGTTCGCTGGGCGCGACAATGAGGATCGCGCCGTTGTTCTTGCCCTTTTCGCCGATGCCCCAGGCGCGGCCGAGCTGGTAGCCATAGTCCTCGATCTCAAGGCCCTGCAGCGAGGGCAGCGTCACCACCACCACCTGGTCGCCGGTCTTCTGCTCGAGGGCGGCCAACTTGGCGGTGAGATCCGCCTGGGTCTGGGCCGAAAGCACGTGCACGTCGTCGACGACGCGGCCGGTGAGCGGCGGAAAGCTCGGCGCGGCCCGCGCCGGCGCGGCCGCCAGCACAAGGGCGGTGAGCGTGAGCGCGATCAGGGTGCGGATCATGAGGCCGCTATTGGTTCGTCGGGGCTGGGAAGCTGACCTTGGGCGCGGCCTGGGCGTCGGCCGCGGCCTCGAACATCTGCATCGGCTTTTCCGACTTGTAGAGGGTGCTGGCCCAGATCACCCCCGGGAAGGTGTGCAGGTCGGTATTGTAGACCCGTACCGCCTCGTTGAAGTCGCGCCGTGAAATGGCGATGCGGTTCTCGGTGCCCTCCAACTGGGACTGCAGGGCCAGGAAGTTGGCGTTCGACTTCAGGTCCGGATAGTTCTCGGTGATCGACAACAGGTGGCCGAGCACGCCGGACAGCTGGTTCTGGGCCTGCTGATAGGCCTGGAACTTGTTCCGATCGGTGATCGTGGAGGCGTCGACCGACACATGGGTCGCCTGGGCGCGCGCCTGCGTCACCTGCACCAGCACGCTCTTCTCCTGCTGCGCATAGCCCTGGACGGTGGCCACCAGGTTGGGGATCAGGTCGGAGCGGCGCTGGTACTGCGCCTGGACGTCGGCCCAGGCAGCCTGGGCGCGGCCCTCGTCGGTCGGAATGGTGTTGACGCCGCAGCCCGCCAGCGCGAGCGGCGCGATGAGGGCGACGAGCCAGACCCGCGATGCCGATATCTTCACGCGCGAAGCTCCATCTGTTCGCGGGCTGTCAGGCGGCCCCTAGATCACGATGATTTTGGATTGAATCAATCCAAAATCATGAATGTGATCGATTCCTAAAGTTTAGAGCGGGTTGCGGGCGGAAAACCGCTTCGCACTTTTCCTCAACCCGCTCTAGGTCAGGAGCTTAGCAGGAGGCCCGCGACAAAGTCACGACTTCGGCAGTTGGGTCGCCGACCAGCCGCCGCCCAGCGCCTCGATCAGGCTGACCTCGGTGGTCATGCGCTGGACCTGAAGGGTCAAAAGCGTCTGACGCGCGCTGAGCGCCGTGGCCTGGGCGATGACCACGGTGGTGTAGTCGACTGTGCCGGCGCGGTATTCGTTCAGCGCGATGGTCTCCTCCTGGTTGGCGGCGTTGGAGGCGTCCTGGCGGAGCGGCTCCTCGGTCTGCAGCACGCGCGAGGCGGAGAGGTCGTCCTCGACCTGCTGGAAGGCGGTCAGCACGGTCTGGCGATACTGAGCGATAGCCTGATCGTGGGCGGCCTTGGCTTCGCGCACCAGGGCCGTGGTCAGGCCGCCGTTGAACACGGTCTGGGCGACGTTGGCGCCGATGGACCAGAGCTCGCTGGAGGCATTGAACAACTGGCTGATGTTGGTGCTGGCCAGGCCGCCCGAACCGGAGAGGGTGAGGTTGGGATAGTAGCCCGCCACCTGTACGCCGATCTGGGCGTTGGCCGCCGCAACGCTGCGTTCGGCGGCGGCGATGTCCGGGCGGCGCTCCAGAAGGGTGGACGGCAGTTCGATCGGGGTCTGCGGCAGGTTAGGATTCCAGGTGGGATCCGGCGCGATGGTCAGGTCGGCCGGCGGCCTGCCGGTGAGGACGGCGATGGCGTGCTCGCTGGCCGTCCTCTGGGTGTCGAGGTCCGCCAGGTTGGCCTGGGCGTTCAGGAGCGTGGTCTGGGCCTGCAGCATGACGCCCTTGCTGACGGTGCCGGCATTGTACTGGTTGCGGGTGATGGTCAGCGCCTTGGTGTAGGCGGCGGCGGTCGAGGTCAGCACCCCCTTTTGGGCGTCGACCAAGCGAAGCTCGAGATAGTCGGCGGCCAGCGTGCTTTGCGCCGACAGCCGGGCGTTGGCGAGATCGGCGTAGGAGGCCTGGGCGTTGGCCTTGGCGCCCTCCACCTGGCGGCGGATCTTGCCCCAGACGTCGGGTGCCCAGCTGGCGCCGAGCTGGACCTGATATTGGCTGACGGGCTTGCTGCCTTGGACCACGGTGCCGGCGCTGGTGACCGTCGCGGAGCCGCCGTGCTTGGATAAAGTCGTCAAGCCGGTCAGGTTCAGGCTGGGGAAGAGCGCCGCGCGATCCTGCGCCACCACGTCGTGGGCTTGGTTATAGGCCTCCAGCGCCGCCTTCAGGTTCTGGTTGGAGACCGCGACCTGGCTCTCCAGCTGGTTCAGCAGCGGATCGTTGAACACCGTCCACCAGTCGCCGCGATCGACCCCGTCCGCCGGCTGGGCCGGGGTCCACCCGGCCGCTTCCTTGAAGGCCGGCGGGGTCTCGACCGGCGAGCGGTGATAGTTGGGCCCGACCTCGCAGGCCGCTAAACCTGCGGCGGCGGAAAGCAGGAGTGTCCAGCGGAGGGACTTGGGGAGGCAAGGCATAATCGACATCCTAGGCGGGCTCGGGCCGCAGGTCCGGCGAATTAGGACCAGAACCGACGCGGCCGAGGTGGGTTTCGTCATTGGACCGCCGCCGCCAGCGGTCGACGTAGAGATAGACGACCGGCGTGGTCAACAGGGTCAGGACCTGGCTGACCAGCAGCCCGCCGATGATGGTGATGCCGAGCGGCCGGCGAAGTTCCGAGCCCTCGCCCCAGCCGATGGCCAGCGGCAGGGCGCCGAGAATGGCGGCGAAGGTGGTCATCATGATCGGGCGGAAGCGCAGCAGAGCCGCCTGGTAGATGGCGTCGCGCGTCGTCAGCCCCTGCGCCCGCTCGGCCTCCAGCGCGAAGTCGATCATCAGGATGGCGTTCTTCTTGACGATGCCGATCAGCAGGATGACGCCGATGAAGGCGATGATGCTGAACTCGATCTTGAACAGGATCAGCGCGATCACCGCGCCCACCCCGGCCGAAGGCAGGGTCGAGAGCACGGTCAGCGGGTGAACATAACTTTCGTAGAGCACGCCCAGCACGATGTAGACGGCGAGCAGGGCGGTCGCGATCAGCACCGGCTCGCTTGACCAGGACTGTTGCGCGATCTTGGCCGTGCCCTGGAAGCTGCCATGGACGGTGGTCGGCATGTGGATGGCGGCCGAGGCCTGGTCGACCGCTGCGGCCACTTCCGAATCCGACTTGCCCGTCGCCGGGTTGAACGAGATGGTCGTCGCCGGCGAGACGTCCTGGTGGTTGACCGAGGTGGGCACCGAGGTCTGGCTGAATGAGGCGATCGAGGTCAGCGGCACGACGCGTTCGGCGGTCCCGCTGACCGCGACGCCGGTGGCGGCGTTGCGGCTGGGCGGCGCCACCGGCCCGCCGAGGGCGCTAACCGGCGCGGCGCCGGGCGCGCCCGCTGTCGCCGTCGAGGAGGCCAGGGCGAGCGTATTGACCGACGCCGCGGCCGCCGTCGTCGACGAGGCCGGTGCGGCCGCCGCCGTCACCGCCTTGGCGGCGGTCTGCGTCGACAGATAGACATTATTCAGCGCGGTCGGATCCTGCGCGTCGACCTGGGGCAGCTCCATGATCACATGGTACTGGTTCAGCGCGTTGTAGATGGTCGAGACCTGCCGCTGGCCGAAGCTGTCATAGAGCACGTTGTCGATATTGGCCGAGGTGAGGCCCAGCCGCGCCGCGGTGTCGCGGTCGACGTTCACATAGGCCTGCAGGCCATGGTCCTGCTGGTCGGTATTGACGTCGGTCAGGGTCGGGTCGGTCTTCAGCTGGGTCGCCAGCTTGGTGGCCCAGGCGCGCAGGTCGGCGATGTTGTCGGCCTCGAGCGTGTACTGGTACTGGGCGTTGGAGGCGCGACCGCCGAAACGGAAGTCCTGCACCGATTGCAGGAAGAGGCTGGCGCCGGTGACGCTGGCGAACTGCAGCCGCAACCGGTTCATGATCGCGTCGGCGCTCGGGCGCTGGGACTCCGGCTTCAGCGACACAAACATGAAGCCGCCGCTGGAACCGCCGCCGCCGGTGAAGCCCACCACCGAGTCCACCGCCGGGTCCTTGCCGACGATGTTGACGTAGCGCTTCATCCGCGACTGGGAGACCTGGAACGAACTCGACTGGTCCATCTGCATACCGCCTTGGAAGAGGCCGGTGTCCTGCTGCGGGAAGAGCGCCTTGGGCACGATGGCGAACAGATAGATGTTCAAGACGATGGTGGCGGCCAGGATGACCAGCATGATCGGGCCTGAATCCAGCGCCCAGCGCAGGCCGCGCTCATAGACCCGCGCCATGAAGTCGAAGCTGCGTTCCGCGGCGCGCGACCACCAGGGCTGTTTGGCGCCGTGGGACGGCCTACCGATGAAATAGGCGCAGAGCATGGGCGTGGTGGTCAGCGAGATGGCCAGCGAGACGAGGATGGCCGTCGACAGGGTGACGGCGAACTCGCGGAACAACCGCCCGATGATGCCGCCCATCAGGAGGATCGGGATGAAGACGGCGATCAGCGAAATGCTGATGGAAAGGACAGTGAAGCCCACCTCCTGGGCCCCCATCAAGGCCGCCTCGAACCGGCCGACGCCGGCTTCAAGGTGGCGGGTGATGTTCTCCAGCACCACGATGGCGTCATCGACCACGAAGCCGGTGGAGACGGTCAGGGCCATCAGCGACAGGTTGTCGAGGCTGAAGCCCAGCAGGAACATCACCCCCAGCGTGCCGAGTAGCGACACCGTCACCGCGATGGCCGGCACAATGGTGGCGCGGCCGTTGCGCAGGAAGACCGCGACCACGGCCACCACCAGCAGAATGGCTATGGCCAGGGTGCGCTCGACGTCGTTCAGGGAGGCGCGGATGGAGGTGGTGCGATCCACCGCGATGGCCATTGTGATGTCGGCCGGGAGCTGGCTCTGCAGGAGCGGCAGCTCCTTCTTGATGGTGTCGACGGTGGAGACGATGTTGGCGCCCGGCTCGCGGGTGATGCGCACGATGATCGCCGGCTGGCCGTTGTAGAGGCCGAGATTGTGGATGTCCTCCTGGCCGTCGGTCACCGCCGCGACGTCGGCCAGGCGCACCGCCGCGCCGTTGCGATAGGCGATGACCAGGGGCGCATAGTCCGCCGCCTTGATCCCCTGGTCGTTGGTATAGACCTGCAGGCGCGTCTCGCCGTCCTGGACGATGCCTTTCGGCCGGTTGGCGTTGGCTGAAGCCAGGGCCGCGCGCACGTCCTCCAGGCCGATGCCGTAGCGGGCGAGCGCGAAAGCGTTGACGTCGACCCGCACGGCCGGCAGCGAGCCGCCGCCGATGTCGACCTCGCCGACGCCTTTGATCTGGGACAGCTGCTGTTCGATGATATTGGCGGCGGAATCGTAGATCTGACCGGGCGTCTTGGTTTTCGACGTCATGGCCAGGATCAGCACCGGCTGGTCGGCGGGATTGACCTTTCGATAGGTCGGGTTGCTGCGCAGCGTCGACGGCAGGTCGACGCGGGCAGCGTTGATCGCCGCCTCGACGTCGCGGGCGGCGCCGTTGATGTCGCGGTCGAGGTTGAACTGCAGGGTGATGCGGGTCGAGTTCTGCGAGCTCGACGAGGTCATCTCGTTGACGTCGGCGATATGGCCCAGCCGCCGCTCGAGCGGCGTGGCGACGCTGGAGGCCATGGTCTCGGGGCTGGCGCCGGGCAGCGAGGCCTGGACCGAGACCACCGGGAAGTCCACCTGCGGCAGCGGCGCCACCGGCAGCAGGAAATAGGCGGCGATCCCGGCGATGGCCACGCCGATGGTGAGCAGCACCGTGCCGATCGGCCGGCGGACGAAGGGCTCGGACAGGTTCACGACGGCGCCGCCTCGGGCGGCGGACCGGGATCGGGCTCGGCCTCGGAAAGGCCCGGATCGGACTCGCCCTTGTGCTGGTTCGGTCGGCGGCGCGACAGCCGCCGTTCCAGATTGTCGAACTGCAGATAGATGACCGGCGTGGTGAACAGGGTGAGCAATTGGCTGACGATCAGGCCGCCGACAATGGAGATGCCCAGGGGATGGCGCAGCTCCGAGCCCTCGCCCCAGCCCAGCATTAGCGGCAGCGCGGCGAACAGAGCCGCCAGCGTGGTCATCAGGATGGGCCGGAAGCGCAGCAACGCCGCCTCATGGATGGCCTCGCGCGGGCTCTTGCCGCCCTCGCGTTCGGCGTCGAGGGCGAAGTCGATCATCATGATGGCGTTCTTCTTGACGATGCCGATCAAGAGAATGATGCCGATGATGCCGATCACGCCCAGGTCCTGGCCGGCGATCATCAGGGCCAGCAGGGCGCCGACCCCGGCCGAGGGCAGCGTCGACAGGATGGTCACCGGGTGGACGTAGCTCTCGTAGAGCACCCCCAGCACGATGTAGACGGTGACGATCGCCGCCAGGATCAGCCACAGCTCGTTGCTCAGCGAGGCCTGATAGGCGCGCGCCGCGCCCAGGAAGGCGGTGGTGATGTCGTCCGGCATGCCGATGTCTTTCTCGGCCTTGACGATCGACTTGACCGCCGTGCCCAGCGCCACGTTCTTGGCGGCGTCGAAGGACAGGTTGGCCGCCGGAAACTGCGCCACGTGGTTCACCTGCAGCGGCGCCGGCGTGATCGAGATGGTGGCGAAGCTGGACAGCAAGGCCGAGCCGCCACCACTGGTCGGCACATAGATCTGGCCGAGGGAACTGGGGTCCTGCTGGGTGGCCGGATCGGCCTCGAGGATCACGCGGTACTGGTTGGACTCGGTGAAGATGGTCGAGATAATCCGCTGGCCGTAGGCGTCGTAGAGCGCCTCATCGACCGTCTCGGCGGTCACGCCCAGCCGCGCTGCGGTGGCGCGGTCGATATTGATCGAGGCGGCCAGGCCCTGGCTCTGCACGTCGGCGGAGACGTTCGAAACCTGAGCCACATCGGCCAGCTTGGCGACCAGCTTGCCGGCCCAGAGATTGATCTCGTCCTGGTTCGAGCCCTGCAGGGCGAACTCGTACTGGGTCGGCCCGACGTTGGAATCGATGGTCAGGTCCTGCACCGGCTGCAGGTAGAGGGTGACGCCGGCGATGGTGCGGGCCCGCTTGCGCAGATCCTCGAGAATCTTGTCCTGCGAGCCGCTTCTCTGGCCCCGCGGGACCATGTTGATCAGCATGCGGCCGGCGTTCAGCGTGTTGTTGGTGCCGTCGACCCCGACATAGGACGAGATCGAGGCGACGTCGGGATCCTTCAGCAGCACGCCGGCCAGTTGCTCCTGGATGGCGGCCATGCGGCCGTAGGAGATGGTCTGTGAGGCCTCGGTCACCCCCTGGATGACGCCGGTGTCCTGGGTGGGAAAGAGGCCCTTTGGGATGATCACATAGAGGATGGCGGTCAGGACCAGGGTGGCGATGGCCACGATCAAGGTGGCCATCTGCCGGTCCAGCACCCAGACCAGGGCGCGGTCGTAACGGTCCAGCACGTCGGCGAAGAGCTTGCGCGCGCGGCGGCCGAACGCGGTCTCGCGCGCCTCCTCGTCCGGCGGCTTCAGCCAGCGGGCCGAGAGCGTCGGCACCAGGGTGAGCGAGACGATGGCCGAGATGACGATGGTCACCGAGAGCGTGATAGCGAACTGGCGGAACAGACGCCCGACCACGTCGCCCATGAACAGCAGCGGAATCAGCACCGCGATCAGCGACACGGTCAGCGAGATGATGGTGAAGCCGATCTGCTCGGCGCCCTTCAGCGCCGCGTCGAGCGGTTTTTCCCCCGCCTCGATATAGCGGGAAATGTTTTCGATCATGACGATGGCGTCGTCGACCACGAAGCCGGTGGCGATGGTCAGCGCCATCAGGGTCAGGTTGTTGAGGCTGAAATTCAGCAGGTACATGACGCCGAAGGTGCCGATCAGCGAAAGCGGCACCGCGACGCTGGCGATGAAGGTGGCCGGGATGCTGCGCAGGAAGATGAAGATCACCGCGACCACCAGGGCGACCGACAGCATCAGCTCGAACTCGACGTCGTGCACCGAGGCGCGGATCGATGTCGTCCTGTCGGTGAGCAGCGCCACCTGCACGCCTTCGGGCAGGGAGGCCTCGAGCTCGGGCAGCGACTTTTCGATCTGATCGACGGTGGTGATGACGTTGGCGCCCGGCTGGCGCTGGACGTTGAGGATGATGGCCGGGGTGGTGTTCTTCCAGGCCCCGAGCTGGCTGTTCTCCGCCGCGCTGACCGCCGTCGCCACGTCCTTCAGCCGCACCGGCGCGCCGTTCTTATAGGCGACGATCAGGTTCATATAGTCGCCGGCGGCGCTGAGCTGGTCGTTGGAATTGATCGCGAAGGAGCGGCTCGGCCCGTCGAACGACCCCTTTGCGCCATTGGCGTTGGCGTTGCCGATGGCGGTGCGCAGCGACTCCATGCTCAGGCCGTAATTGGCCAGGGCGCGGCTGTTGACCTGGATGCGCACCGCCGGCCTCTGGCCGCCCGCGACCGTGACCAGGCCGACGCCGGCGACCTGGGAGATCTTCTGGGCCAGTTGGGAATCGGCCAGGTCCTCGACCTGGGTCAGCGGCACGGTCTTGGAGGTCAGGGCCAGGATCATGATCGGCGCGTCGGCCGGATTGACCTTGGCGTAGACCGGCGGCCCGGGCAGGTCCGAGGGCAGCAGATTGCCCGCCGCGTTGATCGCCGCCTGCACCTCCTGCTCGGCGACGTCGAGGCCGAGATCGAGGTTGAACTGCAGGGTGATGACCGAGGCGCCGCCTGAGCTGATCGAGCTCATGCGGTTTAAGTCCGTCATCTCGCCAAACTGGCGCTCCAGCGGCGCGGTGACCGTGTCGGTCATCACCTCGGGACTGGCGCCGGGATAGAAGGTCTGGACCTGGATGGTCGGGTAGTCGACCTCGGGCAGGGCCGACAGCGACAGGAATTTGAACGCCACCGCGCCGGCGAGCAGGATCGCCGCCATCAGCAGCGTCGTCGCCACCGGCCGCATGATGAACGGGCGGGATGGACTCATGAGCGATCGCGTTTCGGCGTCAGACCCATGGGGTCACTGGCCGCCAGGGCCCGCGCCCCGCGTGGCGCGCATGGCGGCGAACTTGGCCTTCTGCTCGGGCGTCAGGATGGCTTGCAGCTTCTCCATGGCGGCGTGGCGGGCGGCCGGGTCCTGACTGGCCCGCGCCTGCGCCATGATAGCCTGGGCCTGGGCCTGTTGCGCGGGGCTCAAGCCCAGCGAATCGAGGAAATGGCCGCGTCCGCCGCCGGGACCGCCGGCATTGGCGGGCGGCGCGGCGGGCGGCTGACCAGAGGCGGCGGCTTGCGCCTGGGCATGCCGGGCGTGCGGCGCGGCCGAGACCGGCGAGACGGCGGCCGGCGCCGCGCTTTGCGCCG
>ODAK010006186.1_pt1 | contig 12097 bp, 13 predicted proteins | sample 1539591 | NCBI WGS metagenome assembly ODAK01 (sample SAMEA3539303, study PRJEB22396) | soil metagenome | biome: tundra; feature: field; material: soil | place: USA | collected 2010-05 | depth 0.15 m | reverse complement strand
CCGGGTAAGCGACTCCGAAGGCTGGTATTCCGGCCGGGCCGCCGCCGACACGGCGGCGCTGCACGGTCACCGTGAGGTCACCGCCGAATCCGCCTGAGCGCACCGCTCACCCAACTGGCGACACGGCTGTGCCGGCCCCCGCCCGCAAGTACCTCGACTGGCACAAGACCACCGGGTTCGACCCGCTGCACCTCGCCGAAGTCTTCGGCATCAGCGAGCCATGCTCGTACGCGGCCCGGATCGGTATCGTCGTTGCATGCCCGAACTGATCGCGCCCACCGTCGGCCTGCACGCCGCCTGGCTCGAGGCGCATCACGAGTGGGGTCCCGGCGTCCACGAGGACGGTTTCGGGCTCCATTCGTCCGATGAGGTGGACTCGCCGGCCGGGTTCGCGGCCTGGGTGGCCCGGCTGACCGCCCAGTCGGATCCGGCGAAGCCGGTGGACGCTGGCCGGGTGCACTGCACGTACCGATGGATCGTCGAGGACAACCGGGTGCTCGGCGCGATCACGCTGCGGCACGAGCTGAACGACCGCCTGATGCAGCTGGGCCACATCGGCTACGGCATCCGGCCGTCCGCGCGCCGGCGCGGGCTGGCCACCTGGGCGCTGGGCCGGATGCTCGGCGAGGCGCGGGTACTCGGCCTGGACCGGGTGCTGATTGTCTGCGAGGCCGGCAACGTCGCCTCGGCGAAGACGATCGAGCGCCACGGCGGCGTCCTCGAAGACGTCCGGGACACCGAACACGGCCCCGTGCGGCGATACTGGATCAAGACCGGCGAGCCGAGCGCGTGATTCCCCGGCAGGCAGCCGCAGACAGCCGAGCACACGTGCAGGGCGGCATAGGTTTCCACCGCTTCTCTAGTGAGCTCCAGGTAGGCCTGTTCCAGAGTCGAACGGTGCGCGGCTACCTCGGTGAACGGGATGGCGTGGTCGGTCAGGAGAGCCACGGTCCGTTCGGAAGAGAGGTTGGAGATCTGTCCGGCACGTAGAAGCTGAAGATGCCGAGCCCCATCCGCACGACCGCGAAGGTGAATCCCTGCGCGGTCGCCCGAACGGAGGTGGGGAACAGCTCAGTGGACCAGATCTGGTAGAAGGACTGGAACGCCGAAGCCGCTGCAGATCCCGCCCAGCAGGACGCTGGAAGTACCAGCGGCAGGAGTGCCGGATCGACCAGGCGTGCAGCCGACGGCTAGCGGGGCAGCTCTGCTGGGAGGGAGCTTGACAGACCCGCCGTTCCCTCGCCGCGGCCTGGTCACGCGGCGAGGGCAATGGGACGCCCGGGAGGATCGCGCGGACCCTCCCGGGCAGGTGGCCGTCGGGATCGGGTTGCCCCGGCCCAGGCTGCGCCCGGTTGCTATGACGTGTCACGACGCTGGCGTGAAGCTCCATTGCTGGCAGGTGTTGTCGAGCTGGGCCCACTGGCGGACCGTGGTCACAATTCTGGCTTGGGAGATACAGAAAATCATCTCCAGGAATGTAGTGCGCACGAGCCGCGCGAAGTGAAACCTCACTATGGATCGGCCAAAAGGGCGTGTCAAGACCTACGGCGACACGCTCGTCCGGGACGCGGTGCTGGTATGACGCTCCGGATCGAGCTTGAAGCGAGTTTGTCGAAGTAGGCCGCGAACTTGACGCCGCGCACGCCGATGCCGTCGTCGTCATGCCAGCTAGGGTTGTTCCAGCGCGCCAGCATCGTGGCCGGCTTCGGCTGGCTGACAGCCCTATCCGCCCAAGCCCTCAAGCGTGCACTTGCCACCCAGGCCCGCAACCCATCAGCCTGAACTCGGCCGCTCCGGCCTTCCACGACACAAGGACCCGTTCGGAGGACTGGTTACATACGGGGAAGCAGGTTCATTCGTTTCTCGCGACCTCGGGTCCGGTGATGCGTGCCAGTAGCGGGAAGGTGGCCGCGATGATGCCGAGGGACACCAGGATCCCGCCTGCGGTGATGAGGTAGTACGCGGCACCGGGTGCCACCATCGGGTAGTGCTGCGCCACGGAGGCGTACTCCGCGGCGGCGCCGAATCCGGTGCCGATCGCGACGGCGGCGACGGCGAGCAGCGGGACGGCGCTTTCCAGCGTGACGACGCGGCGCAGCGTGGCGAGCCGGGCGCCGGTGAGCCGCAGCAGGCTGAACGGCCGTTTGCGGTCGGCGAGCCCGGCCGCGATGGCCGCGGCGAGCGTGCAGCCGGCGATCGGCAGGCTGACCAGGATCACCGTGTTGGCGAGCTGCTGGTAGGCGTTGTTGCCGGAATTATCCTGGCTGATCAGGTCGCCGAGGGTGGACGGCGCGCTGGGGGCGGGATATGCGTGCGCGTTCTCAAGCACCGTCCTTGCCTGTTCGACCGCTGGCGCGGAGCCGTTCGTCGCCACGTTGATGGCGTCCACTCCGAGGCTGTCAAGCCGCGAGGCCGGGACGTTCACGGCTGGCCAGGTGATCCCGGCCGACGTGGTGCCGGACAGGGGGCCGTCGAACCCGTCTTCCGGGAACGCCGCCGCTGTCGCCCCGGCCGGGCAGCGGCCAAGGGCGGGCACGGTCGCGAGCTGCGCGCACGAGACCACGCCCGCCGGAATCGGAATGGGGGGGCCGGACGGAAAGGTGCCGAGCTGGTGGAATGTCCCGGGGATGGTCAGCCGCGGGTCCGCGCGGACCACGACCACCCCCTGGACGCCGGGAATCCCGCGCAGCCGGGCCGCGAGCGGCGCGGCGGCCGCGGCCGGTCCCGCGCCTGCCGTGGCGGGCTCTTGTGCGGACGAGAAGAGACCCGACGCCGCCAGCTGGTCCGTCACCACGGCCGCGGCCACGGGGGTGGCAAACTGCGTGAGGTCCTTGGCGTCCTGCGTGGTGATGCCCACCACGGCGACGGTGGTGATGAACAGGGCGAGCACCAGGCCGCTGACGGCGCGGAAGGCGGCCCTCGGGTCGTCGGCGAGGCGACGGGCGGCGATCAGCGCGCCGGGGCGGCTGGTCCGGCGGGCCATGACCCGGGCTGCGGCCATGGTGAGCCACGGGCCCGCGATGACCAGGCCGGCGATGATGAGCAGGAAGCCGGACAGCAGCGCCCAGACCTCACCGCCCGCGGATGCCGGGGTGCCGTGCACGACGAAGAAGCCGAGCTCGGCGAGGCCGGCCAGCAGCGGCAGCACCCGCCAGGCCCGCGGCGGCCTCGGCGTTGTCCGGCGGGCGACGCCGAGCGGGGAGATGTGCACCCGGCGCAGCGCCAGCCGGGCCGCCACGGCGGCGGCCACCGGCACGCCGATCGCGACCGCGAGGATATCTGGCGGGCTGAGCGACATGCCGGCGGGGAAGAACGGCTCGCCGAGGAACGGGATGCCCGCGACCGGGGCGCGTAGCAGGAAGAAGATCCCGAAGCCGGCCGCCACCCCCAGGACCGCGGCCGCTGTCGATTCGGTGGCGGCGAGCAGGGAGACCTGCTTGCGGGTCGCGCCGACCAGGCGCATCGCCGCGAACCGCTGCTCGCGGCGGGCGGCCGACAGCCGGGTCGCGGTGGCGATGAAGATCAGCACCGGGGCCAGCATGGCCAGCGCCACGACGGACAGGATGAGGTCGATGCCGCTCGACTCGATTCCCGCGCTGGGCGGCATATAGTTCAGGCCTCTGGGGTTCACCCGGGCATCGAAGCTGCCGGGCACCGTCGTGGCGATCGACGTCACCTGCACGCTGCCGGGCGTGCCCGCCAGCTGCGCCGGGGTGTGCCCGATAATGATGACCAGCGAGTCCGGGGACGACAACGCGGCGTCGCCGATCGTGCCGGCCAGGCGGCCGGGGTAACGGCCGGCCAGCTGGTTCGCCGGGGTGCCGCGCAGCAGCGCGGCGAGCGCGGGCGAGGCGTAGTACTGGCCAGGTCCCGGGTCATGGGTGATGCCCGGCGGCACTGGTGACGAAGCACCGGTGGCGGCCACGTCGAAGCGGTCGATCTGCTGGCCGTCGAAGGTGTCACTGCCTGGCTGCCACCACAGCGGGGCGATGCCCGCCGTCGGGCCCTTGGGCACGGACACGGTGCCGGTCCAGAGCCATGCGTGGCTGTTGTTCCAGGTGGTGACCGCGTTGGTCGCGGCCACGGCGGTCAGCAGCAGGCCAACGCCGAGGCCGACCGCGGCGGCCAGGACGAGCAGCCGGACGACGGCCTCGCGGCCGCCGCTGATCACCAGCCGCAGTCCGAGCCCGATCACGGCCTGGCCCCGGTGAGCGTGCTGACCCTGCCGTCCCTGACGACGACCTCGCGGTCCGCGTAGGCGGCGACCCGGGCGTCGTGGGTGACCAGGATGACGGTGGTGCCGTGCTCGCGGGCGGCGGCGGTGAGCAGGTCCATCACCAGTTCCCCCGACACCGAGTCCAGCGACCCGGTCGGCTCGTCGGCGAACAGCACCTCAGGGCCGGCGACCAGGCCGCGGGCCAGCGCGACGCGCTGTGCCTGCCCGCCGGACAGCTCCCCGGACCTGCGGCCCTCAAGCCCGTCCAGGCCGAGCGTGCCGAACCACTTCCTGGCCGCCGTCATCGCCGGGCCGCGGCGGGTGCCGGACAGCAGCAGGGGCAGGGCGACGTTCTCTTCCGCGGTCAGCTCGGGGACCAGCTGACCGGACTGGAACACGAACCCGAACCGGTCCCGGCGCAGCGCGCTGCGCCGGTCGTCGCTCTGGGTGTCCAGGCGCTGCCCGCCGTACCAGACCTCGCCCTTCTCGGGGACGAGGATGCCCGCCAGGCAGTGCAGCAGGGTGGACTTGCCAGATCCGCTCGGCCCCATGACGGCGACGATCTCGCCCTGCCGGACTCCCAGCGAGGCGCCGCGCAGCGCCGGCGTGTCGCCGAACGAAAGGAACAGGTCCCGCGCCTCGGTGATCTTCCCGGTTCCCGGATCCACGGTCACCGGCGTACCGCTCGCGAGAGCAAGTCCAGCCGGGCCGCGGCGTGATCGATCCATCGCAGATCAGCCTCCAGACGGTAGATCATGTGGTCGGCGAGCAGCACGTCGAGGAGATCGCCGCGCCGCTTCAGTTCGGTGAGCTCGCGCATCCGCTGCAGGTGCGCCGCCCGCTGGGCGTCCAGGTAGCTGTCGGCCGGCCGGCCGAGCATCAGGGCGAGCACCACCTTGGCGAATAGTTCGCTCTGCAGGTCCGGCTCCGGCGGGGCCGGCTCGGCCAGCCACCGCTCCACATCGGCGGCGCCCGCCTCGGTGATGACGTACCGCCGGCGTTCGGGCCCGGCCTCCTGCTCGACAGGCCCGGCGACCGCCTTTCCGTCCCTGGCCAGCCGGGACAGGGTCGCGTACACCTGGCTGTAGCGCAGCGGCCTGCCTCGGCCGAAGTACGCGTCGTAGTCCCGTTTCAGGTCGTATCCGTGACTTGGCCCCCGCTCAAGCAGGCCAAGCAGCGTCAGCGGAACACTCATAACCGAGAGAATACCCTAAGAGTATTCTCTCGGCTAGTAGTTTCAGATGTCGGGGTCCGAGTCCTTGCCGAGGTGCGGCTGCCGAGCTCGCCGATGTGATCATCACCGCAGTACCGCCGAGGGGCGCGGGGGATCCGGAAATGTCACAGGCTCCCGGCAAAGTGGACGCCATGTGCAGAAGGGGGCACCATGAATGTTGTGACGATCTCTCAGGCCTGGCCCGCCGCCGGCCGGCCGTTCACCGTCGCCGAGCTGGACCGGATGCCCGATGACGGCCGCCGGTACGAGCTGCTGGACGGGGCGCTCGTCGTGAGCCCCCGGCCGACAACTATTCACCAGGTCGTGGCGGGGCGGCTCTACGGGCTCCTGAGCGGCGCCTGCCCCGAAGGCCTTTGCGTCGTGCCCGAGCCGGCTGTCGAGCTCGGCCCGCAGACCGAGTTCGATCCCGATCTGGTCGTGGTCCGCATGGACCAGATCGGCGGCGCGAAGTTCACCGAGCCGCCGCTGCTTGTCGTCGAGATCCGGTCGCCCAGCACCGCCCTCATCGACCTGAACAGGAAGAAAGCCGCGTACGAGAGGTTCGGCGTCCCCTCGTACTGGATCGTGAACCCAGATCCGGCACAGCCGGAGCTGACCGTCTTGGAGTTGCGGGACGGCCGTTACGCTCTCGCGGCGAAAGCGTCAGGGCCTTTCACCGCCGGCCGTCCCTTCACCGTGAGCATTGCCCCGGCCGACCTGACCCGCGGACTGCGCCACTGACCGGGACAGGTGGGCAACCGCGCGAGCCGCACGGTCTGTCCGAAATCCAGCTCAGCTGCCCAGCCTAAAAGTACACGGTAGGGTCGGCGGCGTGACGCAGCCTTCTGACCCACGGGCCACGCCGGTACTCGAGGGAGTCTGCGCGCTCGTCACCGGGGGGACCAGCGGGCTCGGCTTCGCCATGAGCCAGGCGCTGGCCGAAGCCGGAGCCCGGGTCGTCCTGACCGGCCGGACGGGGCAGCGCGTCCAGGATGCCGCCAGCCGGATCGGCCGCGGTGCCCGGGTGACCGGGCTGGTGATGGACGTCCGCGACGAGCAATCGGTCTCCGCTGGCGTGGACCGCGCGCTTGCGGTCCTCGGTGGCGTTGACGTGCTGGTCAACAACGCCGGCATCGGCATGCGCACCGTGAACCCGGGCTTCATGACCGAACCGGCGGGCTTCTGGCACGTCAGCCCGGACGGTTTCCGCGACCTGTTCGCCACCAACGTTCTGGGCTACTTCCTGGTCGCGCGAGCCGTCGTGCCGCACATGCTCCAAGCCGGACGCGGAAAGATCGTCAACATCTCGGTCAGCGAGGCGACGATGCGGCGCCGGGGCTTCACGCCGTACGGGCCGTCACGCGCGGCGACCGACGCGCTCTCCCATATCATGGCCGCTGACCTGGCCGGCACTGGCATCGACGTCAACCTGCTGCTCCCCGGCGGTGCCACCAGAACCGGAATGACGCCAGATTCGGCGCCAGAGGACGTGCGGGCTAGCTGGCTCGACCCGGCGATCATGGGGCCGCCGGTCTGCTGGCTCGCCTCCCGGGCCTCTGACGGCATCACCGATCAGCGCATCGTCGCGACCGACTATGCGGATCACCCGCCTTTGGCCCAGCCGCCCGGTTAGTGAGCGGCCGGGCACGGTTAACCGAGCGTAAGGGCAGGCCGATGAGTTCCGCGCGCTCGCGCTGTCTACTTGGCAAGCGAGAGTGCCGCCCCGGCACCCAGCCAGCCCTCAGGGAGGAGAGACGCCGACGTGACCACTACGCCACTGCCTCCGGTTGTCGACGAGCCCACCTGGCGGCGTCAGCTCGACGAGCTGCGCACCCGGGAGAAGGCTGCCACCAGGGATCTCGACGCCTTCGCCGCTGGCGAGACCGTCTACCGCACTTGGCACACAAACGGCCGCGGCTGCGAGCAGCTGAGCCACACGTTCCCGCTGGTCGACCTGCTCCCCTACGGTCGGCAAGAGGAGTGGCAGGACGTCCCGGAGGGCTGGCCGCAGGCACCGACGTATACCCACTGGTGGAGCTCGGAGCGTTACGCCCGATACGGCGAGGACCCGTGAAGACGCTCCACACCGCGTACCGGGTCACTGACCTGACCGTCTCGCTCGACTTCTACTCGGCGCTCGGGTACCGGGAGGTCGGGCGGGTCGGCGTGGGCGAGGGGGCGAGCCTGACCATGCTCAAGTTCCCTGGCGAGGAGGTCGTCACGCTTGAGCTGGTCCACCGGCCGGCCGACGGGCCGGTGCAGGTCGGCACCGGGTTCAGCCACCTCGTCGTCCAGGTGGACGAACTCGCCGCCACCATCGAGGCGCTGGCGCAAGGGGGCCTGCAGCCCGGCCCGGAGCAGCATCCGGCCGGCCCGGTCGGCCCGCGGACATCGTGGCTCACCGACCCCGACGGCTACCGGATCGAGTTGGTGCAGTGGACGCCGGGGCATCGCGACGGGATCAGCGCCGCCGACTTCGCCTAGTTCGACGGTCAGCCGCGGTAGCACTCGGCGACGGCGGTGAAGGCGGCCTTGGGTTCCCAGGCCATGCCGGGGTAGGTGTCTCCGTGGCGCCCCTCGAGCATCTTGACGATGCCTGCGGACCGAACACCAGATCCTGTGGAGCGTCAAGGAGCGCGGCTCCCATCTCACGGCAGCGGCGACATCGAGACACCTGAGCAGAAACTGCGAGCAGTCGTCAGCCACCTGTCGCGTGCAGGCCAACGGTCAGCCGTCGCCGGATCGCAGTGCGAGCCCCTGGGGCGCGTGCTGGTGTTCCGGCCCTGGTCAGAACGGTCCCTTCATGTCGTGGGCGCAAGCCCGATGGTCGCCGAATTCCGGCGGCTTATCACGGCTGGGGCGGTTCGGCCACGGCGCGATTCTGGCACAGCACGGCCAGCAGGCGGGAGTCCTCGGGGCAAGTACCACGGTCCGTTCGGACAAAAAGATTAGGACGGCACTGGATGCGGACGGACAGTCCTGCAGACAGGCCAGCCCGGTCGGTCGGCGGGAACGCCGCTAGCCACCGCCGAGACAGGTCAGAGTCTTCGCCATTTGTGACCATAAGGCAATCGATTTCCCTTGTCCGACGACGCGCGGAGCTGTCTCTGCCAAGCTGTCGACTTGAGTTCAAAACTCTGACTCGGCTGGAGGGATGCTCTGGTGAAACGACTCACCTTTCCACGGATCGGAAAGCGGCTGGCGCTGGGCGCCGGCGCGGTGCTGCTGGCGGTACCGCTGGCCGTCAGCACCGTGGTCGGCACCGCCCAGGCCCATCCCGGACACGCTGACCGCCCCGGATACGCGCCGCCGACGGTGAACTGGGCGCTGTCCGGTACCGCCACCGCGACCAGCGAGGAGTCCGGCGACCCGGCCGGGAACGCCATCGACGGCGATGCGGGCACCGACTGGTGCACCTCGTCGTATACGGGCACGCTGGACGTCGACCTCGGCCAGGTCAGGGCGCTGTCCGACCTGGGCATCACGCTGGATTCGGCCAGCCCGTCGGCGTCGGCCACCATCGAGCTGGCCAGCACCGCCGGGAACTGGCAGCAGGTCCGCGCGCTGCGCGACATCGCGCTCGACCCGGGCAGCCCGATGTACTTCCCGCTTCCCGCCGGCACGCAGACCAGGTACGCGGAGCTGACCGTCTACAGCGACACGGGTGCCGACGTGTGCGTGGGGGAGTTCCGCGCCTACGGGCCCGACGCCGCCGCGTCCGGCCTGGACCTCGGCGCGGACCTGTCGTTCACGCCGCAGGAACTAGCCGCGGGCGCGACGTTCAGCTACGACGGCAGGCCGGGCACGCCGGTCTCGATCATGCGCGAGGCGGGCGCGAACTACGTCCGGATGCGGCTGTGGGTGAACCCGCCGCCCGGCTACAGCGACCTGGCCAGCGACCTGGCGCTGGCTCGGCAGGTGCGCGCCGCGGGGATGAAGGTCTACCTGGACGTCATGTACTCCGACTTCTGGGCCGACCCGACCAAGCAGAACATCCCGTCCGCCTGGCAGGGCCAGGACCTCGCCCAGCTGACCGCCACGGTCAGGTCCTACACCCAGCAGGTCATCTCGGCGTTCGCCCAGCAGGGGACTCCCGTGGACATGGTGTCCATCGGGAACGAGATACGCAACGGCATCCTGTGGCCCATCGGCGAGATCAACTGCCCCAGCGGCACCAGCTGCGGCGGCTGGGACGACCTGGCTCAGCTGCTCAAGGCCGGGGTGGCCGGCGCGCAGGCCGGCAACCCGGCCGGGCACCAGCTGCTGGTCGTGATGCACTACGACCAGGGCGGCAACAACGCGCTGAGCTCGGCGTTCTACCGCCAGCTGGTGTCGCTCGGCGTGCCGTTCGACGTGATCGGGCTGTCGTACTACCCGTTCTTCCACGGGCCGATCTCGGCCATGCGCGCCAACGTCGACGAGCTGGCCACCCAGTTCCACAAGCCGATCGTCATCGCGGAGACGCAGTACCCGTGGACGCTGGCCAACGGCAACTCCCCGCTCGGCGACAGCACTGGCGACTTCGTCTGGGAGACCAGCCAGCTGTCGCCTGGCTACCCGGCGAGCCCGGGCGGCCAGCTGTCGTTCGTGACCGACGAGCTGTCTATCCTGGCCCAGGTGCCGGACGGGCTCGGCGCCGGGCTGTTCTACTGGGCGCCGGACTGGATCCCCGGCGTTCCGTGGGAGCCGGGGACGGGCATCGGCTCGCCGAACGTCAACCTCACGCTGTTCGACTTCGGGGGCGCGGCGCTGCCCTCGATCGGGATCTTCCAGAACCCCGCCGGCGTCTGCGAGCGCGACGCCGCTGGCAGCGTGCCCTGCACGATCGGAGGTTAGTTCCCGCCAGCTGGCTGCCAGGCGGGATCGCGGCCGGTCAAGCCGATGAGCCTGTCGAGCAGCGGAGCGAACTCTGGCACGGCTACCGGCGGGCCGAACGGCCCCGGGTTCCCGTCCGGGTTCTGTGCGACCGCGGACTGCGCGAACGCGTAGGCCGCCTGGACCAGTTCGGTTTCACAGGCATAGTCGTGCCCGGTCGCGGCGGCGATGTCCCAGCCGTGACCCGTCAGCCGACAGGCCTGAAGGCCGCCAGCAGGCACTCGAGGAACCGTACGTGCGTCCGATGCAGTTCGCCGGCCGGGATCTGGCCGGCTTCGTATGCGTCGATCCTGAAGGCTTTGCGGATGATGATGCACTCGTCCGGTGGGTGCAGCGGGGACTCGATTTCGTTTCCCAGCTCCCGGTGAAGCCAGCTAGCACGAGCAGATGACCGGCCGGACTGGCGATCCACGGGTGCACCAGCAGGCTCATGGCCAGATTTGCAGCGCCGGCCATAGTGGGGCTGGCCGCGGCAGAAGCGGTATTCGTCGTAGCCGCCTTCAGGTACCCAGGTTAAGCCGGAACTGTGGCGCTGCGTCCAGGCCCCGGACATCTTAGGTGACGGTTGCTGGCGGTTCGAGCCTGTACTGCTGGGTGGTCCAGCCCCTTCTTCGGTGATACCAGGGGATAAGCCGTCCATGCAGGATCGGGTGCTTAGCGGCGAGCATGGAAGCGGCCGCTTCCGATGCCTCGCCGTCGAGCAGGTGCGCCTGCGCCCGGATCGGCGAACCGAGCCGGCGTCCCCGGAAGGTGGAGGGCGCGATCTCCACCGCCGGGGTATGGCGCAGCCGCTTGGCCTTGCCCGTCACGTTCCAGGTCCGGAAGAACGCGGTATCGTCGTCGACCGCCACATGTACAGGCGTGGACACCGCCTCGCCGTCTCGCCGGAATGTCGTCAGCACTATGTATTTCGCCTCGGAGACAGGCGCGAAGTACCCCGGCGCCTTGGCCTGGGCAGGTTTCCTTGCCATGTGCAGCTCCTCGCTGGCGTCCTGATAACGCTCGGCCCCGCATCGTCCAACCCGGCTGCCCGCCTGGTCAGCCGTCGTATGCGGCAGGCGGATGATCTCCTCGCGCCTGCGCCGTTTGTGCCTGAAATACCTCTCAGACGACGTGGGCGTCCAGACTGTGACAGCGGCAGCCAGATCACGTCGATCGGCGAACTCGTGGTGGACGATGGTGCCGTCGCCCGCTGGCGCGAGATCGATCACCTCGCACACGGCTGCGGCATCTTGATCCCCGGCCACGATGATGGCGCCAGGCTTGATCTGCCCCGGGTCGCGAGCCTCATTGAGGAAGGTCCAGAGGTAGCCGGTCTCGTCTGCTCGCTGCGCCCGCGATGCCGACAAGCTCGAATGCCTCCTCCAGGCCCGCGAATACCAAGATCAGGGCCACCGGAACCTGCAGCCGTGGATCGACTCCTCGGTCGCCAGCCTGCACCGCGGCGGCCAAGCAGCTCGCCGATGAGACCCTGGCCCAGAACTCTCTCGACTGGCCACAGCGAGCCCGCCACACCCAGGCGCAGGTGACCGTCAACGATGAGGTCGATACCGTCGCCGCGGCCCTGCAGGCCGAGGCTCACGCGCCGACCGTCGCCAATCACCTGGTCTTCGAGGCCGACGCCCGCGTGGTGCGGGCGCAAGCCGACCAGATCCTCCGCACCCCGGCCCTGCTGCCGGCCCGTAACCGGGCTGCCTACGAGCGGATGCTGAACGACTTCATCACGGTGGCGAACCTGCTCCAGCCCGGCCCCGGATACGGCACCACCCCGCAGGACTACACCGCCTGGTACC
>ODAK010006185.1_pt1 | contig 12098 bp, 11 predicted proteins | sample 1539591 | NCBI WGS metagenome assembly ODAK01 (sample SAMEA3539303, study PRJEB22396) | soil metagenome | biome: tundra; feature: field; material: soil | place: USA | collected 2010-05 | depth 0.15 m | reverse complement strand
CCGTCAGGACCCCGGCGCTGAGGGCCACGGACGCGACCAGGGAGAACACCCTTCCGACAGAAACCCGCTTCCGGCCGTGGCTGAGGGAGGAGGTCGACTGCGACGTACGCGCGGAAAAGAGACTCACCTGGTTGACTCCTGTCGGGAGAGGGAAACGAGGGGACGTGGAAACCCCGCGCTGACCGTAATACTCCCGCGTGGCCATTTCAATCACCTATCGGGATTGTCCGACCGCAAACACTGCATGTCGCAAGACGTCACTGTGCGCGGTAACGAGGACCAATTCGGTCTCTCACTAGGGCACCTGCATTCCATTGGACAACGACATTCGAAAAACGAAAGCAAGAAGCCGCAGTACGGGATCGAGCTTGGCAGACTAGGACTCGATGGCCGACACCAGCATGTTCTCCGACAGCGGCCCCGTATTGAGCGTGGTGGTCTTCGGATATCGCAACGAAGCAACAATTCTCCGCGCTGTTCGTTCCGTGATGGACCCAGCGACGATCATTTCGGATGATCGTCGCTACGTCGGGCGGCGATGGGTCCGCTGAGCTCATCCATCACTCGTACCCCGGGATGAGGTGGCCGAGAACACGCGAAGGAGTGGAGAAGCCACTTCGCGTCACCAACTTCTTCCTCCCTCCGAGGTACGCCGGTGAGTGACCGCCCCCGGCGACCAGGTCGTCGCCATGACGTTCGACGGCGTGCCCACGCTTCAGCAAACGACCAAAGTGATCAGGAGGGTACGAACGCGGGGATACGAGTTCATCGATCTGCGCTACGTCCCCGCTGACCAGTCCCCTCAGCCACCCTGATCGGCGAGGAAGAGCGCCAGCGTCCGGACGGAAGCCCCCGATCAAGATTCCTGCTCCGGCAGGGTCGTCGGCGGGCGGGTGCCCGACGCCGCCCGGCATGCGAGGATCAGGGCCTGTGAATCCCGGCACACCTACCCCGTCCGAGATCGAGTGGCAGCTCGACGCCCTCGACCTGCGCCCGGTGGAGCGATGGCTTGCGGGCCTTCCGGGTCTGCCGTCGCATGTCAGTTTCGCCGAAAGCAACCCTGACCTGGTCACATCGACGGTCACTGCCCTACCCCGCCCAGCTGAGCGCCTCGTCGACACTTACGTCGACACTGCCGACTGGAGGATCGGCCGGTCGGGCTTCGTCCTCCGGGTCCGCCACCGGGGTGGGCGAGGCGAGGTGACGCTCAAGGACGTGGTGGAGGCGAAGGCCGGCCTTCGCCGTCGACTCGAGGTGACCGAGCCACTTCCCGCCGAAGGTGTGGGGGCACTCGGCCCGACGGGCCCGGTGGGTTGGCGGCTGCGAGCCTTGGCCGGCAAGCGGCCGATGGAGCCCGTGCTGGAGGTGCGGACCAGACGCCGACCCTATGACCTGCACGTCGGAGACGAACGTGTGGCCGAGGTGGCTCTCGACGAGACCACAATCGTCGTGGGCGACGACAATCAACCGGTGCGTCTCCAACGCGTCGAAGTCGAGGTCATGGCGGCCTGGGTAGATCGCCTGACTCCCCTGGTCGACACGTTGCGGCGCGAATGCGGCCTGCAACCCGCCGCCCTTTCCAAATTCGAGGCGGGTCTCCTGGCCGCAGGGCTACGCGTGCCCCCTCCGCCCGATCTCGGCCCGGTCTCGTTCGACACGAACCCATCGGTCGGCGACGTGGCCTTCGCGGTACTGCGCAAGAACTTCAACAGCGTGCTCGCCCACGAGACCGGAACCCGGCTCGGAGAGGACGCCGAGGAGCTGCACGACATGCGGGTGGCCACTCGCAGGACGCGCGCCGCTCTGTCGTTGTTCGAAGAGGCGCTGCCGGTGCGGGCCCGCCACGTGCGAACCGAGCTGGGGTGGCTGGCTGGCGTGCTGGGAGCCGTGCGCGACCTCGACGTCCAGCTCGAACGCATGGAGGGATGGATCCAGGGTTTCCCCGACCAGGACCGCGCCGCGCTCTCCGACCTGGCCACGTTGCTTGGCCGCCAACGCGAAGATGCCCGTCGGGCACTCCTCGCGTGTCTGGACTCCGCCCGCTACGAGCGGCTCGTGGCCGGCTTCCCCACCATGCTCCGCCAGGGCCCGTCCCGGCGCTCGGCCACGGCGCGCGCGCCGGCCGGAGCGGTGGTCCCCGGTCTCGTCGCGGCCCGGCACCGGTCGGCCAACAAGGCGGCGCGCCGGGCTCAGCGCAGTGGCGAGGCCGACGACTTCCACCTGACCCGGATACGCGTCAAGCGACTCCGCTATGCCCTCGAGTTCGTGTCGGACATCTATGACAAGCGGACCGGAAAGTACCTCCGCCACGTCGTGAAGCTCCAAGACGCCCTCGGCCTCATGCAGGACGCCCGGGTGGCGGCGACAAGGTTGCAACAGTTGGCCACCGCTGAGGGTTCGACGCTCTCGCCCACCACCGTGTTCGTGATGGGTGGCGTGACCGAGCGCTACCGCCACGAGTCGGACAGGCTCGCCCGCAAGGTGCCCGGGCTCCTGCACGAGCTGCGCGGTCCCGAGTGGCGCAAGCTCACCGCGCTCATGGAGCGTCGTCGCCTGGAGCTGGGCGCCCAATACCGCTGGCCCGGCCCGACAAGCGCCGCGGTGGGGCAGCGGACGTCGCCCGCGCCGGCTCCCCTGGCACCGCCAAATCCGGTACCTCCACCTCCCGAGCCGCCCGCTTCGGCATCACCCCCGGGCCTCGTGTCGGGTCATCCACCGACGCCGATCCCCGAGACCCCGACCACGAGCCCACCGGCGACGAATGTTCCCACAGCCGATCCCACCGCGACCCATCCCGCCGCGAGCCGGCCCGGTCCCGCTCGGCTGGTGCCGACGTCATGGTCGGCCGATCCGGTCTCGGGCGCCGCTGACGCACCCGGTCAGGTCCCGGGCCAACCCACCCCGCATCCGTCGACCAACGGAGAAGACCCGAACCCCGAAGGCCGTTAGCCCCGGTTCGCGTCAGGTCGGGAGCGAGAGCTCCACGACACCGCGGCGGGCGATGGGTGGCGACCGGGCACGGGGGAAAGCGCCCCCACCCGAGGGGGGGAGGGAGAGTGAGGGCGCACCGCGGGTGCCCTTCCCGGTCGCCGCCCATCGCCCGCCGGCGACGTGTCCACGAAAGAAACGGTACGCGCCCTCGATGAACGGGACGCGACGGATTCGGGGCGGGCGGACGAACTCTCGATGACCATTGGGCGACGCTCTCTGGGGTCTCGACGTCGACCGTGATGATCCCGGATCCACAATTTCGCCTCGCGTTCACGTTGCCGTGACGAGACGGAAACGCCCGTTTCGTACGATCCCTGAGTACCGGCCCCGACGGCCGGACCGCATGGGACAGGGAGAACGAGATGCGCGCAGTGATGCGGAACCTGATCGACAAGACCCGCCGGCTGAGCGGAACCGGCGCAATGCACAATGCCCGTCTGGAGATCGAGGACACCTCTCGTACGGTGGTCGAACTCGACCGTCGGCTCAAGAGGGTGTGCGACCCACAGCCGCGCCAGGCCGCGTAGACGGGGCCCGATACATCCGGTAGAAACGAGTGTCACGGTCGGCGTCAGGCCCCTGAGGCCGGGCAGACCGACCCGGGTAGGCTCCAGCCTGTGACCGACGGATTCCACCCCCCCGTCGAGGAGTACCTCGAGACGATCCAGTCCCTCACCGAAGAGGGCACGACCGTGATCCAGGCTCGGATCGCCCAGCGCCTGGGGCGTTCGGCGCCCTCGGTCTCAGAGATGCTCGACCGCCTTACCGCGGACGGCTACATCCATCGCAAAGGCAGGACCATCGCCCTCACCGAACAGGGCCGGGTCCTGGCCGACAGCGTGATCCGCAAGCATCGCCTGGCGGAACGGTTGCTCGTCGACGTCATCGGCCTGCCCTGGCACAAGGCCCACCTCGAGGCCGGACGATGGGAGCACGTGATCTCCGACGAGGTCGAGGAACGTCTGGTGGAGCTCCTGGGCAACCCGACGACCTGCCCGCACGGCAACCCCATCCCCGGAGCGCCCGGTGGGTTGACCCATTCCAGTCAACTGAGCCTGGCCGAGGTCGAGCCCGGTGAGACGGTGCGACTCGAGCGCATCACCGAGGAAGTCGAGCTCGACATGGCGTCTCTCGAGTACCTCGACGAGCACGGGCTCATCCCGGGCCGTTCGGCGCGCGTCCGGGACCGGGCACCCGATGGGACGCTCACACTCGATGTGGACGGGTTGACCTTCCCCCTCGGCCCCGCCATCTGCCAGCAGATGTTCGTCGCCGCCGTCTGATCCACAACCGACCAGCGATCACAGATGGGGTGACGAGTAGGGTCCCATCCGTGGATGACAGCCGGTCATCGTCCTCCCCGAAGCCGCCCAAGCCCTCGGTCTGGACCAACGAATTGGTCGAGGTCTTCGAGCGATCCGTCACCGCCGAGTACGCCAGCCTGACGCGCGACGGCCGGCCGGTGACCGTCCCGACCACGCCGTATCTGAGTACCGACGGGCTGACCATCGACGTGTCGACCGGCCTCACGTACCCCGCCAAGGCCGAGCGCGCCAGACGTGACCCGCGGGTGTGTCTGTTGTTCGCGGACCCGGTCGGGTCGGGGCTCGTCGACCCGCCCGTTGTGCTCGTCCAGGGCCTCGCCACGGTGCGCGACTCGGACCTCCAGGCGAACACCGACCGCTACGTGCGATTGAGCATGGAAAAGCTGCCCGCCGCCACCAAGGGCCAACCCCGGTTCATTCTCCGCCGGCTGGCCTGGTACTACGCGCGCATCTGGATCGAGGTCACCCCGCTCCACATCCGATGGTGGTCCCGTCGCAGCCTCGACGAACCGGCCCGCAGCTGGAACGCGCCCGAGGGGACCGCAGCGCCGCTTTCCGATCCCGCCCCGAGCGGAAACCAGCCCGGTGCGTGGCTGGCGCCCCCCTCGTCGTGGCGCGTCGCCGCGCAGGAAGCCGATCGCCTCACCACTCACGATCTCACCGCCATCGATGCCAACGGCTTCCCCCTCTGCCTGCCGGTCCAGCGCACCGAGCTCGTCGACGACGGCTTTTCGCTCATCCTCGGTGACGGCGCCCCTCCGATCACCGCCGGGCCGGCGTGTCTCACCATGCACTCGCATCCCGAGGCGTTCACCGGTCAGGAGAACCGGACGATCATCGGGACCGTCGAGCCCTCCGGCGCCGATGTGCGGTTCCGTGCCGAGCGCGCCCTGGCCGACTGGAGCCTGGCCGGGGGTCGCCCCCGCATGGCGGTGTCGTTTCTGACCAAGGGTCGCCGGCTCGCCCCGCGCCTCGCCACGGAAGCGCAACGCCGATTCCAAGCCGTGCCCACGGTGCGACTGCCCGAGCGGCCCTGACCGTGGTCCGGGCCGACGGCCCGGTCAGGGAGCCGACACCATCTCCTGGGCCTCGTAGTGGCGGAGGCGCTCGAACAGCTCACGCAGCTCGCTCCGTCGAGCCCGGTCGTTGGCCACGTTGACGAGCTCGAGCGGATCAGTGTCGTGGTCGTACCACTCGTGGTCCTGGTCGTCGAAGTCGCAGTCCACGTCGAACAGCTTCTGCCCGGGGTCCCTTCCCCACAGGCCGCTCGAGGGCTTGCCTCCACCGACGCCGTAGTAGCGCGCGTACTTGGTCTTCCCGTCGAAGAAACCGCGCAACGCGTACCGGACCTGGTTCAGGTTCCGGGTCTGCGCCGAGTCCTGGGCGAACAACACGTGGTCGCGCACCGACGTGTCGGGCTTTGCCAACACCGACGAGAAGTCGACACCTTGCAATCCCGAACCCTCGCCGCCTGAACTCGCCATGGCGTCGGGATCAAGTCCGGCCAGGGCACAGATCGTGGCGGCGAGGTCCACATGTGTCGCCAGGGCCTCGGTGGTCGAGCCCGGCGTCGTCACACCGGGCACCCGCATGTACAGCGGCACCCGCATGATCTCGTCGTAGACGAAGGGGCCCTTCGACCGCAGCCCGTGTGACCCGCACATGTCGCCGTGGTCGGAGGTGAAGATCACGACGGTGTCATCCCACTCACCGGCGTCCAGCAGAGCACCGAGCACCGTCCCCAAACTCTCGTCGGCGAGACGCTGGAGCTCCACGTAGTAGTCGAGGTGGCGGAGCCACGCCTTTGTATCGCCGGGGTCGATGTAGCCCCACAGCCCGTGCTGCTGGTCCCAGCGCCACTGCCGGTGCGCTTCGGGCTTGGTGTGGAGGTCGTCATGGAAGTTGGCGGGGAGCTCTTCGACGATCTCGTCGTAGTCCTGGCGGTAGATCGGTAACGGGTCGTCGTCCTTCCATGCCGCGGCGTCGAGGACGCGGCGCACCGACGCGACGTCCTCGGGATTGCGGTCCGCGTACCCGGGCTGGTCGATCGGGAACCACATGACGTCGTGCGGGTTCACGAGCGCGACGGTCAAGAACCACGGCTCGGTCGCTGCGCCAGGTCGCGACCGGGCGTTGGCCCCGATCCACTGGGCGGCGTTGGAGGCGATGATGGGATCAAAGTGGACGCCGGTCCCGGCCCACCCCATGAAGTGCCGGTCGTTGCCGTCCCAATCCGCGAAGCCGTAGGCCTCCATGTCGGGGTGCTCGGACTGCGAGAGGTGCCATTTCCCGATGTACGAAGACCGGTAGCCCGCCCCGCGCAGCATCGAGCCCAACGTCGCTATGCCAGGGTCGAGCTCCTTGTGCTCGGGCATGATCACGTTGTCGATCACCCCGTGACCCGGGAGGTACCGGCCGGTGAGGAGGCTGGCCCGGCTCGGCGAGCACGGTGAGGAGTGTGTGAAGTACCGGGTGAACTCGATGCCCTCGGCCATGAGCCGCTCGCGCCAAGGTAAGCGGACCGACGCGGGCAACCAGCCGCGCTGGCGCTCCTGGTCGGATACGACGAGGAGGATGTTGGGGCGCCGCTCGGTGCCGGCGGCGGCTTCGGTCGTCAGCGTCTGGGCCACCGTCGCACCTTAGGCTGAGCCCGACCCCGGTCGGCAAGGAGGTGGCGTGGGGAATCCGACCACACACCGCACCGGTGGCGACGACGAAGACGCCCATACGGGCGCGCATGGGCACGAGCCCGACCACCACGAGCACCACGATCGCGACCGCCAGCATCCCGACGGTGCGCCGCTCGACGGGCACCGGCACCGCCGAGGGCTGATGGGGTTGGTGACGTCGGTGGTGCTGCCCCATGACCACGGGGCTCACAGCGGGGAGCGCGTCCTCGAGTCCACCTCCGCCGGCATCCGGGCCGTGGGCTTGTCGCTCGGGATCCTGGCTGTCACCGCGGTGCTGCAACTGATCGTGGCGCTCTTGAGCCACTCCGTCGCGCTCCTGGCCGACACCATTCACAATTTTGCCGATGCGCTCACGGCGTTGCCCCTGGCACTGGCGTTCAAGATGGGCCGCCGACGTCCCACCCGGCGCTATACCTACGGGTTCGGTCGGGCCGAGGACCTCGCCGGAGTCGCCATCGTGGCCATCATCGCGGCCTCCACCGTCGTCGCCGCTTACGAAGCCGTCGCCCGATTGATGCATCCCCGTCCCATCAGCGGGGCGGGGTGGGTGATGGCGGCGGGCGGTGTCGGGTTTCTGGGCAACGAGCTCGTGGCGATGTACAGGGTGCGCGTCGGTCGTCGGATCGGCTCGGCGGCACTTGTCGCCGACGGCCTGCACGCCCGCTCCGACGGATTCACGTCACTGGCCGTCGTGGTGGGGGCGGTGGCTGTCCTTGCCGGCGCGCCGCGGGCAGACCCGATCGTCGGGGTCGTGATCACCGCCGCGGTCACATTGGTGCTGTTGGGTGCGACGCGCGCGATCTACCGGCGTCTCATGGACAGTGTCGACCCCGAGCTCGTCGACCAGGTCGAAAGTGTCCTGACCCAGGTGCCCGGTGTCGACGGCGTCGACAACGTCCGCATCCGGTGGGTCGGGCACGAGCTTCGCGCCGAGATCCAGATCTCGTCGGATCCCTCGCTGAGCCTGGTCGACGCGCACTCGATCGCAGAAGAAGCCCATCACCGCCTCCTGCACGAGGTGTCGCGCCTCGCCGAGGCGGTGATCCATACCAGCCCCTCCAGTCACCCCGGGCACGACATGCCCGATTACCACGAAGCCGTCGCCCACCATTTCCCTGAGCACCAAGCTCGTGACGAAGAGCACCACTGACATGCGGTGCACCCTGATGACATGCGGTGCACCCTGAATCACCGTGACGCCACGTGCCCCCTCGCTACACTCCCTGGCGATGGGTGCTGACAGGACGGTGACGGCACCGGACGGGGTCGTCGTCGACGAGGTCACGACAGTGACACCCGAAGTCCTCGAGGCGCTGCGCGCGCTCGTGCCGGAACTGTCCTCATCGGCCCCGCCTCTCACCCATGGCGCGCTCGAGGAGATCGTGAGCTCTCCTGCGACCGTGTTGTTCGTGGCGCGCGACACCACCGACGACACCATCCTCGGATCGCTCACGCTGGTGGTCTTCAGTGCCCCGACGGGCCCGCGGGCGTGGATCGAGGACGTGGTCGTCACCACCGCCATCCGCGGCCGCGGCGTCGGCGCGGCCCTCGTGCATGCGGCCAATGCCCGCGCCGCCACAGCCGGGTCTCGCACCGTCGACCTGACGTCGCGCCCGTCGCGTGAAGCGGCCAACCGACTCTACGTGCGCCTCGGTTTCGTCCAGCGAGAGACGAACGTCTACCGAAAGACCCTCGAGTAACGACGATCGTCCCTCACGGCAACCGCCTTTCAGGTGAGAAGCGGGCGCCGGGGTCTCCCGACGGGAAGAATGGCCGGGATGCGGACTCCGAACATGTACGGACCCGACGCCACCTTCGCCGGTGTCCCCTCCGCCGATCTCGAGGATCCCGCGAGCTATTCGACCGCCGGAGCGGTGATCCTGGGGGCGCCCTTCGACGGCGGCACCTCGCACCGACCCGGATGTCGATTCGGGCCCCAGGCGATCCGGCTCACGGACTACCTTCCCCATGACGGGCGCCGGCCTCATCTGGCTCTGGGTGTGGACCCGTTGACAGAACTGGCCGTGGTCGACGTCGGTGACGTCGAGATGCTCCCGGGCGAGATCGAGGTCTCGCTGCAGCGCCTCGAGCGGGCCGTGGAGCAGGTGGCACGCTCGGGCTCGGTGCCCGTCGTCCTGGGTGGGGACCACACCATCGCCCTCCCCGATGTCACCGGGGTCGCCAAGCATGTCGGCTGGGGTCGCGTCTCGGTCATCCACTTCGACGCCCACGCCGACACCGCGGACAACCAGTTCGGGTCCATGTACGGCCACGGCACACCGATGCGCCGGCTCATCGAGTCCGGCGCGGCCCGCGGCGACCGCTTTCTGCAGATCGGCCTGCGCGGGTACTGGCCCGACTCCGACACCCTCGCCTGGATGGCCGAGCAGGGGATGCGAAGCTTCGAGATGACAGAGATCGAGGCACGCGGGCTGCCGGCTTGTCTGACCGAGGCGTTCGCCATCGCCACCGACGAGTGTGACGCCGTGTTCCTCTCGGTCGACATCGATGTCGTCGACCCGGGGTTCGCCCCCGGGACCGGCACGCCTGAGCCCGGAGGCTTCTCGAGCCGCCAACTCCTCGACGCGGTGCGGCGCGCCACGATGGAGCTTCCTGTGGCCGGCGTCGACGTCGTCGAGGTATCGCCTCCCTACGACCACGCCGAGGTCACCGCCTATCTCGCCAACCGCGTCGTCCTCGAGGCCCTGTCGGGAATCGCCTGGCGCCGGCACTCCGGCTCGGCTACTACCCCGCGCCGCCACCCCGAGGACCCGTTGCTCGAAGGGCGCGGTGGGGTCAGTCCCCCGTCCCGAGATAGCCGCTCGGTCGAGTGACCGTCTGATACGGGATCCGCACGCCGTCGCAACAACGACGGATGCCCGGGCTGTCGTCGCGACTGGATGCGAGCACTCGTGCGCCGAGCACCTCTGCGGCGGCCACAGCCTCTGAACCCAACGTCGAGAGCCCTGGATGGGTCGAGACCAGCACCCCCATTCTCCATGCCAGTTGACGCATGGGAACGACAGCGATGTCTCGCGGCAACCTCACCAACGCCGCCACGACGGCGTCTCGCTCGACCCGGCTCAACTCGCCAAGAAGAGCGCCGCCATCGGCTCGCGCCGCGGTCTTGCACAGTCGGGCATACCAGAGATTGGTCGTCGCCAAGGGTTCCCCGCCGACCGCGGCGAGCAGCGTCTGGTCCGGCCCCGTCATCCAGTCGCGCACCAGGTGATCGTCGAGCAGGACCGTCACCGACTACGCAGGTCCGGATCCTCTTCACCGGCGACTGCGGCGTAATGATTCTCGGCCGGCAGGAGCTCATCGAGAAGCCGGGCCGAATACCCCGCCGGAACGGTCAGGACCCCGAAACCCAGGTCGAGCACTTCGACGTGTCCACCCTCGTCGAGCTCCCAGCGGTGACGAACCGCCGCCGGCAAGGACATCTGCCCTGAGGTTGACACCTTGAACTTCTCGACCCGGGCCATTGTGCTCCACTTGGTAGATTCTCGATTTTACCAAGTATGGCCGTCTGCGGGCCCTTCAGTCCATGGTGGCCAGGATCTCCTCGACCATGGTGAGCGTCGTGCCGGGGTGGAGGAACGCCAGGCGGGCCACGGTCTCGCCCTCCCAGGAGGTCGGCGTGACGAAGCCGACCTGTTGGGCCAAGAGGCGCACCGACCATTCGTCGTAGTCGGACGTGCTCCACCCCCTGCGGCGGAAGAGCACGATGGACAGCTCGGGTTCACGGACCAGCTCGAGGTGCGGCGCCGCAGTGATGAGATCGGCACTGGCCCACGCCGTGCGCAGCACGGTCTCGACGGCGTCGCGATATGCACCGGAACCGTGCACGGCGAGGGAGAACCACAAGGGGAGGCCCCGCGCCCGACGGGTCAGGTGCACGGCGTAGTCGCTGGGGTTCCATACAGGATTGTCCTCGTCGTGGATGACGTCGAGGTACGAAGCCTGCTGGGAGTGCACCGCCTTCGCCAACGCCGGTTGGCGATAGACGAGGGCGGCACAGTCGAAGGGGGCATACAGCCACTTGTGGGGGTCGATGACGAACGAATCGGCGTTCTCGATCCCGGCGTATCGGTCCCTGACCAGGGGGGTGAACAGTCCCGGGCCTCCGTAGGCGGCGTCGATGTGGAACCACAGGGCGCGCTGGCGCGCCACGGCCGAGATACCGGCCAGGTCGTCGACGATCCCCGCATTGGTCGTGCCCGCGGTGGCGACGACACCGATCACGTCGTCGGGGTGGTCGTCGCGCTCGAGCGCAGCCGCCAGTGCGTCACCGGTCAGACGGTGGTCGACCGAAGCCACCACGAACGGCTCGACGCTCAGGATCCGCAGCGCCTTTTCGACCGAGGCGTGCGCCTCTTCACTGACGGCGATGCGCGGTCGCTGGGGAGCGGCGCCGCGCCGGAGCGCGGCGGTGTCACGCGCCACGACCAGGGCGGAGAGATTGGCGATCGACCCCCCGGACACGAAGCACCCACCGGCTCCGGGGGGGAGACCGGCCAACTCGGCCAAGAACTCGAGCACCTGGTTCTCCGCCGCCACGGCTCCCGCCGCCTCCAACCACGACGTGCCCTGGAGCGAGGAGCACGACACGATCATGTCGAACAGCAGGGCCGCCTTGGTCGGTGCGGCGGGGATGAAGGCTAAAAAGCGTGGGCTGTCACAGGAGACGACCGCGGTGGCCAGGTGATCCGAGAACAGTGCCAGCACGGCCTCGGGATCGTTGCCCGACTCTCCGATCAGACCCGACAGGACCTCGTCGAAGGACCCACGTGTTCCACCGAAGTCCAGCGACACCGGGTCGAGTGCCAGTCGCTGGCGGCAGTAGTCGAAGATCATCTCGACCATGCGCTCATCGTTCACGAACATGGGATTGGCCATGGTGTCGCCTCCGGCCACCAGGATCGCACCCTGAAGGAGCGTCGACGCTGATCCACATCGATTGGCGCCGACGTGGCAGCGTGTGGGCATGGATCTCCCCGTCATGCCGCCGGTTGCACCCATGCTCGCCAAGCTGGCCCGGGAACTCCCCATCGTCGACGGCATGCTGTACGAGCCGAAATGGGACGGGTTC
>ODAK010006184.1_pt1 | contig 12098 bp, 11 predicted proteins | sample 1539591 | NCBI WGS metagenome assembly ODAK01 (sample SAMEA3539303, study PRJEB22396) | soil metagenome | biome: tundra; feature: field; material: soil | place: USA | collected 2010-05 | depth 0.15 m | reverse complement strand
CGACGCCGACTCCAAGCGTGACTCGTTCTGTTACGCGCTTGGCCTGGCTGAAATGCGCGGCCTGCTCGACCTGGTCGCCAACCCGAAACTCGACCCGTCGCCGCTGATCGTGAAGACCCCGATCGACCGGCTGTCCATCCTGCCGGTCGGACGCGAGCGGGAGCGGAGCGCGGAATTGTTCTCCACCAAAGAAATGACCCGACTCATCCAAAGTCTGGGCCGTCGTTACGCGGACCGGCTGCTGGTGCTCGACGCGCCGCCCTGCCTGTCCACGTCCGACCCAGCGGTCCTGGCGCCCGTCGTCGGGCAGATCCTGTTCGTTGTCGAGGCTGACCGCACGCAGCGCGATGAGGTGGAAGCGTCGCTCGACCTGCTCCAGGCCTGCCCGAATATCACCCTTGTGCTGAACAAGCAGCAGGTCTCCTCGCGCTATACATTCGGGGCCTATTCGTCCTATTATTCCTCCTGAAACCGCTGGAATATCGGCCCTGACCATGCGAGACGAAGCAGTCGCGTCAAGAACAGCTTGCTGCCTCGCGGGCGGTCTGCTGACCGCGTTTCTGGCCAACATGAGTGCCGCGCTCGCGTTTCCATTCGTCGACCCGAGCAATCAGGACTCGCTGCCGACCAGCGCCCCGCTCGGCACGGAATTGCCATCCACGGACCTCAGGGGGCTCGGCAATCAACTGAGGCTGGTCAATCCGGCGGCCCCGGGCAATCCAGGCGCGTGGACGATCATACCCCGGCTGACGGTGCAGGAGATGTTCACCGACAACACGCTGGAGGTGGAGTCGCCGCGCCGCTTCGATGCGGTCACGGTGATCGCGCCGGGCATGTCGATCCAGGCGAATACGGCCCGGCTGCAATTGATGCTGGACTATTCGCCCAACCTGCTGCTGCACGCGATCAACGGACCGTTGAACGTGCTGACGCAGCAATTAACCATGACCGGCCTTATTACTGTCGTCCCCGACCTTGCCTTTGTCGATGTACGCGCCGTCAGCGGCGTGCAATCACGGTATGGAACTCTCTCCGGTAACGGCACGATCGGCAACGGGAACGCCGCGCTCGCGCCGGCCGCGACCTCGGTGGGCGGCTACGGTAGCGCTGGCCAGGCTGGCACGAACCCGCGGAATGAGGTGCAGACCGCGAGTGTCGGGATGTCTCCCTATTTGCTGCATCAGTTCAAGGATTACGGGACCGGCAAGCTTGGCGCGTCGATCGATGCCTCACACTACAGCACGATCAATGGTTTCGCGGCGAGCCCGTTTCCCACCGGAGGCTCGAACGGCCAAAGTCTTTTGACGACCGAACAGATCGCCCAGTTCACCACGGGCGAGTTTCTGGGCCGGGTGCAAAACTCGATCAACATCGACTTTTCGCAATCGCATAGTCAGGCTTCCTCCGGTGCCACGATCCAGGTGTTCACTTCCCTCGGGGCCGTGGGCACGGGAACGACAACCACGGTCCCGGCGCAGTCCTTCACGTCGCAGCGGCGAACCATCTCCGATCAGGTCAGCTACGCACTGAACCGCTACCTTACCTTGCAGGCCTCCATCGGCGAACAGTACATCCAGTACAGTGGTCAGAACGGCCCGCAAATCAATGGCCTGACCTGGCAGGTGGGCTTTACGTTGACGCCGAGCCCTTTCAGTTCCCTCACGGTTTCATACGGACATCTCAACGGCAGCAACAACATCAATGCGAGCGGCTACATCGCCATCGGCGGGCGCACGCAACTGAATGTCAGCTATTCGGACACGATCGGCACCCAGCTTGAGAACCTACAGAACCAGTTGAACAACGGCACCATCAACATCAACGGACAGTTGGTCAACGCGGTAACGGGCGGGCCCAATTTCGTCGGGACGAACGCGCTCGGGGTGCAGAGCGGGGTGTTCCGCTTCGACACGTTCAACGCCGGGGTGTCCACGGGATGGTTACGCGACACGATGTCGGCCAACGTGACCTGGTCCATCCAGACCAACCTCACGCCGGGCAGCGTCGAGTCGGGCGAGTTCATTGACCCCGCCACGGGGCAGCTTTTCATCATCAACCAGCCGATCGCCGGAACCAACCAATCGACCGACGTAAAATCCGCCAGCATCGCCTGGACGCACGAACTCTCGCCCGACATGACGCTCAGCACCAGCGCGTCGTATAGTCTCATCCACCGATCCGGCAGCCTGGGCAACGACACCTCCCTGTCGACCGCCGTCGGCCTGCAATACACGCTATCAGCATCGACGTCGCTGAGCGCGCGGTATTCTTTTTTCGACCGCACCTCGAGGATACCAGGCTATAGTGTCTACGAAAACGTCCTGATCCTGGGATTCACCAAACAGTTCTGAAGGCATCGTGTACGAAAAATTCTATGGCCTGGACGGCCCCCCTTTCCTGCTGACGCCGGACCCGCGGTTCTTCTTCAGTTCCAGCAACCACCGGCGCGCGATCACCCATCTCGTTTACGGGCTGGACCAACGGGAAGGGTTCATCGTCATCACCGGTGAGGTCGGCGCCGGCAAGACCATGCTGGTGGAGCAGCTTTGGCTGCAGCTCAACCGGAACGCCTATGCCGTGTGCAAGGTGGTGACGACCCAGGTATCCGGCGACGATCTGCTGCGCCTGGTGATGGATGGATTCGGCCTGAACGTCGTCCCCGGCACCGAGAAATCCGTTCTGCTGCGGCGTTTCGAGCATATGGTGCGGGAGCATCGCAACGCCGGCCGCCGCTGCGTGCTGGTGGTGGATGAGGTGCAGAACCTGTCGTTCAACGCGTTGGAGGAGCTACGGATGCTCTCCAACATCACGGTGGACGGCAAGGCGTCGGTACAAACCATTCTTCTCGGTCAGCCGCAGTTCCGCCCGATCCTGGCCAGCCGCGATGCCGAGCAGCTGCGTCAGCGCGTGCTGGCGTCGTTCCACCTCGGTCCGATGTCGGACGTGGAGACCCGGCTGTACATCGAACATCGCATGAAGACGGTCGGCTGGACCGGCAATCCGCATTGGGAGGAGGACGCGTTCGCCGCCGTACACCGCCACACCGGCGGGACGCCTCGGCGGATCAACACGTTGTGCTCCAGGGTGCTGCAATTCGGTGCCCTTGAAGAACGGACGTCGATCACCGCCGCGATGGTGGAGGAAGTCGCCGACGAGATGGCCGAGGGCCTGAATGGCGTGCAGGCCGCGGGCCAGGTCAACGGTCTCCCCACGACCGCCCGCGATGACGCGGACGAGGATGGCCGGAGCAGGTACCCCGCGTTCCGGCCGCGCGCATCCGGCGACCCTGGCGATTTGCTCCACCGAATTGAAGCTTTAGAGGAAGCAACGGCGCGGCAAGATCGGATTTTCCAGCGGATCGTCAAACTGCTCGCCGCGGCGGTGGAGAAAGACCCATGAGCTTCGCGGGCGCGACGCCCAAAGCGATGACCACCAATGCGATGCCCACCAATGCGATGACCGTGGACGTCGAGGACTACTTCCAGGTCCAGGCCTTCGCGCACCGCGTGGCTCGCGCCGACTGGGACAGTTTCCCGCGGCGGGTCGAGGCCAACGTCGACCGCATCCTCAGCCAGTTCGAGTGTGCGAACGTGCATGCCACGTTCTTCACCCTGGGGTGGGTAGCCGAACGGCATCCCGCCATGGTGCGCCGCATCGTCGCCAGCGGGCACGAACTCGCGAGCCACGGCTGGGACCATACCAGGGCCGACAGCCAGAAGCCCGAGGTGTTCCGCCAGGACGTGCGGCGGACGCGGGCGGTGCTGGAGGATATTGGCGGGGTCCCGGTGACCGGCTATCGCGCCGCGACGTTCTCGATCGGCGCGCGCAATCAGTGGGCATTCGGTATCCTGCGGGACGAGGGGTATCGTTACAGCTCCAGCGTCAACCCGATCGCGCACGATCTGTATGGCATGCCGGACGCGCCGCGGCAGCCGTTTCAGCCGAACGGCGATGGGTTCTGGGAACTTCCGATGACCACCGTGCGGGCATTCGGCCGCAACTGGCCGTGCTCCGGCGGCGGCTATTTCCGGCTGCTGCCAAGCGGACTGTATCGGGCGGGATTGGCGCGGGTGAACCGGGTCGAGGGCCGACCTGGCATTTTCTATTTCCATCCGTGGGAAATCGACCCGGATCAGCCAAGGATCGACGGTGCCGGCTGGAAGTCGCGGCTGCGGCATTACACCAGGCTGTCCGTCATGGCGGCGAACATCGATCGGATCCTGCGCGGGTTCGCCTGGGATCGCATGGACCGGGTGTTCGCGGATCTGCTGAACGCGCCGGATCAGGCGCCGGAACGCGCGGTGGTGGCGCCACACGACGCCTCCCCGATCGCCGCCTGAGCGACGCATGGCTGTCACGATCCGTCCCCTGGATGACGCCAGCGCCACGGCATGGGATGCGTTCGTCCTCGCCCATCCCGAAGGCACGTTCTTCCATCGCGCCTCCTGGGCCACGATCATTGGACGAGTGTTCGACCACCGCACCCATTTCGCCTATGCCGAGCAAGACGGCGCCATTACCGGCGTGCTGCCGCTGGCGCAGGTGAAGACGTTGCTGTTTGGCAATACATTGATTTCGGTACCGTTCTGTGTCTATGGCGGCCCACTGGCGGTGGACCCGGAAAGCGCCGCCGCGTTGACCTCGCATGCCGGGTCGTTGCTGGAAAAAACCGGTGCCAGCGCGGTGGAATTCCGCTATCGCGGCGCCAACGGTGGAATTGCCGGCGGCGGTGCGAATGGAGAGATTTATGGTGGCGGCGCCAATGTCGAGATAAATGACGGCGTTGTTAATGGCCGCGCCCAGGGTGGCGGTACCGCGGACGACTGGCTGGAACGGCCCGACCTTTACGTGACATTTCGTAAATCGATCGACGCCGACAACGACAAAAACATGAAGGCCATCCTGCGCAAGCAGCGGGCGATGGTGCGCAAGGGTATCCAGAACGGCCTGCGCTCGGTCGCCGACCGCAACGCGGGACTGCTGCACGGCATTTATGCCGAGAGCGTGCGCAATCTCGGCACACCGGTGTTCGCCCGCCGCTATTTCACCATGCTGGCCGAAGTGTTCGGCGACGACTGCGACGTCGTGACCGTGATGGATGGCGACGCCGCGATCGCCTCGGTGATGAACTTCTACTTTCGGGAGGAGGTGTTGCCGTATTACGGCGGCGGCACCGCGGCCGCACGCCAGCGCGCCGGCAACGACTTCATGTACTGGGAGGTGATGCGCCGGGCCGCCGGCCGCGGCTGCCGCCTGTTCGACTTCGGGCGCAGCAAGCTCGGCACCGGCGCCTTCGACTTCAAGAAGAACTGGGGGTTCACGCCGGAGAACCTGCGTTACCAATACAAACTCGCGCCGGGAGCATCGATCCCGGACCATAACCCGCTGAACCCGAAATACCGGCTGTTCATCGCGGGATGGAAACAATTGCCGCTGGTTCTCGCCAACGCGATCGGTCCGTCGATCGTGCGCGGTCTGGGCTGAGCGCCATGCCGGATCTTCTGTTCCTCATGCAACGCCTGCCCTATCCGCTGATCAAGGGCGAGAAGATCCGCAACTTTCACATCCTGAACTATCTGACGCGGTGGTACGACGTTCATTTCGGTTGCCTGATCGACGATCCGGCCGACTTCCAGCACATCGACACGATCAAGGCGCTGTGCGCGTCCATGTTCACCGCGCCGCTCGACCGTCGGCGCGCTAAGTTGACCTGCATGAGCGGCCTGCTGACCGGCGAGCCGTTGAGTGTCACGTTCTTCCGTGACCGCGGCCTGCGCCACTGGGTCGAGGACATCATGACCCGGGTCAAACCGGCCATGACGTTCGTCAATTCGTCCAACATGGCGCCGTACATCCTCGATCTGCCGCCCACCGGCAAGCGGGTCGTCGAACTTGGCGATGTCGACTCGGAAAAATTCCGTTCCTATTCCGAAACCGCCGGCCCGCCGATGCGCCAGATCTACCGGCGGGAGTGGCGGCTGGTGGAGCAATTGGAGCGCCGCGTTGCGCGGGAATGCGATTATTCGGTTCTCGTCTCCGAGGCCGAGGCCGCGCTGTTCCGCACCAAAGTGCCCGAGGCCGCCAGCAAGATCGTGGGGATCAGCAACGGCGTCGACCATCGCTATTTCGATCCGTCGCGCGAGTATCCCGCGCCGTTCGATCCGTCCGTGCCGGCATTCGTGTTCACCGGTACGATGGATTATGCGCCGAACTGTGACGCGGTGGTCTGGTTCGCCACCGAGGTGCTTCCCCGCATTCGGCGGGCACAACCCAAAGCGCGGTTCTTTATCGTTGGCAGCAATCCGGCCGAGGCGGTAAAACGGCTGACGAAGCTGGACGGTGTTACCGTCACCGGGCGGGTCCCGGATGTCCGGCCCTACGTATTTCATGCCACCGCCGCGGTTGGTCCGATGCGGATCGCGCGCGGCATTCAAAACAAGGTTCTGGAGGCGATGGCCATGGGAAAACCTGTCATCGTCACCTCGGGGGCCCTGGAGGGCATCGACGCGACTCCGGGCCGGGAGGTCATACTGGCGGACGACGCCGAGACATTCGCCAACGCCGCGATCCGCCTGATTGGCGCGGATGGTGCCGTGACGCCGGAGGGTGAGGCTCTGGGCCTGGCCGCGCGCCGCCTGATCCTGGAACGCTACGAGTGGAACGCCTGCCTCAGCGGGTTCGACGACCTGATGCGGCCGGCCTCCGTTCGACCGTCGCGCGCACCCGCGTCGATGGGAGCCGAACCATGAGCCAGCCGGCCGCGACGATCGGCGACGAGCCTCTGACCAACACCCTGAACGGTCTGCGCGACGCGCGTCTGGGTCTGGCGATCGGCCTCATCGTACTGGGGTTGCTGTTCCATGCCGAGATCACGGCCGCGGTGAGGACCTGGATCGATTCGACCGCGTACAATCACTGTTTCCTGGTCATCCCGATCGCCGGCTTCCTGCTCTGGGACCGGCGGTCGTCATTGCGCGGGCTGACCGCGGCACCAATGCCGATCGTGGCATTGCTGGTGCTTCCCCTCGGCGTGGCGTGGCTGGCCGCGGAGCGATTGGGCATCATGGAAGGGCGCCAACTCATCGCCGTCAGCATGGCGCAGGTCCTGTTCCTCGCCCTGCTTGGCCGGCGCCTGTGGCTCGCGATGCTGGGGCCACTGCTCTATCTTTACTTCCTCGTCCCGTTCGGTGACTTCCTCACGCCGCAGCTGCAGGACGTCACCACCTGGTTCATCCAGCATGGTGTTGATATTCTGGGAATCCCCGCGTACATCGACGGCTACATCATCGAAATTCCGGAAGGGACGTTCTTCGTCGCGGAAGCCTGCGCGGGGTTGCGGTTCCTGATCGCGTCGATCGCGTTCGGCGCGCTTTATTCATTGCTGATGTATCGCAGCCCGGTGCGGCGCATTTTGTTCATCGCCGCCTCGATCATCATCCCGATCATCGCCAACGGCTTCCGTGCCCTGGGCATCGTCGCGCTGGGTCACGTGCTTGGCAGCGCGGAGGCAGCCGCCACGGATCACGTGCTGTACGGCTGGATCTTCTTCTCGATCGTGATCCTGATGCTGATCGCCCTCGGCCTGCCCTTCCGTGAGGACGGCGAGCCAGACGCGCCGAACGGTTCCCCCATGACGCCCGATCCGCGCGCGACCAGACAGGGCCTGATCGCCGGCCTCGCGGTGGCGGCGCTGGCGGCGCTCGCGCCGGTACTCGTGCTCGGCCTGAACGAGGCTTCGGCGATGCCCGACATGACGCTGAAGCCGCTCGATCTGGCACCGTCCTGTGTCGCCGATGGGGCTCCTTCGGTGCCTGTCGCCGGGGCCTCTGGGCGGGCGATCGTCCAGCATGTGACCTGTGACGGCACCGCGATGACCATTGAGATCGAGGTGTTCTCACCACATTCGACCGCCGCGCCGGTAAACGGGGAACGGCGGCATTTGACGCGCTACCCGGACGCGGAGGACACGTCGGAAGCACCGATGCTGACCCGAGCCGGCGGCCCGATGCCGGGATGGCGTTTCGTGCGCGCCAGCGACCCGCCGTTCTTCGCAGCGGCCGGTCTGTGGATCGACGGGCAGCCAAGAACGCCTGGGATCGCGATGCGTCTGCTGATGGCGCGGACCAGCGTCATGGGTGCGTCGTACGCGCCCGTCCTGATCGTCATCACGCCGGTCGAAGACTGGCCGAAGTTCGACATCCGCAAGAGGCCGGGACTGGAACGCCAGATCACCGACCTGCTGGAGGCTCACCCTGAGATCAGCGATCAGGTCCGGGTGATCGCCGCGGGTGCGCGGTAGAGCCAACGGGGCTTGCCGCCGGCTTGCTATGTGTCATGCCCAGCCAGGCTCCCCGTCAGATCACCAGGCCGCCATCGACATGCAGGATCTGCCCAGTGATATAGCCGGCCGCGGGCGACGCCAGGAACGCCACGGCGGCGGCGACATCAGCGGGCAACCCAATGCGGCCAAGCGGGATGCGCGCCGTTTGCGACGCCAGCGCGGCCGGATCGATTGCCCGACGCGCCCCGGCGTCCTTACGGATGAAGCCCGGCACTACCGCGTTCACCGTCACCCCCGCCGCGCCGAGTTGGGTTCGTTGACGCAAAGGTGCGTAAAGCGACATGGGCCGGCTGAGGGTTTTCCCGTCTACGATCGGACCCCTCTGATCTGCGGTGCGCGGGTAATTCGTCGCCGGGAAAGGCCACAGGCGGTCTCTGAGCGCCGTCCAAAGGCCGAATTCCAGCTTCCATGTCAGTGGCGCCGCACGCGCTGAGGCTACCCAATTCGGCCGGACGCCCGTCTCGCAAAATCCGACCCATGATCAGGCCCCAAAAATGGGCCCCTCAGGACAGGGCTAACAAGCTGATCGCATTGTGGTTTTGACAAATCCGATGTCGCTTTACGTAGCTTTGCGTCAAGGAACCCACCTCCGCCGTGATTTGGCTCACAGCGGGGGTCTCGCTACGGTGGCAGCCCTTCAAGCAATGCCAACGTCTCCGTCAGCGCGGCTCTTAAGCGCATCCCGGAAGCGCCTCACGTGCGCCTCTCATAAAACCTGGACCCGAACTGTAGCGCGACAATCTGGGGTCTCATCTTGATCGACGCGCGGCACCGAACCACACGCAACCTCCGGAACAGATTGCAAACAATTTGAACAACTCACCCGCTTTAAACCGAGGACAAATCACGCACTTACAACAGCCCCGGCATTGCTGCTTGACGATGCGCCAGAAGTATGCCGAGCTTCCGTTTATGAGCTATTCCACCTCCCATCAGGCTAGGCGACGCCGACTCTGCATACAGGTGCAGAGTGCTGCGTCGACTTGGGATAAACGACCGGTTAGAGGCTAAACCTCGCAGTCGTCCCGCCTTAAGCCGAGCAACCCTGCCCACCATTAGGTAGGCGGGGTTTTTTGTAGTGAAAATGGAATATGACATGTCGAAGGCGTCCCACACGGAGATCAGGAGGGCCGAGTCACAGGACGCGGAAGCAGTGCGCCGCCTCGTACGGGAAGCCTACGCGCAATGGGTTCCAATCATCGGGCGCGAACCGATGCCCATGAAAGCTGATTATGAGAAGGCTGTCCGAGAGCACGAGATCGATCTTCTGTATGCCGACGGACACTTGGTCGCTCTCATCGAAGTCATCGTCAATTCCGACCACCTTTTCATTGAAAACATTGCCGTTTCACCGGAGCATCAAGGCAACGGTCTAGGCCGTCATTTACTGAACCATGCCGAGAAGAAGGCAAGCAGCGTGAAATTGGCGAAGCTGTGTTTGCTGACCAATCAAGCCTTCGAAGCCAACTTGCGACTTTACGAATCTGTTGGGTTCCACGTCGATCGGACAGAACCGTTCGCGGGTGGGGGCACGACGGTTTATATGAGCAAGGTAATCGCAGCCAATGACTCATCTTCGACGATCTGAAGCTGCGGTCTGCATCACAGCGGGTTTGGAGCGCCGTCATGGACGGTGTGTCCCGCCCGGCGGAGCGCGTCAATTGCTTTTGTCCGCTGCTCCGCTTTGATGAGGACATAGTCCGTGTCGAATGTTGACAACGCCACAATGGACACACCTGCTCCTGCCAGAGGATTGGCGACTTGTGTCAGGATACCGGTAAGTCCGAAGTCGAACGACCCTAATAACCCGAACGGAATGAAGCCATGCTCGGCCTTGACGCCATGTGGTACCAAACCGGTAGGGCATATTAGCGTCACCTCGTCATGTGTTCTGAAAAACGCGGAAAACGGGTGGCGTAGAATCCCGGTTGGAGCATCCGAACCCTGCGGCAATTGGCAAATGCTAAGAGCCGTATCGTGAAAACGAACTTCGAGGGGCATTGAAGTTGCTCCATAAGACCAGGGCGTGGTGACGCCCGCAAGGAGCGTATCAGTGGCTTACATCTCTTTGCTCGCTGGGATTGCAAGCGTCTTCCTATTGGCTTGTGTAAGCCCAGGCCCTTCATTCGTCATCATCTCATCGACCGCGATCGCTGTGTCTCGGCAGGCAGGGATGCTCATTGGAGCAGGAGTCGCCGCTGCAACTTTGACCTGGGCGGCGGCCGTCATGTTGGGTTTGGGTTTGCTGCTAGCGCAGGCAGCATGGCTCTACAACACCATTAAGCTAGCGGGCGTTGCTTACCTGATATACCTTGGCCTTCTGATGATCCTCACCGCCCGACGGGGACGCGCATCCATGGATATGAAGCCAGCGCCGCCGATGAGTGCTATACGCTACGTCGGCAAAGGATATCTGGTGGCCGTGAGCAACCCGACGGCAGCCATTTTCTTTGGCTCGGTCTTCTCAGCCATGTTGCCGTCAGTAGCCCCAATTTGGGTTTACGTCTCTGCTGTAGGATTGGTTACCGGCGTGTCGGCAATTTGGCACTGTGGAATCGGCGTCGTTTTCAGCGTCCGGCCAATCCAGGCGGCGTACCGCCGAATGAAGCGAGGCATCGATGCCGTTGCCGGGACGGTACTCGTGCTGCTGGGTGTGCGGCTTGCTATTTCCCGGTGATATCCCGTTCTGCCACACCGACGTTTCATCAGGCACCCACAAATGTCTACCTGATTACCCATCTTGCTCAGCCGTCAGAAATTCGGTACAAATTGCGAACAACGGCGGTTTGACGGAGAATCACGATGGCGCGCAACACAGTACAGTTCCAGAAGGGGCTCAGCGAGCCCGAATTCGAGCGCCAGTTCGGGACCGAGGCGCAATGCCGGGCCGTGGTGGTCGCGTCCCGATGGCCGGACGGGTTCGTTTGTCCCGAATGCGGCGGGCGCCAGCACAGTGTGGTGAAGACCCGTGACCTGTTTCAATGCTCCGCCTGCCGCCGGCAAACCTCGCCGATCGCCGGGACGATCTTCGCCGCGACCAAATTGCCGCTGCGAACGTGGTTCCGCGCCATCTATCACATGACCCAGACCAAACAGGGCATCTCCAGCATCGAACTCGGCCGGCGTCTCGGTGTGAGGCAGAGCACGGCCTGGACGGTCAAACACAAGCTCAAACAAGTCATGATGGAGCGCGACGCGTCCAAACAACTGACTGGCCGGGTCGAGATCGACGACGCCTATATGGGTGGCGAGCGTACCGGCGGTAAGCGCGGGCGCGGCGCGCCGGGGAAGACGCCCTTCGTCGCGGCTGTCGAGACCACACCGGAGGGCAAGCCGGTTCGTATGAAGCTCGGCCGCGTCGCGGGTTTCACCGGCAAGGCGATTTCCGTGTTCGCGCGGCGGAATCTCAATCCAGGTTGCACCGTCGTGAGCGACGGGCTTCAGTGCTTCGGCGGCGTGACCGAGGCCGGATGCGCCCATGAGGCCATCAAAACCGGGTCGGGTCCCGCATCGGTCCGGGTTCCGGCCTTCAAATGGGTCAACACCGCCCTCGGCAACATCAAGGCGGCGATCACCGGCACCTACCGGTCCATCGCCAGCAAACACGTCCCGCGTTATTTGGCCGAATTCGAATATCGCTTCAACCGGCGATACGATCTCGCAGCCATGTTGCCGCGTCTTTGTTGGGCAGGCGTCCATACCCCGCCCATGCCATACCGGCTCCTGAAACTGGCTGAGGTTTATGGGTAATCAGGAA
>ODAK010006181.1_pt1 | contig 12100 bp, 9 predicted proteins | sample 1539591 | NCBI WGS metagenome assembly ODAK01 (sample SAMEA3539303, study PRJEB22396) | soil metagenome | biome: tundra; feature: field; material: soil | place: USA | collected 2010-05 | depth 0.15 m | reverse complement strand
TCGGAATACCGGATCGCGCGCCGGAGACGAAGTCGTGCAGATGTATGTCGCACACGCGAACTCAAAGGTGGAACGGCCGATCGAGGAACTGAAGGGATTCAATCGTATTGCGCTACAGCCTGGCGAGACAAAGACGGTCCGCCTGCCGCTGAAAGCCAGCGCCCTGGCATATTGGAACTCCGCCAAGGGCGCTTTTGAAGTGGAGCCGGATCAGGTGAATGTCAGGGTGGGGAGTTCTTCGGCAGACATCAAGCTGCAACAAGTCGTGAGCGTGAGTCCCGAGTAGAACGTCTACCGAGTCCTTCTTGCGTGGGCGTTCCAGGCGCGCCGAATATTCAAAAGTTATTATCTTGCGTCTCCCTTCGAGCCGGGCTCCCGTTGCAGGGGAAGGCGCAAGACATATGCATACTTTCCGGGCGGCTGCGTGGGAAGTTGGATGCGCAAGCCATCCGGGTCCTGGTCCCACTCGAGTCTCGCATCCGATCCGAGCAAGTCGACGCTCTGAACTTTCTGCCCCTTCAGCGCGCTGCTGCCCAGGCTGTGGATCGTCACTTTTCCATCCGCCGGCCAACCCAGTTCGATGGCGTAGAGAGTCTCTCCCTTGGTGGTGAACCGGAAGTCCTCGGAGGTGTACGGTTTCGTATCCGTGTCGTGGAAGGCGCCGCCCGCTACTACGGTTGGCCCTTCTCCGTAGCGCGTCCATGGGCGGGTACCGTAAATTGCCTCGCCGTTGACCTTGAGCCATGCTCCCACGTCGCGCAGAACCTGTTGTACGGGCTCGGGAATCGTTCCATCGGGCCGGGGGCCGACGTTCAAAAGCAAGTTGCCGTTCTTGCTGACCACATCGGCGAGCTGATGAACGATGAACTCGGGAGACTTGAACGTGTCGCCCTCGATGTATCCCCAGGAGGCGTTGCTGATCGAGGTGTCGGTTTGCCAGTGCAGAGGGCGGATGTCGGACAACTGGCCGCGCTCGACATCGAGCGTGGCGGAATGTTCCTCGAGCGCGTCGTACTTGTAGTTGATGACCGCGCCCGTGCCACGCTTCGCGCCCTGGTTGTAGTAGAAAGCTGCAAATTCAGCCAGGTGGTTGCGGAAGGACGGCTGGTTGATCCACCAATCGAAGTAGACAAGGTCAGGGTGATACTTCTCAACGATCTCGGCCGTGCGCGCCAGCCAATCGTCCAGGAACTCGGGCGAGACGTAAGTCCAGTCTTCGTACACCCTGTCCTCGTATCCGGGCTTGACCAGGCGGAAGTGCGCCGGCCCATAGAAGGCTGCAAAGCGCGGGTCGCTCACGTCGGAATCGAACTGGCGGCCGCCGTCGAAGAACCAGTCGTGTTCGGCACGATGAGAAGATGCGCCGAGATGAAGCCCCTCCGCACGAACGGCTGTCGCCAATTCCCCGAGCAGGTCGCGTTTGGGGCCCATCTTGCCCGCGCACCAATCCGTGAGGTTTGAGTCGTAGATCGGGAAGCCGTCATGATGCTCCGCCACGGGCACCACGTACTTTGCGCCGGCTTCGCGAAACAGACGCGCCCACGCGCGCGCATCAAAGTGCTCGGCTTTGAACATCGGAATGAAATCCTTGTAGCCGAACTTGCTTTGTGGTCCGTAGGTGGCGACGTGGTGCTTGTATTCGTTAGAGCCCGGCTGATACATGTTGCGCGAATACCATTCGTTGGCGAATGCAGGGACCGAGTACAGCCCCCAGTGAATGAAGATTCCGAACTTCGCATCTTCATACCACGCTGGCGCCTGGTACTTCTGCAGCGATTCCCATTGGGGACGAAAAGGGCCGTCGTTCGCTTGCCGTTCGACGTTTTTCAGAATTTCCTTGCGCGCGCCGTCGTACTTGTTCACTGCCTGCTGCCATGCGCTTTCGATCGCAGCGAGGTCCGGGCGCGGTGGCTGAGCGAACAGAGCAGGGCACGAGGCGGCCATGAGGATAGAGAGCGCCACCAATGTTCTCAGGGGCCGAACTGGCCGACATGCGTGTAGTACGAAGGGGAAGAGGACGTGCGTTTCTGTCATAAGTGCTCCAGCCGCGGCTGAAAAACCGCAGGCTGACTCCAGATTGGTTTCAAACTATCTTTACAGTTTTGAGGCTGACAGTCACCACATGGCCGATGAGGCGAAGGATATCCTCCGAGTGAGGGCCCAGTGTACAACGGGGATTCCGAACGGGGGCGCATAGAGTTGAAAACATGACGACCGTGCTGCTTCAGGCGCGTGAGAATGCGGGATCCGAGCGGGAAGACGTTTATCACGGAACAGCAGGCCATCGCCGGCGCGGTCGCTGCTCCAACGTTCGGGTACACGCCATACAAAACCGGTCGCCGGGTCGTGGAGCTGGGGGTGAAATATGCGTATCTGGAGGTCGAGCCACATTCATTAGGTAGCTCCGCACGTTTGGTGCACAACTCCCATCGCATCGAGATGCGCGGAGAATCGATGCGCCACGCCCAAAGAGCCCGTTCGGAACCACTGCAGAATCAGGCTCATAGTTTCGGTTCAGTTCCCCGACAATGCCCCTTCGCCAGTTGGTTGCAAACCGACGATCTCACCATTGAATTCTTTTCCTCTTGCGCCGCGTCAAGTCAAACTGGAGGAAAACCATGACGCGACGCAGATACCAAAATGGATCTTTGACCAAGAAAAGCAACAGGTTTAGTGAAGATGTCTGGCAGTTCCGCTTTTACGAGACCACGCCAGAGGGCCGCCGGTACCGTAAGTCAACAAGCGTGGGGACGGTAGCCCAGTACCCGACGAAGTCAGATGCCTTGCGCGTCATCGAACCCCTTCGCATCCGACTGAATCTGTATCACCGATTCGGGAGGCCGGTGTCAGTCGGTGCACTGATGGATCACTATGTTGAACACGAATTGCCGGAACGGCGGCACTCAACCCAACAATCTCATTCCTCGAATCTGAACCGCTGGATTCGCCCCCGCTGGGGTGACTCTCTGCTGGAGCAGGTCAAGCCGCTTGCAGTCGAAGAGTGGCTGCGGTCGCTTGCCTTGGCACCGAAGACCAAGGTCAACCTTCGAGGCCTGTTTCACCTTATCTATGAGCATGCACGACGATGGGAACTGACCGATCGAAATCCCATCGACCTGGTACGACAGCGGGGCGGCCGCCGATGCATACCGCGCGTGCTAACGCCGGTCGAGATCCGCCTCCTTCTGGCGCAATTGGTCGAACCATACCACACGATGGTTATGGTTGCTGCATGTTTAGGCCTTCGCGCCAGCGAAATCATGGGCCTGCAGTGGCGGGACTTCAACTGGGAGAATCTCACCGTCCTGATTCGGCGGGGAGTTGTGAACGGCCGGACTGGCGACACCAAAACTGAAGCCTCCCAAAAGCCACTGCCCATCGATCCCCGGCTCGCCCGTTCTCTGGAAGAAGTATGGAAGCGAAGTTTGCACAAAAGCCCTCAAGACTGGGTCTTTTCAAACCGCGCTGGCCGACCGAGAGCTCAGCAGGACATCCTCCGGCGCCACTTGAGATCGGCAGCGTTACGGGCTGGGATCGGAAAGATCGGTTGGCACACTTTTCGGCATTCGTACTCAACGATGTTGCGAGGTGCAGGCACCGACATCAAGGTGCAACAAGAATTGCTCCGGCACGCAACCATCCAGAGCACCATGAACATTTATACGCAAGCAGTTTCGGAGCAAAAGCGTAACGCGAACAGTGTGGTCGTACGAATCTTGTTCAATGAAATTGCCTCTGGCGGGCAACTTTCCCCTAACGGGAGCGAACAGGCAATAAGCGGACGAACCTTGGGCCTCACGCGATCCTGTCCAAGTGATTGTTTTTGTGGAGCTTATCGTGGCGGTGCGATTCCCCTGTACCAGGATCTGCGGGTGGACGTCGGTTTCAAACCCATCCTTGATGAACTTCACTTCATAGGTGCCGATGGGAAGGTCGGCGATATTGAACGAGCCATCGGCCTTGGTCGTGGCCGTCACTTCCAGATTTGTGGCAGTAGCGCGAGCCTTCACCTGGGCGCGCTGAATAACGGCACCTGAGCTGTCGGTTACCTCGCCATTGATCGAGCCGAGCGTTTGCTGGCCAAACGCGAGGTGTCCGCATGCGACCAGGAAAATAATCGTTAGAAGGCCTGAAAGGGGAGCGAGGAAACACTTCTTGCACGAGAAGCCAAGGGCTAAACGAGAGTTCACGGATTGCCTCCTGGAATGACCGGGAATTTTACCGGGAGCGGATTCAGAGAGCAAGCAATTTTAGATTAAAGATTGATTAATAATGACTTAACAATCGCGATTTTTCACGTGTGCGGCGCGGCGCATGATCGCAGACAATGTCTAAAACAATGGATTGCTCTTCTCGAAGTGCAATCGAGAATAATTTTGAAGTAATATTGACTCGACCTTTCGACGGATCCTTCCTTCTCTACTCCACGGGGGACGTTTTCGCATGGGGTTTCTGCGGGTACTCTTACGGGCAGCGGCTTGGCCATTGCTGGTGTTAGCCACCGAATTGTTCGCACAGAACAGCGAGTCGACACCCCAACCTGTCAAGCCCTCAGCCTCTGCCTCGGAAACTCGAAGTGCGGCTCACAAACTGGAAGTCCAACCATTCGAAGTCGCACAAACCTGGTCGTTGTAGATGTTGTGGTGAGCGACGACGGCAAGCCGGTAAAAGGCTTGCAACGGTCCTCGGGACCGGAAGCTGGCTCCGGAAGTTGTCCAGAAGTCGGCTTGTCGGAAGCTCTGCTAGCGAATCGTGCGTGGATCACCGGAAACAACGCAGGGTGGCTGAGCGGGTTCGCAGATTCACCCGCTCAGACGCCCAGATACGATCGTACGATCACCGTTGCCCGAGAGAACTACTTCCCTGCGGCAAACACACGCGAATGAAACATTAACGTTTCCCCGAGGTGTGCCAGAAAATACGCGTCGCCGTGGTTGCCGGGATAGAGATGAAATTCGTGTTGGATGCCTTCTGCCTGGAGTTGCCGGTGGAGTTCCGCGGCTCCTTTGTCAAATCCGAATTCGTCCTCACGGCCGCAGTTGAAATATATAGACAGCCCCGTAGTCCGTAGCCGCGCGCGGTTCTGTTTTGCCACGACAAAAGGACTGTTCTGGTTCCAGTGATGGAGGTCAACAGGGTTGCCGAACACCGCTCCCAGCGGCCCATTTAGCGGTGTCGCCGCATGCATGGTCTCAGTCTGTCGCGGCGACTCTGCGATAAGCGCAGCACTCTGCGCGCTGACCGACGAGAATAGCGCCGGATAGGCAAAAGCAAACCTGAGCGCACCGTATCCGCCCATCGAGACACCGCTGATGGCTCGTGCGGAGCGCTCCCGGCGGATAGAGTAACGGGACTCGATGTAAGGAATGAACTCGCGAATGAAGAAATCGCCGTAGCGCACGCGGCCATCGGCGGAGTTGATGTAGAAGCTGCGCCTCCCTTCGGGCGCGACTATCAGAAAATCGGAGATCTGTCCTTGCTGGCGGAGGTCCTCGATCAGGTCCCATCCTCCGCTTTTAAAAAAAGTCTGTTCGTTATCGCCGAGTCCGTGCAGAAAATAAAGCACGGGATAACGCCGCGAAGAACGGCCGGCAGTCGCGGTGTCGTAGCCGGGTGGCAACATAACGCAGTAGTGAACGGTTTGACTGAGGACACGACTTTCCAGCGCGTTGCAATCGATGCGGCCCTGAGCGTGGGCTTGGCAGAACAGGAACGCGACACAAAAAAGCGTAAGCCATCGCAAACAACGGCGCATCGGATCAGTTTACTCGTAGCGCAGTGCCTGCACCGGATCGAGACGCGCGGCTCGGGCCGCCGGGTAGAGCCCCGAGAGCAGACTGACAACGATGGAAAAAGCGATCGCGCTGAGAACAAGCCACAGCGGCACGGACCAGATCTGTGCCGGAGGAAAATTCTGGCGTTCGAGATAAATGTTCGTTCCGAAATTAATGAGGCGCCCGATCGCCCAACCGAGCGTGACTCCAACTGCACCGCCGACGAGACCCATAGCGCCTGCTTCGGCGAAGAAGAGGCCGCGCACGTCAGCATCACTGGCACCCAGGGCCTTCATGATTCCGATTTCACGTCGGCGTTCGAGGATGGCCATCACCAGCGTATTCACGATGCCGATGGAAGCCACGGCCAAGGCTAGGCTTCCGAAGATCGCAAGGAACCCGTCGAGCACGGCAAAGAACTGGCGCATACTGCGAGTCGCATCGACAAGGGAAAAAGCGCTGAATCCCATCTTCTTGATGGCATCTTCAACGGCCGGGACCTGATTGGGATTCCCTACCCGCACGCTAATTGAGGTATAGGTTGGCGCGCTGCTGGGCGAGGCATCGCGCAGGCCGGACTGCATGACGTGCAGGTCTTGCGCAAGTTTGAGCGGGAGGAAGACACGTGCCCGGGCGGTCCCGCGCATGCTATCCGGATCGAGGTCCGTCACTCCCACAATTTTCAGGGCTTGCTGGCGTGAAACGACCGAGTACGCCGCACCATCACCAGGCCCCGTCGATGAGGGAGACGCGGTGCGCTCGGCATAGCGCATCGTCAACTCTTTTCCGAGTAGAGGTTTGGCCAACTCGGCAATATTTGTGTCGTCCGCGCCCGGCTTGGATCTTATGCCCAGCAACTCTTCGGCAAACGACTTCTGCAGGATGACTTCCGGACCCGTCTCCGACGAGAAGAAACTGCCCTGCATTCCATCGAAAGCATCATTGTTGTTCTTGGCGGAGAACGGCACGCCAGCCACCATGGTCAAGTGGGGTTTGTCGTCGAAACGCAACTCGCTAACGAACCTAATATCAGGATAGGCCTCGACTACGCCAGGGATTTGCTCGATTTTCCGTCGCGCCGGTTCATCCAGCGCGGGGCTCTCGGCCGGGGGTGGGCCGTCCTCTCGCTGTTCGCGGAAGTTGCGGAGATCCCGCCGGGACGTGACCACGACAGTGTCAAACAAGCCGGACTTCTGCAGTCGGCGCGAAGCGAGCTGCTGCAGGCCGATGCCGAGCGAGAGCATCGCGACCAGCGACGCCACACCGACGGCGATCCCGATGGTGGTCAGCGAATTGCGGAAGACGGACTCGCGCAGGTTGCGAACAGCGAGGTCAGTGACGTCGTAAAACTTCATCGTGTTTCTCCCCGCGGCGTGGGCGCCTCGACGGACGAGATGTTGGGCAGGTCATCGTTGGTTACGTCATCGACGAGCTTTCCATCCGCCAGATGCAACATCCGCCCGGCATACTTCTCGGCGAGGGCCTGCTCGTGCGTAACCATCAGCACGGTCATGCCCAGCGACTGATTGAAGCTACGAATGAGTTCCATAATTTCTGTGCCGGTGCGGCTGTCGAGATTGCCCGTCGGTTCGTCCGCCAGAAGAAGCTTGGGCCGGTTGATGAGTGCACGCGCCAACGAAGCACGCTGCTGTTCACCGCCCGAGAGTTCCATCGGCCGATGCGAAAGCCGTCCAATCAAACCCACACGTTCCAGCGACTGGCGTGCAAGAGTGGAACGCTCGCGGCGATCGACTTCGGCAAAGCGCATGGGGAGCTCTACATTTTCCAACAATGACATGCTCGGTATCAGATTGAACGACTGGAAGACCATGCCGACAGTATGGAGGCGGTACTTGGCCAGTTGCTCCCGTGAGAGCGCGGCCAAGTTGTTTCCGTAAACGATCACCGCCCCGGAGGTAGGACGGTCAAGGCCCGCAACAAGGTTAAGCAGCGACGATTTGCCGGATCCCGAGGCGCCCAGCAAAGCCACAAATTCCCCGGCCCGAATGTCGATGGAAATTCCGTCCACCGCGCGCACTAACGCCTCACCCATCTGGTAATGGCGGTAGACGTTCTCGGTACGGACAACTAGGAAGTTCGGCCAGGGAATTTCCATGCTATCGAATGTCTCCCCACACGAAGTACAGCGTCTCGCGCAAACCAAAAGGATGAAAGGCTTCTGCGAAGCCCCGGCCACCGCCGAATTTACCGCCCGCGATTAGGATTATGTTGCCTCTAGTTTTCATCGGAATCGTTCCTATGCCCATTGTAGGATGCAATTGTCAGATCTGATCAGCAAAGGGTAGCCTCAATTGGGGCTGTTACGATTCCGCAAGAGGTCAAGCACATGCTAGACCTATAGATATCGGCGAGGAACGGGAATCCTCCGATCCGCCGGCAGGACGGGGCAGGTTTGGACTAATAAAACTCAGAATATTTTCGGGTACGTGGTCAGAAGCTGATGCAATACCCACACAGACGACGGAACGCTATAGGATGCGAGCAAAACTTGGGACACCCGGTAAACGACCTGTTTACTCTCGGGATAGCCGCAGCCACTAGCCCCACAAATTGAACCCCTCGCGGACAGGCAGTGTCTAATCAACAATGGTGACTGCTCATTCGAGGACCTCGGGCCCTCAGCTGCGTGCGGTTCTGCCCTTGGTGTGGGAACTGGTCCGTCCGCGCCGCGGGTTGTTGGCGGTTGGTTTCGTTTTGATGGCGATTAACCGGGTGGCCTCTCTGGTGCTGCCTTATTCCACCAGATACCTGATCGATAGCGTCATCATCAAGCGCAACATTCAACTGCTCAAGCCACTGGTGCTTGGGGTATTGCTGGCGACTGTCATTCAGGGGATTACTTCGTTCTCGCTCACGCAATTGCTCTCCAAGGCCGCCCAACGCCTGATCGCTGAGCTTCGGCAGAAGGTGCAAGCTCATGTCGGACGGTTGCCGGTTTCATTTCATGATTCGACCAAAACCGGAGTTTTGGTATCGCGCATCATGACCGACGTGGAAGGCGTACGCAACCTGATGGGTACCGGACTGGTGGACCTTGTCGGGGGACTGCTCACGGCAGGGATCGCTCTGGTGGTTTTGTTCCGAATCAGCACGCTGATGACGGTACTGGCGTTCGGCTTCCTGTTGTGTTTCGGACTCGCTCTGAAAAAAGCATTCCAGACGATCCGGCCGATCTTTCGCGAGCGCGGCAAAATCAACGCCGAGGTTACCGGGCGTTTGACGGAATCTCTTGGTGGCGTGCGTGTGGTGAAGGGCTACCACGCCGAGGACCGGGAGGAAAAGGTTTTCTCGCTCGGAGTGATGCGGCTGCTCGATAACGTGATGCGCTCGCTGACTGCGACTTCTGTCATGGGGCTTTCGGCAAGCGTGTTGCTGGGCGTGGTGGGTGCCGTCATCATGTTTGTCGGCGCGAAGCAGATTCTGGCGGGGGCGCTGACGATTGGCGGCTTTTTTACCTACACCTTGTTCATGGGCTTCCTCATCGCGCCCATCATGCAGATTGTTCAGATCGGCACGCAGATTACAGAAGCGCTGGCTGGACTGGAACGTACGCACGAAATCCTGATCGAACCTGCGGAAGACAGCGACCCGCGGCGTACCGTCACTCTGCCTGCGATCGAGGGCAACATTGATTTCGATGCCGTCACCTTTAGCTACGATGGCGCCCGCACCGTGCTGAACGACGTATCGTTCCACGCTGCCCCGGGCACGGTGACAGCATTGGTTGGATCGTCGGGATCCGGCAAATCGACGACCATCGGACTGATTTCTGCGTTCTATGTTCCGACCCGGGGCAAGGTCCTGGTGGACGGCATCGACCTGAGCACGGTACGGCTCGATTCGTACCGCACCCAACTTGGGGTTGTATTGCAGGAATCATTTTTGTTTGACGGTACCATCCGCGAGAATGTCGCCTTCTCCCGGCCTGACGCCAGCGAAGAAGCCGTCATGCGTGCATGCCGGATCGCTCGGGTCGATGAATTTGCGGAGAGCTTTGGGGACAAGTACGACACCATTGTCGGTGAGCGCGGCGTGAAGCTATCGGGCGGGCAACGGCAGCGGATCTCGATTGCACGCGCCATTCTGGCTGAACCCCGCATCCTGATTCTGGACGAGGCGACTTCCAGCCTCGATTCCGAATCCGAGCAGATGATCCAGCAAGGCCTCTCCTACTTGATGCAGGGCCGCACAACCTTTGTGATCGCGCACCGCTTGTCGACCATTCGGCGCGCCGATCAGATTCTGGTGGTCGAGCAGGGACAGATTGTCGAACGCGGCACTCACGAAGAACTCTATGCGCTGCGCGGACGTTACTTCGAGCTGTACACCAAGCAGCATGGTCTGGAGAGCAATCTGTTCCTGGCACCGGGGGAGGGTGATGCCACGCCGGTTGGCAATGACGTGGGAACATCCAAACAAAATGGGGAGGAGCCGGCCGTCACCGAGGTAATACGATTCGTCCGCTAGTGTCGAACTGTACTCGCTGGCGATTCCTAGTTTGTGCGGCGGCAACCGGTATCGACTCTGGCAGCAGCAGTTGATTGCGCCCTCACCGGTCCTATAGGGTTGTGTTGGAGCTGCGCCTTGGACGTTTATCTAGTCGACGGCACATACGAGTTGTTCCGGCACTACTACGCGCTGCCGTCCGCCCGGGATTCGGATGGGCGAGAGGTCGCTGCAGTCCGGGGCGTCCTAGCCTCGGTGCTGGGTATGATGAAGGGCGGCGCCACGCACATTGCCGTCGCAACCGATCACGTCATCGAATCTTTTCGCAACGGACTGTGGCCGGGTTACAAGACCGACGAAGGCATCGAGCCCGACCTGTTGGCACAATTCCCGTTGCTCGAAGAGGTGCTGGCGGCGGCGGGCATTGTCGTGTGGGCCATGGTGGAGTTCGAGGCGGACGACGCGCTCGCTGCGGCGGCAATAGCGGCAGCTCGGGATGCGCGTGTCGAACAGGCGATCATCTGCACGCCGGACAAGGATCTTGCCCAATGTGTGAGGGGCACGCGCATTGTGCAGCTGAATCGCCGGACACGCGTGACCATAGACGAAGCAGGTGTAATTCAGAAGTACGGCGTGTCTCCGGCATCGATTCCCGACTATCTTGCGCTGGTGGGCGATGCGGCAGACGGTTATCCGGGGCTACGCGGCTGGGGTGCGAAGTCGTCGGCCGCCGTTCTCTCAAAGTTTGCCCATCTCGAATCCATCCCCACGGACTGGCGCGAGTGGCGCGTGACCGTCGCCAACGCGAGTGCTCTCGCTGACACTCTCTCCTGCGAGCAGGACCGCGCACTGCTTTTTCGCACGCTCGCCACGCTCCGGACCGACATTGCGCTCTTCGACGATGTGGACGAGTTGCGCTGGAACGGTCCTACGCCTACCTTCGCCGATCTCGCGGCTCGACTAGATGCCGCAGTTACCGAAACCCGGCGGTCGGTGGCACGTCGTTCCCGCGCCGACTCTCGGATCCGAAGCGCGGCGATAGTCGGAGGTCTGCCGCACTCTTCCGAAAAGTGAGTAGCCCGGCTGAAACCAGAGAGAGATCCTCATCGAGATAATGCGTCAACCCTGACCGAGAGTGTGTTTGGCGTGTGATCAACTTAGAATTTAACTTTAAACTCTTTGTGTTCTTTTCTGGAGGTTTCTTTTGGCTGGTGTTTCCAGAATCTCTCCTGCACTCAAAAAACGCGCTGCACGGATCAAACTGCTTCTCATGGACGTGGACGGCACGATGACGGACGGCAGTGTGACCTTGCTCTCGCAAACCGACGGCACCGCGATCGAGATCAAAACCTTTGACGCACACGACGGGCAGGGACTAACCCTAGCGCAGACCGCCGGCCTGCGCACGGGCTGCATCACCGGTCGCGAAAGTGCCGCACTCCTCCGCCGCGCCCACGAAATGAAGATGGAATTTATCTACATGAAGCAGCCGGTGAAGATGCCGGCCTATGAAGAAATCCTTCAAAAAGCGGGAGTGTCTGATTCTGCTGTCGCCTATATTGGCGATGATCTTCCGGATATTTCCTTAATGCACCGCGTTGGCCTCGCCGTTGCTGTGGGCGACGCCGTCCCTGAGGTCAAAGACGCCGCGCACTACACGACGAAAGCTCATGCAGGCCACGGCGCCATCCGCGAAGCCGTTGAACTCATTCTCAAATCCAAAGGCATCTGGGAAACGATGATCGACAAAGCCCGTGCGTGATGCGGCTCCCGGAATCTCCTGCTGGCGAAGCTTCAGTTCGCATTGGAGATCGAGTCCGGTCATGCCCGGCATGGCGATGCCGAGGATCAGATATCTG
>ODAK010006180.1_pt1 | contig 12101 bp, 11 predicted proteins | sample 1539591 | NCBI WGS metagenome assembly ODAK01 (sample SAMEA3539303, study PRJEB22396) | soil metagenome | biome: tundra; feature: field; material: soil | place: USA | collected 2010-05 | depth 0.15 m | reverse complement strand
CAGGCCGTAGGCCTTGACGCAGCCCCGGCCGCCTCCAGGATGCTGGGAGCAGATGTCCCAATTCGATTCGATGCGCGTGGCGACGCCGTTCTCCACCTCGACCTTAAGCAGGTCGGGGCCGGCAACGCATTGATAGCAGTAGATCGGAACCTGCTTCTTCTCTGTCCGTTTCACCATGGGTTTTCTACCTTTGCGGTTGCATACACAATTTCATAGTATGCAAGTCGGGCTATGAAAGTTCGTCGAAGACCGGCACGCCGCGCACGAAAGTCATCACCGCCTTGGCGTTGACGATCGCCTCCGGTTCCGCGTTCAGGACGTCAATGTCCAGCACTGCGAGGTCGGCAACACAGCCCGGTTTGAGCACGCCGCGCCACTGCTCGTGATGCATGCAGCGCGCGCCGCCGCGCGAATAGATCCGCACGGCCTCCTGCAAGCTTATCGACTCCTGCGGCCCTACCGGAACGCCGGCACTCGTGCGCCGCAGGACGGCCGTCGCCATTGCGCGAAACGGCGATTGCGGCCCCGTTGGTCCGTCCGAACTTCCAGCCACCGTGACGCCGGCGTCGAGCAGGCTGCGGCCGAAATACATTTCGCCGGCGCGCCTTGGGCCTACCGCCGCGATGAAGCTGTCGCCCATCTTGTGCAAGAACCCGTACTGCGTCACGACCGAGATGCCGGCTTTTTTCACCCGCGCCACCGCGTTGCCGCGCGGAAATGCGAGATGCTCAATGCGAGGGCGCCGGTCATGCGCTCCGTCCGGGCCCGCCGCGGCTTCGAGGCTGCGGATCACCTGATCGATGGCACGATCGCCGATCGTGTGCACTGCGATCTGCCAGCCGTCGCGGTGCGCTGCGGCAAAGTCGCGGTCGAGCTCGTCCGGCGGCGTAATGTACGCGCCGCAGCCGGGACAATCCTCGTACGGCTCGGAGAACACTGCCGTGCGCGCGCCGACGATGCCGTCGGCGAAAAATTTCAGCGTCCGCACCTGCCAGTCGCGATCGATGCCTCCCGGGGCCAATCCGCGTGCCGCCGCATCTTCGGGGTCGATGCGCAACATGAAGCTCGCTCGCAGCGGAAACGGACCCTGCTGCCGCAGGTGTTCCCACAAGTCCCATTCGTGATCGAAACCGTTGGTGAATCCGACCGCGGCCTCGCAGAACGAGGTAATGCCATACGACAGATAGCCTCGCGCGAGTTCTTGCATGCGCGAGCCAAGCCGCTCGGTCGAAGGCTTTGGGGCGACGACGAACATACGATCGGCCGCGAGTTCGCGCAAGACACCGCTAAGCTTGCCGCCTTCCCGCCCGTAGCTGCCTCCTTCCGGATCGGCCGTATCAGGCCCGACGCCGGCCGCCGTGAGAGCTCTGGAATTGGCGATCGCGAGATGGCCGCAGAAACGCCGCACGACGACGGGGCGATCCGGGACAGCGGCATCGAGGTCCGCCGCCGTGAGCAGGCGATTTTCCGCCACGCGCGCTTCGTTGAATCCGGATGCGATCACCCATTCGCCGTCGGCGCTGCTTGCGGCGGCGACGGCAAGCGTACGCGCGACTTCGGCGAGCGACCCGATGCGGGGCTCGTCCAGCCGCACCTGCAGGCTTTCCTGTGCCACTGCCAGCAGATGTAGGTGTGCGTCGGTCAGGCCGGGAATCACCGTGGCGCCCTTTAGATCGATGCAATGGTCGGCCGCAGGCGCGTCGGCGCTGCGCCCGACCCACGCGACGAGGCCGTCGCGCAGCAGGATCGCTTCGTGAAAGGCGTTGTCGTCGTCCATGCTGACTATGCGCCCGCGCGTCAACAGGTACGTCGGCACGCTAGCGCGGGCGGGCTTTGCGTTCATGGCGTGGCTCCAGTCTGGTAAGTTCCCCTGCCGCCGAGATAGGCGCTGCGCACGCGATCGTCGGCGGAAATCGCGCTCGCCGGTCCCTCTAGCACGATTTCGCCCATCTCGAGAACGTAGGCGCGATCTGCGACCGAGAGCGCAAGCAGCGCGTTCTGCTCCACCAGAATGGCGGTAAGGCCGTGCTGCTTGAGTTCCCGGATCGCGCTGAAGATGTCCTCGACGATGCGCGGCGCGAGACCGGTCGAAGGCTCGTCGAGCAGCAGCAACTGCGGCCTGGACATCAGGGCGCGGCCGATCGCGAGCATCTGCTGTTCGCCGCCGGACAGCGTGCCCGCGGTTTGCGCGCTGCGTTCCTTCAAAATCGAAAACATCGTGAGCATTTTTTCGAGATCGGCTTCGACCGAGCGGTCGCGGCGCATATAGCGCTGGAACGCGCCCAGGCGCAGGTTGTCGATGACCGACATCGACCCGAACAGGTCGCGCTGCTCAGGGACCAGCACCATGCCGCGCGACAGGCGTCCTTCCGGACGCACGCGCAAAATGTCCTCTCCGAGAAAGCGGACCCGCCCGCCCTGCGCTGGAAGTATCCCCATCAACGCGTTGAGTAGCGTGGTTTTGCCCGCGCCATTGGGGCCGATGACCGCGACGAACTCGCCCTGCGCGACCGCCAGATCCAGTTGCGGAATGACCAGCGCCTTGCCGTAACCTACCGACAGGCTTTCGATTTGCAGCAGAGCCGTCATCCGCCACTCCCCAGATACGCGTCGATCACGGCGGGGTTGGCTTGAATTTCAGCAGGCGTGCCTTCCGCGAGGATTTTTCCGCGACTCAGCACGACCAAGCGATCGACGATGCTCATCACCAGATCCATGTCGTGTTCGATCAGCACGATCGTAATGCCTTCCTGGCGAAGCTGCTGGATGAGTTGCGCCAGTCGCACTTTTTCGTTGTGGCGAAGGCTCGCCGCGGGCTCGTCGAGCAGCAGGAGCACGGGGTCGGCGGCAAGGGCCCGCGCCACCTCGACCAGGCGCTGCTGGCCGAGCGGCAGCGAGCCGGCCTCGTCATGCGCGCGCTCGGCTAGGCCCACGCGCTCTAGGGCGGCATATGCGGTCTTGAACGTGCGCCCGTCTTCCGCCTTGTCCAGCATGGCCAGGCACGACAGCATCGCCGAACGCGTGCGCGAATAGCAGCCGAGCGCGACGTTTTCGAGGACCGTCATTTCGCCAACGAGCTGCACGTGCTGAAAGGTGCGCGCCATGCCGAGATAGACGCGGCTCGCGACATTGCCCGTCAGCGCCTCGCCGCGAAACTGGATGCTGCCGCCGCTATGGCGGAAGAGACCCGCGATGATGTTGAACGCAGTCGTCTTGCCCGCGCCGTTCGGACCGATCAGGCCGAGTATTTCTCCCTGCATTACCGTCAAATTCACGTTCTGCAGCGCCTCCAGTCCGCCAAAGTGCTTGCTCAAACCGTCCAGCGACAGCAGCGGACCGGCGGCCGGCGCGCGCGTTTTCTCGGGCAGCGGCTGAACGCCCCCCCGCACCTGCCGCGGCAGCGTGCGCAGAACCTTGCTCAGCAAGGGCCAGAGCCCTTGCGGCCACTTCAGCAGCAGCAACACGAGAATTGCACCGAACACGATAGCCTCGTAGTTGCCCGATGCGCCGAACACGCTGTGCAGCGCGCCCTGCAGGCCGTATTCGAGACCTTCGAGAAAAATAGCGCCGACGATGCCTCCGGCCGGGTGGGCCGGGCCGCCGAGCACGGCCATGATGAGGATCTTGAACGAAGCGCCGAGGCTGAAAGGGGTCGGGCTGATGAAACGCAGCAAATGCGCGTACAGCGCGCCCGCGAGACCCGCCAGCACCGCCGAGAGCACGAACACGCGCACTTTCAGCCACAGGGTGTTTATGCCGAAGGTGCTGGCCATCAGTTCGTTGACGCGCACCGCGCGCACCGCGCGGCCCATGCGCGTCGTTTGAAAGTGGTGCAAGCTGATGATCGTTACGGTCAACGCCAGCCAGATGATGCCGGTGAAGACACGATCGTTGCGGATCTGCCAGCCGAAGATGCTGAGCGGCGGAATTCTGTCGAAACCGTTAGGCCCGCCGGTGACGCCGATCCATGCGACAAATATCACCGATAGCGCGATGCCCCACGCGATCGTCGCCAACGGCAGATAATGGCTGCGCAACCGCAGCGTGACCGCGCCTATTACAAACGCCACCAACGCAGTGCCGCACAGCCCTGCGGCGATGCCGAGCCAGGCGGAAAAAGCATAGTCGCGCGTCAGGGTAGCGGTGACATACGCGCCGAGCCCCATGAAGGCCGCATGGCCGAGCGACACCTGGCCCGCTTGCAGCAGCACCACCATGCCGGTTGCCGCAATCGCGAATAGCCCCGTGAATGCGAGCAGGCTGACGTAGAACGGCGAAAGAAACGTCGCGGCCAGCGCCACCACCGCCAGTAGCATTGCCAACGACAGCGCTGGGGTCGAAATTCTCATTAATCTTCTTGTGCGGCGTACTGCTGGCGACTGCTGCGCCACAACAGGATAGGAATGATCAGCATGAACACGATCGCGTCGCGAAATGCGCTGAGGGCATACGCCGAAAACGCCTCGAGCACCCCGACGACGAGCACGCCACCTATGGCAAGCGGATAATCGACCAGTCCGCCCATCGCCGAGCCGACGAATCCCTTCAGGCCGATGCTGAACCCCATGTCGTAATGCGCGGTGATCAGCGGTGCGACCAGCATGCCGCTCAACGCGCTGAAGCCGGCGGCGAGGAAAAAGCTCATGCTGCCGGCCAGCGTCACCGGGATGCCGCAGATTTGCGCGCCGCGGCGATTGACCGCCGACGCGCGCAGGGCCTTGCCCAGAATCGTGAATTCGAAAAAGGCGTAGAGCGCGATCATCATCATGGCCGACGTCGCGACGATCCAGAGGCTCTGATAGCTGACTGCGACCGGACCGAGCATTACGTCGCCGACCGCAACCGCCGGCACGTTGTGCGGCCCCGATCCCCAAAGCAGCAGCCCCAGTCCCTGCAGCGTCATTTGCACGCCCACCGATACGATGACGAGCACGATGGTGCTGGAGGTCGCGATCGGCCGCACGGTGAGCTGATACACCACTGCCCCGAGCGCGCTGACGAGCAGAAAGCTCGCTGCCATCGCCGCCGCCATGCCAAGTTTCAGGCGCACCACGGCAAGCGTCATGGCAACGAGCAGCGCCGCTACAACAACGAAACCGAGCACTACTGATGCCGCCGCAAGCGGACGCGCCCGCAGGGACCAGGCTTCGACCGCGCCCCATATCAACAGGCCAAACACGGCGACGTAGAGCGAACCCGGCACATCACCTTCAACGAAGCTGGCGAGCGTGAGCGCGCCCAGCATCACGTATTCGCCCTGGGCGATGTTGACCACGCGTGTGATGGTGAAAATGAGCACCAGGCACAACGCCACCTGCGCGTAGACTGCGCCGTTGGTGAAACCGTCGACGAGCAGGAACGCCGCCGTGTCGAGCGACTGGCTGCTCATCGATCCCGGGGGCGGCCGACCGCCGCGACTATGCGCTCCATGCGGCGCCCCTTCAGGATCGCGCGGTCATGGAACGCAAGGCGCGCGTCACGCCAAACGTCATGGGGCGCATCTGGCCCCACATCGCGCTTCGCGCCTTTCTTGCCCCGATGCCGGTCATTCGTCGATAACGACGAACTTCTTGTTCTTGACCACCACCAACACCGTGCTGCGGCGATCCAGGCCGAGATGGTCCTGCGGCGAGAAGTTGAACACGCCCATCGTGCCGGGGAAATTCTTGATGCCCTCCATCGCGTCGCGCGTCTTGACGCGGAATTCCTGCAGCTTGGCTGGCGACGCGCCAGCCTTGTATGAGATCTCGAGCGCCTTTTCCGCCAGCAACGCGGCGTCCCAGCCCTGCCCCGCAAACAGGTCGGTCTTGCCCGCGCCGTACTTGCCGTCGTAGAGCTTGGCGAAATCGGTGGCGACGGGTTTGAGCGGATTGCTTGCGCTCATCTGCTCGTACACTGCGCCGGGGCCGGTGCCGACTATGGCGCCTTCGACCGAATCGCCGCCGGTCGTCAGGAAGCCGGTATTGGCCGAACCCGCGCTGTGAAAAATCGGGCCGCGGTAGCCGACGCGCGCCAGCGACTGGTGCGCCAGCACCGCCGACGGTGGAATCGAGTGAAAATACACCGCGTCGGGATTGGCCTGTTTGATGCGCAGTGCCTGCGGCGTGAAATTGGTGTCGGTGCGGCCGAAACGCTCGGTCGCCACGAGTTCGATGCCCTTTTCCGGCGCCAGCTTGCGCAGTTCCGAGAACCCGGCTTCGCCGTACGAATCCTCGTTGCCGAAGAAGGCGATTTTCTTGTAGCCCTTCTTGATCATGTAGTCGAGCGTGCGCACGATCATCAGTCGGTCCGTGGTCGGCGTCTTGAAGGTCCATTTACGCTGATCCGCCGGCTCGATTACGCCCGCCGCCGATGCCATGGAGATATTGAGGACGCCGGCCGAATTGACGGTCTCCAGAATCGCCATTGAAGCTGGCGTGGTGGTGCAGCAGATTACCACGTGGACATTGTCTTCGTTGATCAACTTGCGCACGCTGTTGACCGATTTGGTCGGATCGGATGCATCGTCATAGACGATGAATTCGATGTCGAACGGCAGCGAGTGGTCGTTCTTGAATTTTTCCGCTGCCAGGTCGATCGCGTTTTTTTCCGGCACGCCGAGAAACGATGCCGGTCCGGATGCCGCGACCACGGCGCCGACGCGCATCACGGGGCGCGCTTGGGCCGACGCCACCAGCGGAGCAGCGCCGAGCAGCAGCGCAGCAGCAGCCGCAACACCGCGCGACATTGAAGTTTTCAATATGGAATGACGGCTGGAACGACTTGACATGGTAGGTCTCCTCCTGGGCATCTGCGGCCCATTGAATTATCGGGCTTGCTGCGGCCCGTAGATCGACGCGCGAAAATTCAGTCTAGGTAGACTCCTTCCCACAGTCTGTATCGGGCGATACAATCGGGCCGGCCATCGACACACCGCTCGATCGATACTCGCGGACGGGGGGCAACGCGAATGCATGGAACTATGCAGACATCTCCTCTCTGGAACAGGAACTGTATAGCAAATTCCATGCGAAGGGAATCGAGTCCGGCACGGACGCAGGCCTAGGACAGGGGACGAAGCGAGGTGAGGGCATGAACTACCCAGTGACACTGCGGCAAGCGGTCGGGAACGCGGAATCGACGATGCCGACCACTTATCAACCCGTCGCCCCGGTGCGCGAATTGTTCTCACTTCTTAAGCGGCTTCCCCGTGCGCATCCCGCGTAGTCAAAACTCGCGCTCAACCGAGACCTGGCATCTGGACGAAGCAATCGCCGGGACGTGGATTCGATCGGCGCACCTCGGCAAGCGGCGGACGTACGGCAAAGGCGAGTTTCTCTACCACCAAGACGAGGTCGGCACCGAGTTCTTCTTCATATTGCGCGGCCGCGTCCAGGTATCGATCTTCCGCGGGGACGGGAGCGAATTCGTATTTGAAATCATGGGCCGCTGGGCGCTGTGCGGCGAAGGCGCCGCGTTTGATCACCTGCCGCGCTTTTCCAACGCCGTCGCGCTCGACAAAGTCGAGGTCATCATCTTCGACTCGCGCGACATGTACCGCGCGTTTCGCGATCTACCGGAGCTGGCGATTTCGCTCCTGCGGATTTCATCGCTAAAGCAACGAACGCTCGCCGTGCGCATGCAATCGCTATCGTTGCCCAAACCGGAGCTGCGGATCTCCGAGCTGCTCAATCGCCTCGCCGATCTATATGGGACGAACGAAGGCGGTGCCACACTGATCGGCATCTCTCTGACGCACGAACAGATCGCCGCGATGACCGGCGCGTCGCGCGTCACCGTCACACGAACCCTCAAGCGCCTGAAGGCCGAAGGGGTCATCGGCATTCGCGGCAAGCAGTTGCTGGTGATCCAGTCTAGGCGATAAGAATTTCGCTCCTGCTCTGTTCACACGTCTGGCCGCTGAAGATAGTTTCGCGCTGATTCAGTGCCGCCGGGCTTTGTGCCGGGAAGCATGCCGCGCTCTGCGGCATCCTGACAGTCGTTGCATTGTCAATATGCGCTGCGTAGTATCCATATTCAGGCGTAAATGTTTGCCCCAATAACTCACATCACGCCAGTAATGGTCACGCCAAACGCCTTCTCATGCCTCTATACGTGAAATAGATTCCCCGCAACAACAACGTTTTTGCAAGAAACTCATATGAGATATTATTCTTGGGCGAAGAGTGAATATCCCGTCCTCCCAAAACCATGCGCCCGCTGTCAGCGCGCAAGTGACGGGATAGCAGTTCAGATTTGTACTGATTAGGCACACAACCTAAAATCAGGATTTCGCATTGCCGCATCTACCGGTGCGCGGCGCCAGAAAAGAAAACTATCCGGTTGGTCGAGCGTCGAAGGGGGTAAGTACAATGCAGGATCCGCAAAACTCCAGCCTTGATGTCGCTTCACTAAGCGCAGTAACTACGGCCGTATTCCGGCAGGCTGCATTTGAGCAACGCGACAGGCTGAACATCTCTGAATTGGGTACGCTGCTCTCCAGTCTGGCGATTAGATTCAAAGTGCACACCGCACCAGTCGGAGAATCCCCAGCAGTCGATCTGCGCATCAGCCTGAACAACACGCGCGAATTCGGTATGGTGCTAAGTGCTGGACTGGGCGGACCGGATGCAGAGCTAGATGAATCCAATTTCAGGAAGGATCGCGCCTCCGTGTATGCCGCTGCCGAACTGACGGACGCTGACGACTTTCTTCGCCTATTTAGCCGCACGCTTACCTACCAGAGGCTAACCGGGAAGGCCAAGCGCGACAAACTGCCGATTCCGGACGAGCAACTCAAGACCTGTTTCGAACGGATGCTTGCCGTATGGGATGAATTGTTTCCGGCTGAACAATCGCGGATCATCCAGTTGCTAATCGAGCGCGTAGTCATCTCCCCTACTGGGATCCGGATCGATATGACATCAGATGGTATGAAGGACCTGATCCATTCAGGCCATTGTTGAGCCCACACTGGCTAAGGCAGCCTGATGGATGGGCGCGTGTCCATCGAGGTGCCGATGCGCTTCAAAGAACGCGGCGGCCAGAAGATCATCGTCCTGCCTGATGGTTCTCACGGCAATCCCGTAGCAGATGTGACGATCGACAACGCGATGATTAAGGCGCTTGCGCGGGCATTCCGCTGGCAGAAGCTGATTGAAGACGGCACCTATTCGTGTCGTCGCGATCTTGCCAAGGTTGAACGCATTGGCCCGTCGTTCGTTTCCCGGATCTATCGCCTCGTGCTGCTCGCTCCGGACATCGTCGAGGCCATCATCTTGGAAGGCAAGCAGCCGGCGCACCTGACGCTGAAGGATCTGATGGATCCGTTTCCGGTGGAGTGGGCTAAGCAGCGCGCGTACCTCTGCCCCGTTTAACTCACCTTAGCGGTTCAGCGCCTGCATGTGCGGCGCCGGATAGCGGGTACCGGCTGCTGCTCCGAGAGGCAGGATTTTATCGATACGATCGAAGTCCGCCTGTGTGAGTTGAACGTTTAGCGCGCCGATATTTTCTTCTAGCCGCGCCCGCCGCTTCGTTCCGGGAATGGGAACGATGTCCTCGCCTTGAGCCAATAACCAAGCCAGCGCGAATTGCGCTGCAGTGCAATGCTTTTCGCGCGCCAGTGTTTCAATCGATTTGACCAAATCAATATTTTTCTGAAAGTTGTCACCCTGAAAGCGTGGCGAGTTGCGGCGGAAGTCATCCGCATCGAGGTCATCGATGTGCTTAATCTGTCCTGTCAAGAAGCCCCGCCCCAGTGGGCAATATGGTACGAATCCAATGCCCAGTTCCCGCACGGTAGCTAGGAGCTCGGCCTCCGGATCTCGGCTCCACAGGGAATATTCGGTTTGCAACGCCGAAATCGGATGCACGGCATGTGCGCGCCGAATGGTCGCTGGAGCAGCCTCCGACAGGCCCAGATAGCGCACCTTGCCTTCCCGCACAAGCTCGGCCATGGCGCCGACCGTATCCTCAATCGGCACATTAGGATCGACTCGATGCTGGTAGTACAGGTCGATCATCTCTACACCAAGACGCTTCAAACTGGCATCACAGCATTGGCGTACATATTCTGGTTTGCCATTGACGCCAAGGAATTGGCCATCAGGGGAGCGTTGGTTGCCGAATTTGGTCGCAAGTACGACCTGATTGCGCCGGCCCTTAAGCGCGCGGCCAAGAAGTTCCTCGTTGCGACCCACCGCATACATATCAGCGGTATCGAGGAAATTGACACCGAGGTCCAGCGCCCTGTGAATGGTCGCAATTGATTCCGCCTCGTTCCGGCTTCCATAGAATTCGGACATACCCATACAGCCAAGACCTATGGCGGACACCTGAAGGCCCGAACGGCCAAGTTTGCGCAGTTGCATGTTGTTCTCCATTACGTCTACCACTCGCTCCTAGCCTTCGAGCCCCGGCGTAGCAGCGCAAGTAAGCCGAGCGCAATTCGTGACGCGCCACTATCTATCCGCCGTCCGCCCTTAATGCAACGTTGGCGGAGCACCGTCGGCCCCGCAGCATTTCTTGAATTTCTTGCCACTTCCGCAAGGACAGGGATCGTTACGACCAATCTTAGGGCCATCGCGAACCACCTGCACGACTTCCTTCTGCACGCCAAGATGATAGTCGTCGCCGATTAGTCCCGGCGGCTGGCTTGAGCGCTTTTCGTTCCAGTAGGCGTAGATCCTGACTAGCGAAGGCTCGATCTCGTTCACCCACTTTTCAGCACTACCACCCTTGCTCGTAATCTTGGCGCCCTCGTCAGTGCCCAACCGCAGAAATGGTGTAAACCATGTGGGCTGCGCGGCGGACAAGAGTCCCCACAATTCGTCATTGAACTGAAAACCGAGAAGAAAGCCCTCGCTCCATTCGGTAGCACCCCATTGATCGCCCCGCCAGAATATTGGCTCGAACGAAGCTGGATCAGCCATAAAGGTACGAATTACGGCGTTGTAGTGCCGCATGATGAGCGACATGATTCGATTGGCATGCCCCTCATTTGCGAATTCCGCGTCGGCCTCCGCTTCGTCGATGTCCCATACCCCACTACCGAATCCCTTGCGCCTGTCCGATTCGCTCGCGCAGACCATCAATGTCCTTGCGCTCGCCACGCACGCGGAAGAACGCCCCCGCCGTATCGGTACGCTCCTCCAGCACCTCGCAAATTGCGAACAACTCGCCGCGCAACTTCTGTGCCGACCAGGGCAGGAACAACTCGGCCTTGACCAGACGTCGGCCAAAAAACGCACGGATCGCCTTGTGCAGTTTGGCAACGTCATCCTTGTCGACGGCGCTCATCACGATGCACTTGGGGAATTGTGCACGTAATGCCTTCGCGCATTCCGCCTGCGCCTTGGCATCGCCGACCTGGTCGATCTTGTTGAACACGCGCAAGCGCGGCACCTTGTCCGCCTCGATTTCCTCAATCACCTTCTCGGTCACCTCGATCTGGCGTTCAAATCCGGGGTCACTGGCGTCGATCACATGGAGCAGCAACGACGCCTCGGCTGCTTCTTCGAGCGTTGACTTGAACGAGGCGACAAGATCGTGCGGCAGGTTCTTGATGAAGCCCACCGTATCGCTCACTAGCACGCGCGGCACTCCCTCGGGCACCAGCGCACGCACGGTGGTGTCGAGCGTCGCGAACAGCTTGTCGGCGACCAGCACCTCGCTCCCCGTCAGCGCGCGCATCAGGGTGGACTTGCCTGCGTTCGTGTAGCCGATCAGCGCTACGCGCGCCACGCCCCTGCTTTCCTGGCGCCGCGCACGCTGCACTTGGCGTTCGAGGTCGAGTGCAATGATCTCCTCCTTCAACTCTGCGATGCGGTCGCGGATTTTGGCGCGGTCTGCCTCACCGGCGCCTTCACCGGCACCGCGCCCGCCAATACCACTGCGTTGCCGCCCTTGCGGCCCGGCAAGCTTGGCCGCCTCGCGCAAGCGTGGCGCGAGATAACGCAAGCGCGCGATCTCGACCTGCGCGCGCGCCGCATTGGAGCGAGCGTGGCGGTGAAAGATTTCGAGAATCACCATGGTGCGGTCCATCACGTCGCAGCCGATCTCGTTTTCGAGGTTGCGCGCCTGCGACGGCGAAATCTCGTGGTCCACCAGCACGAAGGCGGCCC
>ODAK010006178.1_pt1 | contig 12102 bp, 11 predicted proteins | sample 1539591 | NCBI WGS metagenome assembly ODAK01 (sample SAMEA3539303, study PRJEB22396) | soil metagenome | biome: tundra; feature: field; material: soil | place: USA | collected 2010-05 | depth 0.15 m | reverse complement strand
AGGCGTCCGTTCTGATGACGATGGACAGGAATTTGGGCAGATTGAAGCCTATGGGGCCATGTTCGGAAATGTGGATGAAGGCAACGACCGAATAGTAAAAGGCGCGTTCACCAGGACAATCCAGAATAGCAAGAGCCGGGCAAAGAGCAGAGCAAAGCAATATATCATTCCTATGCTCTGGCAACATGACACACACGAGCTAATAGGCGGCTGGATGTCAATGGCAGAGGACGATCAGGGGCTTCTCTGCAAAGGTGAGATAGCGCTGGGCACACAACGGGGAAAAGAATACTACATTCTTGCCAAGGCTGGAATGAGCGATCAATTTTCAATAACCTATGACGTGCCCACAGGCGGGGCCAAATACGATAAATCCGGTGTGCGCGATCTCACTGAAATGCGCCTGTACTCAGTTGATCCGGTCACTTTTGCGATGAATGACGAAACATATCTTGTTGGAATTAAAGCGGCCCAAGGAAAGATTATGAAAACAGCTACCAAGAAAAAAGATGTTCCGCCACAAAAAAAGACACTCATGGAACATTATCAAGAAGAAATGTGTGAGGACTTACTGGAGGACTGGCAGGATGTCTATGTCAGTTCGCTCACATCAGCCATTCTCGACGCCTTCACCATTGGCGATCAGCCCGAAAGCGATGTAAGCCAGGCGCTTGACGATTTTAAAACACTCATTCTTGAGAAGTTTGTTCCGCAAGCTATTGAATGCGGACTCTCGGATTATCTCGAAGAAAATACTTCCTCCAGCACGCCTGGCGAATACATTATGCAGTACGGTTCTGAAAGTCGCCCGAGCTACGGATATGGCTACATGTCGAACAATCGTACGCGATCGCGTAAAACAGGCCGAGCGATCAGTGCCGCCAATCAGCAGACGATTGATGACCATGTCGCCAACATGAAATCCATTGCAGCGGCGCATATGAAATCTATTGCCAGCGCTGCTGATGATTTTGCAACCGTGATGCAGGGCGCTGAAGCGGCATACGGCACTGATCCGGGAGATGCGGACGGCAACCAGGAAGGGAAACATGCACGTGCCTCACATCGCACCGATGTACGCACGTCTCAGAATCGCCCATCGCAAAAAAGCGATACCGATGAAGAGGAAGCGCAACTCACTCTTGCCCTGGCAAACATTCGGCAACTCAACAGAAACTAACAAACGACTACTATTGACAGTTGTAGACACATGAGGACATAAGAAAAACATGCCAACATTAACGGATATCATCGATGAAGTGAAAACGCTTCACAAAGGCATTTCAGACCGGGTGGACATGCTCGACAAAGAGCAGAAGCATCTCGGAGAAGCCTTGACCTCAAAAACTGGAGCGATGCCAGCGGAATACAAGCAATCCTTTGACGATATGAACGCACGCGTCAATATCTTGCTGGATAGCGTCAATTCGCTTCGCATCGCCAGCTTACGACCTGCTTTGTTTGGAGAGAAGAAAGAGAAAAGCCCGGCGACTAAGGCTTTCCTAAAAGCCATGCACAAAAAGGGCGATCTGTCATATCTCACCCCTGAGGAGAAGGCATTAATTGTGCCTGATCTCATGCCGCAAGAACAGAAAGTCCTGTATGCCGGCGACGCCACGACAGGTGGTTTCTTTGCCAGCGTAGATTTCATGAATGAGCTTCAGGCGTACAAACTCTTAATTTCTCCCATGCGTTCCATTTGCCGGGTACAGCAGACCTCTGGTGAAAAGGTGCAAATGCCTGCGTTGGGCAATGACACCTCTGTGTACTGGGCAAGTGAGCAATCGACATTTGTTGACTCTTCAGATCCCACCCTTGCCATGCTCAATATTCCCGTGCACGAAGCACGTGGATTGATCAGGATCAGTGAGCAGAACCTTGAAGACAGTTTGTTCGATCTGGAAAGCTTTCTGAAAGAGCGTTTGGGCCTGAAATTTGCCCAGAACGAAGGCACTGCATTTGTTGTGGGCAACGGTAACGGCAAACCGCGCGGCCTTTTGGGTTATACCATCAAGGCCAGTGCAAGCTATACAGGTGGCTCTGCTGGAAAAAACAACGTCGTTGATGCGATTCCTTATTATCCATCAGGGGTTGCAGCGAACATCACAGCGGATTCCGTCCTGAATGTCTTCATGGACTTGAAAAGCTACTATGCACCGAATGCTTCATGGGTGCTGACCCGTAGCACACTGAACACGATCAGACTTTTCAAGGATTCCATGAACCGTCCATTGTGGCAACCGTTTGCCGCTTCTAACTTGCCCAGCACCATTTACGATCGCCCATATGTCGAGATGCCGGACATGCCAGAAATCGCGGCAAACGCGTATTGTCTGGCAGTTGGGGATTTCTCGAATTATATGATTGTTGACCGGGTAACGATGAACATGAGGCAGTTGAACGAACTGTACGCGGCTCAAGGCCTCGTTGGTTTCATTGCGCGTATGCGCGTTGGGGGTGACGTGTTGCTTCCTGAAGCTTTTAGACTCCTAAAAGTCGCGGTCAGTTAGTTTGTCATTTTCCTGGTTATAAAATAACCACTGTTTTGACAATGCTTATCAAGTGGCCTGTAGAGCCACTGTAGAGGATACATTCATGAGAGATATTGTTTCTGAGGTAGGGACGTTTAAAACTGGATTGACGGCGATTCCCTCAATCACGACAACTCAGACAAGCCCAAATATTGATTTACGCGGATACGACGGGTGTCTGTTTTACCTGCTTGTCGGTGCCATGACCGGGAGCGGCGGCACCATGACGCCAATTATCAATGTTGCGCCGGATAACGGCTCGGGTGCGCCTGGCACGTTTGTTGCAGCGGCAGCGGCTGATCTGGTGTTATGGACTGCAACCAGTTCAACAGTTTTGACACCTATTCGACAACCTATTGGTAACGTCTTGCCCAACGGTACCGCAAACACCACTAACCAGCCGATGGTCATCACGACCGCTTCAGCCGCTTCACAGATCAATCAGCGTATTGGTTTTATTGGCGGCGTCGCTGGAGTATCCGACTGGTTGCAGATCGTAAGTACAGCGACTGGTACTGTTACAACTTTTACCTATGATGTGATTGTGCTCTTAGGTCGTCCTCGTTATATGCCTGCCAACGTATAGAGGCAAAATAGGAGCATATAAACATGGCTGTACCAACAACGCCACAAGTTCCATCAGGCGCGATCGCGCCAATCGATGGGCAAAAGGCAACCTACAGCGCTGCAATTATCGGACTTGTGCCGGGATCTGCTGCAACGGATATTGCGACACTCACAGGCAGCGCATCAAAAGTTGTGAAGCTTGTTAAGGTGGAAATCACGGCGACCACTACCAGCGCAACACCAGCGGCACTTGATGTCTTGTTGCTGAAGCGTTCAACGGCCAATACAGCAGGCACCTCGACAGGAAGCCCGACGCCTGTAGCGCATGACAGTGCGAATCCAACCGTCTCAGCAACGTTCCTGGCCTATACCGCGCCGCCAACGCCCGGAACGCTGGTAGGCACGGCGCTCAAAAATGACAAGCTGATGATGTCACTGGCAACGGCAACGGCAACTGACTTCCCTGGTGTGCAGAAATTGACGTGGATATGGGACCAGGCGGAACAATCCCCAACCTTGCGCGGCACGGGTGATGTGGTCGCCGTCAATCTGAATGGTGCGACACCAACGGCAACGGCGTCATTTGATATCGCCTTTGTCTGGACTGAGGAGTAGTTTCTGATGAGTAGCGCATACAAGGTCATTACTGCTGTCTCTGTTGAGCCGATCACGCTCAGTGACGCAAAGTCATACCTGAGAGTGGATTTCACTGACGATGATACGTTAATCGGTGAAATCATCTCGCGCGCGAGAAGCTTAGCAGAAACCTGGACAGGCCGGGCATTCGCTACTCAGCAGATACAACAGATTGACACGATCGAAAGACCAACGGGCGGGTCGTTGTCAGGTTCAATAGAGCCTGGACCGAACTGGTATCAATATCAAGAACAGCTCGGCGCAAATCCATTTGGAGCTGCGCAATTCTATTTTGATTTAGCAGCTCCGCCTGTTCAGGGCGATGAGACCACAGTCACCGTAGAAACCAGGGTGACCGCATTCGATCCATGGGTGACCTCTGCCATTGTCTTACAACCAAACGGCGTGTACAACCGCTATCTGGATACCATTTCAGAGCCTGCCAGATTGTATTTCCAGGTGCCGGTTACCGCCAACTTTTGGCGGTTTACCTACATGGCAGGCTACTCCAGTAGCTATCCTGTACCGCCTGACCTACTACAACCACTGTTTGAGTTGATTAACTACTTCTACCAGTATCGTGAAGGTGGAAGCAACCCGGCTCAATACAAAGAGATACAGGATAAATTGTTAGCAAAGAGAGTGGATTGGATATAGATCATGGCAGATGTACTTTCACCAGTCGACACAACGGTATCAGCAGGCGCATTTAACAAACGCGTCTCATTTCAGTCGCCTGTAGATACTGCTGATGGGCAAGGTGGAAGTACACGCACCTGGACAACGATCTTGACGACGTGGGCACATATCGAAGCGTGGAAGGGCAATGAGGCATGGATAGCCGGACAGAAATATTCGAATATGTGGACAAAGGTGCTGATCAGGTATCGGGCAAGTGTGAACATCACGCCGATTATGCGCATGACGTACGGCGCGAGAATCTATGATATTCGCTCTGTATCTGTACCTGCTGAAGCATTGACAACTATTCAGATCCTGGTAGAAGAATTGCAAGTGTATGGGAGCTTACATTAATGGCAATACTGGATGAACCTGGAATCACTGGAATGATCATTACACAAGGAAATATGCCGACTGAAGAATTTCTTGCGGTCATCCGGCAAATTGTACGCGATGAGATTGCAAAAGCATTGAAAGAGCAAATCAGATCTAGAGGCTGGGAAGCCATGAAGCCAGTAGGGCCAACGGAGCAAAAATAATGGGTAGAGTTGGTGTGACCGTTTTCGGGCAGGGAGCCATAATTGCAAGTATAGCCAGTGCAAATAGCACGATGCTAGGCAAGATTGGAGCGGCCATTCAAGGCGCTGGAATATCCTGTCAGGGCTATGCAAAGCGGAATTGTCCAGTGGATACCGGACGGTTACGCAATAGCATCCTGTACAAAAAGATTGATGCCTACTCTTGCACGGTCAACACCAACGTTACGTATGCGCCCTATATCGAATTTGGCACGCGTCACATGGCCGCACAGCCCTTCTTGTATCCAGCGTACGCACTTGCTATGCAAGAACTTCTAGATGAATTGAGGGCCGCATAGATGAGTACACAGACATCCCTCGGGGAATGGCAGACAGCGGCTTATGCAAAGCTTACAGGCGATACAACCTTAATGGGCATTGTGACAGGCGTATTCGATTATGGAGCTGTGCCACAAAACCAGCCCTATCCATTTATCGTGCTCGGGGATGGCACAGAATTACCCATGAACGCGTTTGGCACGCGCGGCTATATCTCGACGTTGACCTTGCATATTTGGGACAACAGCAACGGATTTAAGACGTGTCAGGCTATTCTGGCGAATATGAATCGATTGTTAGATCAACAAATTTTAAGTTTAGCTACATTGCACCATGTGTATACGCTCTACAACTTTTCTCAGACGCTCAACGATCCAGGCGTCAACAACATAAAACATATGCCCGTTCGATACTTAACGTTTGCTCAGGAGGTGGTATCTATGGCAGCACAATATATCAATGTTAGAGATTATGGAGCTACGGGGGATGGCGTGACAAATGATACAACGGCTATCAACGCGGCAGTCACAGCACTTGGAACGGCTATTGCCACTTATGGCAATGCATTGATGCAATTTCCACAAGGAACCTATTTGGTGGATGGCATCCTTATTCAGAATTTTTCGAATTTCATTATTGTTGGACCTGGACACCTGAAGTTAAGCCGTGCAAAAGTCACTAATGCGCTTGTCAATACCAATGATGTCCTCACACTCATCAATTGCACTGATTTTATCGTCGATGAACTGGAGATTGATGGAAACCGTCATGTTGACGTGTCATGGCCTACTGCTGATCGTGCGCCGATTACGCAATATTTACAAAGCAATGCTGTGACAGGGCAAGCCACTGTCACCGTCTCAAACGGTGCACTTTTTCAGGCCGGGGAGCGTCTCTGGATTTGCGGTGGACTCACGGCAAATGGTACCACAGAAAAAGATTTTGTTGATAACAATTCTCAGCAAGGACTCGCGATCAATATGATTGTTGGCAATGTCCTCACGCTGGCATCCAACCTCACCCACAACTACACAGCGACAGGCGTAGCAGGCGGGGCGTATGTGACCACCTACCAAACTGGCTATCACAACACAGTAGGCTCCTACTTGCTCGGCAATGAAGATCAGCAGAACGGTGTTCACCTGATCGCCTGCACACGCTTCACGATCACAAAATGCTATTGCCATGATATGTGGGAGTCGGGAATTAAGTGTGGTATCGGATTCGACACCGACGCACATAATCTAGGGGCTGCTTGTACGTATGGCATTATCACGAATAATCGCTGTATCCGTGGGTATGATCAGGGTATCTCAGTCTGGAATAGCCAATTTATGGAAGTGTACCAGAATTATTGTGCCGATGCTGGCTGGGCAGGATGCTCGTTTACTGGGACTGATGATAGCATTGCCTCTCTGAACATTTTTCGAGACAATTATTATCGTATTCCAGGTGATAATAGTAGTGGTTATGGGAGTGTGATCGAGGGCGGCGCGAGAAATGTGATCTCCAATAACAACATTTCAGCGAACTATAATGCAGGTGTTTTGCTTCGTATTAGTGCCTTTACGTTTGGCGTTTCTGGTACGACGTTAAACGGCAATCTCAGTTGGAATAGCACCTCTATTCCCGTTACATCAGGTTCTGGTTTTGAGGTTGGCGCAACCTACATGATCAATGATGGCGCTCACTCTGAATCTTTTAAAGTAACAGCAATCAATACCAATACGCTCACAGTTGCAGAGAAGACGCGCTATTTCCATGCATCCGGCAAGAGTGTTGGCGTGCGCATCGCAGAAGATAACACCATCGAAACCAACATTGTTGAGGAAGCGGTCAATGGTCATGGAATATGGGTATCACCTGCGGTACGCTCAAATATTCGCCATAACACCGTCCAACGTAATGGCAATAAGGGTATTACTATTGAGCAATCCAATGGATTTATCTCCAGTGGAACCATCGTCGATGGCAACTACTTTACTGGTAATGGACAAGCAAATGGGAACCCCGCTATTTGTGCTGATAGCGTAAATGATATACAGGTGCTGAACAACCGAGTAGCTGGCAACTTTGGAGATAAGGGTATCCAATTCAAAGGGGTGACTAATGGGAAGATCATTGGCAACTCAGTCACCGACGTACAATCGGACGCTATTGATTGCGAGAACGGCTCCGTTGCCTGTGCTCGTATTGTGATCGCGAATAACGATATTAAGCAATGCGATGGAAGCGGCATCATTGTGCAACGTGGGAGCCATTTCACGATTATGGGTAATTCTTGTTGGGCAATGGCTGGTAATGGAGGAATGTCACTCGGAGGATTGAGCCATTCAACAATTAAAGGAAACATCTGCATTGCCAATAATACCAATGGCATCCTCTTACTCGACAACAATAGCGTGGCCTGCACATGGAATATCATCGAAGGCAATGTTGTACGTGATGATGGATCGGGCGTGAAAGCGTCGGATGGATCAGCATTGACACAGGGCGTGGCGATCAAATTGCAAGACAACGAAGCCAATAACTGGATTGGCAACAACCAGGTCGATCACGCCACGGCAAAAGTGTCGGGTACGACAACCATCGTCAATGATTGGATCAATTAGAAGATTTTTAAGGAGTCTTAACTTATGGCTATTGCAGCATATCCTGCGTCATTGACCGTTGGCGCGGTCACGATCAATGACATCGTAACATACGATTTACCGTTCAAAATGGACATGGTCGATACCACTGCGTTTAGTGGCTCGGGCGGGGCGGCGGTCGGCACGAAGACCTATGTTCCTACACTGTTCGGCGTCGCAGTCAAAGCATCTGGGAGTTGGAATAAGACCGACACCGGGCAAGCAGCACTGGAAACGGCATTCTTTGCCCGGACGAGCTGCGCAATGGTCTTCAAGCCAAACGGCACGAATACGTATACCTGCGCTGCATGGATATCTGGCTACAATCCAAAGGCGGATGTTAAAGGCGTGGTTACGGTTGACTTTGAACTGACCATCAACGGAGCATGCACACCTGCATAACCAGGGGATGAAAGGGGCCTCATATGGCTTTAGCGGCCTATAACTCAAGCGTGCTGATCACTGCACAGCCAAGCATTGCTACAACCAATGAGGCTACCAGCACATCTGATCTGACGACGTTTACGATCAGTACAGCGGCACATCGATACTTCGATCCAACCGTTGCGGTTGTCACACAAGCCCAGTACGATGAGACGCAAAGCATCACGATAACAGGCGCGCCAACGGGTGGAACCTTCACGTTGACATTTGGTGGCAACACAACGGCGGCTATCAACTGGAATGATCCTGCCTCAACAGTGCAGACACGGTTACAGGCACTTGCCTCAATTGGCGCGGGTAACGCGCTCGTCACAGGCGGTCCTGGTCCTGCTACGCCGTTCATCGTAGAGTTTGCTGGCACCATGGCAAAGACTTCGGAAGCACTGATCACACTGACCACAAACAGCCTGACAGGCGGGTCATCCCCATCAGTCGCCATTGCCAGGATACAGGGCGGCGCGACCTGGGCAACGATCACGACTGGCTTTACTCTTTATCGTTGCAATGCAAGAGTCACTTTTGCGGTGGCTCAAGTAGCAGGCACACAAGTCAGGTTTTCCAGCGCTAACTACTTTGTCTATGCAACCTTTGTGGATGTTGGCTCTGGCGATTTCGGCGCGAAGATGCTGATGGATGACACCACCATCTTTAATTCAGCCGGGGCAAAGAGCTATATTCCCACACTGCTAGACGGTCAATTGAAACTTACTACATTCTGGATAAGCCAGGTACGCATCACTTCTTTAATTGCACGTGATCTCCTGGTCGTTTCCTTTGTCTTGAGCACTGGCAATCGCTATGAAGGATTTTGTTATGCCTCAGACATGGATCTGAAGTACGATCCGAAGAAGGCCATAGTTCAGGACATCACGTTTCAGTTAACCAACGAATTTTTTAACGCATAACAGTATGAAAGAAAGAAGTAAACGAATTATGGACGCATTAACCGCACGAACGCTTTTATTCCAACGCAAATTAGCCACGAAAGATGTGGAATTTTCCCTGCCTGGCATTCCTGAACTTGATAACCAGCTCGCCGTCATTGAGCTGGGGGAAGATCAATTACAAGAGTGTAACAAGCTTGCTGAAAAGCCGGATGGGACAGTTGATAAGCGGCTGGTAGGGGCCGCTGCTATCTGCAAAGCGTTGATTATGCGCGAGACAAAAGAGCGTGTGCTGACTGATAACGATGCTGAAGCTGTCGCATCATGGGGACATACGATCCTCACGTTGCTCGGTGATCTGGTCGGTGAAGTCTCTGCCCTGAGCAAAGACGCGTTGGAAGCGGCGAAAAAAAACTTTCCGAAAACGCCCGTGAACGATTCCGCTACTTCATCACCAGAGAGCTTGGTGGTGGTCTCACAGTAAGCGAACTCATGGCAAAGATGGGAAGCCATGAGTTAACCGACTGGCAAGCATTTTATGAGCTTGAGCAAGAGGATATGAAGAACGCGGTCGCTGAAGCTACAGCAAAGGCAAAAGAGCAACAAACAGGGCAATAATGAGTGATTTAGGCGAATTAATAGTTTCATTCAAGGCGGATACGTCCGCACTTGCGGGCGGAGTTTCGCAAGCAATAACGCAAATGACTGATTTTGGAGAATCCGTTGCAAAATCAGCAGATGCGTTTGCGGAAATTAAGCCGTTCAACGCAAGTGAAACCGTAGGCGCATTGAATGAAACTCAAGCGATGTTTGAGTCGCTTGGCACAAAGGTAGGGGAAACACGTGCTGATTTGCTTGGCTTGCAAGAAACTGCTGATGCCGGGGAAAACGTATCAGGCATTGCGAGCGCGGCGGATGAACTGTCTCAGTTGGGCGCGCAGGCGCAAGAAGCCGGAGGAAGCGTTTCAGAGCTGGGTGGGCAGATCAGTGCAGCAGGTGATGCGGGCGCGTCACTAGGGGACCTGACCAGCGAAATAGACGGGGTAGGGACGGCATTCGATGACGCAAGCACGCAAGGCGATTCTTTCTTTGCCAGCATGGGCAATATGGGCGGCGGCATTGGAGGGCTTATTAGCAACGTGGGCATGGGGAATATGCAGCTTCAGATGTTCACGGGCACCGTGCAACAATTGGGCCAGGCGCTCCTCGGACCTGCTGAGACAGCGGAAACCACGCAGCTCGCGTTCACCACCCTCATGCATAGCTCGTCTGCTGCACAAAAAGAATTGCAAGCGCTCAACACCTTTGCCGCTGGGACGCCCATGCAAACCCAATGGGTGGATGATGCCGCTTCAAAGATGCTCGCGTTTGGCTTTAAAACTTCTTCCATCATCCCTGACATCACGGCTATTGGAGATAGCCTGTCAGGTCTCGGAAAACTCTCATCCGTTTCGCTCAACTCTATCGTGGACGTATTCGGAAAAGTGCAGGCCGCTGGAAAACTGACAGGCGGCGACATGATGCAACTCAGTAGCGCGGGTATTCCTGCCTGGCAAGCGCTTTCTGATTCGATGCATAAGCCGATTCCAGAACTGCAAAAGATGGTCAGTCAAGGCTTAATTCCAGCCTCTACCGCGCTTCCCGCTTTACAGCAAGGGATGGAAAAAGTGTTCGGCGGCGGCATGGCAAAGCAGGCCAATACCTTCGCAGGTCTGATGTCTACCCTGGCCTCAAACTGGCAAATTGCTATGGCCGCCATAGGGACTCCTGTTTTGAAAGAGCTCGAGCCGCTACTTTCCAGCTTAGGCACAGAACTTTCCTCACCAGCGTTTCAAAACTTTGCAACCGTTGCAGGCAAGGATGTTGGACTCACCCTTGCTACCATGGCAACGGGTATTGGTGACATCGTGCAAGATGGTCAAAAGCTGGTCTCATTTTTTCAGTCAGGTGCACCCCAAGCACAGGCGTTAGGCGATGGACTCATGGCCGTGGGTGTTGCCATTGCTGCCATTAAAATCGGCCAATTTATCGCAAGCATTCCAGCACTGGTTTCTAGCTTTGGCGTATGGGCAGCGGCTGAACTGCCAGTCATGCTGGAAACGATTGCAACGGCGTTGCCATTTATTGCGCTTGGAATTGTTGTCGCAGCTGTGGTCTTTGGAATTATTGAGGTTGTCCAGCACTGGTCAACCATTTCAAAGGATCTGACCAGCGCCTGGTCAACCTCCACCCATGCCATAGGTGGCTTTTTTAGCGGATTAGCCACCGATCTGCATGGCATTGTCAACAACATCATTGGCTTTTTTCAGACGTGGGGACTGGACATTCTGGAAATATTCTTAGGGCCAGTCGGTCTCATTATGCATTTCTGGTCACCAATCACGGGCTTTTTTCATGCGATAACCGATGATATCGGAGGCGCATTTTCTGGGCTGAGTACGATGGTGCATGGCGTATGGGACGGAATCGGCAATGATATCAAGCTCGCAATCAATGGCGTGATTGGCCTGATTGATGATTTTATTGGCGGAATCGATTCTATCGGTATTAGCGTCGGACCCGTCAATATTCACCCAAATATTCCAGAAATCCCCTATCTGGCTTCAGGCACCAATAATTTCTCAGGGGGCCTGGCCGTCGTCGGCGAAAACGGGCCGGAGCTGGTCTCGCTGCCAGGAGGATCGCAAGTCATCCCCAATGGTGGATCGTATCCGATTAAACCGAATGCAGGCGTGGTCGCCGCATCCGTTGGCGATAGTAGTCCAGGCAATACAACCGGGGCAACTGCTGGGAACAATACCTACATCTTTGAAGTCGATGGCATGCAGCTTGCGAAGATTGTACAGAAGAACACGGATCAATATGTTCGCTT
>ODAK010006175.1_pt1 | contig 12105 bp, 14 predicted proteins | sample 1539591 | NCBI WGS metagenome assembly ODAK01 (sample SAMEA3539303, study PRJEB22396) | soil metagenome | biome: tundra; feature: field; material: soil | place: USA | collected 2010-05 | depth 0.15 m | reverse complement strand
TGGTGGTTATCCCCACCCGAAGTCCCGCGCGAACCGCGTACGCCAACGTGCTCTTCGCGAAAACCGCCCAGGCGACGTCCAGCAGCACGAAGGTCATAATCAGCAAGGGCAGCAGAGCAAGGGTGAATTCAATCATCTCGGCTCCTCTGCGGCTTTTCGACTTGGATATCCTCGTCATATGTGTGTGTCAACCAGCGGTGATGGCGCGGACGTCACCGGCGCGGCGGGCGGTAACGGGGAGCAGAACGGAGTCAAGGCTCCGCCTTGACAGCTCCATATGCCCATCGCCCGCCCGCAATTCCGCCTGGGTGTCACTCCAACCGTTGCCGGCGAACTGTGATTTGCCATCATGCCCTAGGAGACGATTGAGAGGCACGAATTATTTACATAACCGCCAATGTTTCCCGCTAGTTGTCTCTTGACGTATGCCACGATTAACTAAAGTTGCCCTGTCGAATACTACTCAATGGCCATCTATTTGGAGGGCCCGGCGCCGCAGTAATATTGGGAGCGATGGATCGCGCTCCCGGCAGCCCGCTCACGGCGGGAATTGAGCAGGAAATCGTCGACCTTTACGAGAGGGAGGCCGGCGGCGTACTGCGTCACGCCGGCGCGCTGGCGCGCAACCGGGAGACGGCCCATGATGCGCTGCAAGAGGCGTTCTTCCGTTTCTTCCTCTGCCGCTCCGCCGGCCAACAGATCCAGTCGCCGAAGGGTTGGCTGTTCCGGGTGGCGCACAACTACGTCCTGGATCAGAAAAAGGCTGGTTCGCGGAATGAAGTCGGCGTGGAGTCGCTGCGCAACGTGCCCTCCCCGGCGCATCATCCCGAAGCCGGCGGACCGGTCTCCGATCTGCTGCAGGAACTGCTGGAAATCGGCCTCTCGCCCAGGGAGATCGAGTGCATCCGCCTGCGGACCGAAGACTTGCGCTATGAGGAAATTGCCGTCGTGCTCGGGCTGCGGACGGGCACAGTGGGCGCCTTGCTCGCCAGGGCGCACGGAAAAATCCGCCAGGCCGTGCGGTTAGGAATCCACAAGAACCGCGACTTCGTCCGGACGGCCGCGGAGGGAAAGCGCTATGCATACTAGAGGCGCCGCATTAATTGCTTTTTGCGATGCCGAAACCGGCGCCTCCCGCAGCCGCCGGATCGCCCGGCACCTGGCGAAATGCGAGCGGTGCCGCCACCATCTGCGGCGCATTGAGAGAGAGAAGGAAGAGCTGTCGGCAGGCGCTATGGCACCGGCAATCGACAGCCCGCAAGGATTGGCCAAGGTGCGGTCGGCGATCGCCACCTGGCAGGACGGCCGGAGCTGGGCGACATCCGAATTGAAGAACCGGCTGCGGTGGCAGCTGGAGACCTATTTTGGCTCCCCGGCCCTCCTGGTCGTGGAACCTCCCGGAATCCGGGTGGAGGAACTGCTCGGCAGGACGGGCGAGATGTTCGACGTCTTCCTGGGACCGAGCGCGGCGGAGGCGGTGAGAGACGAAGTCCTCAGCGGGTTGGGTTTCGGGGGACCGGCCGAGGAGACGTGCCTATGACTCGAAAGACCAGCTTGGATGGGCTCGAATCGGCGCCCCGATGGATTCTCATGTTCCTGGGCGCCTATGTGACGATCAGTCTGTTTGTGCTTTATCTCTGGAACGCCGCGGGACAGGTCTTCTCCGTGCAAGCAACCTCCGACAGCACCTCCGCCCTGTCGGTGACCGGCATGGCAGGGGTGAATTTGTGGCTATGCCTGGTGGTATTGCGAAGCTTCCCGGCCGGCTCGCCGCTTCGATCCACCTGGAGGCTGCTCACGTTGGCGGCTGCGGCACAAGCCGCGTCCGGGGTGATTACGGAATTCCTGGGGACCATCTGGCTATTGAACCCGCTGTGTTGGTCGGAGCAGTCGAAATCCGGGTTGATCGGGCAGATCCGGCAGGCGGCGTTGATCGGCGGCGGCCCGATCCGGCTGGCTCTGCTGGCGGCGGCCATGCTGGCGGTGCTGCGCATCCTGCGGAAATGTGGTTTCCCGGCCCGGCCTACCTTCGGCGATTGGGCGGTATCGGGCATCGTCTGCATGTTCATTATCTCCCGATTCGGCGAAGCCTGCGCGGCCTCGCTCGCAGGCAGGCAGATCAGCCAGGCGGATTGGATCTCGCTGGCCGGGCTCCCCATCCTGTGCGTGCTGTCCATGGAAGCCATGCTGCTTCGCCGATCGGTAGCGCGCATGGGGAACGGGCTGATCTCCAGAGGCTGGATTGCGCTAGGGTACGGCATCCTGTTGACGGTGACCGGCGAAGTGGTGTTGTGGGTGCTCCCGCACTATTCCCAAACGCTGCCGCTGGCCATGGTCTGCGCCTTCCTGCCGCTCACCATAGGATCGGTTTTCGCGCTGGTGCCCGCCTGCCAACTGGCGGCGCAACGCCGGGCAATCAGACCGGACGGCAGCCAGCCGGCGGATTTGTCGGCGGGAGTTCCCGAGCTGGCACGGTAGGTAGCGGAGAGACGATGTGCATCGGCCCGGAGGCCGCTGCGGCACACGAGTACTTTGCGGGGACCGGGCGGAGGGTAGTATGATGACCGAGGCCCAAACGCCCGATGCCCGAACTCCCCGACGTCGAACTTTATGTAGAGTCGCTGGGAACCCGCATCGTGGGGCACTGCTTGCGTACGGCCGTCATCCGGGGTCCTTTCCTGCTGCGTTCGGTGGAGCCGCCGGTGATTGCTCTCCAGGGGCACGCCGCGATCGGTGTGTGCCGCGCCGGCAAGCGCATCGCGGTGGAATTCCAGCACGGTCTGTGGCTGGTGATTCACCTGATGATCGCCGGCCGGCTGCATTGGAACGGGAGACGGAGCCCACTGGCGGCCTTCGAGTTCGATAGCGGCACGCTCACGCTCACCGAAGCCGGTACCGAGCACCGCGCCCAGATTCACATCCTCGACAGGCCGCCGGAAACCGTTGGACTGGAACCTCTGCAAGCTTCCGCCGAAGCCTTCGCCGCCGCGTTGAAATCGGAGAACCACACGCTGAAACGCGCCCTCACCGATCCCCGCCTTTTCAGCGGCATCGGCAACGCCTACTCCGACGAGATCCTGCATCGCGCCCGCCTCAGTCCCGTCGCCATGACGCTCAAGTTGTCCCAGGACGAGATGGCGCGGCTCCACGTGGCCACGCGCGAGGTCCTGGCCGAATGGGTGGACCGGCTGCGCGCCCAGGCGCAAGGCAAGTTCCCGGAAAAGGTGACGGCGTTCCGCGAGGAGATGGCCGCCCATGGAAAGTACGGCCATCCCTGTCCCCGTTGCGGCGGCCGGATCCAGCGCATCCGTTACGCCAGCAACGAAACCAACTATTGTCCGGCGTGTCAGACCGGCGGCCGGCTGCTGGCGGACCGGGCGCTCTGGCGCGCGGGGCTATTCTTCGGGGGCTCCAGCTCAGGCCCGCCCGTGATCTTGATCTCGGCGTGGTATCCGTCCCAGTGAATCTCGAACCCTACACTCCGCAGTTCCTGGCGCCGACTGATCGCGGTAACGCACTTCATGCTGGACGCGCGGCCGCGGCGCACCAGCTCATCCACATCCGGCATGGTGGCCGCCGGCGCCATGGCTTTCAGTGCCGCCTGTAGCCTGATGCGCTCGGCTCGTGTTTCATCGCGCTTGGCCTTCAGATCCTTGCGGTCCTCGACGGATTCCATATCGACCAGCAGGTCCAACGTCCGCTTCTCACGCGCAGTAAGCTTCACAATCTTTGCCTCGATCAGGCCCCTCTCGCCCGACTTCTTCGCGTACAGGGAAAGCACAAAATCGTGTTGAGCGACAAATTGCTGCTTCAGTTTGACTGGGTCCAGAAACAGCTCCACGTATCCATTCCAGACGAGCTTGTCCAGGTAGGCAGACGATACTTGCGTCTGGCACTCTTTGCCGCGCCGGTCGGCGTCGGTCTTGCGAGTACAGCGATAAGTGCCAGAGTCTCCGCACATGCGCTTACCGCATGAACAACGAAGTATGCTGGTGAGCATATAGTCGCGGCTGGGCCGGCCAACCAACATCTCCTGGTTCTTTGCGCGGGCGGTAACCACGGCCTCGTACACGGAGCGAGCTATGATCGGCGGCACGGGAATCTCGATAGGTTCCTCGGCCGTCCGGATGGTCTTCTTCCTGTGCCGAGCGTTGTACACCGCGGTTCCCGCGTAGACCTCATGGCCAGTAATTCGCCCAACGCTGGTCTTGCCCCACTTATCGGCCCGGTATGGCTTAACGCCTCGCTCATTGAGACGCCTGGCAATGTCACGCTGGGGTATTCCATTCGCGGCCCAGGCATAGATCTGCTTGACAACAGCGGCTTCGGCATCATGGATTACATAGTGGCCTTCGACGAGCCTATAACCGTATGGTGCCAGTCCACCTGGTATCTTGCCCGACTTGGCCTTGGCTATCATTCCGGCTTGGGTCCGGGCGAGGATCACCTCCCGCTCGTACGCGCCTATGGAGGCACGAAACGACAGGAACAGACGGCCAGCAGGTGTATCGGGGAAGTTCTCGGTCGCGAACTCAACGATGGCGGACTTCCGCAGCTCGGCATACAAGGTCAGCACGTCAATGTTAATACGGCTCAGGCGATCGACGGAGTAGGTCAGCACGACAGCAGCCTCACCGGCGGCGACCATCCGGCGGACCTCATTCAGACCTGGGCGGTCGATGTACTTGCCGCTCGTGTCGTCGACGAGTTCCCGAACAATCGTCCAGCCGCGGTCCACGGCGAGCTTCTGGCAGGCATGACGTTGGGCGGCCAAGCCGTACATTTCAGCCTGGTCTTCGGTGCTCACCCTCAGATAGACCACCGCTCGGGTGTTGGGCATGGGCCGATCATATCACCGGGCGGCCCGATTCGTCGAGGTGGAAGTCAAACAAAACGGCTCATATTGTTTTGCCGTTGATTCTAACCAACTTACATGGATATCCCGCACAATTCCCGCACTTCAGGTGCTTTTCTTCGCCGGCCTGGGTGTGTCGACGCCTCCGCCGAGCGGGTTCAATAGACTCGTCGCCGGATCGAGCTCGCCGACCTGCCGGTAGCCGCTGTGCTTGAACGGCTCAATGACCTGCATCGGCTTATCGAGCACCGCCTGGATCCGGTCTGCCTGCGCGGCGGCGCGCTCCGCCTGCTGCGCCTGTCCATCGAGGTATCGCTGCTCCGCGGCGGCCCGCAGCACGGCGCTCTGCTCGTAACCAGAGCCGGCCAGGTACCGTACCGTCTCGGGTGCGTGCTGCTGCAACCAGATCCAGCACAATTCCGACACGTCGGTCTGGTAGGCCTTTGCGATCGCTGGAATTCTGCTCAATTCCGGCGTCCGGGTGCCGCCCTCGATATGGTGAAGGAAAGACACGCTCAGCTCACAAAGGTCGGCGCATTGGTAGGCGTTGAGCTTGGCTTTGTGGCGCGCGGCCAGCAGAGTCCGGGCCAGCAATCCTGGATCGTGGTCTAAAGGCTTTCTCTTCCTAGGCATATCCAATTGTCCCACGTAGTCCGCAAGAAAGTCAACAAATAATCGTAACTTTCCTGAAGATTCTTCGTCTTTCCTCTTGACATCGTCTACGGATAGGACGATAATAGTGAATGGAGGGCCCCAAACCCCCCATTCCGTCCTAACTCCTAGCCGGGGGTCGTTTCAGCGGCCCCCAGCACCCCTGAAAGGGTTGGAGTAGGCGAACAAAGGAGTTACGGATATGAAACTCTCAACCCCCACCCTAGACGACATCATGGAGATGACGCCGGTGCTTGACGCCGACCTCGTGGCCCAGATCGACGCCGCCGTTGAATCTGCCGAGGGAATGCAGCGGGTACGCGACGGAGTGCATGATTTGTTCGTGATCGCGCGCGACGGCTCCATGCGGGATATCTACCGGGCGATGCAGAAGGCATTCGTGCCGCTGCCGTCGAGGAGGAAAAGGTAATGGAATTACACGAAGTAATCAAGGACGCTCAGGCAATCTTGGAAGAAAAGATCGCGACCATCAAATCCCGCAACCGGTCGAACGGATACCAGATCGGTCTCGGACGGAAGGTCCGCGAGCCGTGGGAACACCTGCTGTACGCCTATGACCGTCTGTGGCAGCCTGGGATTGGCGACAAAGATGTGATGATCGCGTTCGAGTGTCTCGCGCACTCCGGAGGCCCGTTGGTTGATTGGGACGAGATCCCGGAGATTCCATGGGATGAAATCCACGCGAAGTACCCGGCCCCTGCCAGGAGGGCAAAGTAATGGACCGGCACAAAGTAGGCACCGAGATCGCCCAAAGGGCAGTACAGATCATCGCCCGAGACGGGCATGCCAGCGCGCTGTCGCTGTCCCTCGATATCCCGTGCGAGTTGCGGACGGCAGGCCGCATCGTGGCCATGCTGAAGGACAACGGCTACGTGAAACGGGGTTACGGGATCTGCCACAAAGATTCGGCCACACCTAAAGAATCAACGACATCCAAAGATTCGGCCACATCTGAACATTCGGCCACAAAGATTCGGCCACATCGTGCAGAATGTGGCCGGATGTTTGAAGATTCGGCCACATCCAAAGATTCGGCCACATCGTGTTTTCAACAAGATAGACCAAAAGGTGTAAACTTCGTGGACAGTACTGTACACGACATTCGGCCATCACAACATCTCTCCTCTGTACTAACAGTGCCGCAAAACGAAGACGGGCTGGGTATGGGGGTGGAAGAAGAAGCACCCCTACTCGATGCTGATTTGGCGAGTATGGGGTGTGAACCCGATCCAATGGCAGATCGCGCTATCGCTGGTCCCGCAAGGCACCAGGAGTCGGATGACACCGCGCCCCTTTCGCTGTCGCTGCGGGGCGCTGAAGATGATGAACAGCAACCGTGGGAACCGGATGAGTTCGAACAGGCACACCTCGACTACCAGGATTGGTTGTCTCTACAACATAAAACGAAGGAAATCACCGGGGTGTGCGAAGCCGGTGCACAGCACCGAATAGGCTGTGCCGACGATCCCAACCTTGCCGCATACCACGCCGATTTGGACAAGCTGATCTCTGTTCTCAAAAGCGAGAGAGAAGACTGGAAGCTTTACAACCGCCAACTTGGGAAGGCGCGGGGCGAAAGCAAGATCACCCGCTCTGAGCTCCATACTCGAAAGAAAGGCCACTCCGAACTACTGCGCGTAATGGTCGGTTTGATCGAGGATCGCGAATCAGGTGAACTCCGTTACGCGAACCTGCAGGCCGCCGGGGAAACGCTGGATATCGCCTGGTACGGGTGGCGGCAGAAGATGGCGATGGACCCGGAGGAAGTCCAGCACTACCGGGATTTGATGGCACAGGGCTCGCGTGAAGCCAGGAAGGCGGCGTGGGAAGCCAAACGTCTTGCCGCGTTAGACCTGCAGGACGAGCTCCAGGATACCAAGCCTATTGATGCGCCCACTACCGATCCCCTTATGGACTACTCGGACCCGGAATGGGACGCCGCTCTCAAGGAGCCTATCATTCATTTGGACATGGCCGGCCTGAATGCTGAGGAAGATCAGAAGCAGCAGGCTGAGCGTGCCGCTCAACAGGCCAAGCGGGAAGCCAAACACGCCGCCAACCGCGCACGGATCGACCGGCAGATGGCCGAGGAGGCCGCGACAACCGTCGAGGTACCGGCGAGTCCGGCGCCGGCGCTGGAAGCGGCTACCGAGCCCGCGGCGCCGCTACGGGCGACACCCGAACTCAGCGTCGAGCAGCGTATTCTCGCGATGCTCGCCGCCGCTGCGGTGAACGGACGCAGTGTCAGCCTCGTGACGTTCCGGCGCGATCTGGCCGATATGGGATCGCGCGATGAAATCACGGGTCAACTCAACCTGCTGGTCCGGGCGAAGAAGATCACCGAGGAAGGTCAGGAGAACGGACGGAGTTACCGGCTGCCGCCGCCGCGGAGACTAGGAGGAGCGCTTGATGGCTAACGCAGGAAGAGAAAGACCGGTTCAAAGCGGAGCAGGGGGTACGCTACAGGAAGCCGTCCTGGGGACCGGGCACCTGAACACGTCCGCTAGCCTCTCGCCAGTTTCCGGTAACGCCGTTTTCCTGGCGTTATCAGAAAAGAACTGGCTTTTTGGACCGACGAGCCTCGGTTAGTGCCTGAAGGATGAGCTGCATATTCGGGGAGCGGAGTTCAACACCATGTGTGGCTAAGCGGATCGACCCGACCTTCCGACACATCCTTCGTAGCAGTTCTATAATCAAGCTGGAGCCGATGCGCAAGCTTTTCTTCGCGACGCTGCTCGCCTGGGCAGTATTCGCGCAAACCGTGGTCAGCTCGGCAGACGTCCCAGGTATACGAGAGCGGCTCGCCGAGCAAAACCAGAACGAAAGAATCTTACGATGCGACGTCAACATCTCAAAGGCTGAGCTCAACTTTGGCTTGCGATTTCAAGCGGGATATTTGCTGCGCGTACCGCTGGTGCAATACTCAGGATTCGGACACTCATGGCAGATCGTTCTTAGGATCACGCCCAAGGGCGGCGAACCAAGTTATCTGATGGATCGTTTCGAACTGCCGCCCATGGTGGACCCGCAATCTACCGCAGAGGTGCCCGGCACATTTCTCCTCGGAGAAGGGCACTATGAAGTGGCGTTGGCGGTGATCGACGATAAAGACCGCGTATGCCGTAAGGAGTGGAACATTGACGCTGCGATAGGCCGTAGCGGGCGCGTGGTGAAGGTTGCGATTCCGCCACAGACTGTCGCGGACCTCTCGTGGAATGGCTCGGCCAAAACCTCACCAGGGATTCCGGTCCCTCGCCGACTCACGGTGCTGTTGAACGGCTCGGAACCCTACCGTCACTGGGATTCGTCACCTTTTCAGCGTGTGATCGTACCTCACACCGCCGGCTCGCAGCTCGAAACAACGGACTATCGCTCGGCGCTCGTGGGGATCCTGGCATCACTGTTGGAGAAACTGCCGGGAACAACGATCCAGCTGGTGGTATTCGATTTCGATCAGCAGAAGGAAACGCTTCGGCAGGACGGCTTCACACTGAAGGACATCGAGAAGGCGGCGCACGCAGCAAACAGTTCGAACCATTGGGTAACGACTGTTCGCGAACTGCAGGATCGTCCGGGTCCGTGGGGTCTGCTTGCGCAACTGATCCGTCGTGAGATCCACGCGCAAGACCCGTCCGACGCGGTCTTGTTCCTGGGGCCGAGGCTTGCGCCTCTCGGCAAGATGCCCGCGCACCTTCTCGAAAACGAGAAGACCTCAGCTCAGCGAGTTTTCTATCTGCAATATCGGCTTTCGGCGAATCCGATCTACTACGGAGTCTCGGCTGACATGGGCAACAAGCCACCGCCGATTTCCCGGCTCGATGGGGGGCTCAGCCCGGAAGTATCCGACCCTATCGATCTGCTGGTAGCGCGGTTGAAAGGCAAGACCCTGATGGTGCACTCACCGGTGGATTTCGCAAAATCCGTAGAGACGATCCGGCAGAGGTCTCCACACCGATAATCGGCGAGATTGCGAACCAGTAAAGCATTAGGAGGGCGGCAAGTCGGAACAGGATGCCCCCCTTGAACGATACATGCGCATACGCAGTGTACGGCAAGCGGCCGGAAAGTAGGCTTTCTGGAAAATGACCGTGGGCGAGAACGCCCAGGCGGATGAAGTCAGCTAACGCCGTCTTTCGGCCCACTCAAGCTGAGGAACTACTCTTTTGCATTCCGCTCTGTCTCAGTTGAACGGTACTCGGCACAGCTGCGACGACTCGCCTCGACACTGAAGACCTCGATCCTGCTGTTGCTGTTCGACCAATAAACGAACATGGATCTCAGCTCTGAGGACCGCCCGGTCAGACAATCGGGACCGTTGTCTTTCCTATAGAGTGACGGATCCTCCCCCGGCTCCGCAACTGAGATTGGCTTATAGGCACGGTTCAAATCGCCTAGCTTCGCCCCGAAGGATAGGCCAGCCCCGATCTTTGTTTCATCGCAGGCCGAATCAGTACGGACATCCTTGGGATCAAACCTCTCCATCGTGATGACTTCGATCTTACCGTTAGGGCGTTCTGTCTCGGCAGTGACGACTTCGAGCTTGCAGTTGCGACCGACGCGCACCGTCCACACGCCAGATCCACCGGTCATCTTCAGATTAGGAAAGAGCCGCTTTGCAGTATCGAATCGGTCGCCGACTCTGAGCCCAGCGATGCGCTGCTCGACGATCCCAGGCGAGTGGCGCGCCGGGCTTTGAGCGACGGCAAGACCCGCCACAAATAAGACGGCGAGAGCGGGCGGCGCGGTGAAGAGCCATTCGGTACGCATGCTTGGAAGCCTCGACTATACCAAGTTCCCAGAAAGTAGGCTTATCGGAAAATGACCCTGCCCGGCCAGCGTGTCAGCGTGAGCGGCGCGGCACCACGACGCCGCTATGGTCGGCGTGAGCACCACAGGCGACGCAGCACCAGCTCGGCCCGCCCCGCGAGCCCGGCGCGGCGAGCATGATGTCGTCGGGCGTGGAGAGCAAGCCGTCGCCCGGCGCGATGAAGGGGTGTATGCTCTGTTAGAGAGCCCTTCAAATGGCTGAACCTTCGCAAAGCCTAGTGGAGTCCGCCGAACTACCCGAGACCGTGACCCCGTTTTGGCACGCCCCGTGGAAGTTCGCAGTGCACGCGATTGTTGGCACTCTGATTTTCGCAGTCATAGCCTTGCCTGCTATCGCTATCAACGCGATCGTGAACAGACTGGAGGACTTCCACACCGATGTCGTAATTATCTTCGGGTTGAAAGCCAGCGAGTATGCGCTCTTTGGAGTCGATCTGGTTATCTTCGGCGTGTTTCTGTGGCGAGCCGCTAGACGGACGATCAAAGACCTATGACAATGGCTCAGGCAAAATCGACTTTTTGGACGGTGACCGGAAGCAGCGTTAGGGATGCGGTGCGATTGTACTTTGAGCCGCTCAAGGTTGTCTTAGCGTGGCGAAAGTCGGAGCTTGCCGAGGCGGAACGATTGCGGAAGGCTGGGCAGGAGCTTGCATTATTGGAGCAGGAGCTTGCATCACTGGCGCATGAGCGTGCGACCTTAGAGCGCGAGTCACTGGACCAGGAGCGCGCGGTCCTAGCGCAAGAGCGTGCGGCATTAGTGCGAGAACGTGCGGCGCTGGACGTGTTGCGCTCGGTGCTGAAGACTCCCGAGGAGGAGGGTGAGGCAGTGGAGCGAGCAACGCGGGAGTTGGCAGAGCAGTGGCGGTTCACGGTGGCGTTGGCAGAGCAGTGGCGGGCGGAGTTAGCGGAGCATGAGCGTGCGGCGGTAGACCGGTTGCATGCGGATCTGGAATGGGCAGCACGTTTGCGCGCGGCGTTGGAGTGGACGGAGCCAACCCTCGAACGGAGTACTCTGGAGCGGGAGCGGGCGGAACTGTTACGTAAGCGCCTGGATTGGGTGGTGCGGGAGTGGTTCCGTGCAGCGCGTGACGATCCAAGGCCGGAGCAAGAGCAAGAGCACGCGGAGCGGTTTGAAGAACGGTGAAACATGACGGAACCGCGCTCGGCATACCGTCTGCTCTGCACCTGTTATATGACCGGCCCGACGGGCCAGTAAGCGCCGCTGGGGTTTGCGATTAAAGTCACCGCAAACTGAAAACCGCTCCGCTTGTATCGGAGCTTCCACTGGTGCGTGCAACCGGCCACCGGCCCGCCGTCGCATGAATAGGCGCTGACGTGGAGGAGACCCCTCGGAGCGTACGCACTGCCGGCCCTCAGCCACGAGGCTATCGCGGGCCTTGCTGCGCTCGCTTGCGTTGCACGGCTTCAGCCGCAAGCCGCCGAATGGCGTTGGCGCGATCGACAGGAAGCGCGGCGAGGCCCTTTCTCGCCCTGCGCAGCCCTCCTCGGCGCCCTAGTGCGACGGCATGAGGGTCCTTTTTCCGTCTCTCAATTGACGATGGCCCTCTACTAGCACTTCTTAATGCAAAGTCCTTTGCGCGCACTGCATCCCGTCCTTTCTGTAGAAACGCTTCGCGCTCGGCCTGGATGGCGGCATTGAACAGCCTTCGCGGCACATGCTTGGCGTCAAATGCTTCATAAATCATGCGCTTGGCGGTGGCAATGGCGGGTTTCGCCATCCGACCGATAGC
>ODAK010006174.1_pt1 | contig 12106 bp, 14 predicted proteins | sample 1539591 | NCBI WGS metagenome assembly ODAK01 (sample SAMEA3539303, study PRJEB22396) | soil metagenome | biome: tundra; feature: field; material: soil | place: USA | collected 2010-05 | depth 0.15 m | reverse complement strand
TTGCGGTGACATTCTTGCTCATCTGGTCAACGAGGTGGTCGATCTCTTCTTCTGTTGCATCGGGCTTCACGATGAACAGATTCTCGTAGATTCTCATTCTGCCTCTGTTGTTGAACCTGGGGCGCGACGATTGAATTTCGTCATGGACTTTTCGACGCCTTCGGAGATTATGGATTCGGTAGCGTCGGCCGCAAGGTCGACGAACGAATCGAGCGTTTCGTTTTGCTGCCGCGTAAACCGCGACAACAGGTAGTCTTTGCCCGAAGACAAAGGATGGCCGGGATGCACTCCCAGCCGAACTCTTGGAAACTCCTGCCTACCGAGTTTCGCGATCACATCGGCAAGCCCGTTATGCCCCGCCGGCCTTCCGTTGGGCCTGATTCGGATCGAACCCCACCGCAGATCCAGATCGTCATAAACCAGAATCAGATCGTTCGCTGCCATTTCATTCTTCTCGAGCAGGGGCTTTACGGCCATGCCGCTCAGATTCATGAAAGTCTGTGGTTGGGCCAGCAACACGGTTTTGCCACCGATGTTCCCCTGGCCGATAATGGCCTGGCACTCCTTCCGCGTCATGCGAATGTTATGGCGCGCGGCGAGCCGGTCGACCACGAGAAAACCCAGATTGTGGGGTGTCGCGGCATACTGCTCGCCGGGGTTGCCAAGGCCGGCCACCAGGAACATTCCCGGCTATTTCTTCTTGCCTTTTTCTTTTTCGGGCGCGGGCGCGGCAGCCGGTGTAACCTCGTCCTTCTTACCCTTCTTCGCGACTTCCGGCTCCACGACGGGGGCCACTTCAGCAACCACTTCTTCCCTGATGCCGATCACGTGCGCAATCACCACGTCGGGCGACGTCAGAATGCGAACGCCTTCCTTCTCGTCCAGTTGCGACACACGGATGTTGTTGCCGATCATCAGTTCCGTCACGTCGACATCGTACTGATCCGGAATGTGATCCGGAATGCACTCGATTTCGACCGTCTTGGTCACGATGTCGAGCACGCCGCCCTGCTGCTTCACGCCCTTCGCTTCGCCCCTTACGTGCACGGGAACGGCGACTTTCAACTTCCGGGTGAGATCGATCCGCTTCAGATCGATGTGCATCAGGCTGCCTTTGACGGGATGATATTGCTCGTCGGCAACGATCACCGGGGTCTTTTCGGCGCCAGTTACTTCCACGTCGAAGATCGAGTTATGGCCCGTCTTACTGCGGATGATGCGCAGGATGTCTTTGGGGTTGAGGCTGATGGCGACGGGGTCTTTGAACGCGCCATAGATAACGGCCGGAATCCGGCCACTCACGCGGACGCGCCGCGCTTCATTCTTGCCACGGCTCTCGCGAGCTTCGGCTGCAACTACCGTTTCAATTCTCAACTTCTATCTCCTTCACGCAAGTCCGTTTTGCCGTAGCAAGTCGTGGGTTGCGTTGTACCGCTTAATCCTTCCCCGCGCTCACGCTTGGGGTTATATTCCTGTAACCCCAAGCGTGAGCGCGGGGAAAATCAAATTCTTAAACAAACAAAACGCTGATCGAGCTCTCTTCGTGGATCGACTGCACAGCCCGCGCCAGCAACGGCGCCACCGACAGCGACCGGATCTTCCCGCATTTCTCCGCCTCTTTCGAGAGGGGGATCGAATTGGAAACCACCACTTCTTTAATCCTTGACTCGCTGATCCGCTGTACTGCCGGACCCGAAAGCACCGGATGGGTCGCACACGCCGTCACACTCAAAGCTCCGTGTTCCAGCAGCGCTTCCGCACCTTTCACCAGAGTCCCTGCCGTATCGATCAAATCGTCGATAATCAGGCAGTTCTGACCCGCGACATGACCGATCACGTTCATGACCTCGGCGACGTTCGCTTCTTCCCGCCGTTTATCGATGATCGCCAGCGGCGCATTCAACCGCTTCGCCACGGACCGGGCTCGCTCCACACCTCCGGCGTCTGGCGAAACCACCGTGAGATCGTCTATGTTTTTCGGCTTGAAATAATCGATGGTCACCGGACGAAAGAACAGGTGATCCACCGGCTTATCGAAGAAACCCTGAATCTGCGCCGCATGCAGATCCAACGCCATAATCCGGTCTGCGCCAGCGGTTTCGAGCAGGGAAGCCACTAGTTTCGCCGAAATCGGCACCCTGGGCTTGTCCTTCCGATCCTGACGACCGTATCCATAATAGGGTAACACTGCGGTGATGCGTTCCGCCGACGACAGCTTCAGGTCGTGGATCATGACGAGGAGTTCCATCAGGTGGGAATCGACCGGGGTACAGGTTGGCTGCACCACGAAGCAATCCGCTCCGCGCACGTTTTCGAGGATCTGAAGATTGATCTCGCCGTCGGAAAAACGCTTGAGCCGGGTCAATCCCAGCGTGAGTCCCAATTGCTCGCAAATCTCCTCCGCCAGCGCAGGGTTTGCTGTGCCGGTGAAAATTTTGATGCGATCGGCGTTCATCGCGCGGACTGGCTTCGGGCGTACGGGCTTTGGGGAGGCCATAGGGTACCTTCGACGTGGAGTTTTAACGCCCGTCTCCAGGCGGAACGATATTGCGCGCGACTGATGAACGACATCGGGAACACTGTGTTATCCGGGAATGATTTTGCTGCGCGCTTCAGTTGTGCCGGCTTTGCGAAAATTCCGAAGATCGCTGAACCGCTTCCCGTCATTGCCGCGGGTTTTGCGCCGTAACGCTGAAGCTGTTCTTTAATCTTTCCGAGTTCGGGATGGCGGTTGAAAACCACCGCCTCGAAATCGTTGTCGTCGACGGCGACACCACTACCTTTAATTCGGCCGTCCGCGCACCCGCGCCACACTTCTCGCTGGAAACTATTGAGTTTATTTTGTAACGGAATTGATGTCAATCGAGAGGAGAGATCGAGGTATGCCTCGACTGTGGAGGAATGGACGCCCGACAGCACTAACAAACCCCGCGCAGCCGGAACATCCGGGAGAGGATACAACTCTTCGCCACGGCCCAGCCCGAGCGCGGTTCCGCCATGCAGGAAAAAAGGGACGTCGCTCCCCAATTGCGCCGCGATCGCCTGCAGACGGCCAGACGGCAGACCTTTTCCCGCCAATATCGGCAACGCCAGCAAGACTGCCGCAGCGTCGGACGAACCTCCACCCAACCCCGCGCCAGACGGAATGTTCTTCTTCAGGATAAAATGCACATCTCCATGAATGGAAAGAGATTCCATGACAAGCAAAGCCGCGCGTTCCACCAAATTGTCTTTTATCTCAGGCGTACCATCGATCCGTATTCGAGTGGTGCGACCGCGCGTGAAGGCCACCTCGAGACGGTCGGCAAGTGAGATGGTCTGGAATACAGTGCGGAGTTCGTGGTACCCGTCGGGCCTCTTATAGAGAACTCGCAGGCCAAGGTTCAGCTTGGCGTAAGCGGGGAGTCTGACAGACCGGGTACCGGCGGACTTCATTTGTCGTACTGCAGCAGGGAATGAACGTCGTAACCCTTTAGCTTCTCCCGTCCGTTCAGGAAGCCCAGCTCTAAAACAAACCCAACGCCTACAACAGTTCCGCCCAAACTCTCAACCAGTTCTATAGTTGCTTTGGCGGTGCCGCCGGTGGCCAGCAGATCGTCTACAATCAGCACCCGGGTGCCTTGGTGGATCGCATCGCGATGGACCTCCAGCGTGTCCGTGCCGTATTCAAGATCGTACGTGACGCTGGCGCAGTTGGCCGGCAGCTTCTTCGGCTTCCGCACCGGCACAAATCCGGCGTGCAGCGCGTAAGCCAGAGCCGGCGCGAAGATGAAACCGCGGGCTTCCATGCCGATCACAACGTCCACACCCAGACCGTCGTAGTGGGCCTTCAGGCCATCGATAATCCCGCGAAGGCCGTCTTTGTCTTTCAGAAGCGTGGTGATGTCGTAAAAGAGAATGCCTGGTTTCGGGAAGTCAGGGATCTCGCGGATAAGTTTTTTAAGTCGATTCAAAAAGGAAGGTCACTCCGAGCGAAAGGAATTCAATTGTTGCATGGGAGCTTCCTGCTCTTCAACCCCACGGACGTCGGCCATGCGCGGGCCTTGGTGCAGCAGTCCGGCCAACTGGTTCAGTTGATCCGCTGTCCCGATGGCGTAGACTTGCACGCGCCCGTCATCTTCGTTGCGGACCCAGCCTCGCAAGCCCATGCGGGTGGCGTTCTTTTCCACGAACCAGCGGAACCCGACGCCCTGCACCCGGCCCGACACAAACCAGCGGCGTGCCTGGTGGTCTAACTGAGGATTCGCTGCCGATTTCAGTTCCCCGGGCCTTTCTTCGCCTCTTTGCCTGAACCGTTTTTTTGCTTCAGGACCGCTTGAACTGCAGTTCGTAAACTCTTCACAGTAAAAGGCTTGGTTATCAGTCGATAGCCACGCTCGACAACGTAACGCTGCACTACCTGCCGTTCGTCGTAACCCGACATAAACAGCACCCGAAGGTTGGGTTCCGCCTGCAGAAGATGGTCCACCAGCATCGGACCGCTCATGCCAGGCATCACCACGTCTGTCAGAAGAAGATCCGGCTTTCGGTCCAGCTTTTCATAGGCTCTAATTGCGGCATTCGCGGTTTTCGCAGAGACCACCTCATAGCCCTCTTCAATGAGGATCGACTGGATCAAACGGAGAACATCCGCTTCGTCATCAACCACCAGCACGGTAGGGGGGACGGTGTTCGAGTTGTCGGGTGAAGACACCGCCTCAAATCTAGCGTGTTGTTCGTTCGAACATCAAGCGGAAACGTTAAGAACCCAACAATTCATTTTGGTGCCCCGCAGCCTCGTTCGGACGTTTACTAAATTATGAGTATGGCGATCAACCGGCGCGAACTAATGGCGGCTCTTATGGGAGCCGGCGTCTTCCTCACCGCGCGCGATGTTCTCGGCGCTTCGGATTTCTGGAACAGAAAGGATCCCGCGGCCTGGACCAGCGAACAGATCCTGCAACTCGCCACCCGCTCTCCCTGGGCCACCCAGGCGCGCGTGGTTCCCAAACCCGGCCGGGATCGCGGCAGTACCCAGACCTTGGCTCCCGATGTCGCCGGAGGCAGATCAGGGGGGCGGGGCACTGGCCCGGATCCCGTAGTTCAGGTCACGGAAGTCACTGTGGTCTGGTCCAGTGCCAAGCCTCTGCTCGACGTGCTGAAGACTTCGTTCCCGATGGATTTTACAGGCCACTACGTCATCAGCATCATGGAACTCCCGCCGGGCCCACACGGCAAGGCGATGACGCAGGATGCCATGGAAGCCAGCCTCCAGGTCAAAGGGAACGGTTCAATTGGCGCGGGCGCCATCCAGCTCACGCGTCAGGCAGCCATCTTCGGTTTTTCGAAGGATCTCCTGCCAATCAGCGCCACCGACAAGGAAGTTCTGTTCGAACTGACAACCGACCAATACACCATCCGCGCCCGTTTCACGCCGAAAGAGATGCTCTATCGCGGCGCGCTCGCCGTCTAGGTACACGCGACAAACTGGTACACGCGACTTCATTCGCGTTCTCTCCCTAGAACAATGTCGGCTGGTCCGGCGCAGCCGCCGTTTTCTTCCTCTTCGCGGTTAAAGGGCTGCCCACAACCCCAAGAACCTGAATGCTTTTCAGTGCCGACCGCGGCACGAAGACACGCTGATTGTTCGAGTCCGGCTCAGGCGGCGTCACCGTGTACCCCGCAATCTCCCAGACCAGCAGGTTATTCGGCAGGATGCCATCCAGCACTTCGCCGTCCCGGAAGAGCATCCTGACCCAAAGGCCCTCCAGTTTGGGCCGGGTCATAAAAATTTTCCTGGTTTCGGTTTCCGCCTCGAAGTCCTTCACGAAACAGACACTTTTCACTTCATCGTACGGGAGAAGAACGAGTGCGCCGTCCGGCTTCAGCAATTCAATCGCGGAAGGCTGCAAATAGCTGAAAGTATTCACGAAACCCGTCAAATTTTCGCGCTCAAAGCGGCGGACAATCACTTTTTTTGCGGTCGAGCTGCTCACGCGCCCTTAGCCCCGCCCTGGCACGAGCCGGTTTCCGGCGTGCTGCCACCAATCTGCCGGAATTGATTTAAACATTTTCGCGGGTATTGTATCATTGCACGGAAGGGAGCACCAGAATGCCGGAAACGGGATCCACGGCTGAGTCTCCGACCTCTCGGAGTATCCGGGCATTTCTCGCCTTCTGCCGCATGGAGAAGGGGCTATCCCGGAATTCTCTCGATGCCTACGCTCGCGACTTGGCGACCTTCCTTGCGTTTACCCATTCGACAAACCAAGGCGCGCTGCCTGATGCGGAAGGTTTGCAATCATATGTCAACAGTCTGTATTCAAAAGGTTTAAGCAGTCGCTCCATCGCCCGTCATCTCAGCACGGTTCGCAACTTATTCCATTTCCTGGTGGCCGAGGAAAAAATCATCGTCGACCCGACGGAACACCTCGCCAGCCCGAAGCAATGGAGCACCATTCCCAAGTTCCTCAACCGCGAGCAAATCGAAAAGCTGATCGCCGCTCCCAACCTCGCCAAGCCCGCCGGAATGCGCGACCGCGCCATGCTGGAACTTTTGTATGCTACAGGCATCCGTGTAACTGAATTGGTACAGTTGCGAGTCTCGAATCTGGATGCATCTCTCGGGGTTATCCGCGTGACAGGTAAGGGAAATAAGCAGCGTCTCGTGCCGGTTCACGGGGAAGCTGTGCAATCGATCTCAGAATATGTCGAACGGGGCCGCCCCCTGCTCCTCAAGGGCAGGATTTCGCCCTCTCTCTTTGTAACCGCCCGCGGCGGCGCCATGACCCGCCAGGCGTTCTGGTCCATCATCAAGCTCAACGGAAAGAAGGCTGGTATCTTCCACGATCTCTCGCCGCACGTCTTGCGGCATACCTTTGCAACTCATCTTCTGGAAGGCGGGGCCGATCTTCGCAGCGTGCAAACCATGCTGGGTCACGCCGACCTTTCCACCACCGAAATTTATACTCACGTGGTCCGCTCGCGCCTGCGCGACACCCTGGATCACCACCATCCGAGAGCCTGAGCGATGAGCGATTACATGTTCGTTCTCGAAAGTCATCTCGACGCGGCCCAAAACCGGGTCGTCAACGAGATGCAGCGTATTGCCACCGAAGCCGGCATGAACTGTTGGCTCACGGGCGGAGCTATGCGCGATACCCTGCGCGGCGCCCGCATTCTGGATCTCGATTTCACCGTCGAGCGCGACGCCATCAGGATGGCGAAAGCTTTGGCGCTGGCTTGCGGCGGCGAGGTCGTTTCCGAAGACAGCCTGAAACGCTCGGCGGAACTCGAGCTTTCAAACGGTGTCCGCGCTTCCGTGTCGAACGCCCGCACCGAGAAGTATTCAAAGCCCGGCGGCAAACCTCAGATTTCGCCTGCCACCATCCACGAAGACCTGATGCGCCGCGACTTCACCATCAACGCGATGGCGCTCTCGCTGAACCGCGGCTCGCGCGGGCTGCTGATTGACCCCACCAACGGCCAGGCCGATCTCGCCAACCGCGAACTCCGGGCCACCAACAGTTACGCCCTCTTCGACGACCCCTCGCGCATCTTCCGTTTAATAAGGTTCCAGTTCACCCTCGGCTTCGAAATCGCAGCTCGCACCCAACTCCAGATCGAAAACGCTCTGATGGAGGAGTATCAGAACGCCGCCCCGCCTTCCGTTCTGGCGCACGAAATCCGCGCGCTTTCGGAAAGTGAGAACGCTGTCGCGGGTCTCGAAGCCTTCGACCGCCTCGGGCTTCTGAAAATCATTTCGCCGGCTCTGACCGGAGCTAAGCTGAACACCCATGGTCTGGCAAAGTTCGAGAAGCTGGCTCATACGGTTCTCCCCCCTGGCACCCGCGGAGGCTGGCTCGCATTCCTCACGGTCCTCACTGAAAAGATGAGCCCCCGCGAACGCACCGACATCGTTCGCGCCTTCGAGCTTTCCAAAGCTGAAGCGGACGCACTCAAAAAACTGGACGCACAGGCGAAGAAGCTCGAATCGACCCTCAAATCGGCGCGCATCACGAAGCCCTCGCATGTCTACGAAGCGCTCGAAAGCGCCACTGCCGACGAAATCCTGATGGTGCTCTGCGAATCGGCGCAGCGCATCGTGCAGGACCGCATCCGCAGCTACTACCAGAAGTACCTGCCGCTCGCCCAGGAAATCACCGAGGAACAGGTCCTCGCGACCGGCGTCAAACCAGGCACGCCGAAGTACGAGAAGGCTTTTCGTGCCATGGTGCTCACTCACATCAACGCGCGGCCCAAGAAGATTACACCGCCCGAACCCGAAGTAGCCCCGCCAGCACAGGCGCCAATCGCCGCCCGAGGCGCGGCCCGTAAATAACTTCGCTGTAAATCCCGCGGGCAGAGCCATCGCCGCGACGTGGTCGCAGGGGTGGTTTTCGTTCTTAACTTTGCGCCTTTGCGCCTCTGCGTGAAACGTCTTGTTACTTCTCCCGCAGTGCCCGAATCTCCTCCAGCCGTTCCCGAATCCGCTTCTCGACACCGCGATCCGTCGGGTGATACCACTGCCGCCCCGCCAGCGACTCCGGCAGACACTCCATCTGGTTCACCGCCTCATCGAACTGGTGCGCATGCTGATATCCCGCGCCATACCCCCACGACTTCATCGCGCCTGTCGAGGCATTCCGCAACTGCATCGGCACCGGCTCCGCGCGCCCGGTCTGCACTTCCTTCGTGACTTCTCCCAGAGCCCGATACCCGGCATCTGACTTCGGCGCGACACACAGATAAATCACCGCCTGCGCAATCGCCAGATCCCCCTCCGGCATCCCCAGAAAATGGACGCATTGCTGCATCGCCATGCACTGTTCAAGCGCCCGCGGATCGGCAAGGCCAATATCCTCGATCGCCATCCGCACCACGCGCCGCGCAATGTACATCCGGTCCTCGCCCGATTCCAGCATCCGCGCCAGCCAGTACAACGCCGCATCCGGCTGACTCGACCGCACTGATTTATGCAGCGCCGAAATCAGGTTATAATGCTCTTCGCCGGTCTTGTCGTAGAGCAGCATCTTCCGCCCCAGCGCATCCGTGACCGCCTGCTCCGTAATCGCGCCCGAACTCGCGGCGACCTCCAGCGTGTTGTAGGCCGACCGCGCATCGCCATTCGAAGCCGCCGCGATCTGTTCCAGAATCTCCTCGCTCGCAGTCGTACCCAAAACGGGCAGCGCACGCCGCAGCAGCACGACGATCTCCTCCGCCGTCAGCGCCCGCAGCATGTAAACCTTCGACCGCGACAGCAGCGCCGCATTCACCTCAAACGACGGATTCTCCGTGGTCGCTCCGATCAGGATAATGTCGCCCTTCTCCACATACGGCAGGAACGCGTCTTGTTGCGCTTTGTTGAAGCGGTGAATTTCGTCGATGAACACGATCGTCTTCCGCCCCAGCTTGCGCAGCCGCTCCGCATCCGCCATCACTGCTTTGATTTCTTTGATTCCGGCGAGCACAGCGCTGAACGGCATGAACTCGCTCTTCGTCATGCGCGCGATAATCCGCGCCAGCGTCGTCTTCCCCACGCCCGGCGGGCCCCACAGAATGATCGACGTCAACTGATCGCGCTCGATCTGCGTGCGCAGGGGCTTGCCCGGCCCGAGTATGTGTTCCTGCCCGGCAAAATCGTTCAGGGTTTCCGGACGCATCCGGTCCGCCAGCGGCCGCTTCGCAGGCTCACGCGTCAGATCGCCGAACGGACTCGCATCAAACAAACTCAAACCGTCACAGCCTCGCGCACTCTCTGCCTGCGCGCTTCATAAAGCAGCACCGACGCCGCCACCGCCGCGTTCAGCGACTCCACGCCCACCGTCGGAATCGCCACATCTTTCGCGATGCCGTGCAGTTCCTGGCTGACGCCGCGACCCTCGCTCCCGATCACAATCGCGCATCGCCGCGCTAAGTCCACATCGCCCGCGAGTTGCTGCGTGCCAGTGAACGGCATCGCGGCATACACGTCCACGCGGCGCTGCTGCAGTGCCGCCCGCACCAGGGGCGCTTCGAGTCCGGCCACAAAAGGAATACGGAACAACGACCCCGCCGACGCCCGCAGCGTTTTCGGATGCACCGGACTCACCGTGCCTTTGACGAACACGAGCCCAGTCGCTCCGAACGCCTCCGCCGCCCGTGCAATCGCGCCCGCGTTGCCCGGGTCCTGCAGGCCATCGAGCACGATCACCAGACTCCGCCCGCGGAACAACTGTTCGACCGACCACTCCGGCGGCTCCACCAGCGCAATCACTCCCTGGCTGGTCTCGGTCGCGGCAATGGTCTGGAACAACCGGTCCGGCAGCACCACCACGCGCGGGCCATGCAGGCCCCCGACATGGCGCTCGACCGTTGTCTTCACCGACTCCGACGCCAGCACCACCCGCACATTCCGTTCGCTGCGCAGCGCTTCTTCGAGCAGATGAAGACTCTCCGCCACGCACCAGCCCTCTTCCGTCAGACCACCGCGCGCCACCGCGCGCCGCACGTCTTTCAGCAAAGGATTCGCCGCGCTCGTTACCTCATACATTCGTGTCATTGGACGGGAAATGGGGGCTCAGACAGGCCCTGTGCATACAATGTTGACATAAGAATAACGCACCTCAAGCGCGCGGCCAGCCTCCTGTTGTTAGCGCTCGTCGTGTTTGTATTTGGCTATCTGATCTCGCTCACGATTCGCATCGGGCGGCAGAGCACGCGCGACGAAGCACGCCCCGCCGACGTCATCATCGTCATGGGCGCCGCCGAGTACCGCGGCCATCCCTCGCCCGTGCTCAAGCTGCGTCTCGATAAGGGTGTGGCTCTCTACCAGCAGCATCTCGCGCCGTACATCATGACGACCGGCGGACCCGGCGGCGACCCCAACTTCACCGAAGGCGGCGTCGGCCGTTCCTATCTCATAGATCGTGGCGTCCCGGCCGAGTCTATCATCGTGGAGGAGGAAGGCGAATCGACCGCATATTCGCTCAGCGCGGCTGCGGAGATTCTGCGCCGCATGAACCTGCGCTCCTGCATTATCGTAAGCGACGGCTACCACCTTTTTCGCGTCAAACGCATCCTGCAGCGCGAAGGCTTCGCCGCGTACGGTTCGCCGCGCGAACCCGGCGACACGTCAGTTCCGAAAGAGTGGTGGCAATACTTCCGCCAGGCGATTGCATACGGCTTGTGGCGCATCGGCGTACGGGTATAAATCGGGGCAAGTTCCTGAAAGTTTTCCGCTGGCTCTTGAGGTACACGCGGCTTCAGCCGCGTTCCCCAGTGGAAAATCCGGCTATCGCCTGCTCATTTCGATCGAGACATATGCAACGCACCGAACCCTTCTCTGTCGGCCTTCGGCCGACGTTGCAAGACCTACCCTTTGAGGAACATGCCGGGTAGTGTCCTAAGTTGCGGGCTGGTCTTGGCTGTTGTCATTTTGTCGTGTTTCATCTTCGAAAATGATCCATTTCTCATGGCATCTCAGTCTCCCGGAAATCGGCTGTTCGTGCCGCTCCTTGAGGGTTCCTATGTGGGCGAGATTGCCGGATACGCCAACTACGAACCCCGCCCCATGGGCGTAGGCCTCCGCTTGGTCGGCGGTGAGATCAAACCGCACGGTGACTCTATGTGGTTTGTTCGGCAGAAGGCGACAGACACCATCGCTGGGCTCGGACGTTATTTTCACCAATCCCAATTCGAATACGATGCTTGCATCAGGAAGCGTTACGGGGAAGTTGGAAGGATTCAGCAGATCAACGCTGATAAACAGGGATTGCCTTCCGATCTTGTCGGCAACATATTCGCTTTTAAATGGCCCGTAGTCTACCCATTGCTCCAGCGTGAGTTCCTGCAAGGCAACTTGGCGAAGAATAGCGTTCAGAGTGCGAAGCGCAGCGCAGACGCCGCCGATTCCCACGAACATCAAAATGACCGTAGCCCCAGCGGTGATCTCAACCGAGAGGAGCGTCCGGGAATCGATTTTGTCTTTTATTTCTTTTTCTCTGGCCTTTTCTTCGGTTTCGGCGGGAGTATCCTGGTGGCCTTCTGTATCGACAACAAGAGGCGAATTCTTCGTACCTCTCTGATCTGCGGTGGGCTTGGGGATACTGGCGGGTACGTTTTTCTTTTTGCTACTGGCTTCTTTCCC
>ODAK010006173.1_pt1 | contig 12106 bp, 11 predicted proteins | sample 1539591 | NCBI WGS metagenome assembly ODAK01 (sample SAMEA3539303, study PRJEB22396) | soil metagenome | biome: tundra; feature: field; material: soil | place: USA | collected 2010-05 | depth 0.15 m | reverse complement strand
AGGCCATGGAAATCACGACCCAATTCCGTTACTCCGATTACTCCGTTAAGGGTTCCAAACGAGGCCGGTGTAGTGTTCTCAATGGTTTCTATTGCCAGGATGCAGCGCCGTTGGCCCATATGTTCTCTATAATCAATCGACACTGAATCTTCTAAGCTGAAAGTCGAAGGTTCGAGTCCTTCCGCGCCCACCATTTGTTTTCATAGGCTTACGAAGATCTTGGGCAGAAAACAGCAGGGCGATTCGGGAGCTTAACGGAGTAACGCGAGTAATGCTCATGGGCTCGCGGCCCACCGATACCAATGAATACAGCAACTTCTGAGCGGCGGTGGCCTCTGATCCTCAGGCATTCGGGCTGAGTCTCAGACGAAGATCCAAACTGTACCGGATCGGTTTAGTTGAGGAGTTGAGGTGCCCTAAACCTCCCCGTGGACGGTTCCAAGCCCGAGTCCAGTCCTCAATGTCGAGAGGCATTGCCAGGTTGACGGGTATGTTCCGCCATGTTAACATGGCCGTGGTAGGTCGCACGGCCATGTGAATTACCCTGGCCATGCGAGGGAGTCCAGCAATGCCCGTCGCGGACCGCGTCATCCGGCCCAGGGGTGACTTCGAGAGGATACTCACAGACGTTTTACGGAAAGCGGGCTGGCGACTTCGCCGGCATTCTTCTGCAACAGACACGGGGGCGGACCTCGTCTTCGACGCGAAAGGTCAGAAGTGCGTCGTCGAGCTGAAAGTCTCTTCTGAAGGCCGGCGCGACCGACTGATTCCTCTCCTCTCCCAGGCCATTCTTCAGGCCCAGGAATGCGCACAGCGCTCTACGGAGCCTACCCTACCCCTCGCAGTCGTCGCCGCCAAACATATTCCGGCGTCCGTGGCAGAGCAGATCCAACAGTTCGCCCGACGGTACGCACCCGAGGTGGGCGTTGGGGTAATCGACGCCGAAGGGTTCCGTTCGTTTGCCGGCGCCGGTCTCGAGGGGCTTGATGCGAAGTCGCCCAGGCGCGTCGCCCGTCACTTCGCTTCCGCAAAGCGTCTGCCGGATCTTTTTTCCGACCTGAACCAGTGGATGCTCAAGATCCTCTTGGGCCAGCGTCTACCCGAATCACTCCTGTCCATACCGAGAGGTCAGATTCGGAACGCATTCCAAGTCGCTGAAGTGGCGTGCGTGTCAGTGATGAGCGCGTCTCGACTGGTCAATCAGCTTATTAACGAGGGATTCGTCGATGAACACGAGGATCACCTTTGCGTAGCTCGAGTCGATGAATTGCTCGAACGATGGCTAGCGGCGAACCGCCAGAGGCCGAGAGACATCCCAGCGCATTGGATCATCAAGGGAGACGACAAGCAGTTCTTGGCGAGCGTTGCCCAGTATGCATCCGAATCCAAGCCAGACTCAGAAGTGAAAGTGAGGGTACGACGCGAAGTTGTGAAAATGCCATCCCGTTGCTGCATAGGCCTCTTCGCTGCCGCCGACGCGCTCGGCCTCGGATTCGTCCGTGGCGTGCCGCCGCACCTCTACCTGGAGCACCTGGATCTCGACGTCCTACAGCGGATGGGGCTATCGATTGAAGGCTCGGAGCGCGGTGCCGACGTTTATATCCGCGTCCCTTCCAACAAGGAGTCCATCTTTCGCGCGGCCGTGGTGCGCGACAGCCTGCCGGTATCCGACGTTCTGCAGGTTTGGCTTGACACCTCAGCACATCCCGCGCGCGGACAAGAGCAAGCAGACGAGATTCGGCGCCGTGTCCTGAAGCCGCTGTTCGAGAAACGACGATGAATAGTTTTCAAAATCGGGACGCCTTCAAACGGCTCCTCGCGGCACTCGAGCCTTGGCTCGACCGCGTGGTGATCATCGGCGGCTGGGCGCACCAACTCTATCGCCTACACCCGCATGCACAGGAATTGACCTACCCCCCTTTGAGCACTTTGGATGCTGACGTCGCTGTGCCCGCCGACCTGCCGGCTCGGGAGCAGGATATTCGTGCGCGGCTGGTGGCAGAAGGCTTTACCGAGGAGTTCCTCGGGGAAGATCAGCCGCCCGCCACTCACTACCATCTCGGTGGCGAATCCTCTGGGTTCTACGCGGAGTTCCTGACCCCGCTGGTTGGCGGTGAATACGACCGCAAGCACCGGCGCAAAGCTACCATCGAAATTGCGGGCATTGTCTCGCAGAAACTGCGGCACATCGAGCTTCTTCTACGCCACACATGGTCGATCAATCTCGAGTCCGATGAGTCGGCCGCTCGGATTCAAATCCCTAACCCAGTCAGCTTCCTCGCGCAGAAGGTCCTCATCCACGAGAAGCGCCAGCGCGAGGATCGAGCGAAGGACATACTGTACATGCACGACACGCTCGAGGTCTTCGGCTCTCGCCTCCCGGAGATGCGAGATCTATGGCGATGCACCGTGGCTCCCGAACTGCCGCCTCGCAGCATGAGCACGCTATCGAAGGCGGCAGAGAATCTATTTGGTGAACTCAGCGACGACGTTCGCCGCGCCGCGGAGATCTCTCCTGAAAGGGCACTCTCTCCAGAGGAGATTAGGGAGGCCTGTCAGTACGGCTTCGATCGAGTGTTTGGCTAGTTTCCCGCGCAACGTGCGGAAGAGCGTGTCCTTTCGGCGAGCCTGCGTAAGGAAGGCGGGAGGACCTATTTCTGGGAGGAATCACCCAGGATTCGGCGGACGGAAGTGCGCCCGACGTCAAGCCGGCGAGCGATCTCCCCGAAGGCCGTTTGGGGCTGATGTACCGCTCGCCGACGAGAACGAACTCGCTGCGATGGCGGACGCTGTCTGTGGTCTAGATGGAGGCGGCTGGCTTCGATAGAGAGTAGCGGTGGGTCGCAAGGAGATCCCCGTGACCCAACTTCGAAAACGTGATGCCTTGGAACTCCAGGCGTCATGTTACCTCTCGTGTCAAAGAAGACACGATTGTTGGCGCGGTGACCCGCTTCGTTCGGTGGTCGCGAGTGGAAGTCAATTGACGCGCCGCTTCTACCGCATTGAAGGAGAATGCGATTGCTCGCTCATGTCGGCGCGCGGCCGCGTTTGGCAGCCGCGTTGCGATTGCTCATTGAAACTCTGGCGGAAGCAGATTGCAATCGCCGCTCTTGCGTTGGCCGTGCTGGCGCCACGGAAGGTGACAGCACAAACGGATCAGGCGGCTCCTGAAAAAACTCTCTCCCCTTACTTCTTGGTCGAGAGCAGTGACCCCGCGCTCGACCGGTTGCCTTTGAAACAGACTCAAGTCGCAGTGCAGATCGTGGGTGTCATCGCTGACGTCACGGTACGGCAGGTGTACGAGAATCGCGGGCAGCGGCCGATTCACGCCCGCTACGTCTTCCCGGCTTCAACCCGCGCGGCCGTCTACGGTATGACGATGACCATCGGCGACGTATGCATCAAGGCCAAGATCAGAGAGCGCGAAAAGGCGAAGGCGGAATTCGAGGCCGCCAAAAGCGAGGGCAAGAGCGCATCACTCCTGGAGCAGAACCGCCCGAACGTATTCACCATGAACGTCGCCAATGTGCTCCCCGGCGACACCATTTCCGTCGAGCTGAAATACACCGAGTTCCTCTCGCCTACGGATGGCGTATATGAGTTCATCTACCCCACCGTGGTCGGCCCCCGGTACTCGGAGAAACCGGAACGCCAAGCCTCTTCGGCGGACCATTTCGTCAATTCTCCCTACCTCCACCAGGGCCAGCCGCCAGCCGGTGAATTCCACCTAAGCGGTACAGCCTCCGCCGGCATGCCGATTCACGAGCTCACTTCGCCCTCGCATCAACTCGTCGTGCAAACCGACATAAACAACCGCGCGCAAATCAAGCTCGCCGACTCGGAGCGATTCTCGGGCAATCGCGATTTCGTGCTGCGGTACCGGCTGTCGGGCCAGCAGATCGGGTCGGGACTCCTGCTCCGTCGGGGCGACGGCGAGAACTTCTTCCTGCTTATGGCGCAGCCACCCCAGAAGGTAGCTCCCGCGGATGTGCCAACCCGCGAGTATATCTTCGTGATGGACGTTTCCGGATCCATGAACGGCTATCCGTTGAACACGGCCAAGAAGCTGGTGGGCGATCTCGTCAGGGGATTGCGCCCCACCGACACGTTCAACATCGTCGTGTTCGCCGATGGGTCGGAGACATTTGCCGATACATCGGTGCCCGCGACGCTCGCGAATCTCGATCGGGGCCTGCGCTTCATCGGCGCCAAAAACGGCGGGGGTGGCACGCGGCTTCTGGCCGCGCTCCAGAAGGCTTGCGCCATTCCGCGCCAGACCGCAGCTTCCCGCAGCGTCGTCCTCATGACCGACGGCTACATCGACGCGGAGGCTGACGTGTTCGACTACGTCCGCACGCAGCTTCACCAGACGAACTTCTTCGCCTTCGGCATCGGCACTGCCGTGAATCGATACCTCATCGAGGGGGTGGCTCACGGGGGACTCGGCGAGCCTTTCGTTGTCACCAAAGAAAGCGAAACCGCAGCGGCAGCCGCCCGGTTCCGAAACTACATAGAATCTCCAACGCTTACCGGAATCGACGTCAAGTTCAAGGGATTCGACGCCTACGATGTCGAGCCGAAGAACATCCCCGACCTCTTCGCCAGCCGGCCGATCGTCCTCTTCGGAAAATGGCGCGGCAAACCTGCCGGCTCCATCGAGATCACCGGACGGACAGGCCGCGAGGCCTACCACGCCGCCGTGCCGATCGCGGAGGTGAACTCCGACGCCGACAACAAGGCGCTCGAGTACCTCTGGGCGCGGACGCGCATCGCAAACCTGAGCAACTACGGCGCTCAGAAGGTGCGCGATGAGTCGGTCGCTGAAATCACCTCACTGGGGCTGAAGTATGGATTGCTCACTCCCTACACGTCGTTCATCGCCGTGCACGAGGCGGTGCGGCACACCGGCTCTGCGGAAAACTTGGATCAGCCGCTGCCGCTTCCCACCGGTGTTTCGGACCTTGCCGTGGGGGTAACCAGCGGCCCCGAGCCGGGCGTGGTCTGGTTGCTCGCGATCGCGCTCGCCCTGATTGCCTGCCGGAGTCTGTGGCCATCGATGAGCTCCCGGGGAGTCGTGTCGTGAAGATCAAAATGGTTTGGTTCGCCCTGATCCTGCTGGCGGTCTGGACGATGAAGCGATAACCCTCATCGGTTTCATCGGCAGCGACGCCGAAAGAAAGGCCGCTAACGCAACCAACATCGCGATCTTCTCGCTCGCCACCAATACGTCCTTGGAAGAATGAGACGGCTTGTCATTGACACCCCAGGCTACCCGCGCGGTTACGCGGGCTGAGGCGAATTGTCAAATCGCAGCCGTTCGCCGGCGGCCGGCCGCAGGGCTGCGAGAAACTCGGCCGGCGAGCATTGACTGCCCACTTTCAGCCCACGCGCCGGCGTCACAGGAATGAGGACGCTCCGGTCCGCGCCGGCCAGCCATAGCGCCGCGACCGAGAGTGCGGGAATCTCGAGAACCCGCGCTTCGAACAGCGCTTCGCCGAATTCGGGCGCGGCGAGCACCCGCGCGATCTCCCGGCCCGCAGCGGTGGTTCGCCGCCCGCGGCTTCGATGCGCGAGACGGTGACGCCCAAAGGCATCGGACTCGACAATGTCAACGTGCCCTTCCAGCCGAGAATCGCGCGCTACCAGGAAGCGCCATGGACCTGCCTGTGCCGCCTCCAGCGAACTTCCAAAAGCGACATCAGCCAGGTCCATTATATAGACGCGATGCGGATATGCCGTCGATAACGGAGAGCGATCGTCTCCTTGTGTTGCGTTGAGCGAGGCCAGCGCGGCGTGCGCCGGCCCGTCCGGGGGGGCGGGAAGCATAACTGACATACGAACTCCTTTAGGGTTGTGTGAAATAGGAATGGGTCCACATTCCGCCGCCGGGGTAGCCGCCCGGCTGCAGCAAATCGGCATAGAGTACGTCGTGGTTAAGACCTGTTGGATCGCTCAGCGTGACCGTTTCTTCTCCAACGATCGCATCGTTGTAGCCGCACACGGCGACAAAATGCCCAACACTGATACTGAATGCAATCCGAATACCTATCGGGCGCTGTCGATCGAGCTCGTCCCTGACCTGCTGAAATGTCAGCCGGAAGACCGGCGGCGTTGCCAGATGGGCCGTGGCCTGAAGCGCGGATTCCAGGAACGATTCCTGATTGCAGGAGGGCATCGAATGGCAGCACGCCGTCGAATGCAGGATCTGGTTCGCGATGCCACATTGGGTCCACGGACTCTGAGGATTGTAAAATCGCGCGATACTTGCCGCCACCGCGGCCCAGCAGAGCAGATCGCCCTGCTGGGGTTCCACTTCTAAGTTGAGGCCGACGCTCATGGTTGCAGCTCGTGGCGGTTACTTGGATTTCGAGAGCTGGTTCTGGAACGCCTTTACCTGTAAGTTAATTCCAAACGCCAACTGCGGCGAGAAGGAACTGGTAACAGCCGACCCCGCCGTGGTTGACACGCCGGGAAGTTGCGGTTGCTTAACCAGCGTAGCGCCGATATAGAAGTTGGCAAAGGCGGGACCGAAGCCGGCGGCAAAGAGAAGCTTGTGCAGGGGTTGGCTTGATATCGCCACACCTCCCACGAAATGGGGCACCATGTAATTCACGGTCCGCTTGGTGTCCACGCGCAACGGGTAGACGTCAAGCGCTGCAAAGGCGTTCTGCTTATCGACCTGCTTAGGAGAGATGGTCCCGGCGGTGGTGTCGATGGTGGTCTGGCTGATCTTGCGTAAGGGCACGGCAACGCTGACATCCCACCAATATCTTCCTTCGTTGTCGAAGTTCGGCGAAGTATTCACCGCGGAACTGTCCGATTTCGATAAGATCTGCTGCGCGGGCTTAGGCGTGGCGATGACCGCCGGCGGCGCCGCCTCGGGCGCATGCGGACCGCCATGCGTATCGTGCGCCGTGTTATCGGTTTCCGCCGGAGTGGCGGGGGACACGGCGTCCTGCTGGGAGGGCCCCGGCTGTACGGCGACACTGATCGTGACGTCCGAAGGGGCCTTGATGTTTTCGAACTTGCCGGCGCCCCACAAGGCCCTCGGCGCCGCCTCCACCAGTTTGATTGCACCACCGTTCGCGCCGCTAGGCAGGAACAGACTCAGCAAGCTCAGCAGATGATTTACGTTATCGGCCGTCTTTTCGACACAGTTCAACGTGTAAATCGGTCGGACCGACGCGCCTGCCGGCACGTTCAACTCGGCATACAGCAGATAGACTGTCTTGGCGCCGTACAGCCGGTACCGGGAAGAAAAGTCTTCCGTCGACCACGCTCCCCGGTGGAAGACGTACCAATTCTGAGTGTCCACGTTCAGGGAAAAGCCGGGTTCGGCGGTCGGGTTTGCCGGGTCCGCCACCGCCTGCGGATCCTTCCAGCGCAAGAGATGGATAATGTAATACGCGTCGCTGGCCGCCTTCATATCGGGCGCGCGGAGCGCTGCGAATTGCTCAATCGCGAGATTCAGGAAGTCTCCGGCGACCTCGGTGGTTCGGAACGCGGCCTTGGCCTGGTCGATATACAGGTCCACTGTTGACGGCCGATTGAAGGCGACTGGTGTACTCGCCTCGAGAAGCGGCCGTAAAGACTTGCTGTTGCTGTCAGCGAGCGCGAGACATCCGAAGCACATCGCGACAGATGAGAAAACCACGAAATTGCGAAACATGATTGACCTCCAGCTTGACGTTTTGAGGTGACGGGCGAAGCCGCTTCCCTTCAATCGGACTAGCGCAAAGCAACCACGAAAAGGGACAAGTCAACAAGCCGGAAGATTCAGCGAGCCTGGAAATGGCCCCTCTCGGAGTTATGTCGGATCTGCTGCGAAGGCCGCGGCTGCCTCACCGTCGCGGCTCCGCATTGACCAACGTCGGGCCCGCGGCTATTGCCTGACGAATTCGACGCGCCGGTTCTGCGACCGCCCTTGAGGCGTGTCGTTCGAATCGATTGGTTTAGTGGCCCATGCCGACGGTGGTAAGACGCCCCGCGTCCACTTTGAACTGCGAGACAAGCACCGCTCTCACGGCTTCGGCACGGCGTTTAGACAGATCCATGTTGCGGGTCTTATCGCCTACCGAATCCGTGTGGCCTTCGATCTGCACCTTCAAATTCGGATTGGTTTCGAGGCCTTGGCGATGCTCTGGATCACCGCCGCCGATTCTGCTCTGAGGCGGTCGCTGTCGGTATCGAACAGGATTCCGTGCGTGACGAACCGGCCGGACGACGGGATCACCTGGCTGAAATCGGGAGTGGATTCCGCGAATCGGACCGTGCGGTAGCCAATCGACGTGCCGACATAGACGTCGTGTACTATGTCGCCCCTGTCTATGGACGGCAACTCCACCTGGTTGAAGTCGAGTTGTTTCTCGCCGTTAAATGAACTGTCGCATCCGGCCGTTCTGAAGCCAGAAAACGAATTTGATGACTTGGTTTAAACGCGGCCTAGGCTTCTGAAAAGGAAGCGCGCAATCGCGCGTGACGGGATAGATCCCGTGAAGCTGCCGACCGGGTATGGCCCGGACAACAACGGAAGGAACAACGGTCTGCGATGATGAAGGCGACCAGGCTAGGAGACAGCTACAGCCCGCCGCGACACGGCGGGTGACACACCGATACCGTTGTTGGACGGATGGAGATTTCGCAATAGCTATTCTCGGCCGGGGACACAGAAGTCCACCCGATCGAAGCCGCTAACCTGATCAACGCGTTTGTCTGCAGTCATCCAGCGATTATCCTGTGCGTGACCTATTTCCGACAGTGGCCACGGTGGTGGCGATCCGCCCATTACAAGAACTGATCATAGTATTGCTCGCGGAGGTTGGAATCGCTGAAGTACATCTTTGCTTCCGGATTGCGGCCGAGAAGGTAGCACGCCAGCCCGCGGAAGTAGATCTCTTCGTCGTTTGCAGGCCGCGGTAACGCCAGCGCTCGCTGGCAGACTTCATTTGCTGTGCGGCATCGCCCGATTGAGCGGAGGATCAACGCATAGTCTGTCATCATCTGCCACGGACGTTTCCTGTCGGCGAGAAGCTTGGACTCGTATATCTCCAGGGCCCGAACAGGATTTCCAAGCCGAATGTGGAACGCCGCCAGGTGGTGGTACAAGTTCATGTCATCCAAGCGGTCCGCTTCGGAGGCTAGGACGGCAACGGCGTTTGAGGCATCGCCGCGGCGCTCGTAAGCTTCAGAGAGATAGATGGCCGATGCCGCGTCGCCAATTTGCCGATCGAAGATATCGCGCAGCACCACCACGACGGAGCCCCACTCGCCCTTCTGCGAGAAGAGCGCCGCCTGGAGGCTGGCGATCTTCACCTGATCGTCGAGTGGGCGAGCTTCCAGATCGAACCCGGAAAAGGCGGCCGAAGCTTCCTCGGTTCTGCCGAGCGCAACAGATGCCGCGAGGATGTTGTAGCGCGCTTCCCAGTCTCTTCCTTTCGGACACTTCTCTCTCGCGATTTTGAAGTTACTCAGCGCGGCTTCATATTCGCCGCGCATGAAGTCGATCTGTCCACAGGCCGCCCATAGGTTTTCATCGGCTAGCGGATGGATAGATAATGCTTTGAGCGTTTTCTCGGCATCATCCAGCTGATTCTGATGCATCTGACAGAGAGCCAGGAGGATTGTCGGATAGTACGGGGCGACGCCTCTTAGCCATCGCCTGCAGGCGAGGATGAAGAAGACGATTGCCTCCTGCGCTTCGGCCCACTGCTCAGCCGCGTATTGGCGCGTAAAGTCATCAATTATTAATCGTAGCTGGACCCGGTATGCGTTCGGGATCGCGAGGCCACGGATCTCCTTGTCGAAGCGAGGAGCGAAGATGACTCTGGGGTCTCCGAGAAAGGGCGGCGCGTAAGGAACTCCGATCTCTTCACAGAGCCACGCGAACGAGCGCTCATAGGCCTCAGTGTTCGTGGGGTCGAAAGCCAGATATTTCGCATCCTGGAGAAAAGGCAATTCGGGGCCAGCGTTCAAGGGAAGGCATTGCTCGAGGGTGATCGGGACGATCCGCTTGCCCCGGCTGTTCGCGTATTGCATCTCAAAAACGCAGAACTTACCGGTTACGGAATCGGTGCTGGACGGCGTGACGACGGCGATGAAATGATCGGAGCCGTCGATACGGCGACAAAGGTCTCTCTTCAGACTGTCGCCGAGTTTGGTATCCTGGGCGGGGTTCGAGTAATCCCAGAAGTCCGCTTCCTGAAGCCTGAGACTCGCCAATAGCTTTCCGGCAAACTCGCCATCTCGAGACGAGAAACTGACGAAACATTTGGACATACTCGAACTCCGCGAGGAGGCGCCGCTGGCCGGACTACTGTCTGAACGGCGAACGATCCGACCCGGTCGCGCTGGCGAGTTGCAGCACGGTCGGAGTCATGACCGAGGGCCGGATTTGAATTGCGCCCACCCGGGCTACAAAATCCTGCCAGGCGGAGGGGTTGTTCTCCTTGCAATAGCGGAAGAAGGCCGAGTACCGCATTACCGTTGTGGCCGCGTCCCAAACAATCGGATTGATGCTCCGGACCAGTTCGATGCGCGCGTTCACGAACTGGCTGAGCTCGCTACGGGGCTGGATTTTCCGGTACGCCGGCTGCGTCATCGCTTGCTCGAGCCGGGCGTTTTCCAGAGCGTCGTTCAGGCGCTTAGTGTCCCAGGATTGCAGTGTCAGCGCCATCCATGGGGATGCGGGCTCCCCGTCAATGTGCCGGAGCGCTTCGACCACTTGAGCCGCAAGCCAGGAGTTTTCATTAAATCCGGCGCCCTGCGATTGCCGTGCGGTGTTCTTGGCCAGCCGGATCCGTGTGCGAACACTGCTGAGGACTCTCTGCTGCACGGCGGGATCATCGCCGTTGTAGCGCCAGAAATAGTATCCTGGCTGGCCGGAGATCTCCAAGCTGCCGCGCTCCACGTCAAAACGGACTTCGCGCCCGGAGTCACCTATGACGTAGGAACGGAAGTCTGCCGCGTCCTCTGCCAAACTTGCCTTGACCGCGTTCCTGTAACGCGCCAACGCAGCCCGGTTGTTGGCGATGTCGGGCGATGGTTCGCCAGGACCAAGCAGGTAGCAGTTGTGCTCACGCGGAAGATCGACGGCGAGATCGTTTCCCTTGCTGCTGGCCACCAAGTTATCAACCTGAAGCATACGTAGCCCCAGCAGCGTGTTCTCAAACGCGGGGTGGTAATTCACGACGCGGCCCCCGTTGTCGAGTACCTCGGCCTGCTGCCGCTGGTCCGTCAGCCTGCCGAACAGGGTGAACACGGCGTGCTCGTTCGATTGCGCGAACCGCACGATGGGCCGTAACTGCCAATCGTATAGATTCACCTGCACGGGTTGCCCATCGACGATAGCGGACACACGCCGGCCGTCGGGATACTGGGGCGCGTATTCGAGTACGATCGACTGGGCTGAGAAGCCCGGCACCGGTTGAGCGGCCTCTTTGAAAGCGACACCGCCGACGCTGCCCAGGAAAGCTCCTGTGAAACCACCGGCCCCAATAGAGGCGCGCAGTGTTGGCGCGGCGATTCTCGCCAGCGTGTATTGTCCGATCGTGATCTGCGCTGTGAGCGGAACATTCAGCAGGAGCGTGATCGCGGTCAAGAACTTAACTAATCGTTTCATTGGTTTCTCCTCCTTCCGCCGAATCCTGCCCGGCGATCCGGGCTTTTCGGCCCTTTGCTATGTAATGCGAAAGAAAACGATGGAGGGGGACACGCACGAGCGAAAAAAAGAGTGGATCCCCGATACCTGTCGTTCGCGCAAATTCGGATCTAGCGGATACAGTGGGGGTTGACAACTTCCCGCCAATTTTGTTCCAGAGCCGTCCTGTCGGACCTTGTTCGCGCCCGCGCTCTCGCTCTTTCGAACTCGAGCGGCATGACAGCTTGAGATCCTCGCTCTCCGCCACCAACTCGGCGTACTCCAGCGTTCGGTGAAGCGACCGAAACTGACCCGCGTGGACCTGTGGTTCTCGCGAATTCAGATCTGGCTGATACAAAGGACCCACTATTTTGCCCTTCTTGTCCCTTTCCGGAACCAGTTTCCGCCTTTCAATGTGAAGGCAACTCAAGGGTTGGCCTCACAAACGAACATGAGGAGGTTCGTCATGAA
>ODAK010006169.1_pt1 | contig 12109 bp, 6 predicted proteins | sample 1539591 | NCBI WGS metagenome assembly ODAK01 (sample SAMEA3539303, study PRJEB22396) | soil metagenome | biome: tundra; feature: field; material: soil | place: USA | collected 2010-05 | depth 0.15 m | reverse complement strand
AGCAGTTCCGTGGTGCAGGCCATTTCCGCGGAGACGGCCCCCTCGCCGGGATCGGTGGTTACGGCAATTCTGCCTAGCCCAGGGATGCGCAGCGTTCGGACCTTGGGGGGCACTGAAGCAGCCATTCGGGCGAGCACCTTGTCGAGTGAGTTATGATCCTGCACGGTCGGTCTCCTTAGTCGTCTAGTGCGTCCAGAGCGTCGGAGCCCGACGCCTGCGGGGATACAAGGTCAGTGCCCAGCAAGTGCATACTCACGCCATCAGTGCCGCTGCTGCTGGGGGTCACTAGGTCCATAGCATACATCCGTGGTGACACGCTGTCGCTGCCTGGATCCGTTGGGCTCACGATGTCCGCACCAGGCACAACCCGCACCCAGTGGAGCAGACGTCGCCAGTTGTAGCTTCTGACACTGCCCACCAGGGTCAACGCAGCAGCGAAGACTTTACTCGCTGTCTTGTTGAGCGTGCCAGCCAGCGGCAGGGCTCCAGTGAACTGTACTCGCGCAGCACGGGACAGGTCTCCTGCCAGGGTCAACCCCGCAGACAGTGCACCGAACATGGTCTTGACTGGGGCCAGCGTGCCCACGGCCTCCAGGGCTGCCGTGAAGGAATGGGCGAGGGCACGGGTCAGTGTGCCAGCCAGTGGCAGTGCCGCGTTGAATACATGGGAGCCTACACGGGCGAGACCTCCTTGCAGCGTGAGTGAACTTACGAAGACCTTGCCGCCAGTGCGGCGCAAGGCAGGAGAAAGCGACAGCAGGGCGTCGAACGCCTGCGTATAGGTGTGCGGCGCGAACAGGGTAGCGGCGAGGTGGATGGTTCCGGCGAACACATGACTCGCCGCTCGCTGGAGCGTACCAGATGCCGTCAGCGAGGCCGTTAGCACCTTCTGGACCTGACGAACCAGAGACCCCGAAGGCGTGATGCTGGCGGCAAAGCTGGTGGAGACTGCCGCACGCAGACTCCCTGCCAGGGCAAGTGTCGCGTTGAGGGCGACGGACCCTGCTCCCCTGGTCAGCGCAGCGAGGTCTCCTGCCAAGGTCTCCGTAGCAGTGAAGGTACGGGAGACTGCCACGCGCATGGTGCCGGAGATGCCGAGCAGGGCGTCCAGGGTTGCGGTGTAGATGCGAGACAGCCCCAGGGCACCGCTGGGGGTCAGCGAAGCGGCAAGGAGCACAGCAGCCTGCTTCGTGAGTGCTCCCGCAGCGGTGAGTGTGGCCCCGAAGCTCTGGAACAGCCCACGCGACAGGGCTCCTGCCGGGGCCAGTGTAGCCGCAAGGCTGGTACTCACTGCTACCTGAAGACTGCCAGCAACGGAGATCACTGCCGACAGACTGGCCGTCAAGCCACGCCCAACGGACCCGACCAGTGGAATGGAGGCAAAGAAGCCAGTGCTCACCGCTCGTGTGAGCCCACCAGACGCCGCGAGCGTTGAAGTTATGGTGGTACTGACCTTCTGGACCATTGACCCCGCTAGCGTCATGCTGGCGGCGAGTGTGGCGAAGAAGCCTCGGTGGAGACTGCCGCTCGGGGTCAGCGAGGCGGCAAGGCTGGTGCTGCCTGCCTTCTTCAGCCCACCAGCAGGCGTCAAGGTCCCCGCAAGGGAGTGTGTCACGGCCCGCGACAGACCCCCCGCAGCAGTGATCAGCGCGGCAAAGGACTTGACGCTGGTGCGGAGCAGGCTGCCAGCAGGCGTCAGAGTCCCCGCAAGGGAGTGTGTCACGGCCCGCGAGAGGGCTCCGGTGGGCGTCAGGCTCCCTGCCAGGGGGCGCGGCGTCACGGCCCGCGAGAGGGAACCAGCAGCAGTGATCAGCGCGGCAAGGGACTTGCTACTGCCACGGAACAGATTGCCAGCAGGCGTCAAGGTCCCTGCCAAGGGGTGCGCTCCTGCCTTCCTGATGGCCCCGCTGGGTGTGATGGTCCCAGCGAGGGGCTTGCTGGCAGCACGCACCAGGGTGGCGCTGTGCGTTATCGTGCTCGCCAGTGTGCTCGTGAAGTTGTTTGCAATGAAGGTCAACGTGGTCGGGCAGGTCACGAAGGACTTCGGATCGGTAGCAGGCGGGCCCGTCGTGCGATCAGCGGTAATGGCTGTCGTGCCGCTGTCGTAGATGAGCCAGCTACCTGATCCGCTGGTCCCGAGGTTTATGCCAATCTCGACGATCAGATAATCGCCAGCAGTAATGGTCGCGGAAGCCCCTGCCACTGTTGCGCTATAGCCTGTTGCTTGGATCGTGCTTGTGTACGCAGCGCCGAACGCCAGGGGAGTTGATGATCCCGAATTGGTGATAAACGTGCGCGCTGCACCTGTCGCACCGTTTACGAGCACGATGACGACTGCCATCGTCTCAGTCGCGGCACTGCCTGCCTTACGCGAAAAGCCTACAGTCCAATTCGCCGCGCTGATGGTGCCTGCTCCGAGGGGGCCGCTGCAATACTGCACGAAGCCCGTCGAGCCTGACGACGGATTGACGTAAGCCCCTATCGTGCTCGTCGCAAGCGTGCCAGGTGTGGTAGAAAGCGCCTTGGCATGGACGCCACTGCCCAGCGATGCCATCCCGCTGCCCCAGTTCCCAAGCTCGCCCGAGGGCATGTTTACAACCGAAGCAGACGTGCCGAAGAGGGCATACAAGGTCGTCGCCACTGTCTGCCCCCCCCTCGCTCCCTGCCTAAATGACGGTAAGTCCTGACGGGGCCGAGTCGCCGAAGACGACCCAGTTTAGCCAGTAGTGCACTTGATCTCCCGGCGTTGTCTGGTCCCAGAATAGCCAGTTGACGGCAGCGCGCGTCGTCGCAGCAGTGAGCACGTCTGTATAGGTCACGCCGTCCGTCGAGAGTCGAATATGGAAGTCCCCACCGATACGCGCCAACCAGATATATTGCCATGCCCCAAAGCAGGCGGGCGTGGGGAGTGCAGTCGTCACGCCGTCAATGTTGCCAGCCATCGTCGTCGGGCCGATGTCGATCCAGTCTCCATCCGCGACGGTGTTCGTGGGCGAAAGTGAGATGCGGAAGAAAGTGAAGTTCGCCCCCGGCTCGTAGATCCAGAGCCGCGTGATCATGTGGTAGTCACCACTGCCGCTCGTGGGCACGGGCGTGTAGAAGGTGCCCCCAGAGCCTGCGACCTGATCAGGCAAGAGGTGGATCACGTCCGTCACATCGCCCAGCACGTTCCGCTCGTCTGTCGCCATGAACCAGCCCGAGGGCACCGTGCTCGCACTGCCCAGCCAGTCTGCTGCTGTCCCCGCCCACGTCGGTGGCGCTACGCTCGTTCCAGAGAAGCCAGGGAAGGTGACAACCGCACCATCAGGGGGCACGTCGCCAAAGGTGATGAAGTTGAACCAGAGGTGCGTCTGCGCACCACCTGAAAGTACCTCGGCCCCCAGTACCCAGTGATCGGGCGTGACCCCAGAGAGTGCGCTCCCCAGTTCCACATAGTTCGTGCCGTCCGTCCCGACGCGGATGCGGAAGCGGGGAGACGGGTTGCTGGTCGAGACTTCCCACGACAGCCACAAGTAATTGAACGTGCCTTCCTGTGTGCCAACTGGCAGGCTGCTGAGCAGGACTGTCTCGACTCCCTCGATATACTGCGCCACCGACGTGGTAGTCAGTTGCAGTATGTCAGCACCCCCGGCACCTCCCGTAGGGGAGAAGAGCATAAAGCGCAGGAAAGAAAGCACACTCGACGGATCGTCGAAGCGATAGCGCACGACCATATGATAGTCGCCACTGCCGCTCGTGGGCACGGGCACGGCGAACGTCGTGCTCATACCTGCCCGCACTGGCAACATGTGGATGAGGTCCACGACGTCTGTCGTGTTGTAGGGCAGGAACGTCGGGTCGGGCGCAGTGTCCCAGGCACCTGGGATAGGGCCTGCACTGCCCAGCCAGTCTGCGGACGTGCCACTGGCCCACGGGGGCGAGACAGAGACGAGGCCACCGACGAGGGTGCCTGCTGCCAGTGCGTGCCAGAAAAAGTTGTCGCCCACGTAGAGTACACCCGTATCAATCGCGAAGTAGAACGAGCCAGCCCCCGGCGAGATAGCGGGCAAGTCAGCAGCAAGACCGCTGGGGAAGCTCGATGCGGCAAGTACTGCGTCTGCGGACGTACCGCTCAGGGCCAGCCCGACGAGCGTTATCTTGAGCGCGTGCGTGAGGTCGAACACACCGTCAGTGAGTTCTATGCCGCCCGTGAGCGTCGCATCTGCGGAAGTCCCGCTCACCTCGATGCCTACTGTTGTGAGCTTCGTCACACCGGTAAGGTCGGTCGTACCGTCCGTCACCTCCAGCGCGGCTTCCGTGGTCAGTGTGGCTGCACTGGGCGTGCCCCCCACGGTCGCGCCACTGACGATTATCTTGGTCACGCCCTCCAGGTCTGTCGTGCCGTCCGTGAGTTCCAGGGAGGCGAGTGTCGTCAGTGTGGCTGCACTCGGCGTACCGCCAACCGTCGCACCGACCGCTGTGATCTTGGTCACGCCGTGCAGGTCTGTCGCGCCATCCGAAAGTTCGAGCGCGGGTAGTGCAGTCAGGGTCGCTGCGCTGGGGGTGCCTCCTACCAGGATGCCGCTGGTAATAATGCCCGTCACGCCGAGCAGTCCATGCACGCCATCCGTCAGGTTAACGCCTGCTGTGCCGAGCGCGAAGACGACCCAGTCCGTGCCGAGCGAGCTTGGAGGCGCGACGTTCGTATTGGCAGAACGGCAAAGGTATGCAGAGTTCCCATAGAGAACTGCATCGTTGAGCACGTAGGCGGTGGTACTGCTCCAGGTGCCTCGCCATACCAGGCCGGGTGCACCTGCCAGTGCGAGCACACCCCAGTTTGCATTCGGGGGCTGGCTGTTCGTGTTCGGGGCGAGGGCAATGTAGGATGAGCCAAGAAGCGAGACGCCGTTGTCCACATCGTACGCAGTAACGCTGCTCCACTCAGCGAACCACACCACACTCGTGCCGCGCGCGGCGAAGACTTCCCAGTTCGCACTCGGGGGCTCGTCACTGCTGTTCGCCGCGAGCGCGACGTAGGACGAGCCGAGGTCACTCACGAGGTCGTTGATAGCATAGGCAGTGGCAGTGAGCCACTGCCCGCGATAGGTGAGGCGCACAGCGGTTGAAAGGTTGCCACCCGGTAGGGGGTCTTCCGTGAGGTCCAGAAAGTCTCCCCCGTCATCCGGCACGGTGATTGCCAGCGGTGGGGCTCCACCGACATACACCCACCAGAACGTACCGGCAGGTGTGATCAAGTGGTTCGGCACCAGCAGGATCGTGGCGGTGCCCGACTCATCTACCTGCGTATACCAGCCATCCTGCGCGAGCAACAACTGGGAGCCCACGCGCCCGTTCGTGCTCAGCTTGCAGACTATGGGCACGGGTGCCAGTGGGCCGCTGATCTGGGAAGGCCGACCGATGGGGAAGGACACGGGCGCGGTGGCTGCGGCAATGGCTCCAGCAGTGGAAGCAACATCGGAAAGGGTCTGCGTGGTGCCGGTATGGGCGAAGGCACTGGAGGCCAGACTCCCGCCATCGGGCCGGGTTATCCGGTAGTAACAGACCTCGGGAGCGGCCATCGTGGCAGCGTCCAGCATGTCCCCAGGTGCGACCAGCCCGATGCTGAAGTTCCCGCTGGAGTCCAGCGCGGCGGTGTCCGGGAGGTCGAAGTCGAGCACCTGGTATGGGGTCAAGGCAGAGCGGATCAGGTCTGCGTTCGTCACTAATTGGAAGCTCACGAAGCCTGCTTCTGGGCCTCCAGAAAGTACGTCAATCGTGTCCGCAATCGTTACTGTCCGAAGCGTCATCGTGCCTTCTCTCCCCCGCTGGTCACCAGTAGCATACGCTATCCCGGCCTGTTATCACACGCCCGAGACTATGCACCTGGTGCATAGTCTGTTGAAGACCCCTAGCCCGTCCTCCACGGCCTCATCGTCTGTAGCTGCACCAGCGGCCCGCTGCTCGTTTTTGGCAGCGGTTGATACTAGTGCCCTACGATGTACGGAATGATCAATCTGGCGGCATTTACTCTTGAATTTTCGGGCCGCAACCTTTATAGGTGCACACTCAACGCCTGTCGGGTCCTGCATACGTATACATGCCGCATACACCTGCTCCCCGCTCCTAGTCACTCGGGAAGGAAGGCAGCAGTGCGGTACGTACTGTTGTAGGAGTAGGCATACAAGGTCGTTTCATAGGTCGGGAAGGCGGTCGGGGCACTCAGTGACAGTGCCGCTGTGGCGAGTGTGTAGGACGCAAGATACACCTTGTTCGCTGCTCCGTAGATCAGTTGCACGACTCCCTTTCGCACCCGCAGAGCCATCGGGTCGAAGGCGGTTGCGGGCGGGACGATGGCAAGGCAGACGACTGCCCAGGGTGTGCCAGCAGGTCCCGTTCGGGACTTGAGGGAGCCATTCACCTGCACGCCGTACATGATGCCAGTTGCATCATCCACACACGCGATCAACATCTGCGTCGTGTCGTAGCCGCCCGCCTCGTCCGATATCGTGAGGTCCAGCATGGCAGGGCTGGGCGTTCCATCGCCGAAGACTGCCCAGGTATAGGTCGCAGCGATCAGATTCGAGTAGGGCATAATCGCCCCACCTGGCTCGTAGCGGAACACGCCGAGGTCGTCCTGGAGCAGTGTCTCGCCGTGTGGCCCGATGCCCAGCACGTGCATCGGCGCTGGCCCTGGTATGGCGGGCGAGCCGAAGATGGGCGTGCCGAGTATCTTGGGACCTGACAGAAAGTTCCCGATAGCATGGTTGAAGATCCACGAGCCAGCGGGCGGGTTCGGGAACGGAGGCCCTGGCGGGGGCGCAAGTTGCGGCCAGTTGATGTCGTAACCCCAAAACGTGCTCGGCCCGAGATCTGAGTACGGCGTCCCGTTGAACGAGACAGTAAAGTGCGCGGAGAACGTGTACGTCCAGGGGCCGACCGACTCGTTCCCAGCAGCGTAGATACTGATGCCCATACCGAGCGAGTTCAAGGAGCACACATCGGCGTAGGGGAAACCGTTCTCGTTGTTCTCATTGTCAGGGGAGAGCCAGAAGTCTTGCGTGCGAATGAAGATGCCGCCGCCAGGATAGATCGCACCAATCGGGACGTTTCCAACGCTCAACGTCGGAAGCGACGGATCAACGGAAGCAGTGATACCCGATACGACGTAATTATTCGTGCCGATGCCCAGGTCCCAGCGGCCCCCTGTCTCTTCATCAGCAGGGTGGTAGTCGCCCAGCGCGACCATCGCGCGGTCAGGACCAGGCAATTCGAGCGGATTCTGGATCAGAATAGGCCCGATACCAAGCTGGCTATAATCGCCCTGGAAGTAGTTGTCACTCTTCCCTATCACCTCCAGCCGCATGAACGCTGCGCAGCCATCCGGCACCGTGGTGCCACGTACAATCGTCAGTTGATGCCAGGGGTCATCCTGGCTCCTCGGCCTCGCATAGGCAGTGTAGATACCCGGCGTCACCGGCTGGGGGAAGTTCCCGCGCGTGGGGTTGCCATTGTAGATCCAGATCGTGCCGTCCGCGAAGTAGCCCCAAATGTACCCAGGACGGAGCCCCCAGAGGAGCCCCCCACCGCCCCAGCGCCCGTCGTGTCCTGAGTTCGAGTAGCCTACATCGAAGTTGCCGTAGTAGCCACTGCCGGAAGCGTTCAGGAGCAGTGTGCCACTGATCTCGGGCCACGGGGTAGGAGGCCGAGGCGAGACGATAGCGCCCTCTGGGGTCATGCCTGGAACAGCAGGAATGCCGCTAGGCATAGGTGTCGCCATGTCGCGAAGCGTGCTGACGATGGTCCAGTCAGCGGCGTGCGTGGGCAGCGGGACGATGGACTTCAGTACATACAGGCCCTCATACGTCGTGAGGCCAGCATCGAACTCCACGAGCGCGTACCAGCCTGCCCCGACCAGATCACTGTTCGCGTTGACCCCCAGACAGCGCGGGCGCACGTCAGTGGCAGCGAAGCGCGGGAGCGTGACCACGACTGCACCTGCTGGCGTGTGCGGGTCCGCAAGACACGTGAGGTTGCCGTTTGGCAGTACGAGGAGCAGCGCGCCCCCGTGCGACGCCATGCGGTTGCTCGTGACCCGAGGATTATTGGCACCGACCAGCCCTGGCCCTGGTAGGGTCAGACTGGGGAAGGGCAGCACGCCGACCCCTGCCATACCGTAGGCGTGCGTGCCCAGGTTGCCGTCATAGAGTGCGAAGAGGGCTGGAGGTGTGCGGCGTTGGAAGCGCTTGATCTCCGGTGCGTGGATGTAATGGAGGGGCCAGAGATCTGCGGTCGCTGCGAGGCCGTACAAGTGCTCCTGCGCGCAGCACGTGAAGACCCCCGCCACGTCCAGGTACGTCACCCAGCAGTGTGCGTCGAAGTCGATGGCGGTGAGGGTGTCGCCCAGGACTGCCGCAGTCTGCACGGGGAGTGGCCAGACCGCACCCGAGTCCAGTGTGATCGTGTGCTCTGCCGTTAAGGTGATGGTCCCGTTGGTGCCGCCGCCACCGAGTGCAACGCCACCCGGCCTGCGCTCATCATCCAGGGTGTCGCCCACGTTGGTATGCAGAGCAGTCTCGACGCGGCAGAGTCGAATCATACCTGCTGCCAGACTTCAGCGTCATCCGTGATCCAGTGCGAGACTGCAAAAGTCCCGCCGACCAGCGTTTCCAGGTTGCCGAAGTCCTTCTGCTTAATGGCGTAGGGCACCAGGGGCGCTCCTTGCTGCCAGACGACCAGCCAGTAGTCGGTCGTCATATCAACCGTGCCTGAGATGGGCAGGATCTTCGTGTTGACCGGCACGTCTTCTTGGGTGCCATCATCCCAGGTCAGCACCGAGGCCACGGCCACTTCCCAGGAAGAGTCCGCGGTCATCAGGTGCGTACCCTTGACGGGGCGGCGAGGCGCGGCGAGGGTAACGTAGGCTTGCGGCATCACTTGGCTCGCTGGCTGCGGAGATGTTGCATACGATTCACGGTAAAACCCACGCCGTCCGCAATCTCCTTCAGGGTCATTGGCTGCGTGCGCAGCACCGTGCCCACGCTCACCTTGAACATCGGATACAGGTCCGTGGCAGTCTTGCTGACCTGAACTTTAATCACCATAAAGCGCATCGGTGGGCTGGCCTTAATGGAGTATAGGGGCGTGGTGTCCATATCGAGCGCAATCATGTGGGTCGCTCTGAGACCGCGCAGGCGTTGGTAGGGCGATGTAAGGCGGGCCGATAGCGTACTGGTACGCTGGAGCCTGGAACGGTCAGCCAGCGTCCGCACATGCATCTGGCCCAGTTGCCCACTTGCCGTGGCCGCTCCTACGTCCCCGTCCGTCCCCAGTTCCGTCACGGCCCCGAAGACGGTCGCCTTGTAGGGCACCGTGGTCGTGGTGTGCACCAGGCGAAAGGTCCACGAACAACGTTGATCCAGGGCACGCACCCACACGAGGTCGCCCCCCAGGGTATAGGGGCTGGGGAAGTTCTCCGGGATATTGCGCCCACTGGTGCCCGTGGAGCCGCCCGCTGGGATAGGGCCGAGGCTGGTCACGTCATTCGCCAGGAAGGGAGACTGCCCGACCAGTCTGCCCAGTGCACTGAACAGCGGCCCCAGCCCCAGCTTCTCGCGCACCTCGTTCCTGAAGTTCGCCCCGCTGTTGTGCGAGACCCAGAAGCCATTCGATGAGCACGCATATACGCGGTTAACCACACGGTTGATCAAGGTCTGCGGTGCTCCGATGGCAAAGGTCAGCACGTTCTCGTTGATGATGCCGCTCTGGCTGTCGGGTGGTTGCCAGTGACCCCCATCGGACTGGAACGACATATACACTCCTGAATCGGTCAGGGCGAACCAGTAGACGGTGAGCGTGCGGGCACCGATGACCAGTGGCCCCCCGTAGTAATAGACGTCGTTCACGAGTACCGGGTTGTTGGACGGGTCCAGCAGGGTCGTGTCGCTGTTGAGGTCCCGCCAGGTGCCGTCAAGTCCCAGGACGTACAGGGCGTCGGCTCCTAGTGTGGTCATGACCGCCGTGCCGTACTTGTTCGGCAGGCTCGAAAGCGCGGTAATCCCTTCACCGTAGGGTGTAGGCTTGCGCACCTTGTGCGTGCCTCCTGACACACTGATATGCGTGGTGATGGTCACAGCGCAGGGGTCGTTCGTGTCCACCGTGAGCAGTTCGTCGCCATGCGCGTGATAGGTCCACGACACGAAGGAGCCGGTCGTCACGACGCTCCAGCCCTGGTAGCCCCGCTTGGTGCCGGAAGAGTCTCCACCCAGTGCAGGATACATGTACAGGCCGTCGCCGCTGCCATTCCCCGAGACTTCCACGACCATGCGAACAGCGGGTGTGTAGTCCGTGGTGACAACCGCGTCCCCGGTAAGCCCTCCCGGCCCCCCAAAGTAGGCGACGCGCGTCCACACGTTGTCGTCAATGGCGCTGCCGTCTCCATAGCCGAGTATGTTCCCTTCAGCGTCCCGCCACGCATTGCCGGCCCAGGCTGGCCCCAGTTGGCTGGCGTGCATACCGTCATCCCCAAGTACCAACTTCTTGCACTTGGCCCGCAGCTTCCCGACCATCACCCAGTTCGATTGATCGGCCACGTTGGCCGAATGCATCATGACCCCGTTGTCAGTAGGGGCGTACAGCATGTTGGTCGGCGCGTAGTACGCTAGGCCGCGTGCTGCGATGGCCTGCCCGATGGGGTAGGCCATTCCATCATGGGGCCAGTAATACACGCCGCCATTGCCCGCTGAGTCGCAGCAGGCGAAGACGCAGAGTGAGGCGTCCCAGTTGAGGGCACTCTGTTTGTGCTGCGTGTTGATGCAGACCGGGTTCGTGATCACGCCACCCACTGGGAGCCCGCAGTCCGTGTTCCCACCGACGATGACCACTTTCGCAGCCAACGACTCTCGGTCGTCCAGAATGGTGATAGGTGTATTGCGGTCCTCGAAGAGGGGTATGCGGTACATGTCGCTGGCGTCCGCGTCTGCCTGAAAGGTCAAGAAGGGCTCGAAGCCATAGAAGCCGATGCAGAGTGAACGCGAGACCCCGCTCGCCAGGTTGATCGCCCCATCGCTGGAGTCTTCCACGAAGGAGCCGCGTGCGCCCAGTGGGGCAAAGTCCCCAGCCAGCACGAGCCCTGAGACCTGCGTGAGGATAGTCTTCAAGGCGCTGTCAAGGTAGTCTGCTACCACGTCGGAATCGAAGAGTACCTTCTTCAGGTAGGGATAGATCACGGGCGTGTAGGCGATCTCGTGGATAGGCTCGGTCTGGAACAGGCCCTTCGTCCACGGGAACGCCAGCCCTGAGACCTCCAGCCCTGTGTCGGCCCCATCTATCGGCACCAGCCCAGCCCGCGCGTACAACATCTGGTCTAGTGTGCACCCGTGGTAGGTCGCATGGTCCTCGCCTGCCACGGAGTAGCCACGGAAGATGGTATAGCCCGACTCCTGCACGTACAGGCCGCGCTCCACCTTCTCGATAACCTTCCACACATCGAAGACCAGCCCCCCGTCATAGCTGAGCCCGATCTTGTAGGGCAGGTATGGCCCCGTGCCGTCAGGGCCTCCCACTGCGTTGACCACCGCGTTCGCTACATCGTCGTTGGAACGCACCACGTAGCTGAAGGGGTTCGTCTGGTTTATCCCAGACTCGTAGCTATAGGCGATCACATTGCGGGTCGTAGCGATGACTTCATCGCTCAAGTAGTTTCGGACCTGGAGCACTGTATCTAGACTCATCGTCAATCCTGGAAGTGATCATGCAGTTGGAGCGTAAAGAGGAAGATCACGACCTGCCCCGCGTGCCTGTCCGTTGAACGAATCGGGGCTCCTATCAACTCCACCGGAGCGACTGCTGTATTGCCGTCCTGCATCGCCACACTCACGTTGAAGTTGCGGCCCGAGGTACCGTCGCTGTTGGTGGAGTCCAGCATCGTGCGTATCGTCTCCCACACGCCCTCGCACCAGATGCCTCGCTGGTCTGCTGGCACATCCCCAGGCGGGCGTATGGCGAGACTCCAGATGATCTGCGAGTTCAGGGGAGCGGCCCCGCCTCCGTAGCCATCCTGTGGATACTGCTGCCCGGTGTAATAGACCTGGGAGGGAGTGTACACGAAGGGGTCATCCTGCAAGTAGGAATC
>ODAK010006168.1_pt1 | contig 12111 bp, 9 predicted proteins | sample 1539591 | NCBI WGS metagenome assembly ODAK01 (sample SAMEA3539303, study PRJEB22396) | soil metagenome | biome: tundra; feature: field; material: soil | place: USA | collected 2010-05 | depth 0.15 m | reverse complement strand
CTGATCGGCGCGCCGTTCAAGAACTACTTCACCGATCCGGAGCGGGCCGAGGCGGGCATCAAGCAGGTGCTGCGCGAGAAGAAGATCACCAACTACGAGCTGACCGCTCGCGCCCGGGACGGCAAGACAACCGTGGTGTCCTACAACGCGACCACCTTCTACGACCGCGACAGGAAGCTGCAAGGCGTGTTCGCCGCCGCGCGCGACGTCACCGAGCGCAAACGTCTCGACCAGGCGCTGCAGGAGCAGAACGTCGAGTTGAAGAGGGCCAGGGCCACGGCGGAAAAAGCCAACCTCGCGAAATCGGATTTCCTTTCCAGCATGAGCCATGAGCTTCGCTCGCCGCTCAATGCGATCCTCGGCTTCGCCCAGCTCATCAATTCCGATTCCCCGCCGCCAACGCCCTCCCAGACGGAAAGCATCGATCAGATTCTCCACGCGGGATGGTATCTACTGGAGTTGATCAACGAAATCCTCGATCTCGCGCAGATCGAGTCCGGAAGGCTTGCGCTGTCGCTGGAGCCGACGTCGCTGGCCGAAGTCATGCTCGAATGCCAGGCCATGATCGAGCCGCAGGGGCAAAAGCGCGGCATCGGAATGACTTTTCCACGCTTCGATGTCCCTTGCTTTGTGGATGCCGACCGGACCCGGCTGAAACAGGTGCTCATCAACCTTCTTTCCAACGCGATCAAATACAACCGGCCCAAAGGAACGGTCTCGATAGACTGCGTCCCCAGTGGCCCGAAACGCATTCGCATCAGCGTCAGGGACACCGGCGCGGGCCTTGCTCCCGATATGCTGATTCAGCTTTTCCAGTCCTTCAACCGTCTCGGCCGGGAGACGAGCGCGGAGGAAGGCACCGGCATCGGACTCGTGATGAGCAAGCGGCTGGTGGAAATGATGGGCGGTGTAATCGGCGTGGAGAGCACCGTTGGTTCGGGCAGCGTGTTCTGGTTTGAATTGAGCGCGACTGCTGCGCCGCTCCTCACGGTGGGCCAGGCCGAGTTGGCCGCGGTGGCACCGGCCGAGGTACATCCCGGCGCGCCGCTGCGGACTCTGCTCTATGTCGAAGACAACCCTGCCAATCTGGCGCTGATCGAACAATTGATCCTGCGCCGTCGTCCGGAGATGCGCCTGCTGAGTGCCAGCGACGGGATCCTGGGGGTACAGTTGGCGCGCGCGCACCGGCCGGACGTGATCCTCATGGACATCAATCTTCCCGGCATCAGCGGCATCGAAGCCCTGAGAATCCTTCGCGAAGACCCGGCCACCACGCATATCCCGGTGGTTGCCCTCAGCGCAAACGCGATGCCGCGCGATGTGGAAAAGGGCCTGCGCGCGGGGTTCTTCCGCTATCTGACCAAGCCAATCAAAGTCAATGAGTTCATGGATACCCTGGAGGCGGCATTGGACTTCGCGGCGCTGGACGCGGTTCCGGCCAAGGTAACGTCGAACTAAGTCATGGTCAGCACAGCCGATATACTAAGCGCCGGAATTCTGATTGTTGACGATAAGGAAGTGAACGTTCGTCTGCTGGAGGGCATGCTGCGCGTGGCCGGTTATACTTCGGTCCACTCCACCACTGACCCCGCTCAGGTTCGCGAACTTTACCGCGCCAATCGCTACAGCCTGATTGTGCTCGACATGCAGATGCCCTGCATGGATGGCTTTCAGGTGATGGAGAGTCTGCAGGACATTGAGTCGGGCGGCTACCTGCCGGTGCTGGTCCTGACTGCTCAGCCTTCTCACAAGCTGCGTGCGCTCGAAGCCGGAGCCAGGGATTTTCTCAGCAAGCCCTTCGATCAGGCCGAGCTCCGGGCGCGCGTCCACAACCTCCTCGAAGTGCGTCTGCTCCAGCTACAGACCAGTAACTACAGTAAGCAGCTGGAAGAAACCGTCCGGGAGCTCGAAGAAAGCCGTGAAGTCATTCGCCTCAAGACACTGGAGGAACGGAAGAGAAGCGAGCAGGAATTAGCCCTCGCGCAGGAAACTCAGGAGAGCCTGCTCCCGCGTGTGATGCCCCGGTTTGAGAATTTCGGCATCCATGCTTTTAATGCGCCTACCCGGTATGTGGGAGGGGATTTCTACGATTTTCTGCAGCTGAGTTCGGGCGAGTGGATGGGAGTGCTGGCCGATGTCTCCGGCAAGGGAATGCCCGCCGCCCTGCTGAGTTCCATGGTGCTGGGCGCCCTCAGCATGGAATTCCGTTCCGGCACCCGGCCGCAGGAAGCGCTGTACCGGATTAACCAGCTACTCTGCGAAAAATCCCTGACTTCACAGTTCGTCACACTTTTTCTTTTCCTGCTCAACCCGGACGGCACCGGGCAGTTCATCAGCGCGGGGCACAATCCCGCCTATCTGTTCCGCGCGGCCACCGGTAAGGTCGAGAAACTGATTGCGGAATGCTGCGTTCTCGGCGTATTCGAGGAGGCATCTTATCAGTCCCGCCCGCTTCGGCTGGACAAGGGTGATGTCCTGGTTGTCTATACCGACGGACTTACCGACGCGGAGAATCCACAGCGGGAGATGTTCGGCGAGAAGAAACTTCTCGAGATCGTCCGGCAGGCCGCGCCTTCCGGAGGTCATGCGGTGGAGCAGAGCTGCCTGAAGGCGATTGAGAAATTCACCGAGGGCATGGCACAGACGGATGACATAACTTTCGCCGTGATTGAAAACATTGCGGCCGCAGCAACATATGTCAGCACCGGCGAAGTGACCATGCTCAGTCATGTGACCATATAAGGTCGCGTGCTTCACCCCCTCCACGCAGGCAGGTCATTTAGACCCATAAAATATCTGAAGGCCGGTCACGTGCATTAGTAAAAACGCGGGGAAATTAATATGCGCCGTTTTATGGTTGTAAGTGTGATTTTAGCCGGAGCTGCGCTGGTTGGACCGGTAGTGGTTAACGCCGAAGAGCATCACGAGAAACGGGAAAAGCGATATCACGATCGTGACGGTCGCGACTATCACAGATGGAATGACCACGAAGATCGCGCCTACCGCGTTTACCTCGGCGAACAGCACCGGGAGTATCTGGATTTCGGCCGTGTCAGAGAACCGCAGCGCAGAGAATACTTCCGCTGGCGCCACACTCATCCGGATGGGGTGCTCAGGCTCGATGTCAGATAACCCGGCTGCAACAACCTGGCGGTTACTATGCTAAACGGAGTTTTTATGCGAACGTCTTTTCTGGTTACTCTTCTTTTGCCCGCGATGGCTTTCAGCCAGACTCCCGGGCCCACGTCAACGATCCCTGCCGGCACCCGGGAGCGCGCCAGTGATCTTCTGAAAGCATCGTTGAAGGATAAAAATCCGGATACCCGCAAACACGCGGTCCAGGCGCTCAGCCTCGTCACCGCGAGCGCCTTCTGGCTCTCCCAGACCGAGATGATGCTGGACGACAAGGACGTGCAGGTGCGCGTGGCCGCCATTACCAGCCTGGTGGATCTGAAAGGCGGGAGCACAATTCCTTCCCTGCGCAAGGCTCTCAACAGCGACGTACCCGAAGTGAGCTTCGCCGCCGCCAAAGCGCTTTGGGTCCTCCATGACCCGGAAGGACGGGACGCCCTGATTTCCATCGTCGATGGTGAGACTAAGGCCCAGTCCGGATACATCACGACGAAGAAACGCGAGGCTCTTCGTATGTTTCACACGCCGAGGACGCTGTTCGTTTTCGCGCTGGTCACGGGCGCGGGCTTCGCTCCGGTCCCCGGTCTTGGCAGTGGCTTGTCCTCGCTGCAGGGAATCCTCTCCGATCCGACTGTTTCCGGACGCGCCGCGGCCGCCTTGCTGCTGAGTAACGAAGAAACTCCGGAGGTGCTGGAAGCGCTCCGCCATGCGCTGGGCGATTCAAACTGGTCCGTGCGTGCGGCCGCCGTCCACGTCATCGCGTTGCGGAACAATCCCGCTCTCGAATCCGTCCTGATTCCGCTGCTCGACGATAAAAGGGATGCCGTAAGGGTCCGTGCCGCCGCAGCCTTTGTGCGGCTCGACGAGCTCAGTTCCGGGGCAAACCGGCTGTCGACGCGTAAGCATTAAACCACCTGATCGGTTTCCGCCACCCGCGAGGCTGTGGGTGGCGGAACTGTTATTCTGATTCGATGCCATCCGCCAAACAAGTGCGCCTCGAGGCTCACGAAGGCCACACCGAGCGGATTGTGCTTTTCTTCGGTACGCTTGCCATCCTTTACTTTGCCCGCGGAATTCTCGTCCCTCTGGCATTTGCGCTGATTCTTGCATTTCTCCTCACCCCCGCGGTCACCTTACTGAAACGGCTGGGAGTGCCGCGCGTTCCGGCGGTCATCGCCACTGTCCTGGTGGCCACCGCGGCGGTCGCTTTCACCGGCTGGCTGATTGCCACGCAGCTGGTGGAAGTCGCCAATGAACTGCCTGGCTACGGGGTGAATATTCACCGCAAAATAGAAGCTCTGAAAATGCCCGATACGGGACCCCTCGGCCGGGCAGCGCAAAGCCTGAAAGACATCGGCGCGGAGCTGGCGCGAACTCCGTCCGGCGCAAAAACACAGAACACTCCCGATCAGCCCCTGACTGTCCGCGTGGTGGAGCCCGACACCAACCAGCTCACAGCCATCTGGCAAGTTTTCCTCCCGGCTATCGCGCCGCTGGCCTCCACCGGCATTGTCCTCATCTTCGCCGTCTTCATCCTGATTGAAAAAGAGGATTTGAGAAATCGTCTGCTTCGCCTGGCGGGTACGGGCCAGCTCAACCTGATGACTGAGGCGATCGACGACGCAGCCACACGTGTCAGCCGCTACTTGTCCCTGCAGATTCTGGTCAATGGTTGTTTGGGCCTGATCATCGGCATTGGCCTTTATTTCATCGGCGTGCCGAATGCGGCGCTGTGGGGCATGGTGGCCGGCATCCTGCGAATTGTTCCCTACGTGGGCATTATCGCCGCCGGCCTGTTACCCATTGCGCTGTCCCTCGCGGCATTTGATCGATGGGGACCTCCGCTCCTCGTCTTTCTGCTGTTCGCCGTCGTGGAACTGGTTACCGCCAATCTGGTCGAACCGTTCCTCTACGGAGTCCATACGGGAATTTCCTCGCTGGCGCTGCTGGTGACCACCGTGTTCTGGGCGGCATTGTGGGGCCCGGCGGGGTTGATTCTATCCACCCCGTTAACCGTGTGCCTGGTCGTACTTGGACGGTATTTCCCACAACTTTCCTTCCTTCACATTCTGCTGGGAGACGAACAGGCGCTGCCGCCGCCCGCGCAACTCTACCAGCGGCTGCTGGCCATGGACCAGCAGGATGCACGCCTCGTAGTCGATGCATTTCTGAAGGAGGGCACGCTCTCCCAGCTGTATGATTCGGTGCTGGTGCCGGCGCTCACCATGGCCGAACAGGACAGGCACAGAGGCGCCATCGATTCGGTGCGCGAGGAATTTCTGTTTCTCAACATCAACGAGATGGTGGCCGAGTTCTCCGAATATGGCTCGGCGATTGAAGACAAACTTCGCTTCGGCGGACGGATTCTCTGCATCCCCGCGCACGATCAGGCGGACGAAATCGCCGCCGCCATGCTGGCCCAGTTGCTGGAACAACGCGGCTGTATCGCGCTCTCGTTTCCGGGCGGCCCGCAGCTGGAAGAAATGCTGGAATTAATCGTACCCTCGGCCAGCGATCTGATCTGTATTTCTGCCGTGCAGCCTTATGCCTTTGCACCCGCCGGAGCCGTGTGCAGGCGCATTCGATCGCACTTCCCCGGCATCCGGCTTGTGGTGGGCATCTGGGATTTCAGCGGCGATCCGAAGAAGGCCGTGGCACGCTTCGATCACACTCCGCCGGACCGTCTGTTTACCAGCTTCACCCAGGTGGTCGAATACATTCGCGACCCGGAGCAGACCGGGTCGCCCGCTCCCGGGCTCCATCTGGTGTCTGATAACTAAGCCGCCTGCCCCGAAGCCGCTTCCTGTTCCGTGCCGAAGATGCGGAAGATGACGGCTAAGCCGCTCATCTCCAGTAAGTCCTGCACGCGCTTCGGCACGCGGAATAATCCTACAGCGCCGCCTTTGAGTTTCAGCGAGTTGTATCCGGCGACCAGGGCGCCTAATCCGGAACTGTCGACATAAGTAACGTCGCCCAGATCGAGGAGCACGTAGGTGTGGCCCTCCGCAGCGATGCCTGAGATAGCTTCGCGCAGAGCCTTGGAGCCCTCTCCCAGCGTCAGCCTGCCCTTCAAACGCAGAATCGGCACGCCCTCTGCTGCGGCCCTGTCGATTTCCAGTGTTGTCATTGCTTTCCCCCGAGCATTTTGAGGACCCCAAAGAAAATCCGAGTTTAACATCGCGCCGCCGCCTACAGGCGGGACAGCAGCACCTGGAGCTCGTCATATCTGGCTATCGTGTTGGAGACGTACTCGCCGTACCGGGGACTATCCATCAGAGACGGGTCTGCCAGATCAGCGTCCTCAACCGGGTGGAAAGCCTTTACCTGAACCACGGCTTCGGCCATGATATCCATCTGTACCGCGACCCTGCGGCGCATTTCCACAAGACCGGGTTCCAGCATAAAATCCCGGTCCTCCTCGTGATGCAGCACCGAAAGTTGATTCCAGAAAAACGGGACGGCCGTGAGCGCTGCCTGGAGGATCGCGTCACTGGCGCGGCCGTGTGCCTCGCGGTCCACGCCGAACTCGTAGGCCACGCTGTCGTTCATCGTCCGCAGACCGGCAATGGTCTTGCCTATTTGGTCGCGCAGGCCGTCCACCTGATGAAGGCGTGCGCGCCGCCCCGCCTCGGTTTCGCCCGGCGCGGACTCAAAGATCCGCAGGAAGCGGGCTTCGTTGCGGAGGATCGAAGCAAATGCCCGGCGCATCGCGGTCACCGTGCGCACCGGCCAGAGCGCGTCGAAAACAACCCAGATGACCACCAGTGCCACTAATATTCCGATGAGGCGGTCGCGGGCCGGTGCCAGTTCCGTGGGCGCGCTGAAGCCTTCGAACGCGACCAGATAAAACGAGAAAGCGATCTGCAGTCCCACGTAGCCAAAATGCCTGCCGCCGGCCCACCATGCGGCGAGGAACGCGACCAAACCAATCAGAATGACCAGCGAGGCGATGGAGTCCATCAGGGGAAAAAGGAAAACAGTGGCGCCAATCGCCAGCCCGCCTCCGATGGCGGAACCGAGAAGGCGATGAGTCATCTTCTGCTTAATGGCTCCGCTGTTGCCGAGCGCAGTGATGAACACAGTGGTGACCGCAGTGGAGATCCCGGGCCAGGCGACCGCGAAGTAAAAAATATAGCAGACCATCACGCAAAGAGTGAGCTTGAGGGCGAACATCGCGGTGTCCCGGCTGGTGAGCGCGCCGGGAATCAGCAACGGGACTTTCCGCGCCGGGAGCGCGATCAGTTCTTCTTCGTGTTCATTGGCCGCTTCCTGAGGCATCGTCAGCACGGTGTGAAGCACGGCTTCCACACGGTGCAGCAGATCCGTCTTCGTTGCCGAATAACGGGCGTCTTTGTCCCGCACGGCTCGCTCGCGGCAGTGGTGTGCGATTTCGGTGCAGCGGGCGCGGAGCTCCGGGTCAACACCGTCGGGATGATGCGAGGCGAAGGCGGCTGCGACATCCATGAGCTCCGCCAGCATGGTGATGCGGACACGCACGCCCACCGGCAGCCCGCGGACTCGCAGGTGGTGCTCCACGATGTCGTTATAGAGTTCCTGCATGGAACGCTGGCCGGCGGCGGCCAAACGGTTGACGCCCGTGATGGCGTCGGCGAGCTGCGCCGGTGAAGCTCCTTTGGCGAACAGAGTGAACACCCGATCGAGGGACTGGTAGCGAAGGTTAAGCTGTTGCGCGAGGCGATCCACCGGGTTGCGGCTGGCGAAAATGTATTCGACGGCAGAGGAACAAAGCGCCGCCAGGCCAACCGTGGCGATCAGGTAGAGCGATGCCTTCACCAGCGCATCCGGCGGAGCGGGCCGTTCCCACAGGGCAATCAAAGTGCAAAAAATAAAACCCCATATCGATGCCAGCGGCGGGAGGGTGCTGGCCATCATGAGCGAGCCGGCAATGAACGAAACGACGGCCACGCTCAGGACCCGCGCCATGGGATCGTTATCGGTGACAATGACGACCGCGAGTTCTGTTATGACGGCGGCGGCGATGGTAATGAGCGAGATGACACTGGAACGAACGGATAATGCGGGGTTCTCGCGCGCGACGAGAAAGATGTAATACAAGCTGAGCGAAGCGAACGGAAGTTGCAGCGCCATGGTCAACACCAGAGCGATGACGGTTGTCAAAACGATGCGAAGGGCAGCGTGGAGGCGCCCGGGACAAGGCTGAAGGTCCTGCCAGATCCGCTCAGGCCAGGAGAGTGTGCGGAATGTGGACAGAACGGGAGCCGCAGTCACGCCGTTACCTCACCACAGTAACCGCAGTGGCGCCGATGCGGAACAGCGCGGGATCAGGGTCCTGCACGCGAACGCGCACCGGGAAGCGCGCGGAAAGGTGCACCCAGTTGAGCGTACGCTGGATATCCGGCAGGCCCGCGGCCACGCGGCCGTCTTCGGGGAATACGCCATAGCCGGTGCTCTCGACGATGCCGTTGAAGCGGCGGTCGGGATGGCCCATCAGGTAGACATCCACGTGCATGCCGTCGCGGATGCGGCCCAGCTTCGATTCGCGGTAATTGGCAATCACATACCAGTTGCGCGTGTCGATGAGGGTGAACACTGGGCTGCCGGCACGGGCGTAGGCGCCCTCGGAGGTGTTGAGGTTGGTGACCCAGGCGTCGAACGGCGCGACCACGCGGCAGCGTTCCAGATCGAGGCGCGCACTCTCCACGCGGGCGGCGCGGGCGGGGCGCTGCGAGATCAGCGTATCCACCGTGTCCACGGTATGCATGGCCTGGCCGAGACGTGCCGTCGACTCGGAGACCAGGGTATCGGCCTCCTGCTGGCGCAGGAGAGCCTGGCTCTGCTGCGCCTCGGCGGAAGCCAGCGCGGCCTGCGCTTCATCGTGATTGCCCTGGGCGATCTGGACTGCGGTGCGGACCTGATCCACCTGCTCCACCGTGACGTATTGCTTCTGCAGTAAGGGCTCGATGCGGTGCAGGTTGTTGTTGGCCAGCGTGAGCTGCGCTTCCGCGCTGGCTACTGCCGAGCGGGCGCGTGAGACTGCGGCTTTGGCGACATCGAGGCCGGTGGCGGCGGATTTGACTCCGGTACCCGAGCGATCCACCGTGGCGCGGGCGGCTTCCACGGCGCTGCCTTCGGCCGCGATGTGGCGTTTGGCGTCGACGATCTGCTGCTCGAGAGCCTCCTGATCGGAGAGCGCCTGCTTGAGCGTGTACTCGTAAGGACGTGGATCGACGACGAAGAGGAGATCACCTTTATGGGCGAGGGTATTGTCTTTGACGGCGAGCTGGACGAGGCGGCCGTTGACTTCGGGGGCGATCTCGACAATGTTGGCGCGCACGTTAGCGTCGTCTGTGCGGGGGTAGCGGTCGGTCTCCTGCACGACGAGCACGAGGACAACGATGGCGGCGATGAAGACAGCAGCCCCGATGAAGCGGCCTACCCATTTGCGAATGTTGTTTGCAGTCGAGTCTTCCATAAGGGTCCTATCGGAAATAAGTCAGCCAGAGCAGGCTGGTGAGAAGAGTGAGGAGGCTCGGGTAGAAGAGCGCCAGGGGGCCGACTTCGGATTCGAGGCGAAGGCGGAACAGGACGTAGCGCAGGGCGAAGGTCAGGACCGCGGCGATGGCGAGGCAGATGATCCAGCCGGGGAAGAAGGAGCCGACGATGTCCACAGAGGGGGCGGCGAGCAGTGGTTTGATCATTTGGTGGTGGCCGAGGGAAGAGTCCGAAGAAGGTTGCCGGTGACGAACTCGAGGTCCACGGCTTCGAGGAAGAGCTGGGAGCGGGCGGCGACGCCGGAGAGACGGGCCTGGGCTAGTTGCTTCTCCGCGGTGACGACGTCGACCAGGTTGCGGACGCCGGCGTTGTAGGCATCGAGCGAGGCCGCGTAAGAGGTGCTGGCGGAATCCAGCAAAGAGAGGGCAGCTTCATTCTTACGCAGGGCGGAGCGGAAGTTGATCCAGGCGGTCCAGACTTCGCGGGTGGCGCGGTCGTGGATTTCGGTCATTTCATCCTGCGCCTGGCGGCGGCGGGATTCGGCGGCTTCAACGTGATTCCTGCGCGCGCCTCCATCGAAGAGAGTCCACTCGACGAGGAGCGCGGCGGTCCAGGTGGGGCGGCTGGCGGACCCGAGTTCGCCGTAGCTGGCGGAGGGCCAGAGGGAGGTCTGGGCGGCGGAGACTTCGGTCACAACTCTTGGTTTGTACTCGGCTTTGGCGGCGCGGATTTCGTCATCGGCAGCACGGATTTCGGCGGCGACGGCCATGAGATCGGGGCGGGCGGCGAGGGCGCGGTCGACGAGCGCGTCGATAGGGAGGGCGAGTTGCTGCGGCGGAGGGGCGTCCTTTTGGGCGTCGATCCGGATGTTGGGAGAGGGCTCGGCGCCGATGGATTCGGTGAGGGCGACGCGGGCGATCTGCTCGTCGCCGTCGGCGGACTCGCGATCGAAGATGGCTTGGGCGGTTTCGGAGCGGGCGTTAAGAACGTCGGGCAGCGTGCCGCGGCCGTTGTTGAGGCGGGCATCGGCGGCATCGAGCGTGGTGCGGGCGGTCTTGAGAGTTTCCTCGGCGGCGGCGAGGCGTTCCTGGGCGGTGAGGAGCCGGTAGTAAGCGCTGGAGACGCGGAAGGCGACTTCCTGGTTGGCCTGGATGAAGTTGGCGCCGGCGGCGAGCTGGGCCTGGGCGGCGGCATCGACGCGGGCGTCACGGCCGCCATCGAAGAGAAGGTATTGGAGCTTGAGTTCGGGCTGGATTTGAGCGGCGGTGACCATGACGAAGCCATCCGGGGCAAGGGGTTTGGGGAAGGGGTTGATGATGCGCTCACCGGCGACGGAGGCGATGCCGGCGAGGAGGGGATAGTAGGCGCTGCGGGCGATGCCAAGCTGGTTGGCACGCTGCTTGGCACGTTCCCAGACGATGCGGGTGCGGGGGTTGTTGTGCTCGGCGAGATCGATGAGCTCGGCGAGGGTGTAGGGATGGGCGGGATCGAGAGAGGCGGTGGTGGCTTGAGGGATGGAGGCGGCGGCGCAGTCGGCGGCAGCGCGCGGAGTGGAGACGGTGCCTGCGCACTGGGCGCGGGCGGGCGAGGGCGAGCCGGCGGCGAGAAGCAGGAGGAGGGCGAGGCCGGGGATCGCACGGGACTGTGGAATCCACATGGATTCAATAGTACCGTTAAGCGGGGAAAAATCGGGGTAAAACATGGCGGTGAGGCAGGGATTCGAACCCTGGGAACCCGTAAAGGTTCAACGGTTTTCGAGACCGCCGCATTCGACCGCTCTGCCACCTCACCGCGCCGGTCCTTTTATGTTCCCATAGCGGGCGAGTTGCTGTCACCAGGCGGGAGACACGTGGGGTGTGGCTGGGGGAAAGGCGGCGGGAATGGAGGGGATTTAGTAGGGCCAATAGGGGTCCGGGGTGGGTGCCGGAGGCTGCGGCGGGTACGGAGAGACCCAGGGATGGGTGGAGTTGACGATTTGGGGCTCGATTTTGCGGTCGATGGGGAGGCCGAAGGGGGCGGTGAGGATGGGCGACAAAACGGAGCCATTCGCGGTTACGGCCGGCTTCGGAGCGTGTTTTTCCAAAGAGATACGGTCCTTCTGGAGTTGCGCAAAGAGCTTGTAATCCTGCATGAGGCCGCGCTTGAGGCGCTGTTCGTAGAGGCTGGCGCGGTCGAAATCGCGGATCTTGTTGAAGTAAGTGCGGGCGTCGGAGATGGCGACGGCCATGTTGGGGTCGGTGGACTGGGTGAGGATAAGGTCGGTATCGGCGGTGGCGTTGGCTTGATCCATTAGGCCGAGGGCGTAGACGTTTTCTTCGTTGGCGGCGGCGCGGGCGAGGCGCCAGGTGTCGCGGACAATGCGCTGGGCGACCTGCAGTTCCTGCTCGCCAGTGGGGGCGAGGGAAGCGGTGAGGCGGCCGGAGAGCGAGAGGAAAGCCGCGTATTGTTGGGGCGCGACGATGGTGAGCTGGCCGGTGAGGGCGTGCTGGACGGCGTTGAGGCGCG
>ODAK010006167.1_pt1 | contig 12113 bp, 9 predicted proteins | sample 1539591 | NCBI WGS metagenome assembly ODAK01 (sample SAMEA3539303, study PRJEB22396) | soil metagenome | biome: tundra; feature: field; material: soil | place: USA | collected 2010-05 | depth 0.15 m | reverse complement strand
TGCACCACCTCGCCGCCAACGGCTCGGACGGCTTCGTCGTCTGCGGCACGACCGGAGAGGCCTCGACACTGAGCGACGAGGAGCATCTCGGGCTGGTGGGGTTGGCGGTGCGCGAGCGGCCCGAGGGCGTGAGCATCGTCGCCGGCGCCGGCTCCAACGACACGCGCCACGCCGTGTATCTGACCGAGCGCGCGAACGAGCTCGGCGTGGACGCGGTGCTGTCGGTCACGCCGTACTACAACCGCCCGAGCCGGCGCGGCATGCTCGGCCACTATCAGGCGGTCGCCGCGGCCACCGCCGTGCCCGTCGTGCTCTACAACATCCCGGCGCGCACCGGCACCGACATGCCGAATGACCTGCTCGCGCGACTGGCCCAGATCGAGCACATCGACTACGTCAAGCAGAGCAACGAGGCGAACCTCGCGCACGTCGAGGGGCTCGGGATCTACGCCGGGGACGACACGCTGTTCGCCCGCACGCTCGACATGGGTGAGGCCGGCGGGATTCTGGTCGCGAGTCACATCGTCGGACCGCAGATGCGCCGCATGGTCGATGAGCCCGAGAATCGCGCGGCGATCGACGCGACGCTGCAGGACGTCTACAAGACGCTGTTCCTGACCGCGAGCCCTACCTGCACGAAGGCCGCGCTGGAGCTGCTCGGCCACCGCGTCGGCGGCCTGCGCCTGCCGATGGTCGAGGCCGATGACGCCGAGCGCGAGGCTGTGCGAGCGATGCTGATCCGCCACGACCTGCTGGGGCATGTGACCGCGTGAGCACGCTGCGTGTGCTGCCGTTGGGCGGCTTGGGGGAGATCGGCAAGAACATGACGGTCTTCGAGTACGACGGCCGGATCGTCGTGGTCGACGTCGGCCTGCGCTTCCCGACGCCCGAGATGCTCGGCATCGACCTGGTGCTGCCGGACTTCTCCTACCTGCGCGGGCGCGTGGACGACATCGAGGCGATCGTCGTCACGCACGGCCACGAGGATCATCTCGGCGCGCTGCCGTGGGTCCTGCGCGAGCTGGGCGCAGCCGACGCGCCGCCGGTCTACGGGCGGCCGCTGACGATGGCGATGGCGCGCTCCAAGCTCGAGGAGCACAAGCTGCGCGAGGTGGCGCTGATCGACCTCGACGACGGCGAGCAGATCGAGCTCGGGCCTTTCTCGCTCGAGCTGATCCACATGACCCACTCGATCCCCGACGCGAGCGCCGTCGCTCTGACCAGCGAGCTCGGCACCGTGCTCGTGACGGGCGACTACAAGTTCGACCAGACGCCGGTCGACGGCGAGGCCGCCGACATGTCCCGGCTCGCCCAGCTCGGCGCGGAGGGGATCCTCCTTTTGTGCGGCGACTCGACCAACGCCGACCGGGCCGGCTTCTCGCCCTCGGAATCGGTCGTCGGTCCCCACCTCGAGGCGGTTTTCGCGCGCGCGCCCGGGCGCGTGATCGTGACGAGCTTCGCCTCCAACATCCATCGCGTGCAGCAGGTGGTCGACGCCGCCGCGGCGCTTGACCGCAAGGTCGCGCTGGTCGGGCGCTCGATGCGCAAGAACGTCGCGATCGGCGGCACGCTCGGTCACATCGAGATCCCCGACGGCCTAATCATCACGCCGCGCGAGATCGACGACTTCCCCGACGAGCGGATGATCATCATCTCGACCGGCTCCCAGGGCGAGCCGCTTTCAGCGCTGCGCCGTATGGCCTACCGCGACCATCCGCAGGTCAAGCTGCACGACGGCGACACCGTCGTCTTCTCGGCGACCCCGGTGCCCGGAAACGAGCGCGCGGTCAACGAGACGATCGACCGCCTCTACCACATCGGCTGCGAGGTGATCACGACCGCCGACGCCCAGATCCACGCCTCCGGTCACGGCTACGCCGAGGAGCTCAAGCTGATGCTCAACCTCACCAAGCCGCGCTACGTGATGCCATTCCACGGCGATTTCAAGCGCCTGAAGCTCCACAGCGAGCTGGCCGAGGCGGTCGGAGTCGCGACCGAGGCGATCTTCTGCGCCGAGAACGGCGACGTGCTCGAGCTGGACGCCCGCGGCGCGCGCTTCGGTAAGCCCGAGGGCGCGGGCATGATCTTCGTTGACGGCGTGGACATCGGCGACGCCGCCGACGCGGCCCTGCGCGACCGCCGGATGCTCTCCGCCGACGGTATCTTCATCGTCGTCGCGACAATCTCCGAGCAGGATGGTGGCTCCGTCGCCGATCCGGAGGTGATCTTCCGCGGCGTCGCCTTCCTCGACGAGGCAGGTCAGCTCGTCGATGAGATCAAGGACACCGTCGAGGACTCACTCGAGCGGGCCGCCAGCGAAGGCGTGCGCGACGTCGAGCACCTGCAGCAGTTGCTGCACGATCACCTCGCCGCACTGGTCTACGAGCGGCTCAAGCGCCGGCCGATGGTGCTTCCGGTCGTGGTTGAAGTTTGACCTCCTGGCGGAGGCCAAACTTCAACCGGCGATCGTCGTGTCGCTGACCGGCGGTTGCGTCTGCGCGGGCTCGCCGCGCTCGACCGGGGCGCTGACGCTCGCCGGCAGTCGGACGGTGAAGCGGGGCCAGCCGTGAGGCTGCAGTCCTCGGCCGGCTTTCGCCGGCCTGCGGCCTTCGCTGCTTTACGTTGTGGGTGAGGAGCTGACCGGCTCGACTCCTACGTCGTCTGCTGGTGCTCTTCGGTCCGGCTCGGTCGTGGCGGGGGGGAGGTGGACCGTGAAGCGGGCCCCGCCGTGAGGCGAGTCGTCGACCTCGACCGTGCCGCCGTGGGCGTGGGTGACGGCGTCGACGATCGCGAGGCCAAGCCCGAAGGAGCCGCCGCGGTCACCGGAGCCGCGGACGAAGCGCGCGAACAGCTTGGGGCGCATCTCGGTCGGGATTCCGGGTCCGTCGTCGGCGACGACCAGCTCCGCCGCGCCGTCCGGCAGCGATCGCGTGCTCGCGGTGATCTGCGTGCTTGGCGGCGTGTGGCGCAGGGCGTTCTCGATCAGGTTCGTGACCACACGCTGTAGGTCGTCTCGGTTGCCGATCAGCGGCGTCGGCTGGACGTCGAGGTCGAGCACGTGGTCGCGGCTCACCGGCTCCAGCTCGCTGGCCGCCTCGACTACGATGTCAGCTAGGTCGAGCAACTCCTCGCGCGCCGACATGCGGCCCGTGTCCGCCCGCGCGAGCAGCAGTAGGTCGCTGACGAGACGACGCATGCGTTGGGTAGAGCGGAGCGCCGACTCGGCCGCCTCGCGGTCGGCGCCCTTGAGTGAATCGACGAGCAGTTCGAGGTTCGCGAGCACGCTGGTCAGCGGCGTGCGCAGCTCGTGCGAGGCGTCGGCGACGAACGCGCGCTGGCGCTCGAGCGTGGCCTCGGTTTCGTTGCGGGCGTCGCTCAGCGACGCAAGCATGCCGCTCAGGGTGCGCGACAGCTCCGCAATCTCGTCGTCGGCGACCGGCTCCGGCAGAGTGCGATCGGGATCGCGGGTGCGTTCGATCTCGCTCGCCGCGGCGGTCAGGCCAGCGATCGGCGCCATCGCGCGCCGCGCCACGAAGGCGCCGGCGCCGAACGCCAGTGCCGTGCCGATCAGCGCGCCGAGGAACAGGAGCAACTGCAGTCCGGCGATCTCGCCGTTGATCGAGCTGAGCGGCTGAGCGTACTGGATGTAGCCCTGATCGCCGTCGCCGAAGAAGACCGGCAGCGTGATCACGCGGTACCCGTTGTAGTCGCGCTGGCTCGGCGCGTTGAGCGGGCTGCCGAGGTTAACCCTGGGGGCCGATGAGACGAACAGATCGCCTGCCAGCCCAAATATGCGCACGACGGCGCCGACGTTGCCGACGAGGCTTGCGACCGGCGGTGTGATTGTCGCCGGGTGACCGACGCGACCGGGGAACAAGCCGAGCCGCCGAGCGCCCACGAGCTGCGCGTTCGATGCGACCTGCGTGTCGAAGTCCTTGTGCAGCCGGTGCGCGTTCAGGCGGCCGATCACGACTGCGAACGCGACCAGGATGACGAACGCCACGACCGCGACGCTCGTCGCGAGTCGCAGCCGGATCGGCAGCCGCGCGAGCGGCCGCCCGATCCTCTTTCTAAGCCCGGAGAACGTAGCCGGCTCCGCGGATCGTGTGCAACAGCCGCGGTTCGCCCTCCGCTTCGAGCTTGCGGCGCAGGTTCGAGACGAAGACCTCGATCGTGTTGGTCGTCGAGAAGGGGTCGTAGCCCCAGACCTCGTCGAGCAGGCGCTGGCGCGATATGACGATCCGCTCGTTGCGCATCAGGTATTCGAGCAGCTCGAACTCACGCTGCGTGAGTTCGATCTCGCGTTCGGCACGGTGGACCTCGTGGGTGTCGGGGTTGAGGCTCAGGTCCCCGACCCGCAGCGGCGCGCTGCCACGTGGCGGGGTGCGTCGAAGCAGCGCGCGGATCCGCGCCAGCAGCTCCTGGCGCTCGAACGGCTTGACGAGGTAATCGTCGGCGCCGGCGTCCAGGCCGATCACGCGGGCCTCCAGCGCGTCGCGGGCGGTCAGCATCAGGATCGGCACCTTGTCGTCGCGGCGCAGCTCGCGGGCGACCTCGATCCCGTCGATCTTTGGCAGCCCGAGGTCGAGGATCACCACGTCAGGCAGGAACGCGTTGGCCTCATCCAGCGCCGCCTGACCGTCAACCGCGATCCGCACGTCGTAGCCCTCGAGGCGCAGCGAGCGCTGCAGAACGTCGGCGATGTCGCCGTCATCCTCAACCACGAGTACCCGCGGGGAGCGTTCGAAGTCCGCCATTTCCAGCGATGTTAGGGCAGCGCACGGCCGAACGGCTCGATATTTAGGCCGCGTTGAGGGCTGTCCGTCGCGCGATCGGCGCTCGGGCCGGGCAGGCAAACGCGCAGCCGCGTCGAATGGGCGGGAAATGGCCGCCACCCGCAAGACCGCCGCGCGCCGCCCGGCGCGGCGAAAGCGTGTTGCGCCGCGGCGCAGCCGCCGAACGCGCCGGCGCGCGAGCCGCAGAGCGCCGATCCGCCTGCAGCAGCGCCACCTCGACGTGTTCGGCCTCGCGCTCGTTGCACTTGCCGTTCTGCTCGGCTTCGTGCTCTACGCCCACTGGGACGGAGGACGCGTCGGAGACTCGCTCGCCAAGGGACTGGCGTGGCTGGTCGGCGAGGCACGGCTCGGCGTTCCGGTCGCGCTCGCGGGGGCCGGCGCGCTGCTCTGGCTGCGCCCGCTGCTGCCGACGATCAAGCCGTTTCGCGCCGGTGCGATCCTGCTCTTCGCCGCGAGCGCGCTTGCGCTCGCCGGCAACGGACCGCTGCACGGCTTCTGGTTGTCCACCTACTTCAGAGCGCACGGGGGCATTCTCGGCCAGGCCGAGCTGTGGCTGGCCTCGCGGCTGATCGGCACGACCGGCGCTCACATCCTGGCCGTCTTCCTCGCACTCGCCGGCGTGGTTCTGCTCTCCGGCGGCTCGCTCGCCGCCGCGATCCGCCATGCCGGCGTGCGTGTCGCACAGGCAACGCGTGAACGCCGCGAGGCCGCCGCGGCCAGCCGGCGCGCCGAGCGCCTGGTCGCACCCGAGCCCGGCGGTCGCGAGCTGGTCGTGCGGGCGACCCACGTCGAGGCACCCGCCGTCGAGCCGGGGGAGTTCCCCGACCTCGACGTCGACGACGAGCCCGACGTGCCGCGCTACGAACTCGACTTCACGGAACCCGAGCACGAGCCGGCGGTCCACCACGAGCCGCCGGACGTATCCCAGCTCACGCCGCAGGGCCGTTTTCGCGCCGCCGTCACCGACGACCCGAGCTTCCAATGGCGGCTCCCCAAGCCCAGCCTGCTCACGCGCTCGAGCATCGAGCAGGTGCGGCCGGACACCGCCGGTCAGGAGAAGGTGGCCGCCGGACTGCTCGAGGCGCTCGGCCATTTCGGGGTCGCGGCGAAGGTGATCGGCACCGTCACGGGACCGCACATCACGCGCTATGAGCTGCGCCTGGCGCCGGGCATCAAGGTCTCCAAGGTCGCGAGCCTGAAAGACGATCTCGCCTACGCGCTCGCTGCGACCGATGTGCGGATCCTCGCGCCGATTCCCGGCAAACAGGCCGTCGGCGTAGAGGTCCCAAACGCCCGCCGGCGGATCGTGCGCCTCGGCGACGTCTACCAGGACCCGCCGGTCGACTGGTCGCCGCTCGCCGTGTGGCTCGGCAAGGACGTCTCCGGGCACGCGATCGGTGCGGACCTGGCGAAGATGCCGCACCTGCTCGTGGCGGGCACGACGGGCTCGGGCAAGTCGGGCTCCGTCAACGCGATGCTGGCGAGCATCCTGCTGCGCGCCACGCCGCACGAAGTGCGCCTGGTTCTGATCGACCCCAAGCAGGTGGAGCTCAACCACTACGAGTCGATCCCGCATCTGCTCACGCCGGTGATCACCCATCCCAGGATGGCGGCCAACGCGCTCGGCAACCTCGTCCGAGAGATGGAGCAGCGCTACGGCATGATGTCGCTCGCGCGCACCCGTTCGCTGGTCGAGCTCAACCGCCACCGTGTGGCGCACGGCGACCCGCCGATCCCCTTCATCCTCTGCGTGATCGACGAGCTGGCGGACCTGATGATGGTCGCCCCGGCCGATGTCGAGACCGCGATCATCCGGCTCGCGCAGAAGGCTCGCGCGGTGGGCATTCACCTCGTGCTCGCGACCCAGTCGCCGCGCGTCGATGTGATCACCGGCCTGATCAAGGCCAACGTGCCTTCGCGGATCGCCTTCGCGGTCTCCTCGCAGACCGACTCGCGCGTGATCCTCGACCAGAACGGCGCCGAATCCCTGCTCGGCGCCGGTGACATGCTGTTCGCGCCACTCGGCAGCTCGGCGCCCCAGCGCATTCAGGGGGCCTACATCGATGAGGTGCAGATCGCCGCGTTGACGGAGTTCTGGCGGCGCCAGGGCGAACCGGAGTTCCGGGCCGAGCTGCTCGCCGAGATCGAGACCGAACCGTCCGAGGATGCGACTGAAGAGGGCTTCGACCCTGACGAGGATCCACTGCTCGAGGAGGCCATTGCGCTGGTCGTCGAGATGGGCACGGCGTCCACGTCGATGCTGCAGCGCCGCCTGCGGCTCGGCTACACACGGGCCGGCAGGGTGATCGACATGCTGGAGCGGCGCGGCATCATCTCGGGATACGAGGGCTCCAAGCCACGCCAGGTGCTGGTCTCCGAGGCGGACCTGCCACAGGTGATCGCTGCGCTCGGGGCGCGCGCCCGCGTCGGCGAGGCGGCCGCACCGGCGCAGTCCCAGTAGCCCCTATACGCTTCGGCGTCGAGATGACAGATATCGGCGCGATGCTCAGAGAGGCGCGGATGCGCGAGCACCGCGACATCGCCGAGTTCGAGGAGCGCACCAAGATCCGGGCGAAGTACCTGCGCGCGCTCGAGGACGAGGAGTGGGGGCTGCTCCCCGGCTACACCTTCACCAAGGCGTTTCTGCGCACCTACGCCGACATGCTGGGACTGGACGGCCGGATGCTCGTCGATGAGTTCAAGCGCCAGTACCAGGACCCGTCGGAGATGGAGCTGGCGCCGGTCCTGCCGGCGCGCCGCGAAGCACGAGGCGCGCGCGAGCGGGGCTCGGAGCGCGGACGTGAGCGCTCCCGCCGCCCGGCTGGGCCCTCTTCGCGCGTGCTTGCGGTGGCGCTGCTCGTCGTGCTGCTGGCCGCCGCGCTGTTCGTCGTGCAGGAACTGCGGAAGAAGAGCCCCGCGGCGCCGCCGAGCCGGTCGACCAGCTCGCACAGCTCCACGACGAAGAGCAGAACGCATGCGAGCGCGCCGAAGCGGGTCGGCCTGGCGCTGCTCCCGACCACCTCCGTGCACGTCTGCCTGATCGGCTACAGGACGGCCCACGGCGGGGCTCACCAGCGCGTCAACGCGGTGGTCAAGCCGGCCGCCGGCGGACCCGTCTACCACGCCGACAATCACTTCCTGGTCAGCTTCACGGGCGGCGCGGTCCGGATGGTAATCGACGGTAGGAGCGTCTCGGTCAGCGCGACCGCCACCGCCGCCGCCTATGAGATCTCACTGGGCGGTCAATATCGAAAGCTGGCGGCGAGCGCCGCACCCCGCTGCTCGTGAGCGCCCGCGCGGCGATCGTCGTGACCGGGACGGAGCTGCTGAGCGGCCGCGTCAGCGACCGCAACGGGCCCTGGCTCGCCGAGCGGATGCGGGAGATCGGCGTCGATCTCGCGCACATCACCGTGGTCGGCGACCGCCCATCCGACATGCTCGAGGCGCTGCGGTGGTGCGCGTCGCTCGGGGTCTCGCTGATCGTCACCAGCGGCGGTCTTGGACCCACCGCCGATGACCTCACGGCGACCGTGGTCGGCGAGTTCTGCGGCCGCGAGATGGTGCTCGACGCTGAGCTCGAGGAGCGGATCGCCGCGATTCTGCTGGAGTCCAGGCGCCGCTGGCCGCACCTTTCCGAGGAGGCGATTCGCGAGGCTAACCGCAAGCAGGCGGTGGTTCCCGCCGGCGCCACGGTGCTCGAGCCGGTCGGCACGGCGCCCGGGCTCGTGGTGGCACCGGCCGAGGGCCGGGTCGGTCCGACCGTCGTCGTCCTGCCCGGCCCGCCACGTGAGCTGCAACCGCTCTGGGAACGGGCCACCCGGACTGAGCCGTTCGCGCTCGCCGTTCGCGGGGCCACCGTCTATGAGCAGCGGGTGCTGCGCCTCTTCGGCCTGCCCGAGTCCGAGATCGCCACCACCCTGCGCGAGGCGGAGCGTGCCGGCGTCCGGCTCGATCAGCTCGAGGTCACGACCTGCGTGCGCGGCGGCGAGCTGGAGATCGTGACGCGATATGAGCCGCCGGCAGTCGAGATCTACAGCGCGCTGGCGGCGATCATCGCTCAGCGCCACCCGCGCGTGCTGTTCTCCGACGACGGCAGCACCGTCGATGAGCAGGTGGCGGCGCTGTTGGTCGAGCGGAAGTTGACCGTCGCCGTCGCCGAGTCCTGCACGGGAGGGCTCGTGTTGGGACGGCTCACCGACCGTCCAGGAGCCTCGGCCTTCGTGCGGGGCGGGTTCGTCGCCTACTCCGACGAGTTCAAGCAGCAGCTCGTCGGCGTGCCGTCCAGCCTGATCGACCACCACGGAGCGGTCTCCGAGGCGGTCGCGATCGCGCTCGCCGATGGCGCGCGTGAGCGTGCTGGCGCTGACATCGGCATCGGCGTGACCGGTGTCGCCGGCCCCGACGGCGGAACGCCGGCGAAGCCGGTCGGGCTGGTCTGGATCGCGCTTGCCGGGCCCGCTGGCCGGCTGGTGCGCCGGACCGACCATCGCGGCACGCGCGCCGACGTGCGCGAGCGCGCCACGACCACCACGATGCACCTGCTCCGGCGTCTCCTGCTGGGCGCCGCCGACGCGTCCGCCGCGTGAGTGGCGAGCTTCGTCTGTTCGTGGCCGCTGAGCCGCCGGCGGCGGTGCGCGACCAGCTCGCGCAGTGGGCGCGGCAAGCGATCGGGCGAGGCGCGCCGGTGCGCCGCCTCCCGTCGGAGTCGCTGCACCTGACGCTCTGCTTCCTGGGGGAGCAGCCGCCGGCGGCGGTCGAGCAGATCGCGGTGTTGCTGGGAGGCTTCGTCGAGGCATTCGCCGCGGTCGAGGAGCTGGCGATCGGCGCTCCGGCGTGGCTCCCGCCACGGCGGCCACGGGTCTTGGCCGTCGAGCTGGGTGACCCCGACGGCACGCTGCGCACGCTGCACGACGGCCTCACTCGCGAGCTCTCGGCGACCCTGGCCTGGCACCCGCCGCACGAGCGCTTTCGCCCCCACATCACCCTCGCGCGCATGCGACCCGGCAGCGAGCGGGCCCGCGAGCTGTTGCCGACCCCGCCGCTGCGCTTCAGCCCCACCGCCCTGACCCTCTTCCGCTCCAGCCTGGATCCCAAGGGAGCCGTCTACACGCCGCTCTGCTCGATCCCGCCGACCTAGCCGACGCGCACGCCAAGCCGCGCGAGTTCTGTCCGCAGCTCGTCGTACGGTTGGCTACCCGAATCAGCGCGACAGGAGCTTGACGATGAGCGTGACAGAAGACGAAAAGGCCGCGAAGGCCCGTGTGGCGGCCCTTCAGGGTGCGCTGACCCAGATCGAGCGGGAGTTCGGCAAGGGCTCGGTCATGCGGATGGGGGACCCGGGCGCGCAGGTCCGCTGCTCCGCGATCCCGACCGGCGCGCTCTCGCTCGACCTCGCGCTCGGCATCGGCGGCGTCCCGCGCGGGCGGATCGTCGAGGTCTTCGGCCCGGAGTCCTCGGGCAAGACGACGCTGATCTACCACGTGCTGGCGGAGGCCCAGAAGCTGGGGGGGACGTGCGCCTTCATCGACGCCGAGCACTCGATGGACCCGCTTTACGCGAAGCAGATCGGCGTCGACATCGACGAGCTGCTGGTCTCCCAGCCCGACTACGGCGAGCAGGCCCTGGAGATCGCCGACATGCTGGTGCGCTCGGGCGCGGTTGACGTGGTGGCGATCGATTCGGTCGCCGCGCTGACCCCGCGTGCCGAGCTCGAGGGACAGATGGGCGACCAGAGCATGGGCCTGCAGGCGCGGATGATGTCCCAGGCGATGCGCAAGTTGGCCGGCAATCTGAACCGCACCCAGACGCTGTGCATCCTGACCAACCAGATTCGCGAGAAGATCGGCGTGATGTTCGGCTCGCCGGAGACCCAGCCGGGCGGGCGGGCGCTGAAGTTCTACGCCTCTCAGCGTCTTGACATCCGTCGCATCGAGACGCTCAAGGACGGCAACGAGGCGGTCGGCAACCGCGTGCGCGTCAAGGTCGTCAAGAACAAGGTTGCAGCGCCGTTCCGCCAAGCCGAGTTCGACATCGAATTCGGCAAGGGGATCTCGACCGCGGGTTGCCTGATCGACCTTGGAATCGAGCACAGCATCGTGACGAAGTCGGGCTCGTTCTTCTCCTACGGGGAGGAGCGCCTCGGGCAGGGACGCAACAACGCCAAGGTCTATCTCGAAGAGCATCCCGAGATGGCCAAGGAGATCGAGCAGCGCATCTATGCCGCGCTCGGTCTCTCCAACTCGCTGGTCGTGCCGATCGACCATCTCGATGATGAGGAGATCGTTGATGCCCGCCCGATCGACTTCGAGCAGGAGGCGGCGGCGATCACGATTGCCGACGAGCGAGCCGCCTGAGGCGTTGCGCGCACGGGACGCCGCGACCGACAGTGCGCACGAGCGAGACGAGGCGCTCGCGCGCTGCTATCGCCATCTCGGCGACCGCGACCACAGCGTCGCGGAGCTGAGGAGGAGGCTCGAGCGAGCGAAGTTCAGCGCCGCCGCGATCGAGCAGGTGCTGGCGATCGTGGCTGAGCAGGGCTACCTGGACGACGCGCGCTACGCCCGCCTGTTCACGGAGGACCGTCGCAAGATCGACGGCTGGGGCGTCGAGCGCATCCGTGCGCGACTGCAGACCGCGGGCATCGATCGCGGTCTGATCGACGATGTGCTCGCCGGCCACGATTCGGCGTCCGAGCTCGCGGCGGCCGTCGCGTTGCTCGAGCGTCGCCGTCGCGAGCCGCCCACCGATGACCGCGAGCGTCAGCGGGCGTTCGCGATCCTGATCCGGGCGGGCTATGACTCCGATGTCGCCTACGAGGCGATTCGCGCCGCGTCGGGCCGCGACGACGACTCGCTGCCCGCTGTCTGAGCACAGCGGCGAGGGCTCGCGGACGCGGCCCCCGCGCGCGGCACGGTAGCGTTGGCGCCGTGAAGCGCTACCACGTCACGACGTTCGGCTGCCAGATGAACGAACACGACTCCGAGCACATGCGCGGGATGCTCGACTCGCTCGGCTATGAGGAGGCGCCGGAGCGCTCGCAGGCCGATCTGATCCTGCTCAACACCTGCTCAATCCGCGAGACCGCCGACAACCGGCTGATCTCGCACCTGGGCGAGGCGAAGCGGCTCAAGCGCGAGGACCCCTCGCGCGTGATCGGTGTCGGCGGCTGCTGGGCGCAGTCGCTGAAGGAGGAGGTCTTCGCGCGCTTCCCATTCGTCGACGTGGCGTTCGGTCCGGGTCAGGTGCACAGGCTCGCCGAGTTCCTCGCCAGCGACTCGCTGAGCGCGCAGGGTTACTTCGAGTTCGAGGGCTTCACCG
>ODAK010006166.1_pt1 | contig 12113 bp, 7 predicted proteins | sample 1539591 | NCBI WGS metagenome assembly ODAK01 (sample SAMEA3539303, study PRJEB22396) | soil metagenome | biome: tundra; feature: field; material: soil | place: USA | collected 2010-05 | depth 0.15 m | reverse complement strand
CTTCGGCCTGGCCGTCGTGTGCGCGCTGCTGGCCGCTCGACGCTCGCGCCTCTAACACTACAGCCGTCTGGCTGCGCAGTGCCGGCGTTTGGGCGGCTTCGGCGACGATCTTCGCCTTGGTCGCGGCCTTCGAATCGTCCACCGCGGTACGGAGGTCAATGCGCGTTTGCAGGAACGCCTCGACCTGTACCGGGGTGAGCGTCGCATTCGCGAACGTCAGCGAGCTGACGTTTGCGAAGTACTTCTTCGTTCCCGCGATCAGTTGCTTCGCGAGAGCCACATCCGTTTCACCTGTGTTCATGGTCTTCTTTCTCCTTTCTGGGCCTGTCTTGGGCGACCCCCAGCCCCTCGAAGACGCCCGCACCATGCGAGCACTCCGCCGGTCTCGAAGGGATGTCGCTACGAGACTCGTCCCGGTTTTGTCTTTCTTGAAAAATCGACACCAAGGCCGAGTTCCTGGATGATTTGGCCTCCTCGTCGCGGCTCGGGCGCCCGAGGGGCGTCTGACGTTGGCCCTCCTGGCCCCTTCGATCGGACGTCCATCTCGGATGTCGCTACGAGACCTGTCCCGGTTTTGTTTTTCTTTCAAAAATCGACCACGAAGCTGCTCTCCGGGGCCTTCAGGTCTCTCTCTCTCGGCCTCGAGCTTCAGACCCGAAGCCATGAGGTCTCATGATCGACACGACGAAGCTCGGAGCTCGATCGGCGAAGCTCGGACGTTCGGGACGAAGGTTCATTCCCGCGAGATCACGCTTCTTGGGCGCGGGGATGAAGGCTCATGGTCTCGGCCATCACGCTCGTGACCCGAGGGATGAAGCTCGGACCCGCACGCACGAGCCACGAAGGCGTGGCGACGAGCTTGGCTCCGCCGCCATGAGACCCCATGACTGAGGAAGCGAGACGAGCCCGTCAGCCCAGGAGCCCTCATGGATCATAGAGTCAGCCCTCATGACCTCCGTCTCGAGCTTCGTGATGACGGCTTCAAGAGACACTTGCCGCCGACCACGTCTCATCGGAGCCACTCCACACGTGCGTGACGGCGGAGAAGGGCAGGAAGAGGAACGGTCCGGACCTCGAAGACGAGGCTCCCGACGCCGACAACTCGCCGCCGAGCGACGTGCGGCGGGTAGTCAGCGGTAGCGACCCCGAGCGGTCAAGGAACGCCGAGAGCCCCCGACGAGACGACATAACGCACACGCCACGCCTTTCCCGTCCCCTCGTTCGAGAACGCCGACCAAGTTGGCGATCCGGGTCCCTATCGACCTGCCGAGGTCACATAATGGAGGAACTGCTAGCGCAACCTTTCCCGTCGCGCTGGAACGCCGACCACGTTGGTCCAGTTCCTCCGCTGGCTCCGCGCCACCTTGTCGCGGTGCCAGGCCACGCCGTCCCGACCGTCGCGATAGAGGTTGAACCCGACGGAGTCGAAGGTGACGCCGTAGCGAACCGACAGGCGGCTCGAGGGCCTCGCCCGACGCGAGCGCCCAGCGCGCGGTGAGACGTGGCTCGAGTACGTCGTGGTCGTACATGCGCCGTGTGCGCTGCGCCCACGCCTTCATGGGCAAGAACTGCTCGAAGAGCCGCTCGGCACCCGCCAGCCAGCCCGGGACGATGTCGATCCAGGCAGCGCCGTCGAGCTGAAGGCGACTCGACCTGGAGAAGGCTTCGTCGATGTCTGGCTCGGGCGCCCCGAAAAGACTGGCCTGGTAGCGGATATCGAGAGGAGCCGCCTCTTTCATGTCCGTCCCCGAGGATAGTGACGTCTTCGCGAGTACGCTCGCCCCCGCGCGACGTCCATCGCTCGTATTCTCATTAATTTTAATTTCCAGCTGGCTTGGCCCGCGACAACAATCTTCTCGGCCACGAGTAGCCCAACGGCCTCCACGATCGGAGCCCCCGCGAGCGACTGGCAGTTCGGTTCGGCGCGAGAGTCCGTCGAGCGATCGCAGACGTACCAGGACTCAAATCTGCCTCGCGCGTCCCTGTAGCGCACGCGGAGGTGGTGCCCGGCAACGCGGGGACGCTCCTCGACGTGGCGCTGCCGGACCCGTTTCCGTCGGCGACGGTCCACCCGGATCCGGCGGGGAACGCCACGGTCTCGACGATCGCCAACTCGGCAGGCTTCGGGTTCCTGCTGATGGAGTACACGGGCGCGGTCTGGACGATTACCGAATACCGCCTCGACGGGACGGTGCGCTCGGTCTGCACCGCGCAGCTGACCGGCCAGTCGACGGCGCCGGGCGCGGTGGCGAGCGCTCCACGAAGCCCGCGCTCTGGTACCCCAAGGACGCGAAGTTCGACGACGTACCGGCGAAGTACCGGGACAACGTGAACGTCGCGTCGCTGCCTTACAACCGGCGCGAGGGCGTCGAGCCCGCGTACGACGACGATGACGTCGACGCGATCGTCGCTTTCCTAGAGACGCTGACCGACGCGCCGTCGAATCTAGCTTGCGCTCGATGATCCCATCAGGATCTTGAGCACCGGCGGGAGCGCCGCCGCGATCGAAGGGACGAGCGCTCCGGTCGCGGCGAGCTCGATATGGCTGTTACCGAGGATGGCGAGCAGCGCCGTGATTCCCGTCAGCAGCGGGACGCGCAGCATGCCCCAGGCCGTGCCCCCGTCGGTGTTCTCCCACGCTTCGAGGTCGGCCGTCGACATCGTGCGCCGCACGAAGTCGGCGAAGTCGTTGCTGGCGATCGCCAGCGTCGAGGGATCGAGGAGCCCTCGCGAACAGAGGTGCTCGAGCACGGGGGTGTTCGCGGGGTGCGGCGCGGGGTGCCCGTCGATGGCCATCTGCGCCAGGACGCGCCGTTCGTCTTCGGTCGTGTCGTTCCAGAGGTGGACGAAGAGCGCAGTGCCCCGGCGGCAGCCTTCGTCGAGCCGCGGATCGGACGCGGCGGGCGCTCGCTCGATCTCGAAGGCCATGAGCGCATCGGCCCACGATGCGCGAAGCGCGGCCGGCGCGTTCGCGATCGGGTCGACGCGAGCGAGGAGGACGACCGTCCCCTCCGTCTGCGACAGTCGCCCGACGCGGGCCGCGTGATCGGCGCTCTCGAGGAGTCCGTCGATCGCGAGAAAGATCGAGGCGTCCGCGCCCGCGGCCTCGGCGGTCGCGTCCGCCGGTTCGAATTCCTGCGTCCGCAGGGTGGCCTCGAGCTCGGGCGGCGCACCGAGCACGAGGATCTTCCGCTTCGATCCACGCCAGGTCTCGGGAGCCAGCGGCGGCCGGCCCGCGAGGCGCGCCGCCAGGTCGAGGAACAAGAGCCTGCGGATGCTCAGGAACGCGATCACGTGCGCGAGGAGCAGGAGAGCCAGGATCGCGCCCACGAGGCCCACGAGCGACTCGAGGTCGTAGTTGCCCAGACTCCGTAGCTGCGGGACCGCGGTCATCAGGCACTTCGACGCCGCGCCACTCGCGAGGAGGTCGAGCTCCGCCGACGCGCGGTGCCACGCCCGATCCGCGGGGTTCGCAGGGTCGAGCGCGCAGGGCGCGCGATAGAGGCGCGCGGACCAGTCGCCGCCGCCGACCGCGAGCGGCGGCAGCAGATCCTCGAGGTACGGAAGCGGCCAGAGCCACCAGGCCCAGCGCGCGGCCGTGGGCGCATCGGCGGGTTCGACGCGCTCGCTCCTGAAGAGGGACGCGCTGGGACCGCAGTGGACGTTGGCGCTGTCGGGGTGTCCGTCGAAGCAGGCCGCGTCGTACCGGAAGGGCCGCGCGATGTGTTCCTGCTCCGTCCGGACGAGGTTGTCGACGGACTGGTCGAACGCGCCGACAAAGAGCACCGTCGCGGGCGCCACGACGAGCGCGCCGGCCAGTCCGAAGCAGCACGAGGCGTAGGCGAGGGGGAACATCGGCGCCCGGCGTCGCGCCAGGTCTCTTTCGGCGCTCGAGGGGGCGGTCGCCGTGGAGGCGCCTTCGTCTGCGCCGCGCGAGGGCCGACGGGCCTGACGGTTTCCCGGAAGGATCCACACGCTCCCGAGAGCCAGCGCGACGCTCAGGACCAGGAACACCGCGATGGGCACGGAAGGCGCGAGGGCGACCGCACCCACGCACAGCGCGGCGGTGCCCGCGAGCGTGGTCAGGGCCGCCCGCCCGTACTCGTTCGCGTGCGCGCTGCTCGGGCGCAAGGTGTGGCGTCGCACGCTGGCGTTGCCGGCGAGCCGGCACGCGACGCGCGTCGCAACGAGCACGGCTCCGCCGGCGAAGGCCACCAGCGCGACCAGCCACGCGTAGCCGGCGGCTGTCAGCATCACCATGGTCGCGGTCGGCGACTCCACGAGATCCTTGCGCGCGATCGTGAGGACATACCAGCCGACGCCCGGGAGGGGGTTCACGTGAACGCGGCTCCCGACGCCGAGGTAGTTCGCGTCGAGCGTCGTCGTCGTGTCGGCCGCCATCAGCGCCCGCAGCGGCCCGGGGTCGCTCAGGTCGTCGAAGATGCTCTGCCCCTGGTGCGCGTCGTTGTTCGAGTGGAGCATCACGACGCCCTTCGCGTCGACGACGGCGAGCTGAAACCCCACTGGCAAGAGCGGCGCCTTGAACGCTCGGAGATTCCACTCGACCCCGGCCACGCCGTTCGCCGGCGCGTCGGGCGGCGGGGGATCTACGTCGAAGGTCGGCCGCGCGATGATGAGGACGATCTTGCCGGAAGTGGCCGACCGGACCACCTCCGGCACGCCGTCGAACTTGCGAGACGCGCATTCCGCCGCCGACGACGCCAGGCACCCGACGTCGTTCTTCAGCGCGCGCTGGAAGTATTGCCGCTTCGAGACGTCGATCGGGTTCGGTGCGTGCTTGAAGGGCGGCGGAACATACTTGATCTGCTGGCGGCCGCTGGCGTTGGCCCAGAAGGCGAGGGTCCACCCGGTCTCCGGGGCGGGCGCGTCGCGGGAGGCGCCGGGGTCCGGCTCGGCGTTGTCCAGGAGATTCTGGTACGAGACCGTCGTCACTTCGCAGACCGGGAGCGAACAACCGTCCCGGGCGGCTCCGCTCTCGCCTCCGTTCGGGGGTCCGCTCGCGCCGCCGCTCACGCCGCCGTTCTTGCACGCCTCCTTCGGCGAAGCGGCGCGCTTGTCCCTGCCCCCGGGGTGGAGCGCGCGCTGCAAGTCCACCGTTCGCCTCGTGAACTGGGAGAGGGCGTTGGCGCCGGCGGCGAGCTCGCCCTTCAACCGCGCCGCGACGGTCTTCGACACGCCGTCGAGGTCGTGATCGAGGCGGTGATCGAGCTGATTGGTCGCCAGGTACGAGAAGAAGAGCATCGTGCAGAGGAACGTCGCGACCAGCGCCGACGTGACGAGGAGCGCGATGTCGAAGCGACGGAACCGCGACCGTGGCCCCACGAGCCACAGCTTGGCGAGCGGCAAGAGGAGCACGCCCATCCCGGCGAGCGCCGCGCCGAGGAGGAACGTGATCGGCAGCACGCGATCCCGGTCGTGGAGGAAGCGCTCGTGCTGGACGAGACCGCACAGGACGAGGCCGCCGGACCGGGTCGAGGGCGGTGGCGTCGACGCGCTCGACCCGGTCGGGCACGCGTCTCCGGAGGAGCACGGGAAGGCCGCCGGGACGTCGATAGGCTGCAAGAGCTCCTCGTAGGCGGAGGTCCCCAGAGGCACCTCGGGAACGAACCGCGAGGCGCGAGGCGCCTTGGCGTCGAAGCCGGGCAGCGTGATGACGCGGACGTTGGCTCCGCCGGGCGATGCGTAGAGCGCGGTGCCGTCGTCCTTCAAGAGGAGCACCTGGTCGAAGACCTCCTCCTGCGGCTCGACCACCCACGGCGTGGACGCGCTCGGGCCGCTGCCCAGGAGCCGGCTGATCGCGACCTGCCCGCAGACGCCGGCCATGGCGTCGGCGCCTGCGCTCGGCGGAAAGACGATAACCGGGTCCGCGCTCCGGGTCGGGTCCGCGCTCTCGATCACCACCGGTCCGCGGCTCGGCGTCACCCCCGGCGGGCAGGGGACGATCGACACGCCGCGCGCGTCGGCCTCGTTGGCCGTCGCGATTCGCCGCGCCATGCACAGGCCGACGCTCTCGCCGCCGCCGCTGGCCGGCTGCACGCGGCACTCCTCGAGGTCTTTGCGGTAGCTCGAGAGCAGGTTCTGAAAGCCGAGGCCCCCGCGCTCCTCCTGGGCGATATCGGCGGGCGTCGCCCGGGCCCGGGCGGCGTCTTCGGCGGCCCTCCGCGCCTCGACTTCGGCCTTCTTCAGGACCCTGGTGGCGCTCGAGAAGGCGGTGAAGGCCTGGGCGGCCACGGCGCTGGTTGCCCGCTTGCCGTCTTCGGCGGTCTCCAGCGTCTCGACGAGCGCGGTCAATGTGTGGCGCTGCTCCTGCGCCGCGTCGTCTTCGAGCTCTGCCCGCTTCCGGGTCCGGTCGGCCTCCGCCGCCCGCTGAGCTGCCAGCGCGTTCGCCTGCTCGGCCGCCTCTCTGGCGCTCGCTGCCGCCGCCGCCGCGGTCGCCGGGTCCGGAGCGGGCGGCGCGCCGGAAGACGCGCCGCCGTCGATTGCGATCACGTCGCCGAGGGCCGTGCTCGCGCTCGCGGCCTCGGCCGCCGCAGAGTGCGTCTCGGCGGTGACCGTGGCCGGCGGGCTGTTGGCGGTCGCCGCGGCGGCATGCGCGGCGGCCTTTGCGGCGGCAGCGGCCGCGTCGCCGGCGTGCGTCGCGGCGTCCGCCGCGGCCTGCGCGCTCGCTGCCGCCTCCTGGGCTTCACGGTCGGCCTCCGTCGAGGCGTCGACCGCCGCCTTCGCGCTCGCCTTCGCGCTCTCGATCTGTCCCTGAAGGGCCGACTCGGCGTCCGCGTCGTTCGCCAGGTTCGCGTACACCGCGTCGAGCACGTGGATCGTGTCCGTGACCGCCTTGCGCTGCCTCTTCGCCGCTTCGTGGCGCGCCTGGGCCTCCGCGAGCGACCGCTGCGCCGCTCTGGTTCGCGCCTCCGCGTCCTTCTCGAACGGCTTCTTCGTCTCGAGGCGGTCGACCTCGTTGGCCATCGCCGTCCACGAGGCGACCACCTGCCCGTAGTTCAGGTACCTGAGCTCGATCTGCCGCCCGACGTGGTCGATGCTTCGCGCGTATTCGGACTGGAGCTCCGCGGTCCGCCGTGCCTGCTGCTTCGTGAAGCAGTAGTAGGCCACGCCAAGGACGGCGAGGAACCCGAGGGCGATGGCCGCCCACGCGTGCGCCCGCGGAGTTGCGGTCGACGCCGCGGTCTTGCCCGGCCGGCTGGTTGCCCCCGCCGCACCCTCGCTTGTTTCCCCCACGACCTGCCCCTTTCGCCGAGCTCGAAACGTTGAATTTTCATCCCCGCCCGTCGAGGGGATCCGAAGGGGATACGACAGCACCCGAGTTTGGTGTCGAAAGGAATCGGCGACGCGCGCAGGCGCTCTCGGTCGCGGGCTTCGCGCGCCGGCTTCAGGGCGCCGCGTGAGGGTCGCGGGCTTCGCGCGCCGGCTTCAGGTGCGCGGGCGGGGTCGCGGCCGCATCGCGATGACCCGCGCGCCCATGAGCGCGCCCACGACGGGGCCAACGTCAGCCGCGAACGCATCCGGCAAATCGAGCCCGAGGCCCTCCAGGCGATGCGCAAGAGGGTCCGGGCGACCGAGCCGCCAAGCCTGGTCAACGGTCCGGGGCGGGAACGGGACGCAGGGTTGGCCCCGTGCATGCCTTGCGGTGGCAGGCCGAAGCGTCGAAATAGTTTGTCCGCTTGAGGTCCGAACGGTACGGTACGTGAACGTCCAGTCAGTGGAGGCTCAAAATGCTGCAGGAAATGACGCTGAAGGTCGAGGAAGCTGACGGTATGTTCCCGAACGAGCGTGCAGTGTCATTTCACGCGGCGGACGGAAAGGGCGTCTCCCTGTTCGTGTCGCGAGAGAGCATCAAGGCGGGCGGCAGACTTCGCGTACGCGTGCTCGACTACAACGAGAGCATCGCTCTTGTTGAGCTACCCTCCCAAAGTATGTCCACGGTCAGCAGTGTGGTCCAGGTGGACCGGTCGGAGCTTGAGCCATCTGCGCCATGATCCTCTCGAACGTGGCAATTCATCGCGCCATCGACGATGGCGCCCTAGTCATACGGCCCGAGCCGTTGCCACGCCTGAACTCGCTCACGGGCCCCTCGTCCCCCTATGACACTACGTCGGTAAATCTTCGGCTCGGTCATTCGTTGAACGTTGGCGATGAGACAAAGCCGTTCGTTTTCGATTTGCGAAAGCCCGGTCTAGCCAGCTTCCTGAAGAGTGCCTATCGACCCGTGACGATTGACCGCGAGGGCGGCTATTCACTCGAACCGAAGGTGTTTGTTCTAGGCAACACGTTAGAACAAATAGAGCTCCCAATACGACCGGGACACCGCTGTCTAGCTGCCAGAGTGGAAGGGAAAAGCTCGTTCGCCCGTTGCGGTCTACTCATCCACTTTACTGCGCCCACGATTCACGCAGGCTTTTCGGGAACAATAACATTCGAGATTATGAATCTCGGACCCCAGCCAATCATGCTGTTCCCGGAAATGAAGATTTGCCAGCTCATTTTTGAGTGGGTCGACGGCGAACCGCTGCAAAGCGATGGTCAGTTTCATGGCCAAACGACTCCAGCGGGCACATCTTCATGACTCGATTATTCACGGTTTCCGTCGTGACGTATTGTGCGCATTGCGAAATATATTAGAAATTCGTCGTGCGGCGGCCTCCAGAGGCTCTCCGCTCTCGGCCACGTCGCCGAACGCGCCGGCGTGAATGGCGAGCATGGCGGCAATGTACGATGGGCCGAGAGGCTTTGGTCCTTTCGGATCCGCGCGACGGAGCATCGTCACACCCAAACGCTCGTCGATAACCGAAAACTTACTTTCTACATCGGTGAGGTCTGCTTTTAGTTCATCAAACTGACCTTCCAAATCCTCGCTGGAGACCTCGCCTTCGGACGCATCTTTCGAGTAGAGCCAACCTATATGCCGCTGAACGCAGTCAACAATGGAGGCTCGCTTGTCCGTCACTGGCACGTGATATAACGCAGCTGTCATTTCCTTGAACTGCTGCCAATGATGTGGCGAACCATCCTCGAGCAAGAACGTCATATATGTAAGCATCGCGGCGAATTGGGCAAATGCGTCGACATCATCAATCGGTTGCCCTTGCGCAAGCTGCCAAGTACTTCGTCTAAGCGAACTAAAAAACGCGTGTATCCGCTGCTTTGCAGCTACGACATTTTCGATAGTCGGTGCAAACGGTAACTGTTCGATGTCGGCGATGATCTGAAACGCCTCGGCGATTTTTGCCACACGCCGCTCTGCGAATCGTCGTTCGACGTCCCGCCAGCTCCTGATAAACTCTTCGAATAGAGAGTCGCTTTCTGGTGTTCCTAGAAAGAGCTCTGGAAACGTCCCTCGCGCGTCGTCGAGCACCATTTTCCCCGGGTCCAGCACGCCCGCCTTCATAAGTGCTGCCAGTTGAGCCTCGGAGAAGGCTTGCTTCAACACCTCAAGCCTCCGACGAACAACCTCGGCGGCCTTCGCCGCCTCTTCTCCAGTCAGTGATGGGAAGCTGATCGCGAATGGTTCCGAGGCTTCTAGTTCTATGTTCTTCATCGCCGGTCACCACTTCGAAATATTCGACGCGGCGGGATAGGCGTCTCGCGGACCCGTACCTCAAAATCGAGGAAGCGCCAGATCTTGAGCCTACCGATCACGGCGCCGCCGCGCACCATGATCGCTAGCGCGATGAGTCCCGACATACAGACGATAGAGCAGAGGATGACGAACGCTAGGCTTGGGGTCACGGTTCGCAAGGTGCGCGGCTCACGGTGGAATGGCAACGCACACACGTCAAATGTGCGCACAACGTCCAGATTTGCATGCCACCGAGGCAGCCAGGCGCGGGTCCAGCCCCACACGCTGCCGCCACTATTTTCGCTTCCTTCCCCGTTTCGTGTTCGAGACCGCCGCCATGATCCTCGCGTTCTTCTCGGCGCACGGCGCACACAACGCCTTCGTGGCAGCGCCCGGGACCGCCTCGTAGACCCCCCCACCCGGACCTCACGAGGTCGACCCACGCGTGCGCGGCATCGTCGGCGGGGACGGACGGGCGCTCGACTTTGCAGAACTGGCGCGGGCTTGCCTGGCGGGTGATGGAGCGCATCGGGATGACGCGGTCACACAGGGAGGATTTCGATCACCCCCTCGTCCCGCGAGGGTCGCCCCTGCGGCGGCACGTCCTCTACCGCATTCGTCGGGAGGAGTGGACCGCTGCTCCTGGCGATGAGGCGTGACCCGTCCAGCAGCGACGTAGGCGATCCCCGAGCTTCGCGTGGGGCCCGACGCGGCGGCCTGAAAGGCGCCGTGGACGTCCCAGACGACCACCGCGGCCACTTTGCGGCCACATCTCGAAATCGCCTCCCTCGGGAGCGATGGGTCACACGCCCGCGCAAGTGTTAGCGTCCGCGCGGGAAGGGCACCCATGATCTCCAAGACGATCGAGCTCGCGGGCACGAAGGTCCACTACGCGGATTTCGGCGGCCGGGGTCCGGCGATCGTGCTCGTGCACGGCCTGGGTGCGTCGCACACGAACTGGCTGAGCGTGGGGCCAGCGCTGTCGCAGCTGGGCCGCACGATCGCCCTCGATCTGCCCGGCTTCGGCAGGTCGGAGCGGAGCCCCAGGGGAAGCACCATCGACGCCATGGGCGAGGCGCTGGCTCTCTTCATTGACGCGCTCTCCCCGGGCCCCGTGCACCTCGTGGGCAGCTCCCTGGGCGGCGCCCTCGTCGCACTCGAGCGACACGCTCGCCCCCACCGCGTGGCGAGCACCCTGCTCGTCTGCCCGGCCCTGCCCGCGCGCCTCGGCGATCGCCTCGATCCGAAGTGGATGCTGACGATGTTGACCGCGGCCGCCCCCGGAGGCCACGTGCTCCTCCGGCGCCACGTTGCGCGCATCGGTCCCGAGCGCTCGGTGCGCGAGATGCTCGCTCTCTGCTGCGTGGACCCATCGCGGGTCTCCCTCGAAGTGGTCCACGCCGAGATCGCGCTGGCGACCGAGCGCGCCCGCATGCCCTGGAACGAGGAGGCGTTCGCGCAGGCGAGCCGCTCGCTGCTCGCGCTTCTCCTCACGCGCCGACGCGTCGCAGAGGCGCTGCGGACCTCGGCGCCCCCGATGCGCATCGTGCACGGCCAGCGCGATCGCCTGGTCGACGTGAACATCTCGCGCGCCGTCGCGTCTAGCCACCCGCACATCGGGCTCGACGAGCTGCCCGGCGTCGGCCACTTCCCGCACGTCGAGGCGCCGGCCGTCTTCCTGGGCGCCGCGCGCCCGTGGCTCGAGGGCGCGATCCGACCGACCTCGGGGTCGGCTTGAGGCTCGGCGATGGGTGCCCCGCGGCTCGTCCTGCCAGGGCCGGCGCAGGGGCCCGCGCGAAGAGACCCGCGTCGACCGACCCGAGCGGCCGCGCCGATCGAGCCGTTCCCGAAGCGTTTCGCCATCCTCTGCGAGCGCGGCCACGAGGGCCCCATCTCGAAGGCGCAGGCCCTCGCCGCCGCCCGCGAGACCTTCGGCGCGGCCCCGCAGGGGAAGGACCCCACGCCGCCGCCGGCTCACGTCGGGCCCGGGAGAGGGAAGAAAAACGCGGGTAGCGGCGCTACCCCCGTTTTGAAGGTCAGGGACTGCCGCGGCGAGCACGGCGGAGCGGGTGATAGCGGGCATCATGACATGGTCACGCCCGAGCACGTCCGGGCGTTACAGCGCGTTGCCCGTGCCGCGTCGATTTCGCGCCGGTCGTGCGCCTCTCGCCGAGCTCGTGGCGAAGTGTTCAGCGAGCCGAAAGAGGGGACCCCGGGAACATCCCCGGGACGCGTTCGGTCGTACAGATGTGCCGTACCGTGACGAACTGGAGTCGCACCGGCAACTCGCGCTCGTGCCGACGCACCGCGCGAGCCCTTGCGATGCACGCTGGGACGACCACACGGTCGGCTCCGGGGGTGCGCGATGGTGCGGTCCGTGTGGACGAACGGTCTATGACGCCACACGGCTGTCGGGGCCCGAAAGACGGGCGCTACTCGCGGACGCCTGCGGGTGCCCTTCGCGCGCACGTCTCTTTCGGCGAGCCGACGGCCGCCTGCTCCTCACCGACTGCCCGGTCGG